>ERZ1029854.121-NODE-121-length-34582-cov-6.970748_pt1 | contig 34582 bp, 21 predicted proteins | sample MGYA00519239_ERZ1029854 | MGnify/ENA primary metagenome ERZ1029854 (study PRJEB33666, sample SAMEA4610917) | skin metagenome | biome: Human-associated habitat; feature: Malodor aspect; material: skin | place: Philippines | collected 2015-08 ... | reverse complement strand
GATACAGCGCAAGCTCAAGAGTGGTGGCCACCCTGACTTGGCGGCCTTTGATGCAGATATGCAACTCATGTTCCGCAATTGCTTTACCTTCAACCCCCCCGACTCGGACGTATACATTATGGGCGCAACCCTGAAAGATGTATACGAAGCCAAGATGCAAAAGAAGCCTGTCCCACCTCCCTTCCCTGCTGATGACGATGATGAGGATGAAGACGATGATGAGGACGACGACGACGACGATGAGGATGACGACGATGCGAATGCAGTGCTTGTGCAGCAACTGCAAAAACAGATCGGTGAGCTGGAAAGCACGCTTGAAACGCTGGAGAGCGGCAAGAACAAAAACCCTCTTTTGATTACGAGCACGCGCGTTGCGCTCAACTCGGTCCAGGCTGCGTTGGCTGGTGCCATGAGCGTGACGGGCATGTCGAAGCGCAAGAACAAGAAGCGCAGCGCCTCGTCTCTCGACAAGAAGAGCAAGGCGGGTGATAAGAAGCGCAAGAGTCCTGCAGCCAAGAAGCCACGCACGAGTGGCTCCTCGCCGACGTCCCGGAAACGTGGCGCAGGCGCCGGATCCGATGAGGACGATGTGCGCACTGTGACGTTTGACCAGAAGGAGGAGCTGGCTGCCAAAATCACAGAGCTGTCTGACGAGCGCCTGGAGGGTGCGATTCGCATCATCAATGAGGACAAGCCACCGGATGCGCAGGGCGCAGAAGATGAAGAAATTGAGCTTGATATTGATGAGCTTTCGCCCCAGACGCTGTACAAGCTGTACAAGTATGTCGTTCGTCCTAAGAAGAAGAGCGCCTCTTCCGCTGAGATCGGTCCTAATGGCAAACCTGTGCCTGCCAGTGCGCCTATCGATGGACGTAAGCGTGGCACGGGTGGCTTGAAGAAGAAGAACTTGGACGAGGACGAAGAAGCTGCGCGCATTGCGCGCCTACAGCAGCAGTTGCAGCAGTTCAACGATGTGTCGTCCGGCGCCGCATCAGCGCCTGCTGCTGCATCTGGCACATCGGACCCCCATACTGCTGGAGCTGACACGGCCACCAAGCACGATGATCTTGTGGCATCGGAATCATCGTCGAACGAGGACGAGAGTGAGAGCGAGAGTGAAAGCGATATGGACTAGGTTCCCGTAGCTATATGGACATCAATCGCACGTGGAACGAACAGACAGGGGGGTATTCCGCGTCTGCCTGGACCGAGCATGGTATACCGAGACGCTCAAGGGCGCCGAGCAGGAGTCCTGACGCGAAGGACAGTTGCATCGAGACGTAGACATGGGCTGCATCGGGCTGTCCGAGGGCCATGAGTGCACGAAAGGCTTGGTCTTGAAGCACAAACACGCCGCGGTGGTTCGTGCGCAAATTATCGATTTGCTTGTTCCACACCACACTCCAAAGTTCCTTGCACACAAATTTGACGCGGTCCAAAGTGTCAGGCAAGCGCGGCTTGTCACGCAAGAGTATCTCGGTCAAATTGGCACCCACATGCCGGCCCAGCGACTCCATGCGTCCAGCGGCCATATCCGCCTCATCTGATGCCGACAGTCGGGGCGGGATATGTGAGCCAGGGTCCTGTGCCTCCAAGAGCGCCACGACATCATTGGCCTGCCGTGCCTTGCGTGCGGCACTGGTCTGCAGTGTGAGCGCCGCCTCCATCATAAACAGGTCCATGCAATTCCGATCAATCATATGTGACCGAATATCCGACAGAGCACATGCCGTAGCATTCGCGCGCCATGTACCCACGTCGTCCCGCTCGTCACGCGAGCTGACACGCGGCGGATCAAACTCCATGCTCGTCGTCGTCGTCGTCCACCACCACCAGCATCTCCACACCCCCTCGAGGTCTCGCCGTCCCCCACGTGACACTTCACACGGCCAAAGTCGCCAGACCACCGACGCCTTGTGGCGCTGCTCCACTTCTTCCTGTGGTTTGGGACGTCATGAGCGAGGCAAGCGCGGTAGTTGAGCTTCTACCGCGCATTGCTACGATGCCGACACGTGGGAATGCGGATACATACCGCATGACCCCGGAACGTGCACGCGAGGTACGTGAGCGCCTGTGCCACGAGCTACTGTCGGTCGTGCCGGTGTCGTACTTGTTCCCAGCGTCCGTCGTGCCGAGTGTGCCTGAGGCGTACGCGCTGCTAGACAAGTATGACTGGCATATTAGCCAGGCGCAGCAACGTGCAGATGCACTAGCAAACATGCAGGACAGTGCCTCGGAGCCTCTGCAGCCGGAATACTCAAAAAACCGCCGTGGTATGGCCTGCGGTCACGTATTCCGCAAGGGTGAGCCCATCTTCCGGTGCCATGACTGCTCGTATGATGACACATGTGTACAGTGTGCTATGTGCTATCGGCATTCGATCCACGCGCTCGAGAATCACGACGTGGTGTTTTCGGTGGCCGACGACGGCGACGCTTGCTGTGATTGTGGTGACGATGAGGCATGGCATAGCGACTTGGGATGCGAATTTCACAGTCTACATCCATGGAATGAAAGGGATCAGGAAGCTTCTACAGCGTCGAACCATGCCTCATCTGAGCAGACGCTCGACGACATCATGGCCGCCGTGCCCGACAGTGTTCGCCACGCACTCAGCGAGTTTTGTGCGATGCTCATGGCATTCCTACTCGAGACACTGCTCCACGCACCTAAGCAAACCCAGATTGTGATAGGGCCAGATGTTGTGGACAGTATTAAGCGGCAGCCCACGTACGAATCCGCCTTCCCAGCCAAAGGCAAGGCGCGGCTGGACGGTGATGACGGGCAGGAGTCACCACCTTTGTTTGTCGCTTTGCTCTGGAATGACGAGAAACACAGTTTCAATGAGGTGTCTGACAAAATTCTCGAGGTCTGCTCGTCCCTGACGCCCAAAGATGCGCGGCACTTTGCTGAAATGGTCGATCGGCAGGGCCGACAAGTCGTGTCTATGTCGGAGGACGTGCGTCGACTCGTTATCATGGCACGGCGTATCGGTGTGATCTACCTGCTCGTTACAGTACAGCATGCATTTGACTATTTCGTCGAAGAAGTGGCTGGATGTGTATTGTCGTTCATCGCTGAATTGGCAAGCGCGTCCTTATACAACACATCGGGCCCGTCGCCCAACGGCCGCGCGATCAAGGCACTCATCACATCCACATTCATGCGCCCATGGCATGTGGCCGAGTGGACCGAGGCCCCCACAACGATGCGCCGCGATCTTTTTGACCCGTCGCATCTTTGCATGCTTGATACGCTGCTGCTTCTCGATACCAAAATGTGGAAAGGCGCTCGACTTCAAATGCGCCACCTTATTCTCGACTTGCTGGCGTGTCGTGAGGCGAAGCGCCAAATCGCCCTGCAGTTTTCCGTCGTGTATCCGCGCCTGATCGAGACGTTCATCTTGCACGACCGTGAGCCGGAGCACTCCGTGTACCACATGGCTGTGCAGCTCTTTAGTGTACCGAGTATTGCCTCTCAGCTCGTGATAGAGCGCCGCATGCTTGTCGTGCAGCTGTACATTCTCCAAGCGCTCTTCGCGAACGACCATGACTCGCGCATCACGTCGCTCGTACTGCCATCGCCGCCTCCATCGCACGGCCAGGCCAATCCAGATACCGCCTTGCTGCGCCAGCAGAAGTGCTATCATGTCTTCTACGATATCCGATACCTCCTGAGTCCCCAGGCTGTGCAGCTCGACATTGTGAAGCATGCCGAGACGTACATGGGCATGTGGCTCGAATTTTTTGCCATGTTCCATGGCATCGCTCCCGAGAAACGAGCGGTGCATGCACATGTCGAGTTTGAGAGCGAGATGTGGATTCAAGTGTTCCATATCAATTCGCACCTTGGCCGTATTGCCAAGCTGTTGGGCGAGGCGCTTGCATCGGCCTCGGAGGCACGTCTGTGTGAGATCTTGGCCTTTATCGGCACTACGATGCTCCGGCACATGGCGCGTCTGAGTGCGCTGAATCCCCAGGTGCACCCAGCCAATGACATGCATATCGTGACGTTTGGTGAGTGCCAGGAGCTTGTCCACGCATACGACGTGGCATCGCAGCCTGTCAGTTTCCACCACCCCATGCACTGGCTCCTTGCCGAGGCGATGAAACACATGCACGTGCTGACGGAGGCACATCCATTGCGCGATGCACTCAGTGAAGACGACATGCTCAGACTCGTGGAGCACCCCGTGCGCGTGGCCGTCAAGCTGGCTCAAATTCGCTGCAATGTTTGGGTCCGTAACGGATTTGCCATTCGGTCGCAAGCATACCACTACCGCGACTCGATGTGGATGCGTGACATTATGTACGACCAGGATCTGTTCCTCCAGCAGTGTGGCATGGCCCTCATTTCGCCCGAGCGCTTCCTCCTCACGCTCATGGATCGCTTCCAATTGCTCCGCTTTTTGTCCGAGGAGACCGAGGATCACTCCGTGTATGATCCGCACCAGCTGGTCTTTATGGCCGAAGAACTGTTCCTTCTCTTGACCGTGCTCTTGAACGAGATCAGCGTCCCAGCGCGCTGGCCCATCGAGGCACAGGTTCGTCATGAGCTCATCCACTACCTGGCTCTTGGCCCGTGCACGTATTCGGACCTGACCAAGCAAATTCCCGAACGCTTGACGGACCACGGCTGCTTTGATCGCGAGCTGGCTCATGTGGCGCTCTTTCGCAAGCCTGATGGAAGTGCAGATCACGGACTGTATGAGCTTCGCTCTGCCTTCCTCGCCGACGTGCAGCCGTTCTTCCACCATTACTCCCGCAATCAGCGCGAGCAAGCTGAAGAGATGCTGGCTGAAAAGAGGAAGCAGGGCTGCACACTGCCACTATACCCGTCAAGTCAATTGCATGTGTTGGCTAACACGCCTTTCCGCACATTGGCCGATGTGTTTACGTGCGGCGTGCTGTTGGACATGCTGTTCCATGCTCTGCACTATGCCTCGTCCAAGCCTGAGCCACCGGACACGCTTATGAATGTCGTTCTACACCTCGTGGCGCAGGGTCTTGAAGAGAGGGGCGAAGCATTCGTCGATGCGCTCCGATCTCCGGGACGTCACGTCGATGACCACAATGACGCGTCGCTGCTCTCACTGCTGCTCGGCATCTCCGACAAGGCACATACCGCCGCGTACAAACCAAAAATCACGTATATTCTCGAAAAAGCAGCGGTTTGGGCGCCTGAAGCTGCTGAACTCATGAACCACGTGAAAAAGCCCACCGAAGCCGCCTCGACCGATCGAGATGCGCGCCGTAAAGCGGCTCGCGCGCGTCAGGAAGTGATCCTGCAAAAGTTTTCCGCGCAGCAACAGAGTCTTCTTGCCAACCTCGAAGAAGAGCTCGGCTCCGACGACGAAGTCGACGAGGAGAACAGTTTCGGTACGTGCATCTTGTGCCAGGAACCTCTGGATCACACGAGGACCTTTGGCACGCTCGTGCATGTCCAGACCAGTCGACTTGTTCGCACGTCGGTCCCCCGCGACGCGGCTGCGCTGAGCGACGTGCTCGCGACGCCTCTCAATCTCGATCGACTTGCCGAAGGCGTCCATGACCAGCGCATGCGCGGTCGCTACGAGCGCATGGATCAGCAGCGTGGACCGCTGCAGCTCGGATACCCTGCCGAGGCGCACGAGACGGGCCTGGTGGCCGTGTCGTGTGGCCACAGCATGCACGTCGCCTGCTTCCACACATACTTGCAAAGCACAGAGCAGCGTCATGCGATGCAAGTGGCGCGGAATCACCCTGAAGACCTCTCGCGCTTTGAGTATGTGTGCCCTCTGTGCAAGTCGCTCGGCAACATGCTTCTCCCGCAGCCTGGGGTCAGTGGCCTGAGCTCCAGCGCCGACTTTCATGCTGATGGCGCACGATTCGGCAGCATCACACCATCTGAGACCCCCTTGTCTGAGTGGGTGCGCACCGCGAACATTGCCATTCTTAAGGACACGCCGGCCGATACGACCGTCTACACTGACTATCAGGATATGTCCCACGGCTCGGGGTGCTTCTTGCCGTGGCTCGTGATGGGCTCGCTCCAGCCACACAATCCAGACCTCGGCGTCGATTTTTATGCTGCGGACGAGTGCCATATGCTTCAGCGCTACGTAAATGTCGTGCAGCTCCTTGCGTCCGAAACCGTCGAGCCTCGCATGCAAGATCGCTCCGCCACGGTGCTCGACGCCCTCGGCCCTTCCCATGCCGCATTGTACGTGCCCGATTCACTCGTGGCCTACACACTCGCTCAGCTCGAGATTTCACAACGTGGAACACCTCAAAGTGTCGCACACAGTCTGTCGCCGACGCAAGTATGCCTGGTCCAAATGCTACTCGAGTCATTGGGCGCGATGGCCAAACTGAGCACGGCGGGTCATGAAGAGGGTAGCGGTGTCAGTTCTCTGCGCCATGCACTGTACAAGCGCCTCTTGCCGCACTGGGCGAGCGAGCCTTCCGTGCGTCGACCTCTCCTCCTTCGCAATCTGCTTGGCGTGCTCGTCGAAGCAGCTGTGCTGGTGCCAGACGAGCTACGTCAAATCACGGCGCTGCTGTATTATGCCCACCTGGTGCAGTGTGTCTTTGGCCTTGCACAACCCATGATGACCCCGGCCAAAAGTGCGTGCAAATCGAAGGAACAGGATCTGGACGCCGCATTGCGCATCTTCCCCCACGCTCGGTGGCTCGTTACGAGTATCGTGAGTCTCGTTGGCTACGTCCGCGGCAACATGACGTTAGGCTTTGACCACCTTAGCGATGCAGAGCTCGCCAAGGCACTGTGCATGTATACGCTGCCGTTCCTTCGCCGTGCCGCCATGCTGCTGCGTGTCGTTTTAGGCGAACATGCCGTCACAGGTGTGGATGCCGCTACAGAATACGAGTCGCTCCTTGCGTCTCTACACATCCCTTCGCCTGCCGAGGCGCTGCCTGGCCACGCACAAACCAATGAGCTCCTTACCATGTTGATGGAGGGCTGGACCAAGCATGCTTACACAGAATTGGCGCCCTTGTTCCGGCCGCTGCCGATCCAGCCAACGCCTTCCAGCAACGTCTGCAATCTGCTGCTCGAGCATCCACACATCTATGAGCTACTGCCATTGCCGAATGACCTAACATTCTTGCTCCAGCAGACGCATGAGTGCACGTGTCGACGATGCGGTACACTCCCTCCGACCTTTTCGCTATGTCTGTTCTGTGGAGAAGTTTTGTGCGAGCAGTCGTACTGCTGCAGCGACCCAGAGGATGAGTCGCATGGCGAGTGTCATCAGCACATGGAACACTGCGGTGGCCCAGTCGGTCTGCACTTCCGCGTTAGCAGCAACATGGTCGTCATCTTGTACCAAGACAATGGCACGTTCTCGTCATCGCCCTACTTGAACTCCCACGGCGAAGTCGACAGATATCTTCTCAAGTCGCGTCCACAGCGCTTGCATCCCCAGCGCTACGATGAGCTCCGGAAGCAGTGGCTCACACACGGACTTGCTAACGTTGTGACGCGTCGCATCGAATCCACCATGGATCCTGGCGGATGGATCACCTTTTGATAGCGCTCATCTCATGCTAGACCAAATCCTTACGCGCCTTCCTTCATGGCCAGAAGCAGTTGACTACGCAGCTTCTCGTACGATTCGTACGCGGGCAAGTCGAGCTGGTTAAAGCAGGTGTGCGCCGCTGGTAAGCGGTCCTCACCGTAGGCACGGTGGATATTGAAGCGCTGAGTGCCATTTACCCCTTGCAGATGGGCGAATCCTTCGAGCGGCACTTTAGATGTGCCCGTGATAAACTGCAGCAGCTTGGCCTTCTCGGTTTGGTCGAACGAACGCACAGCGCGCCACCACCACTGAATCATAGGATCACTCGACTTGTAGCCACGAAGGTCTGTATTGTTCTTCCATTCGTCCACGTCAATGTCAGGCAAACCAGAAATCAAAAGCTCTAGCTCCCTCTCACTAAAGAGCTTGATGAGAGACGGTGGAATGATTTCGTGGAAGCCTGCAAGGAACGCATCGATTTGCGAGCGGATCGAATTGGTCAAACTCTGCTCCGTCACAAGACGCACGTACTCGTGCTTGTTTGATTCGGTCACTGGGATCGATGAGCCCCCGGGCTTGAGTTCAATGGTGCGTGTCTCACCAAACACATCCTCCTCAACCGCAAAAGTCAGGTCCAGCACATCTGTAATGTCGTTGTTCAACATCCACTGGATGCTGTTATAGTATTCAGGATCCACAGCCTCCAAATCCCTATAATCGACTTTGCGTCCCAGGATGTGCTTGTAAAAGCTGCGGGTAAAGTACGCATCCAAAAGCCGGCCATCGTAAATGGCCTTGCCGATCACACGCCCAATAAACTTGAAAAAGGCCAAATGCATGTCGTTGACAGAACTCATCTTATTCGGCTGGTATGTCGTGCAGTCGGCTGCACAAGGCTGGAACAAGGCATAGTCAGGATTGAACATCTCTCTCGAGAGTACTTGAAACCATTCGCGCGTCACACCACCTGCGTCCACGCCATCTTCGTTATGAAATCGCACATTTAGTTTGCCATGCTTGATTTCCGGGCCTGACTTGCGGTTAAAGTACTGGAAACTGTCATAAAACACATGTTGTCGCCGAACAGTCAAAGAGAGAGGGGTATAATGCTCGCGACGACCTTTGTGTAGTTGTTGAGAGAAGTAGTTGCGCTTGTTGTCAAAGTCCAGTACCTTGGGGTTACGAACAAGGAGAGAAAAGGAGCCGGACATGAGCGCGGGATTTTGGCGTACCATGAGATTAAGAATTTTGCGATGCTTTTCGGTAAACGACAAAAAGTCACTCTCCATCTGGGCACGTCGGGTACCTGGTTCTGACGTCACGCACTCCAGAGGCTCATCTTCTGGAGACCGCGTGCCCATGACGTGTTGTGACACAACCATCAAGCTTTCGATGCTAGGAAGAAGCACTTGAGCAGATGCAGGATCAGATTGTAACCGAGAAAGTGCTTCGCTCAAACGCTTCCAGAGCATCTCCAGGTCGAAACTTTCATATACGCGCGACAGTTTAGCTTCCATTTCACGCTTTTTCTCAGAGTCTTCTTGCTTCTCTTCTTGAGCTTCGCCATGTTCTTGTGCGTTCCAAGGTCCAAAGCCGTTACGGTTGCGTGTCAAGGTTAAGCCGCTGGCGCTTGGCAGAAGTAAAGTGAATGGATTGGGCCCATAGTTTTGGAGCTGTGAGAGCATTTGCGCAAGGCCATCCGATGAGCCGCCAATATCAGGCAATCCAGATGACGGATTTCGTTCCCTGTTGGTTAATCCCGCTGCGCTACTACCGTGCCACTTACTCTGTCATGTCTGATGGCGACCGTATCGATTCACACGCATACGCCATCCTAGCTGCGGCTATGTAAGCCAACCCTCTAAGCATGACTAAGCTTCGCACGACCCCGGCATGGGCCAGCAACTGGCGTGCTTGCCGCGGAGTGGCGGCCCCACAGCTGACAGATTCTTGCCACCGAACCAACAACTCTTTACCATGCCTCTCTTTGTGCTCTCGCCTGCCTCTCTTGTCCACTCGGCTATTTTCGCGGGATACTACTCGTACCTTTCTACGAAAACGGCTATCCGTCGCCACGTAACCGGCAAGGACCACACTGCTCTTTCGGAGAAGGATGATGCTGTGTACCGTGCGTCGCGTGTTCATGGCAACTTCGCAGAGTACACGCCCTTCACGATCACTCTCTTGTTCCTTGCTGAGCTCAACGGTGCACCAACTGCCTGGGTCCATGCGGCTTACTCGACGCTCTTTGTGGCTCGTGTAGCTCACAGCTTCGCTTTGACTCGCCCCCACACCAAGTTCTCCAAACCGATGCGTGCCATTGGCTTCTTTGGCACGCTTGCTGTGATCCTTGGTGCTGGCTTGTACAACTTGGGCCTGGGCTACGAGCCGCTCAAGTCCTTCCTGGGCATTCAGTAATGCCTTGGGAAACGGGTATCTAGCCACCGTAGTGCAATTCTATTTCAGTCAAACTACCGAGCTAGAACATGGTCGAGAGCTTGCCGCTCATCTCGGGGTCTGGTTCAACGATAGTATGACCACCCTGGACCTTTTGGCCCCAGTTCTTTCCAAAGGTGAACCCAACCCACATGGCTCGGCCGCCATCGGACATGCCATTCTTGGCCTCCATCGCCTCGACGTGTCGCTGCTTTTCCTGCACCTCTTTGTATTTAGCCATATCTGCTGGATCGTCAAAGTTGTCGAAGTATCCCGTATCCAGCTCATGTTCGAGGTGGGGAATAAATGGTGCCTTGACTTGACGCATCCGCATTAAATCAACGTAACGGAAAAATGGGTGGGCCTGGACTTCAGAGAGCGAATGATAGCGTCGCTCTGGTGTGTTGATCAGGCGCAAAATCATGTCCCATGCCACATCGGATAAGTTGAACTGCAGATCCTCGGGTTTCTCATACACTGGTCGTTGTAGCGCTTTGGTCCAATTCTTCAGATTCGTCCAGGTCTCGTCGGGATGAGCACCGCTGAACGGCGGGAAGCCACAAAGGAATTCGTACAAAATACAACCCAGACTCCAGTAGTCCACACTCACGCCATACTCACGCCCGCGCAACACTTCAGGTGCCATGTAATCTGGTGAACCTACCACGGAGTCGGCGTAGCGGACATTCTGTGCGCGCATGTTCTTGTAAAGAGAACTGCGCTCAGCGGGTGTGCGGTATATCACATCTGTGTCCTTCACTTGGTCCAGACGCCGTTTCATCGAGTCAATGCGTCCCGGGTTTATCGCACCGGCGGCAAGACCAAAGTCTGTCAACTTGATATGACCGGTGGCATCAATCAAAAAGTTTTCGGGTTTCAGGTCGCGGTGGATGTAGCCCAGCTTGTGCAGCTCGTTGACAGACACAAGCATCTCAGATATGTAGAAACGCGCATGCTCCTCGCGCAAGACGCCACTGTTGTTAAGTAACGTACGAAAATCACCACCCGGCACGTATTCCATAGCTAAGTATACATGTGTTGCATCCTGGAATGCGTACAGCAAGTGCACGAGCCAAGGCGACTTGGATGCTGTCAAAATGTCGCGCTCCGTTAGCACATGTCGCACTTCATCCATCTTGATTAAAACACGCTTACGCAGCCGCTTGAGAGCACAAAGCTCACCCGTGTCACGTTTGCGAGCAAGGAATACTTCACCATAACCACCTTGACCAACTTGCGTCACGATATGGAACTGCTGCAAACGAAGCTTGGTCCGACGTTTGTGCAGCAGCTCACGCTCATAGGCCATCAGTTTCGCCCGCTCCTTCTGGTACTCAGACGAGCTGGGCAAAATTCGTTGCTGAGCTGGTTTCCCGATAGATATGTTCTGGAGCGATTCGGAAAGCTGGTCTGCGGTGCAAGACACAGACGGTGTGGGTGAGCACCCGCGCTTCTTCATCGACTGCTCGAATTGAGCAAGACGAGCACGGCGATCTGACAGGTAACGCAATGAGTCGAAATAGTGATTTAAAAAGTACATTTGAGCCAATGTAGCCTTGCGCTGCACCTCCGGTAGTTGTACAATATCCTTTTCCCAAGCCTGCAAGGTATCCGCTGGATGCAAGCTGCGAACCGGCGCGCGAGTCATGGCTGCAACAGTAGGAATGCCAGTGACATCGGGGCGCATTGGCCTGGATGGGGAATGAGACGATGTATGAGTCTGCAGATGGCGCTGGAGCGGCTGCTGTGGTGAGGCGGTGGCAGGAAGCGCGACATCTACGCCCACATGTGGCACCGCGGGCTTCGTGTAGGTAGCAGCTGCTGGCACGCCAGTGTGCGCTACGCGCGCACTTTGCGGCGAATTTTCTTTTGTGTATTCAGAGAATACGTGGTGCATACGGCCCTGCAGCTAGCCCTGCAACAAAGGGCGGACAGAGTCAAGTGTCCCTTGCCGTGGGTGTAGGCTGAGTGTTTTGTGTCACTTGGCCCTCCCAGCGGCGTCTACACACGTGCCCACGCGTCACTCACGTGACATAGCAACAGGGCACACACGCCGCGAACCGTCCACGCGCTGCGTGCGCCGACGGACGATGCAGGCCGAGGAGGCCGCTGATAGTGCGCTGGACGCATCTGTGTCAGCCCCCTCGAATGTACTAGATTTCTCCAAGCTAGAAGCTTCGATTCAATCGTTCACGCGCCGCTTTGATCAGTATGTTCAGACGACGGTGGCAGCGTGTGACGAGGCACGTCTCAGCGCCGACGCGCATCGAGCCGACCTGCAGGAGCACATCAAGGCTCTTGAACGCGAGCGCGAAAATACGAAGCACGAACAGAAAGAACTATGGGAGCAGGTGGCATCTGAGCGTGATGCCGATGGCAAACTCCGCACGAGTGTCCAAAACCTGGCGGCACAGCGCGAGGCTTTGGTCCAGCGCACGGCCAGTATCCGGAACGAAGTGTCAGAAATTCGGGCACAAATGGAATCACGAAAAGAGCACAAGCAGATTCAGGTACAGCGGCTGCGTGAGCAAGTTCGACGGAACGCGCCAGAGCTCGCGCAGCTCGAGTATCTGACAGGATGCTCTCTTACTCCAAGTGTCAAGAACGGTGTCGTTACTTTCTCCTTCTCGCTCCTGTCCAGCACGCATCCTACACGTACAGCTTCTATTTCACTGGATGTATCCAAGGCGCAGTACAAAGTTCCTACATACGACTCGCTGCTGTCTGCCGCTACTGTCAAGGCGCTTGTGCAGGAGCTGAGCAAGTCGGGTGATCTGTACGCCTTTCTCAAGAATATTCGCCAGGCGCTGGTCGAAAGTTTGTTATCAGCAGATGCATAATGTGCTCATGTATAGTCTATCTTCATTATGCGGTGCTACTTGATGCATCAGATCGGAGAGCGCGCTTTGCTTTCTCACTGGCTTCACGATCACGCTGTTCTTCGTGCTCTTGCGCCGAGACACCCGTGGCTGCGAGGTGTGCTGCCCGTGTATCGAAGCCATCAGAGAACATAGCGCGCGCATACAATGTATACTTAGCGATACGGGCCTTGATATCCGACAGGCGCTCGAGCAGCATGAGGCCGTGGTTGAAGTATACATAGTTCCACCACGAGACGATATTGTCGCGAAGCCAATGCAGGGACACGCCATGCTCGCGACGACATTGAGCAAGTTTTTCCTTATCATTTCTGCGCGCGGCTAGCGCACAGTACCGTGCTGTGATAATAAAAGGGCGGGCCGTGCCGTGCGTCGTATGCAGGTGCGCATCAAGGCCTCGGGTGAGGTCATTGATCTTGAGCACCATGAGCATGACTCGCGGCACACGGCGGAGCAGCTCCATCACGTCCAGCAACAAGCCTTCCTTCTCCAAAACCGTCTTGCGGATATGATCTTTCTCTTCATCTGAGATGCTCGTGTTCGAGTCAAGATCCAGGAGAGACGACTTGCGTGGCCGGCCTTTCACGCCTGATGGATTGTTGTTATCGCTGCCCTCGAGACCCGAGCGACCCGTAATGGCACTCTCCAGCACCGGGTACAGGTCATCGCCAATATTACCAATCAGCTTGGCATATTTACGTCGCTCTTGTGTCACCTTGGGCGTGGTGCGAGAGAGAAGTGAGAGCCAAAAGCGCGCATAGTTGGCGCGCAGCTCCTCGTCGATGGCAAAGTACAAGCCATGGTCGAGCAACACAATTTCAAAATTCTCGCTGGAGCGCGAGCCCGGCTGGCGCGGGCGGATCAAGACATTGCCGCCGTGTGGGTCTGCATGGAAAAATCCGTGCATGTATAGCATCTGGGCAAAAATGCGCGAGAGCTCCTGCGAGACGCGATTCCGGTCGATTTTGTGCTCTGCCAGGTACACAAGGTCATCGGGGCGGTGGCCATTCACGAATTCCATGGCCATGACGCGCTTGTGTACCCAAGGCACCTTGGGAAAGTACACACACGTCGACTTGTACTGAGCAAAGTCTTTCTGCGCCCGCAGAGAGTTGCCTGCTTCATGACGGAAATCCAGCTCCAGTGGCAGATTCTTGTTCATCTCGTCCGCGAGCCATTCAAAGGAGAACTGGGGGAACATGCGCTTCACCCACCGGACAAGAATGGTTACCATTCGCATATCAATATCCGAGAAGCGCTCCACGTTCGGGTGCAGCATCTTGACGGCAAGTACTTGACCCGTCTCGCGGTCACAGGCACGATGCACTTGAGCGAGAGATGCCACACCGAGCGGCTTTTCATCCATCCACGAAAATGCCTCCTCAAATGTCTTGCCTGTCTCGTTGTGGAACATGATTTCAAGCTCAGGCAATGGTGTTGGCTCGTTCTGGTCTTGCAAGGGGCGCATAGTCGCTGTCCACTCAGGCGGGAGCAGGATGACGGATGAAAGGTGCTGTCCCAGCTTGATGTAGAGACCACCATTGGCCTGTAGTGCCTCGAGCAGACGCTGCGCCGACCGCAAATGGCACTCGCGCAAGCTCTCATTCTCCTCCTCCTTGGATGCATACTTTGCGTTAAGCGTGCGGCGATAATCTAGAACGCAAAGAGCCACAGCCTTGATAATGATGGTGGAGCGCTTCAGCGCGAGCACCATAAATTGGGCAGTTTGTGAAGCATTCGAGTCTGACAAGCCCTTCTTGAGTTCCATGTACAGCGATTCGAGTGTGGACGGAGGCGATCTGTCCTTGGGCGATCCATCATCCGCTGAAAGGGCATGACTGCCAAAGTATGCCGTACCACCTAGCACAATGGCCGCGGCTAGCACGTACGAGGCAACGCGTGAGCTGCGATAAAAGGCGGCTTGCTGATTGGCCGCACGGTGTGGAAACGGTACGGCTGGCTCATCGAACACAATTGGTTCTGGGGCCTCTTTTGGTGGGTATCGTGGTGGTGCGAGCGCGAGCCTGCCAAGTGTCTTGCGGCGTTCCGATGCTTCATGACTAGCGAAGCGCACATGCATCTTGCTATGCGGCACCCACACGGGTAGCGCAAGCGAGTGCTGTGCCACCCTCGCATTTGCCACGAGACGATGAATGCCTCCAGTCATGCACACGATGGGCCGCATCGTCTGTCGCGTTAGCGGTGCGAGACACTTGCGGAGCGAATGGGACCCCCTCGACCGGGAGCTCTGCAACGCCGTCCGGGCGCTCCTCTAGCGCCGATGCATCACGTGCATAGCGCTTGTGCGTGACCCAAAGCCTCCACTTAGATAGGCACAGATACGTGTGAAAGCAGCCACATGCTCCATCTTGTCTAAGGGGGACCTGGTGCCCATGCATGAATGGGAAAATCCGCGGCATTTCACATTAGGGCATGAGGTAGATCGTGATTATGTGACAGAAGTTCCGGAGTACGCGGTCGATGATAGCTCTAGTGAGAATGAGCCTCCGCATGAGAATGGTGCGCGCAAAAAGACCCAGCGTGAACGGAGTCGAAGCACGGCTGACCCAAAAATGTTTGTATACTACTTTCGGCGGCCGTCGCATCCAGCTCCTCCGCTAGCGGAGGCCATGAATGCGCACACAGCGGTTCAAGGCACGTCACCATTCTCTCTCGTGGCGAATGCCACATCTATGCATCGGCACCATGATCACGACGGTAATTTCATCAAACGTGCCTATACGGGCATCCATGACATGCTTGAAGATTACGAGGTGCGTGATGCCAAAGAGGGTGCGCAATTCGAATACCGACTCGCCCGGACACGCAATGGCTTGCCTGAGAATGTCCAAGAAGCTGAGGATATCCGAGATAGCCATTTCGGCGACATTGAGACGCCAGCGACACCCTGCAGCAAGCGCCGCGGAAGCACCACATGCCCGGATCCAGATCCACCAGAGAAAGAAGGTGCCCCAGACCTTTTTCTCGTTACGTTCGAGTCGACCAACTCGGTACATGATAATCCACGTACATGGTCGTATCCGCAGCGTGTGGCTACGCTCGCGATGTATGCGTTCTTTTCTTTGTTGGGACCATACGCATCATCGATGGTGTCGCCTGCGGCTAAAGTCATTGGCGAGAAGATGGATGTCCACAGCAAACTGGTACAGAACATGTTTGTCGGTCTGTTCATGCTGGCGTTTGTGGCTGGTCCGTTGTGCTCCGCCCCTATTAGTGAGGCGTATGGACGACGCATTGTCGTATTCACTGGCACAGTGTTCTTCATTGTCTTCAATATTGGCTGTGCCGTCACGAATAAGCTCCGTGAAATGCTTGTATTACGATTCATCACCGGGTTTTTTGGCAGTGCCATACTTCCCATGGGGGGCGGTGCGGTCTCGGACTTGTTCGAACTCCACGAGCGTGGAACGGCAATGGCTCTGTATACAGCTGCGCCTGTGTTGGGTCCGACGATCGGCCCCCTGATTAGTGGCTGGATCATCCAGGGGTGGGGCGAGGACCGATGGCGCTGGGTGTTTTGGATCGGCACGATTCTGGCTGGCCTTGTGTTCATGTGCGGCATAGTTTTTGCTCGTGAAACTTATGCTCCTTTTATTCTGTATCTCAAGGCACGCAAGCTGCGCAAGGAAACAGGCGACAAGCGATACCGTACTGTGTTTGAGAAAAAGTCAGAGACGGTGTGGCAAAAAGTCAAACGTATCTTGCTTCGTCCCGTCATCTTTCTCTTCACGGAGCCGCTGGTATTCTTACCGTCGCTGTACATGTCCATCATCTATGCGTGTTTTTATCTATGCATTGCCTCCTTGCCGCGCGTGTACAACGAGAAATACCAAGAACGTGTTGGCATTGCTGCACTGCACAACCTGGCCCTGGCCATTGGTCTCATATGCATTGGTCAACTGGGCGGACAGTTTATTGATTACTCGTACAAGAGACTCAGTGCCAAGCATGGCTGCCGACGACCTGAATTCAAACTGCCCCTTATGATGATTACTGTGTTTGTGCTGCCGGCAGGGATGCTGCTATTCGGCTGGACAGCTCAATACGAGACACACTGGATCGCGCCTGACATTGGTCTTGTGGTGATCGGGGGTGGTGTCATCGGAAGCATGCTTCTCACACAAATGTACCTGGCTGACCTCATGACCATTTATGCCTCGTCAGCCATCAGCGCCGTGGCATCCATGCGCTCTCTCTTTGCCTTCCTCTTTCTCTTGTTTTCCAATGCCATGCTCGATCGCCTCGATGTCGGCTGGACGCTCTCAGTGTTAGCGCTGATCGTCGCAGTCGTCGGTATACCCGCACCCTTTTTGCTGTACAGATACGGCCCCGCTCTTCGCGCACGCAGCAACTATTGCGTCAAGGGATAGATCCCACTATGTCAGAACGCGCACATAGACTACAAAGTCTATGCCTTTCCGCTAGCGATGGAAGACGGGCATACCGGGTCGCCATCCGGTAGGACGGCACAAATGCCAAGTATCCGTCTCGGACCGATCATCTTGGTACGTGTTCTTTTGGTCCACGGATGCATACACGGTAAACCCGTGTTCCTCGAGCGTCAGCACAAGCTGAAGAAGCAGCTGCCGAGCATGCATGGTAGTGGATCCCTGTGCGAGCCAGTAGAACGAGTTGAGCAGCAGTTCTGCCACACCTGGTGAGTACTCGTACATGGCGCGAGGTGCCCGCGCCACAGAAATCGAACGGTCGAGGGCCCATGCGAGGTCGGGCGGGGCGTCAATGAGGCGGATTTTGTTGTAGTTGGAGAATGCAATGCTGATCCATTCAGCCGGTGGTGGCGGTGGCGACTGGTGCCGGAAGATGAAAGTGTCCTTGTCCCTTGCCTTCTTGCTCACATCCGTCGAAAAGATCATCACCCACCCTGCACTGTACAGTGAGGCTAGAAGATTGCGGACGAGGCGCCTAGCAAAGATACCAGATTCAGCCTTGCCGTCCCATGGACGCCCATGCAGTTTGAACTCGTAGGATCCAGCATAAAATCTCTCCCAAGATATGCCACGAGGCCAGCTGTGTGCAATGGTGGCGCGTGCCGAATTCGTGATGTCATCGGGAAAGCCTATGAAGCGAATGCGATCAGACTCATGAAGAGACAGAGATCCCATTCGCGACTGAAACGTGTATCCCGCCATAGGTCCCTGACTCTCTGATTCATTCGAACCGCGTAGCCATTTCATGATGTGGAATGTGGGTAGATGCAGCGACTTCTCCACGATTCCCCGCCTCGTACTTTAGTCATGCCAAGGCGAAGCCCACGCAAAAGTCCAGACCGGGGCCGAACCCCACATTGGCATCATGACGTATCAGGGCCTTGAACCCAAGTACTTCAATGTATCATGGCTTGCTGAGCATGTCCTCGGTGTTGGAATTCGACGCTCGCCCGTGAATGCCTTTGACACTGCTACTTGGACGGAGATGCACGCGATCTTTTCGCGCATTCGTGGGGACGGTGATGTTCGTGCCGTCGTCTTGTATGGCGAGGGCCGATGCTTTACGGCCGGGCTAGATCTGCATGATCCTGCCATCATGGACGTGGTACAATCTGGCGGCGATCCTGCGCGTCGATCCATGGCGATTCGTGAGTTCGTTGAACGCTTCCAGAATGCCATCTCGTCTATCGAGCAGTGTGAGCGTCCTGTGATCGGCGTATCGCACAGTTATACGATCGGTCTCGGCGTCGACATTTTGAGCGCCGTAGACGTGCGCTACGCCTCAAAGGACGCGCGCTTCTCGATTCGCGAAGCGCGTATTGGCTTGGCTGCTGATATCGGCACGCTTCAGCGCTTTCCCAAGGTGGTGGGCAACGAGTCTTGGGCTCGCGAGGTGGCTTTGACGGCTCGTGATTTCGGTGCGGACGAGGCTCGTGCCATGGGCTTCCTGAGTCAGGTGTTTGCCACGCAAGAAGAGGCCCTGCTCAGGGCGGTCGAGACGGCCAAACAAATGGCGTCTCTCTCGCCTGTGGCGGTGGTGGGGACTAAGCTCGCCATGGTACACGCCCGTGACCACTCGGTCGACGAGGGATTGCGTTATATGCAATACCTGAATGGCGCTTTTCTTCAGACAGAGGACCTCGTCCAGTCTATGTCAGCTACTATGTCCAAGACGAAGCCCACGTTTGCCAAACTGTAATTAGGCACGTTCGAGGAAATGCAGTTTCCAAGCCTCGTTCGATACCCTCGGCACGGCCTTGGGCGGTTCCTGCATGTGCCGCCAGCGCCACACCGTTGCGAGCACGGCGCTAGCTGCTTCCGCCTGCGCACCAGGCGCATGTGCGAGCTGTGTGACTTGCGTCGCGAGTGTCTGCGCCATTTCGGCACGCTCTTGGACCTGGCGCGCGTGTCGCTCTGTGAGGTCAGCGACGGCCTTGTGCGCATGCGCTTCAAGCGCAAGTAAGCGGTCTTGGAGTCGCTGCGCTGCGTTGCGATGCTTTTCACCCAGCGTGACAAGCAGGGGCAGCAGCCGCTTGGTGTCTTGCTGCAAAGTGCCAAGACGTGTATGAAGGAGTTTTTGCAGGGATTCGTGGAGGTATCCCTCTTCGTAGATGCTGCCTTTCTTGCCAGCATTCTTTTTCTTTTCCTCCTTCTTGGCCTTGGCACGCTGCCGCGACTTGGATCCAAGTGAGAGGGTCGACATGGACGGCGCCACACTCGTAGCGGTAGTGTACCGAGTGAACTGTGTCACTTGCGACATGTCGCTCATGACATCGATATTGTCCATGCCGGGTAGATCGTCTTCGACATAGAAGGCGGCTGGATCGTGTGTGCGCTTCGCGTCTAGCTCAAAGAGGCGGGCGACCTGTTTGGACAGCTGCTCTTCGATTTCGTCTGCCTCGTCGATCAGCGAGCTGTGGGCCTCAAGAGTCGCAGGTGCCACATGCGTTTCCACCAGATCCCAGCGTGCATGCACCGCACATTCATACTGCGCATCGACAAACGCGTTCGCACGGCACAGCAGGTCAACGGCCCGCTCCAAGTCGGGTATACGAAGTAGGACACGTGCGGCCTGCTCGAACTTGTGCTGCTCCTCGAGCTGATCAGCAAGCTCCCGCGTCAAGTGCAGTAGAGCCTGCGCCGACATGCGCTGTTCAAGTGCCAGCGTCAAGGCCCGCTGCCACTGGTCTGCTTCTTTGTGTGCATTTAAGGCCTCGTCTATACGACCGGCCAGCTCGTACGCAGTCGCAGCTTCGGCTGGGCGTTGATGTGAGCTGAGGTAGTCGGCGAAGCGGCCATATGCCTCAGCCAGCAATACGGGATCCTTGGCCCATGCCACAAGACCTTCGCGAAAGAGCTTGTGCTGGACCATGTACGTCATAGCTGCTTCGGTGTGCTCGCTGCCAGCTTGGGCGAGCCAGGCGAGTGCCTTGGCGTGGCGACCTAAGTAATCGTCCATACAAAAGCGTTGGTACGCTAGCGGCTCCTTCGCACGCATCTCGCGCAGGAACGGCACATACTCTCGCGGATCACGCGGAGACTGTTGGGCGATCAGCAGGGCCAGCTCAAAGTCGTACATGCCCAAGGCGACATGGTACAGTTGATCGGCATTGACGAGGAAAATGATGTACTTACACGCCTCTTCAGCGAGAGCCATGTCCGTGTGCATGTATTTGAGCAGTACGCGCAGTCCACTTTCGTAGTCCGCAGGTACTTTGCGTACGTGCGCAGTGAGAATGGACGACAGATAGTACCGCTCATCTGCCGCCTGCATAGCCTCGAGGAACCGATCACAGATCTGATTCACCTTCGTATCGAGATGCGCCATGGGTGCACGAGTGCTCGCATCCCACGGGCGGTACAGCGACTGCGTTACGTCTTCGTTTCGCAAATTGGACAAGAGCAAGTTGATGTGGTCGACATGGTGAATTTGCGCCAAAATCTCTGGCACACGCTCCAAAAAGGCCGTAGGGCAGTGGTCGTGCAGCAAGTTGAGGTCGACACGGTGCGCGCGACTCACACGCAGAGCCTCACCAAACGCCAGGCGATCCAGCCTATCGCGAATCACATCGAGCACCATAGGCCGCGGGTACGTTGTCTCCAAATTGCCTCGCGGCATTTGCAAAACGAGCGACATGGCACTGGGCACCGCTGTCACAATACGACTACCCCGCTCAACACGGCGGCTCAGCTGCGAGACCTGCGGCGTGGTTGTGAGGCATGTGAGCGGCACAAACATGGCCTCGTGCGCGTGCGTCGTCCAAATCAGCAAATGGTCCGTGCATGTGAACGAGGTGGCATCTTTCGCCAGCACACGATGGGGTGCGAGGAGGCGACCATCAGATGTGAGGCCGATCGCCTGCCACGTTCCCTCATGTTCTGCGGGGAGTATGTGCAACGTGGGGCAGAAGGACAGCAGTGGATCAAGTGGCGTCGGCTTGAGCGTCGGTGAAAATAGGGTGACATCACCGCGGTGATCGTGCAAGGCGAACGAGGTCGAGTTGGGCACAGACACTAAGCGCCACGGGCCCTGGCCGTCGAGCAGCTGATACGAGGTATCAGAGCCGCATTGCGTCCACAGGGCCGTATTTTCGCCCTCCATGCACAGCACAGCCACACAAGGGACGTGGTCGCACAGCGTGACAGCCACTTGATACGCATGTGACGCATCAGGGCGCGTATATGTCGCTACACGCTGAGGCTTCAGCGGCGGGCGTGGGCGTGGATGGGCGGCGCCAAGAGGGCCGTACGCGATGCTCCATATGTGAACACTAGCATCAGGGTACAGGATCGCGACGATGTCGGTTGTTTGGTCCTCCACGGACTGTGTGGTCCATGCCACATGCACAGGCGTCGCTGGCGGTACATGCGGGACTGTGTGCTGCGGCGTGTCGACGATCGCCACGGCACACATAGGTGGCGGTACATTTTGCAGGCGGAACGGCGTCAGGTAGAGCATGTGGCCGTCCACGACCGAGGCGCACGCGGCATCATGCGGCGGCATGCCACGGGAGCAGGCAGTCTCCAGGCACATGGTTCTTTTTTCGACGCGCGCATGCGACACGTACCACGTAAGGGGCTGCTCCGGGTGCCATGTCATCGCATGCAGATGCTCGTACGTAGATTCGTGCTTCAAGTACCAATGGTAGTTACCACTCGTCCACAGCTGCAGCACATGCAGGCCAGCGCGCTGCAACACCACTGCCAAGACGGAGCCATCCGCATTCCACGATACGAGGCGGATCTGGTGCTCGCATGACCAAGGGGGCAGTGGCTCTGCCGACACACCAGGTACGTCGGGCACACTGCCATGTTCCTCGCGCAACGAGAACTCACCGTGACGGAGTCCATTGCGCTCGAAAAAGACCACGTCGTGCCGCCCGTGCCGACCTGGCGCCCATGGCCCGCCCATGCGCTGCGTCGTCGCGATCAAGTTGCCGGTAGGACGACACGCCAGGACGTGCGAGATGCCACGCACGCTTCGATCCGACGTGGCACTCAGCGTGCCTGTGCGTGTGTAAGTGCGAAGAATGCGGTGCACGGTATCATGGGACGCCTCGGCACTGGACGTGACGAAAAAGGCGCCGTCGCCACGCCATGAAATGCGGGGAAGGCCATCGTCCTCCGGCACAAGCGGACCACGGGGATCGCTTTCCTCAGGTGCATTCGCAGCAGCCATAGCGGCTTGCTTGCCCTCTGATCCGTGAAATTGCGTCGACTTGGAGCCCCAGCCGACGTTCACAGGCTGATCATCACCGAACGCTTCGGTAGACAACATGGTCTCGCTCATGACCTCGAATTCACGCGTCATCACGATGAGCCGCTTTTCACCGCCTGTAATGAGCACGAGCACGTCTTCTTCAGGACTCCATGCCGCCGCCAAGATGCCCTGGTCCACAGAGCCCACCACCTCGGCAGGTGCACTGGCCTCTTCGTCCACAGGCATCAGCACGATATCACCACCGCTTCCAATCACACAAATAGCCGGCATATGATTCACGCTCGATCCTCCATCGGCAAGCAGGCGGAAATCTGCGACGTCGGGCACATGAGGCGGGGCGGACGCCACCTCCAAAACGGCGAGTTCTTCTGTGCCAGTTGGCGTGATATGTGCCAACGTAAGCTGCGATACACCGTCGCGCCTCTCTACCCGCATGACATACACAGAGTCATCTCCCTCCGTGTCTGCCACGACGCCGTGCCACGGCTTCGTTGGCGCATCGTACACTCGCCACGCGAGTGTCGATAAATTGCGCATATGGAAGGGAGAGAGAAAAAAAAAAGTGGAGTCGCTAGGCTGAGCTACGGAGCTTGTCAAAGTTGGCCTGCGCCTGGAGCAGCGCCGCCTTTTCGGCCTCCAAATCATCCAGCCGCTTTTGCGTGTGGGCACGCACGTCTTCAGGTGTCTTGGACCAGTCAGGCTTTTGCGTCAGAGCTGTAGTGCGCTGCAGCTGCGTCTCGTTCAGCGTAAGCTTCTTGGCCAGCTTACTCAGCTCCTGATCAAAGTCGACCAGGCCACTGACGAGCAAGTGTACCTGGATGCTCGAAGAGACACTTGCCACGACGCAGCCAGGCGGTACGTCCGAAGCCGCGGGAACACACACAATCTTCTCACAGCCTTTGATGAGCGTGTGCATCACACTGCACTGGGACTCGAGCACAGCACGGTACTCGTTGTTCGGCACCTCGACAAATGCCTGGATCTGCGAGGTGAGACCGTAGTCAGCGGCGAGTCCACGCACAGCGCGCACAGTCGCAAACACGTCGTCAAAGTGCGCGGCCTCTTTACCAAAGTCATGCACCGCTTGCCATTCAGGGAAGCGGGCATGAGCGATCGTTTCGGCAGTCTCTTGCGGACGTTGCGGCAGGCGATGCCACAGCTCCTCAGTGACAAAGGGCATGAAGGGATGCAAGAGCTTGAGACCAGCGTCCAGGCATGCGTACAGCGTGTGCTGCGCCGACAGACGTGCACTTGGATCAGCACCCGCATCTGTGATCGGCTTGATGGCCTCAATGTACACATCGCACAGGTCGTACAGCCAAAAGTTGTACACGCAGCTCGTGGCGCTCATGAACGAGCGCTGGAGCATGTCCTGGTTGAGCTGCTGCGCGGTCTGGTTCAAGCGGTGCAGGATCCACTTCTCCACGAGGCTTTGCGGCACAAACTTGTCCTGGTCCGCGAGGCACAGAGGCTGGTAGCCATCCTGCAGCTTGAGGAGCGCAAACCGCGTAGCATTCCACAGCTTGTTACAGAACTTGCGGTAGCCTTCCACACGCATGATATCCAGGTTGATATCGCGGCCGGCAGCTGTGTAGGCACATAGTGTGAAGCGCAGCGCATCGGTGCCACACTGCGGAATGCCGCGGGGATAGTCCTTCTTTTGACCCTGTGCGGCTTTGTTGATTTCTTTCTCGTCCAGGTTGCCCTCACGCAGGCGCTGATGAAGTCCCTCGAGCGAAATGCCCTCGATCACGTCGATCGGATCGATCACGTTGCCCAGCGACTTGCTCATCTTACGGCCGTGCGCATCGCGGACCATGGCATGGCAAAACACCTCCTTGAACGGCAATTGACCAGTGTGGTGCACACCGAGCATGATCATACGAGCCACCCAGAAGAACAGAATGTCCCAACCTGTCTCCAGCATGGATGTCGGGTAGTAGTGCTGCATGTCCTTGGCGTCCTTCTGCGGCCAGCCGAGCGTCGAGAAGGGCCACAGACCGGACGAGAACCATGTATCCAGCACATCCTCATCCTGCTTGAGTGTAAATGCCCGGCCCTGAGCCATCTCCGTCGCACGTTCCTCAGCCTGGGCCTGCGTACGGCCAACGACCCACCACTGGCCGTCGGCAGGGTCCTGCTCAACGCCCTCCATGTCGACAAAGTACGCCGGGACACGGTGGCCCCACCACAGCTGCCGACTCACGCACCAGTCCTGGATGTTTTCCATCCACCTGAAGAACTCGCGCTTGCTTTGCGGTGGCTCAATCACCATGTTGTCGCTCTGGACCTTTTCGACAGCGGCCTTGGCGAGCGGCTGGCAGTTGACCCACCACTGAGGCTTCATGACCGGTTCGATCACATCACCAGAGCGCTCACACACAGGCACCACCATAGGGTTGTCCTTGGTCTCGACATACAAGCCCTTGGCCTTGAGTGCTTCGACGACGGCGCGGCGCGCGCTGAAACGCTTCATACCCTGGAATTCGCCAGCGTTCGCGTTCAGCGTGCCGTCATCGTTCAGGATATTGATGAACGGCAGGTTGTGGCGCTTGCCCACATCATAGTCGTTCGGGTCGTGTGCTGGCGTGATCTTGACGGCACCCGTGCCGAACGCCATGTCAACGGCAATGGAGTCTGTCACTAGAGGCACCTGGCGCTCGGGAATGAACGGATGCTGCAGCATCTTGCCGTGCAAGTGCTTGTACCGCTCATCATCAGGGTGCACAGCCACGGCCGTATCACCGAGAATCGTCTCAGGACGCGTCGTGGCCACGACAATCTTTTCGTCTGAACCCACCACGGGGTACACAAACGACACAATCACACCGAATTCGATGCGCTCGTTTGGTGGATAGCCAGGCACGTTCATGAGGGTGCGACCGGGAAGCGTTTTCTGCACCACCTCGAGATTCGAGAGCGTCGTGTTCAGGTACACACACCAATTGACCAGGCGGTTCTCACGGTACAGAATGCCGTCTTCAAACAGCTTGCAAAAGTTTTCCGTGACAGCAGCGCTCCGAGACTCGTCCATGGTAAAGGCCTCGCGCGAAAAGTCGAAACTCGCACCGAGGCGGCGCATCTGATTCGAGATGCGCGACTGGTACTGGTCCTTCCACTCAAAGACCTTTTCCAAGAACGCCTCACGGCCATAGTCGTAGCGAGACTTGCCCTCCGTCTTGGCCAGGCGCTTTTCCACCACCGTTTGCGTCGAAATACCAGCATGGTCAAAGCCGGGGACGTAGAGCGTGCGGTAGCCCTTCATGCGGTAAAAGCGGATCAGCGCGTCCTGAATAGAAATAGTGAGCGCGTGTCCAATATGCAAAAGACCCGTCACATTCGGTGGCGGCAATGGAATCACAAACGTCTTGGCGGGGTCGCACGGCTCATCGTCACGAGGAGTGAAAAAGCCACGCTTCTCCCACCATGCGTACCACGACGACTCAACATGCAGCGGATTGTATCCATTCTCCATAGGCGAGGACAGGTCCTTCTTCTCGCCAGGCACCGTCGTATCGACCCACGCCGGCTCGTCTTTGGTCTCTTTTTTGGCCTTCTCCTTCTTAGCACCCGAGCCAGACGCAGGAGCGGGGCCCTTCTCCGCCTTGAGAGCATTCTTGGCAGACGACTTGGCCTGCTTTTCAGCCAACTTGGCTGCCTTCTTCAGTGCCGACTTGGACGGGCCCTCAGACGGTGGGTCGCCGCCCGCAGGGGGAAGAGCTGGTGCGGCTGGCGGTTGTTCGGTGGGCTGGCTCATATGCAAGTAAGCGGCAGGAATCAGCGGGATCAATCTATGTAGAGTACGCGGGCGTGCAAGAGAACTCTGAAAGCTTCGTGCACAGCACCTTATCAGCATGCACTGATCCCAGTGCGTCCGACGTCGACTCACCGTTACGCCTGCGAGGAGCACTGGACCTTCTTCTGTCTCACGTGATAGTTCACGTGCATTTGCTGCCGCGCGTGGGTGGAGCGCGGTCAGGCAGAGATGCACAGGTACAGGGGCGGCCGACAAGACAATACGCGCGTGGCGCCATGACATAGTACATAAGAGCTAAAAGCGCAAAAGCGGAATTATTTCTTTGAGGCAGAAGACTTGGTCGTGGTCTTCTTCGTAGTGGCAGCCTTTTTCGCTGGGGCCTTTTTCGCTGGGGCCTTCTTCGCTGGTGTCTTCTTGGCGGTGGTTGTCTTGGCTGATGCTTTCTTAGCTGGTGTCTTCTTGGTCGTCGTCTTGGCTGGTGCCTTCTTGATGGCGGTCTTCTTGGCCGAGGCAGCCCTACTTGTCGACGACTTGGCTTTTTTCGTGGAGCTGCTCGCGGGAGCGGCCTTCTTAGCGGCAGTGATCTTCTTTGGCGCTGCCGACGTGCCCGCTGCGTGCTTGGCCTTGGCAGCCAGCTTGACCTTTCCGCTCACGCCCTTAGGAAGGAGAAACACGCCCTTGTCTTTGCCGCGCACAATGGCACTATTCAAGTGTGTGCTGAACGACGACAGCGGAAGCTTGCCTGTGTCAGGATGCTTGGCCAGGATTACTTTTTTGAGCGTTGGGCGGCCGAGACCTGCGCGACCCTCTTCTCCGTACGAGATGATAGCCTCGATGATCATGTCCTCATACGTCATGCTGGATGGCTTCCTGGTGCTGGTCGACTTCTTGGCCGGGGCCTTGGCCACGGCGGATTTGGCTTTGGTAGGTGCCATATTAGAAGAGGCAACGAGGCAATGCAGGGATGGTGGGCTGAAGCGAACGAGCCGATCTTGGAAAACCCGCTCGTGTTTGGGGCGCTTTCCTTTTCATAAAAGCGCTCACATTTGGCCCTGCATAAGCCGCGCGCGGCAAACCACATTTTCCGTCCATGAATGCGCGGTGGGCCCGATTTCATCCCAGTCGCGTGAATGACCTCAGCACGTGGCCACCGTGCTTCTCGATCAACGCGCTCCAAGGGCTGTTTCGTGCGCACAGTCTTGGTCCTATCATACTTGCATTGCTATCGTTGTACATCAAACATGCGGTACAGCACCTATCCACAGCAGCCTGCGCACAGCCGGCAGAGCACGGAGGGGGCTGGATGGCATAGGAGGGGGGCCCAGGCGACAGACATCGGGCCTGATGCAACTAGGTGCTACCGATCGCCTCTCATCGGGCGCGATAATGTGGAGGTATCCTGCTCCACTACATCGCGCCTAGGGTGCACGGACGGCCAAGGCCAACGAATGCTGACCGGCTGTGGCCACACTGGCAATGGTCCAAGCACCGGGTTCACCAGGCATGGGAACAGGAGTGGGCGTCGTCTTGCTTTGGTCGTCACCCCACGATTCGGCAGGTTGGCCCATCGCCTCGTCCGATGTCGTTCCCCACGAGTAGAGCACACCACTCGCAGCCAGGGCAAAGGTGAAGCGCATGCCAGCCGCAATGCCGACGATCGAAGCAGGCTCGGGTGAATCTGATTGTATCGGCACATGCACGGGCGTGCGCATGAGGACAGGACCTTCCTCGCCCTGGGATGCCAGTACCTCGTGAGGCAGACCCAGCTTGCCCTCGTCGCTGTCGCCACACATCCATACATGACCGTTGGACAAAAGGAATGCCGTGTGGAACTCGCCTCCATCTACCTGGACGACGCGCGCACCGTCCAGGCGCGTTGGGTCCAAGGCCTTCACACGCGTGGGGCGCGTCACCTTTTCCTTCTTGAGGCCCGTGCCTGTCTGGCCGCGGGTGTTCAGACCCCAAGCAAAGACGCGTCCTTCTGCATCCACCGCAAAGCTCGAGTTCATGCCGCACGCCACATGCACGATATTCCGCAGCTCGGGAATCAGTTCTGGCGTGAGCAGCATACTCGCTGGTGGGTCACGCTTCGTGAAGCGGGCACGGACGTGGTAAGGACTCGCGAAGCGGCCGAGCTGAGACATGCTGTTCAGGCCCCAGGAGTATACGCGACCATCGAGCGTGAGAGCGAGCACATGGTTTTCGCCGCAGGCCAACTGCGCGAACCGTACGTCTTCTAGTGCAGGAATGGGCAGGGGTGACCACTGCTCGCGAGGTGCACCATCAGCGTCCGTATCGGCGAAGCACACTTTGCCTTCGCCGTCCTTGAAGTGGCCCCAAGCGACGAGACGGCCCTCCGCGTCCAGAGCCAGACTGCAGCCGTCCGATGCAGCAGCACGCGTCGCTCGGAAGCGATGCACTTTACCGTCATCACCAGGGGCCGCATCCTTGCCCGTGGGCGAAATGCCGTCGACCGGCCGCAGCACATAGTACACGTCATCTTCCGACTCGTTGGATCCTTCGCGGTACTTGCGCCCTAACGTGCCGTGATCATCGCTGCCACATGACAGGATGCGACCGTGAGCGTCGATCAGCAGCGTATGCATACCACCTGCGACGATCATCTCTGCACCGCCCGTGCCCAATTGGCCGGCATCCGTTTGCACGGATATGTCTTTGTTGCCAAAGGGCTTGGGCTTGGTGAGCTTGTTGATATTATCATCGTCGGGGCCACCGAGGGACAATTGACCAGCTTCGCCTGTGCCCCACACGAATAGCTTTCGTGGCACGACGCTGCCGCTGGACGCCTCCGTCTCGGTGCGCGTCGCATAGACAGCCTGCATCGACGCTGTGCCAGCCGTGTGAGATGACAGGTCCGCAGCATGCAAGGCCCGAATGGGAGCTGGCGGCCTATTCAGAGTCGATGTTCGCACACGCTTGACACGCGGTGCATCCTCTTCATCTACAGCGCGCTTGCGTTGCGTCGCATTCTTGCGGACAGCAGCTTTGGGCGGCATGGTAGTGCAACGTCACTAGGGCACGACACGGTCGTCGTAGAGTTTGGGATGCCCACGTGACTTGAATTACGAGCCTATGCATTACTTGATCTCGAGGAGCTTGACATCAAAGATGAGCGTCGAGTTTGGCGGCAGACCGGGGAGTTTGGCCTTGCCGTACGCCAGATGAGGAGGGCAGGTGAGGCGACGCTCGCCGCCGACCTGCATGCCTTTGACGCCTTCGTCCCAACCTGCGCACGGTGAGCAAAAAGACAACGCACCTTTGATCACTTCGCCCTTGCCGAGACGGAAAGAAAAGGGCCTGCCCTTCGTGTTTGAGTCAAATGTAGAGCCATTCTGCAGCTTGCCGACATAACGCATGCTCACACGGTTACCCGGCTTAGCTGCAGGGCCCGAACCTGCTTTCTTATCCTCCACGATCAGACCCGATGGAAGCTTGGTCTAAAAGTTGAACAGAACGTCAGTCAGCATGGATGCCATGACGTCTCGTACCTTGTCCTGCTTCTGTCCCGACGCCTCAGCTTTGAGCTTCTTGTTCAGGCGCTTGCGCTGGCTGCGGCTCAGCTTGGGTTCGTCCTCGTCCAAGTCCGACACGGAGCGCTTCTTCGAAGGCACAATGACAATGTCCTCTTCGTCGTCGTCATTGTCATCGTCCTCCTCGACAAGCACCTCGTCATCGTCCTCGTCATCATCGTCCTCGTCGTCGTCCTCAATCACAATGTCACCATCTTCATCCTCGTCGTCTTCGTCATCGTCCTCGTCATCGTCCTCTTCGTCATCGTCCTCCTCGTCATCGTCTTCTTCGTCATCGTCCTCCTCATCATCGTCCTCCTCATCATCGTCCTCCTCGTCGTCATCGTCACGAGGACCCTCAATCAGCTTGCGGTCGCGAGGCGCCTCCTCATCGTCCTCGTCCTCCAGCTCGCCAAGCAGCTCGGGGTCAAGGTCGTTCAGCGACGTCGGGAGCAGGTAGTTGCCGATAATGTCCACTGGCTCGTCACCCGAGACCGACAGACCGACTTCCTCCTCTTCACTGATCTGGAGATTCAGCGTCACTTGCTCCACCTTTTCGGGAATGAGAGAGCACACGACGTACGAGTCGTCGTCCGTGAAAATGGGAACGCGAGGCTCCATGTCGACAATGTCGTCTTCATCGTCGTCATCCTCTTCTTCTTCGTCGTCGTCGTCTTCATCCTCATCGTCGTCCTCCTCATCTTCATCATCCTCGCGCTCGTCCTCATCGTCGTCTTCAATCTCAACGTCCTCATCATCCTCGAGGTCGATAGGGTTGCCGGCGTAGTGCACGCGAAGCACCGAGCGCTTCTTGCCCTTGAGGTTTTCTGGCTCCGAATAGCTCACGTTCGTGATCTGCAGATCGCGAATTGTGTCCAGGTGGTAGATTTCACCGGGGAGCAAACGCAGCGTAAAGAATTCCACAGGGGCCGACATGGTGTGTTGTTGGTGTGTGCGTGGGCGGTCCAGGCCCGACTTTTTTTTCAGGGCACGTGCAAAGAAGGTGGCCGAACATATCGGGTAGGTACAGTGGAGGTGCTACGAACGACGCGCCTTTTTTTTGACAGGCAAGACGCGCACGGAGGCGGGGGAGGGAGGGGCGTGAGCGGGTGGGTGTGTTGGGGCGCGCTCGAGGACGTCTGTAGAGATGGCAGGGAGGGTGACGTCAGCGTACGGTGCCGCATCGCCCCCGCCCTTGCGCTGAATAGCGCGATCCATAGCATCGAACAGGCGCTGTGTGCATGTGGCCGCTTCGGAGGGGTCGTGCCACACGCACGCATCCTGCATCATGTGCTTCAGCAAGAGATCTTCCAGCATGGGATGAGGAAGTGAGCAGGGGCGTGCCTTGGGTGGAGGAGACGGTGCCGCGCTGCCCTGCCGTGTCGTGCTCAAGACAAAAATGCCGACGGCATTGCCTGAGCAGCACTCTTGGCGGAAACCCATGCGCTCCCAAAACCCATCTATACTGAGGCGCTCGAGAGCTTGGCGCTCAGCCATGGCTTCGCGATGCGCAAGCGATGCAGCCCTGGGGATGGGCTTCATCGACGCGCCTGGCTCGTGCGCTGTAGCGGCCTGTTCGTTGACGAAGCGGCCCTTGGGGTCGTCGGGAAACACGGGTATCATGGTCGGCACGACGCGTGCGGCCAAGGCCTCGGAACGTGTAGCTGCGTGCCTATGCTCCCATGAGCACGGGTGTAAGGGCAGCGGCACATCAGCCACATGGTATGGATGCCCATACTGCCACTGTGCACGAGACACGGCGCTGTCTTTGGCAGGATGCAAGGGCACGATAGCGTGCGAGTCAAGGCGCGTGTAGCCTGGGATAATGTAGAAGGCGCGCGCCTGTACGCTGAGAGCCACATGACTGAGGCACGTCTGCCACCACCGGATGAGCGCCGCGTCGGACAGGACACGCTTGTTGGGATGCTGGTGGGAAGAGGGGAACAGGTAGGCATTTTGCGCACGCGCGAGGACATGCAAAGAAATGTGGTCGATAGGCGTGGTCCAGTGGTCATGGACGAGGAAGTAGTGCAGCGCAGCGGCGGTGAGAGTCGACGTGAGCGACCGCGCCGGTGGCAAGTGGGCGCGGGCCGCCGGTGAGGGCGTCGGTGGGCCGTATCCACTCGAGTCGAGCTTCGACACGTACACAAGCCCAGCACGCTCACGAGGCAGCGTGTACACGTACAGCTCGAGCGCATACGCGAGACGCCAGGCGTCTTGAGAGCGGTACGCGGCCGTCACGATGACGTGTTCCTGCCACGTGGGCACGGCCTCGTCCGCCCGGGCGTCGGTCGGGTGCACATGCGCCAGCGGGTACAAGGAGCACACAGGGCGCGGACAGCTGTGCAGGGCGTGAATGCGCAGCGTGCCCTTCTCACACACATGGGGCCGTTGCGCCTCGACCGCGGCTTGGCACCATGCCACGAGCGACATGGCAAGCCACACGCCTCCACATGCATCGATTGCCACCCGACACGGCCTGCCGTGTCCGGGCCAGTGCTCGGCTGCCGACGCTCGAGTGTGTGGTGCATGAGCTTGTGGCTCGTGCGGTCGAGGCGGGTGCGCGGCGCGTGCATGTCGATGTAGACTTGCAGGCGTGGCGCGTCGTGTGTATGGATGATGGACAGGGCGATGTGGATGCATGGGAGTTGCGGCCTGATGCGCATGGACTGCGCCATACACCGCCTATGGCGTGCCTGCCGTGGCTCAGCCTGCTTGAAGTGCATGGGCAGAGGCGTATGCTTGTACAGAGGGAGCATCGCGTCCTGCATCGCGGTCCGTCGAAGCATCGCGATACGCGCGTTGTCTTGCATGACGTGTTCGGCGGTGTGCCCGTCCGGCGGCGGTGCCTCGCACGCCGACGCCAGCGTACGATGCATCGACTGCGCATGCGGCTGTATGCATGGGCGCATGCGCGTCCGTCGGTGCGTATCACGGGCCTCGGCCTCCGTGACGCCATGCCGGCGGGGCGGAGCATACACGCCTCGCTCACGTTTCGGACGAGGCAAGACGAGGCGTGGACCGCGACGCTCGACGGCACGGTGGGAGATGCTCGTGCCTATCATTTCGTGGCGCTGAACGGCACGCCGCATGGCTTTGCATGCCGTGATGACGTGCCGTGGAGCGGCTCGTGGTGGACGCCGCTGTATGGCGTACTGCGGTCGTCGTTTGCGCTGCGCCTCGAGGTGCACCGCGCGCAGACGATGCCGGAGGTTGTGCTGCCTGGATGGACAGCCTTGTGGGAGCGCCTGTGCCAGGCGCCGCCCGTGCCGCGCGCGCAAGGACCGCGTGCGGTGCCGCTGATGACGCGCGAGCCCACAGCGTCGCTCGTGTTGCCTGCATCGCTCGATCGCGTGCGTGCGATTGCGCAGGTAGACAACAAGTACGTGCTGTGCCTGTGCGATGCATCGCTGCTGTGTGTGGACCAGCACGCCGTCGACGAGCGCATCCGATTGGAACGCGACCTGACCGCCTATGTCATGGCCTGTCTTGGCGGCGAGGGACACAGCCGCGCGATCGAGCCGTGCACGGTCCCTTTGCCCGCGCACGTCGTCGAGACCCTGAGGTTCTGGGGCTGGGACGCGGTGCGTGGCCACGACGACACATGGCACGTGCGCGCTGTGCCGGCCATCGTCCCACGGCACGCTGATGTCGCCCAGGTCGTGACGCAGTGTGCTACATGGACGGCCGAGCATGCGGACGACATACGCACATGGCTGCGCACGGCGATGCACGCGCAGCACGGTGCGATGAGTGCGCTGCGGTACCTTCCGCCCGTGCTGCGCGGCATGCTCGCGTCGCACGCGTGCCATACGGCGCTCCGCTTCGAGCAGTCCCTGTCACGTGAACAGTGTGATCAGCTCGTGGCGCAGTGGCGGCACACGACGCTGCCGTTCGTGTGCGCGCACCATCGCCCGTCGGCGGTGTGCGTGGCGCGCGTCCCCGCCGCTGGACCGACGCCGTTCCCTGTGCGTTGGCACGTGCTCAGCCAGCTGGCGTGAGCCACGCCGCTCCACGTAGCGTGGAGGAGGGATCACGTGGAGGAAGGCGACGAGGCGGCGATCGCGACGGGTTTTTTTTCGCTCATGGACTTGACGAACCTGCGCGAGAGCCTCGAGTCGCCCGTCCATCCGGCGCCCAGCCGCGTGCATGATGAGCGGCTCACGAATGAATTCCGCATTGCTGCGCTGCAGCTGACGAATCTGTACAAACAAGGCCGGAAAAATGCGCGCGAGGCGTTCATGGATGGGTACAGCCAAGCGCTGGGCGACACGCTCGAGTGCGTGCGCACAGCGGCTCAGGGCGCATCGGCGCACGACGCGCAGACGCGCCTGGCTGGACTGTGTGACTATATTCAGCGGCGGCTGGACGCTCTTCAAAGCGACGTTCAGGACCAGGAAGAGGCCGCGCAGGCCGCCGCGGTGCATGACTCCGTCGACGACAGCGTGTCGCGAACGCGGCGCAAGGCGCGGGGCTCAAGGCCGAGCGGCTGGCGAAGGCGTGCAAGGCGCTGCAGTCCCAGCTCGGCGACTTCCAGGACGCGGTGACCTCGCGCGACCGCATCGAGCGCCTCGCCGATGAGGCCCGCGGGCGCGGCGAGGACACCTTCGCCTACGGCATGCTCTACCAGCGCGAACTTGATCGCGGGGAGCAGGCGTTAAGCGGCTACGACGACGCCGTGCGCGAGGTGCGCAAGGCGTTTAAGAAGATCAAGCCGTAACACCCTACTGCTCCCAGGACGGCGCGGCGCCCCAGTTGTCGTCGCGCTCGT
>ERZ1029854.117-NODE-117-length-35351-cov-19.687840_pt1 | contig 35351 bp, 26 predicted proteins | sample MGYA00519239_ERZ1029854 | MGnify/ENA primary metagenome ERZ1029854 (study PRJEB33666, sample SAMEA4610917) | skin metagenome | biome: Human-associated habitat; feature: Malodor aspect; material: skin | place: Philippines | collected 2015-08 ... | reverse complement strand
CTGCCTCGAAGACGTCGTCTACGCGCCTGACCGCAACATCAACCCAGAACAAGTCTGCCGTTTTGGTGTAGTTGGTACGGGGTGTCTGCGTAGTTGGTACTGGTTTTCCGTGTAGTTGGTACTGCTTTGGGGCAGGTTGGATTTCGGCGGCATCGCAATTCGGTGGTGCCGCGTCTGACCTGTTTTGAAGGAGGACGGCTAGATGGCCGACTTCAGAGATATTGCGGTTTTGGTTTGCGAAGGCCGCAGCTATTCCTACATCACCGAAGTGGTGGGGTGTTCGCGTCGGGATGTCTCGCGTGTGCAGCGTGTTGTGAAGGAGCATTCGCTGACGAGTGAGTCGTTAGCGTTGTTGCCGTCGGGATGGTTCGATGAGATGTTTCCCGATGGGCGCAGCGATCGATCGAAGCAGTTCGATCAGCCGGACTACCGTGCGCTGGCGCAACGGTTGAAGCACAACAAGCACCTCACTCGCCACAGGTTGTGGTTGGAGTACCTCGACGAAGAGCCAGCTTCCGGGTTGGAGAAATACAAATACTCCCAGTTCTGCGACGGCTTAGCAGCGTACGTGGACGCGAGTGATCTACGCGAGGTCATTGAGCATGTCCCAGGCGAAGAGCTGTACGTGGACTGGGCCGGTGACAAAGTCGGCATCATTGACCGGGCAAGCGGCGAAGTCGGGTTGAAAGCGTCGCTGTTTGTTGCGGTGTGCCCGTATTCGGGGTTGCTGTTTGTCACCGCCGCCGCGGACGAGAAGATGGGCTCGTGGATTGATTGCCACGTCAAAGCCCTTGAGTATCTCGGGGCCTGCCCCCGGGTCATCGTGGCCGACAACGCATCCACAGCGACGTACCGGCCGGTGAAGAATCGTGCTTACCGGGCGGTGACGGCGAAGTACGCCGAGTTCGCTGAGTACTACGGGGTCACAATCGTGCCGACCCGGCCGGGAAAGCCGCGCGATAAAGCCTCAGTGGAGCGTGCGGTGCAGATTGTGTATTCCCGGATCCTGGGCTATTTCGACAACGAGGCGTTTTTCACGCTCGATGAGCTCAACGAGGCAATCGCCGAGCGGGTCGAAGAGATCAACACCGCGTTGTCCTACCCTGACGGTACGACGCGCAGGAGCCGGTATGAAGCCGACGAGCTGCCGATGATGCGACCGCTGCCTCAAGACGCGTTCACCAGCGTGGAATGGAAAAGCCCGAAGGTGGATCGCAATTGGCATGTCTGCTGCGACTACCAGTACTACTCGGTGCCCTTCCAGCTCGTAGGCAAGACCCTTCGTGCGCGTTTGACCAGCACACTCGTCAGCCTGTACGACGGCGACACCCTCGTTGCCGAGCATGCCCGCTTGAGTGGCTACCGCTACCGCTATTCCACCGACCCCGCACACGGGCCTGCCCAGGACCAGCACGCCCCAGCTGTGCTGAGCAATGACGAACTGCTCGCGTGGGCGTCCTCGTTCGGGCCGGCGACGGTTGCGGTGATCACCAAGGTCTTGAATGTGCACTCGGCAGCACCAGCCCGGGGACTACACCAAGCACGCAACATCCTGGCCAATCTCGGCAAGAAACACGACAAGACCACCTTGGAACCAGCCTGTAAAACACTGCTGGATAAACAGCTCGCCCCAACAATCAGTGTGCTCAAGCGCATCCAATCTGATCTTGCCCACAACCGGCCAGAGCCCGCTGCATCACACACGGCACCCGCAGCACCAGTCGTCGACATCACCGCAGTCGCCGACTCGGTGTTCATCCGCCCAGCCGACTACTACGACACCACAAAGGAGGGCTAATAAACCATGATCGACATCGACGAGACCACACGCGTGAAACTGCGGGCCCTGCGCCTGTCAACCTTCGCCGACATCTACTTCGCACTCCTCAACGACGACGCTAACGCAGATGAGCTTCCGGAAAACATCTTCCTCGCCGCCGTCGACGAGGCACTCGAACAACGCCGGCAACGCAACGTGGCTAAAGCCATCGCCCAAGCCCACCTGTTCTACCCGCACGCCACCATCGCAGACATCTCCCGCCCGAGCGAACGCGGCATCAACGAGCGGCAACTCAAACGCCTCGCGGCCACCAAATGGCGCGAAGAGCCCACCAACATACACATCCTCGCACCCACTGGTGCAGGAAAAACCTACATCGCCTGCGCACTCGGCGTCGAAGCCTGCCACACCGGGCACAGCGTCGCATACTTCCGGCTCGACCAACTCACCGCGAAGCTCGCAGTCCTCCCGACCACACACCCCGACTACACCGCCCTGATGAGAAAGCTCATTAACGTCGATGTCCTCATCATCGACGACTTTCTGACCATGAGCATCGACCTGCGTGGACAAGAGGACCTCACCAAAATCGTAATCGAGCGAGACGGCCGCCTGCCGACCATCATCGCCTCACAATCCACCGCCGCCTACTGGGTGCAAACCATGCCGAACAGAATCGCAGCCGAATCCCTCGTCAGCAGACTCAACACAGGCCTACGAATCGACATCGGCGACTACGACATGAGAAAAGCCCTCAGCCACCCCACCAACTAACCCACCCCCCACAAGCCGGCGCTCAACCAGCGCCGGCCACCCCAGTACCAACAACACAGAAGCCACCAGTACCACCTACGCAAAACACCGGTACCAACCAACCGGCCTCAGCATCCTTTTCGGTGCATGAGGTGTTTGGTCTGTTCGAGTGCGGATAGTGACATGTAGCGCTTTTGCTGAATCCAGTCATCGTGCTGCTCGGCAAGGACCGCGCCGACAAGTCGGATGATGGATTCGCGGTTCGGGAAGATGCCCACGACATCGGTGCGCCGACGGATCTCTCGGTTTAACCGCTCGGTGGGGTTATTCGACCACACCTTCGTCCACACTGGTTTCGGGGCTGCGGTAAACGCCAACACGTCATCGAGCGACTCCTCCAAATACACCGCAACCTGCGGGAATTTCGGTTCCAACAGATCGACTACCTCGCGGGCTTGAGCCCAGGTGGACTGGGCATCAGGTTGCTGGAAAATGGTTTGGAACATCGCAGAGACCATCGGCCACTGGGTTTTCGGGACCTTTTCGTAGAGGTTCTTCGCAAAATGTGTCCGGCACCGCTGCCAGGCCGCATCGGGCAGTGCTTCAGATATCGCGTGTTGGATACCTTCGTGGGCATCACTGGTGACCAAGTAGACATCGCGAAGCCCACGGGCTTTTAAGTTTTGGAAGAAGCCTTTCCACGACGCGTTGGACTTAGCTGCTGCGACGTGTATGCCAAGCATCTCAATTTTTCCAGCAGATCCCGCTGGGGAGTGTCAGGACACAACCATTCAGGCCACCTGTCAGCACCGCAGAGAGGTTAATAAACGGATGCCCTGACCCGCCGGAAGCCCCGAGAAAAGGTTTGCGCTCCCCAAGCGGTAAACGGCCGCTAACCGGGAAAAACGAGTTTCTCTCTTGGCTTTATCACACCGCTCCTGTTATTAGGAAATGTCTCCCACCAGCACAAGGGGTACGTAATTCCACAGCGGCATGACTATGGGTAGACGGCGATCGCTCGCAGCACGACAACTGGTCCGTCGACTTTCAAATCTTGTTCGGAGAAATCACTCTCGTACAACGCGCCGAGCGATTCGTAGATTTTGTGGGCAGAGAGTTGGCGTCGAAGGGCTCGTCCTATTCCACCAGAGAGAAAGGACTCCAGGGAATAGGCCTTGCCCTCGGGTTTGAACGTTTCAACTAGGCCGAGGATCGTCTTGTCGTCCTCTAAATCGTCCTCCGAATGATTATTCGCCAGCAACCCCGAGTCTAGAAGAACAACGACTTTGGTTTCATTTTGGGACTCTTCACAACGGGTTAGCACAATCTTACGATTAGAGGATGTCTCAGGAGAGATCAGACTCGCGGCAATATCCATTGGCAGCTCATCGGCATGAAGTGCTTGAGGGTTAGCTGCCAACAATTGAATCATCGATCTGATCAATGCCCCAGTCTCGGTTACGGGTGAAATCTCCCAATCCGCTTCGAGTTCCACAAGGGCAGACTTGACAACTGTGTCGCTTTCCAGGTCGGTGATGAGCGAATCACTCTCATGGAGCCTATCGAGTAATTCGTTAAGAGCTGCACCTGGATGGGCCTTGATCACCCGCGAATGAGCGACCTCCCCTTCAGTATCCTTTCCTAAGTCCAGTCTCGCACCCATTGCCCCTGGAATCGACCCGCCAGCATTAAGACCGCGTCTTTTCGATGTCCGGTCTGTCGCGGTAATCTCAATGTTAGTATCAACTTCGATTCCTAACTGGTTTGCAACAGGCGTCAGGATTTCTTTGTCTAGGTAGATCGGCGTTCGATAGATTCGCATACCTTGCCTCCTAAGTCAGTATTTGAGACCTTCGCTTGCTCGTCGTGCAGATGGCTTCCTTTGGGTCCCGGCCTAATCCCGCGGGAGAGCAAACATTCCGGTTTGCACGTACTCGTTCGAGGCCGAAACGCCGTCGCATCGACGCGTCGGTGGCCTAGTCTAATTCGAACGATGTTTTGTCGGACGAGCTATTAGGACTCCCGGTACGCTCCTGGCGGTATGGCCCGCCACGTCGCACTTTGTCGGTTTTTCTCGAGTGCGTGGATCCACGGAGGCGATTAAGAAAATTTTCACGTAGCGGTGCAGACGGCAACATGAACAACTGTTCCCGAAATTGACGTCACCTTCCGTGCTGCGTCTTTGGCTCTCGCCAGAAAGATACGAATCGTAAAATTCTTCGCCAACCCCCTCTACGTAGACGAATGTCTTAGCGCCGACCCGGCTGGAGCGATTGTTCGAAACGCTGGATCCTCTGAATCTATATGGCGCTTGTGAACCCCAAGCACATAGCGCTCCTCGATACTTCTGCCAGTAGTAGAAGGTTCACCTCAAAGAGAGGAGGCGACTGTTAACCCTCTCGGTTTGTTAGCGAAATCCCTGACCATTGAGGGCGAACATCGCAATTTGATTATCCTGTTCAGAAGACTGAAATGGTAGCGGTGTGGTGAGTATCTGGTAGCGCCTGAGTGAGTATCCGGTAGCGGAGGCTCACCCTGAGCTCGGCACCGACGGCGAGCCGGTCAAGGATTCAACGATGGCCGCGTTGTCACGGGCGGATTTGATTCCGGCGCTCCGAGGCGCTCGGTACTGCCGGGTTCCAAGTAGTTGGTACCTGGACAGCCGAGCCGGGCTGACTGCACGGCTCGGCTGCATCCATTAGTCTGCGGCGGTGCCATTGCGCATGATGGAGACTTCTATGCGGATTCGGTGGCCGCTATGTTGCAACCGGCTCCCCGTCAGCGATATTCGCAGCTGCCCGCAACGGTTCAGTGAGTCTTTGGCGCTGAGCCCCCGGGCTCCCTAGAATGTCCCATCACCACTGTTGTCTGCCTGGGATCAAGACAGCGGAGCCCTGCAGTACCGAGCACGCGGAGCACCGGTACCAACTACGCGGAATCACGGTACCAACTACCCCGAATCGACAGGCATCAAGGATGGGCTTGGGACGCATCTGAAGCGAGATGAACTGCAACCGGGCTTGGTTCAATTGAGTGCCGAAGAGTTGGGGGTCGCGGGGGCTTCCGCGGCATAGCTCCAATTTCATCACCGGACTCCATCCGGAACGTGCCGAACCCGAATGAAGCGGATACAGGAACCATCACCCCATGCAATTTGAGCCGCTACCGGATGCTCACTGAAGCGCTACCGGATAGTCACGACACTGCTACCAAATAGCCGGTCGCAACATATCCTGTGGACGTTAAATGCCGTAGACCCAGCCCACACATGGCACGCTCTTCAGTTCCTCGGGAGCGTTGAGATGACGCGCAGACCAGCGTCGTGATGGGCGTTCCGTCGAGATTTAATGGGAGTCGAACAGCGCTTCGGCAGCAGATTCTCCTGCGCGGTGGTTTTCATAGTTCACGCATCACCGGCGCCGCTCAGATAAGGGATTCCATCGAACCCGACTTCAACAATGTATTGGTTTAGCGTGTCCCCGTTCCTACATCGAGAAGATCAAGACGAACCACTCACCCCACCGCAACCCCGGCAATAAACCCGCCGGTCCACTCCCCCACGAGCCACCCGGCGCCCGCCGCCGGCAGGGCGAGCAGCAGCAGCTCAACCGCCATCACGCCCGCGCTCCTCAGGGGCGTCAGCCCGAGCGTGTTCGGCAGCGCGCGGTCCCGGCGGCGCTCTCGCCAGGAGAGGAAGACGGTGTTGGCAATACCCACCAGCGCGATGACGAGGGCGACGAGGCTCATCATCCGGGTGATCGAGAGCAGACGCTCGACCATGGCGACGGTGTCGGTGCGGCGGCTGAAGGACTCGGTCATCGTTACCGGCACGTCGGCGCCAGCGGCTGCGGCGCGCACCCCGTCGAGCACGGCCGGGTCCTGCACCGGCGCGCCCTCCATCCGCAGCATGACGGTGGGGCGCGGCGCCGCGTCGACGGCGTCGGCGTCGGCGACGAGGGCGAGGTCGACAACGGTGAACAGGTTCGAGGTTTTCACCGTGGGCAGCTCGGTGTCCAGCGTCGAGCCCTGCGCCAAGCTAACGACGCCCGACTGAACGCCCCGCCCCAGCACTGGCGAGCCGGGGTCGACGACGAAGCCCTCCGGCACGCGCGGGGACACCAGGCTGGCCGCAACGCCCGGGGTCGCGGCCAGGGCGTCGGCGAGGGTGGGGTCTATGTCACCGGTGAGGGAGGTCACGGTGGCGTCGACAAGCCCCTCCTTGCCGGCCGCGTCGACGAAGTGGGAACGCAGGTGCACGGAACCCGTCAGCACCGCGGCGACGAGCGCGACGGCGACCATCACGATCCCGATCACCGACCTGTTCCACTGCCGCGACGCGTAGCCCAGCGCAAGACCCAGCCGCGGCAGGGGCACGCGCACCCGGAGCAGCAGCGGGATGATGACGGAGAGCGCGGCGGCGGCGGAAAGCGTCGCCAGGCCAGCCGAGGCGACCGCCCGGATCATTCCCCCGCCGCGCAGCGCGAACGCGGCGGGGGAGCACGATCGCCCCCACCACGTACCCCGCCTGCAGCGCGCGGCCCCCGAGGCCTCGGCACTTTCGACGGCACTGCGGCGCACCGACAGCACCGCCGCGGGCAGCGCCGACAGCACCGTGACGGCAAGCGCGCCGGCCCGATGGTGGCAAGCCACACGGCGGGCAGACCGACGTTGTCGAGGGGGACGCGAATCCCGTGCTCCTCGGTCACCGCGGGCGCGGCGTCGTCCGGTGCGACCCCGAGAGGCAGGCCGAGGGCGACGCCAAGGATGCCGAGCACGGTGGCCTCGACAACCGCTGCAGCCAGAATGCCTATCGACGACCCACCAATCGCCCTCACCAGCCTCGTCTCCCGCACCCGCGAACCCGTGATCATGTTCATAGCTGAGTAGATCGTCAGCACGGCCACGATCGCCACCACCACGGTAAACGCCGTGAACAGGAGGAAGTACTTGTTGCGGGACGCGAAATAGTCGTCGCTAAACGTCTGCACATGCGCGGCGGCGTTCACGCTGCCGGGGAACGCAGCGGCCGAGCGTATCTCCCCCGAGGGCGTATCGGTGGGCTGCCACTGGGCGATCGCCTCGTTGTCCGCGACGAGCCCGGCGCCGCCGACGAGCAGCACCGCGGCGCTCGACGTGACGCGCCCGACGACCGTCACCTCCACCTGCTGCCCGCCAAAGAGCAGGGTCTGCACCGACCCCCCCGCCGGCTCCTCCCCGGTGGTATCACGAAACGATCTGCCCGTCTTTTCATCCGGATGAGGTTGTCTCCGAAGGATGCCACCCGCTCATCGTGGGTGATGAGCATGAGGGTCTGCCACATCTCGTCCACAAGAAGCCGGAACAGCCACAGCACCTCCGTGCCGGTCTCACTGTCGAGGCTGCCGGTCGGCTCGTCCGCGAACATCACCGCCGGTCTAGCGAGCACCGCTCGCCCGATGGCCACGCGCTGGCGCTGCCCGCCCGACAGCTCGTGCGGCAGGTGGCGCAGCCTCCCGACGAGTCCCAGGGTCTCCAACACCTCATCGAAGTGCCCGCGATCCACTTTCCTGTACGCCAGGCGCAGCGGCAGCAGCAGGCTATCCCGCACGTTGAGCACGGGCACCAGGTTGAACTCCTAAAACGCCACGCCGATCTCGGTGCCGGACTCGCTAAGCCGCGTGATCTCCCTGTCCCCCAGCCAGACCTCCCCCGAGGTGGGCATCTTCAGCCCCGCAAGCACGTGGAGCAGCGTAGTTTCCCTGCTTCCCGACGCCCCCATCACCGTCGTCCACTCCCCCTGCGGAACCGACTGGCTGACGTTGTCGAGGGCCGTCACCGCACTGGGGCCGGTGCCGTAGCGCTGGGTTAAACCTCTTGGTCGGAAACTCACGTTTCGCTTCGCTTTACAACTTCGTGGGACCAGAACTTCCATCAGTGTCCCACGAGGGGCGCTTGAAATTGCACAAATTGCTACGGATAACTTTCAGCCGACCCCCGAGGAGCCGAGAAGAATTGTGGGGCCACCGGGGCTCGAACCCGGGACCAGCGGATTATGAGTCCGCGGCTCTAACCGACTGAGCTATAGCCCCACACAACGCCGGCGCCAACGCCTCGACTTCAACAATCTGGCGGGACGCATCTGGGCTGCCCTCTCAGAATAATCAACCGGTCAAGGAGAACCAATTTCGGGACCGTTAACTCGCGAGTTAATTCAAACCCCAGACCGTATAGCATGACGCGGAAAACTAGTTGCCCATGACTCGGAACTGTTCCCTGTGAAAAATCAACCGGAGACCTAACTCAGTTTTGCCGAAAGAAACTCAGCGGCCCTGTCGTGTCCGACATGATTTAGGTGTACCTCGTCGTAGAACCACTCAGGATGGTCCGAGAATTCAGCGTGAAGATCAATGATGGGGATGCCAAGTTCGATCGTACTTTTCCTGACTTGGCTGATGATTTCGTAAGCCTTGGCCCGGGCTCGCATAAATTGCGACGAGTTTCGGTTAAACAGATTGCGAACCCAGCCCTCTGAGTTAAAGTCACTAACCCTGTGGGGTGAAGTGCCGACGACGAGATCAAGGCCCATTCCGTCACAGAAGGCCTTTAACGCCGCTAAGAGCGCCGCTAGATCCTCGATTGACGCCACGCGCGTCGATTCAATAGGAGGTTGCACGGGTGTATAAACTTTTGAGGATGTCCAGTACCCCGACTCCTGCAAAAGTGGATTGATGTCCGACATGGGCACAAATGCGAGAATGCGATCTCCCGGGCTGCTTAATCCCGCGATTTTGTTCATCACGCACGTCACCAACTGCAGAGTTGTCATACCCGAATAACCTGCATTGAGAACGTTGAATGGCAGCCGCCTCGCCAACTGGGCCACGAACCTCCGGTCTGCGTCGCAGTACATTCCCTCGACAAATGAACCACCAATTACGAACGTGGTGGGCTGGTCTCCACTGAATGGCACTCCGGTGTCGAGAAATCCTTCACTTGTGGTCACGCGTTTGAAGGCCACCGCTGGGAGGGAACCGTCTGTCTTTAGCAGATAAGACTCCGGGGGGGTTAGTTCGTCACTGAGACCTATAGGCTGCTCTTTAAGCCGAATGATCCTTTTCATAATGAACAGAATGCCACACGTGATGCCAGCGAGTGAAGATTGCAGAGGGGCTAAAATCGCCAGTCTACCGGCTGGGCGATCACCTTTGCCATTTGACGTCGGCGTACGTGACAAAAGCTCTTCGAGAGCGCGGTTCGAACGCATCAAACCTGAGCTTGCAAATCACGCAATCTATCGTTCAACGACGGCACCAAAGCTGTCATACCCTCAACTTGATTCTTCACGGATCCGGCCGCGGCAACAATCTTTGAACAATACATAACTGCTAGTGCAAATCTCGAAATTGTGGCGATTGCTCTGCCGATCTCAACCATCAAATTCTCGAAACCGGTAACTTTTCGAAGAGCGAATCAGATTACTTTCAAAGAGCTGGGTCGCCCCTATTTTGCTCTTAGCACAAGTCACCAATGGAAGCATCTTCATTCCTCGACAACCAGCACCGACAATGCTGTGAGAATGTGCTCTCCCGAGCTGTGCATTGAACACCTTATTAGCGTTGCGGAATATTGCTCCACCAATGAGCTCCCGAAAACGAACATCGGCGGTTTCTTTCGTTCCGCGTAGCCTCGCGTCAAGCGATCCCCCCGGCAGCGCCCCCTCTGAATTAACCAGATAGGCGCCTGGGGTGAGCCCCTCTATCACGTTAAGACGTTGTTGCTTGATGCGAATAACCGCTTCAAGGATTTCTGGATACCCTACTCGAAAGGAGGCGTTGCATTTTTTCGCGTTTTAGAGATAAAACTTAGACCGACGGGGGACGCATTAGTCAACGCCCAGTGACGATCCCGAGGGCATCGTTGCTTTTACGAAATTTTAGACGCGTTGAAACCCTAAAACATTAGCTATTCCTCGTCGGTGGAAGTCTCGCGGACAGCAGCTACGAAGGGGTCGGAAAGCGAGCTGAGCACATCCATGTAAAACTCCAATTTATGCTGCGTAGAATCACCGCATAGTCCATCTTCCCCCGAAGAGTCGACCAGCAATGAGTTTGCGACGCTGCGAACTTGCGCCATGAGCGTCGCCAGTGAGACATTCGTGTAGGGCGGGAGAGTCGGCATCTTCTCCGTGATCTTCGGATCGTATGACGCTAGGACGGGTATTCCTTCTTTCATGGCTGAGAGCGCCGCAGCTGAGTGGAATCCCTGACCAATTCGGTCGATGAGCAGCGAAACACCCATCGCACTCCCGTTGTGCGCGTGGACATCAACAAATTCAAAGAAGGGGTTCCCCTGCTTCATTTCGTTGAGCGCAGCGAGGACTGGCTGCGGTCTGCTACCTGCCAGGATTCCGATTCGAATCGGATCAATCTGAGAGAGATCTTGCTTTGCTACTTTGGCCCTTGCCACGTCGAAGTTCGGGATCCAATGAACCGGCAAGTCCAGTTTGAGAGTCTCGGGAGTGGTCGTCAAAACCACAGCACCGCGTTCTTTGACAATTGCCCTTGCGGCCGCTCTTCTCTTTGAAATACGTACGAGGAGAGATTCGTCGAGGGATTCCCAATGGGTTCCCGGGAAAAGTGCCATCTCCTCGAACGGGTCAGTAAGTTCATCGTACGATACGAATGAGTACAACGTGATGCCCGAGCGCTCGAGCTGGTGTTTGAGGTTAGTTGCAGGCCCGATGACATCCTCGAAAATAGGGTCGTAGTCGAGCATAACAAGGGCATCTGCGCTTTCAAGAAGCTGAGTCCATGTGTGCAATTGCTTATCAGCAGCGCCGGTAGCATGGCCGAGCAGTTTCCACTCGAGTGTCGAAATCTGAAGATAAATATTGCTTTTGAAAGCAAACGCCATCGAGTAGTCGCTATCCTCTGCAAGGCGCAGGAGTGGGTAGACGCGGTTACGCATTTGGCGGCGGAAGGGGGGGACAACGTGGGTGGGCGGCGGCGTGAGTTCCCGCCCTGACTGGTCGTTGACGGGCTTCATACTGCGCCAAATCTGACCGAGGATGAGCTCCTGCTGCTCCCAAGAATGGGACACTCGGACTTCATCCACACGCTGTCTGTAACGAGGCAGAGCAACGAGGACCTCACGAACGGCATCGGCCATTGACTTCGGATCACGCTCCTCGTGCACCGCGCCCACCTTGTTCTCGCGGATAAAGGTGCCCTGCGCTTGCAGATCAGAAGCGACGATAGGCAGACCTGCCTGCAGATACTCGCGAATCTTGGTCGCCAATGCCTGGTGATGCGCCTTGGTTCCGAAAAGGGGGCTCAGGCCAATGTCGGCGCTCGAAATATAACTCGTCACGTGTTTCGACGGCACGTAGTCCACGATGTGTACACGGTCTGATATCTTGTGCTTCTTTGCCAAGTCGGTAATCTGAGCGCGAGGCGCGACATCCTTCGAACCTACAAACGCCAGGTGGACCCCAGGTAGATATTTCATGGCCTCGACGGCGGTGAGGATGCCGCGACGCTCCGCAAGCTTGCCCACGTAAACGATCAACGGTTCGTCTTTCAAGCCCAGCTCCGCGCGCAGCGACGTTCGGCCCGCATCCGGGTTCAGCGAGCGCACCCCACTCGGTGCGTTGACCACGACGCTGGGCCGGCGCGTGAGATGGTGGCGTTCCTGCAGCTTGGCAGCCAGCTGTTCAGACACGGTGATGACGTGGTCTGCATACTGAATCATCTCAGACTCGAGCGCGAGCCATCCGTAGCGGTGGCGGGCTGGTCCGCTGAAGCGTTGACCGGCGAGATACTCGTGAGCATCGTAGATCCACGGCACGTGGATGCCCTCTTTTATTTTTTCCAGTTGGTAGATCTTAGCGGCAGACATCGGGTGCCTGTCGTGGACGTGGATGATGTCCGGCTGGAGCTCGCGGAAGGCGCGCAGGAACAGAGCCTCAAAGCCGCCGATCTGCGGCCACAATTCGATTGCCTTGCCGGGTTGACCGGACATCAACCATTCTTTGTAGTTGCCGACGTTGACTCTAGCGCGCACGAGCCCCTCACGGACGTCGGTGAGCCCGCGGTACACCGGAGCGAGCTTCTGGTCCCAGTCGATCGTCGGTGCAGTCCTCTGGGAGAACAATTTCGGGGCGACCAATCGCGGCAAGCTACGCAGAGACTGCGCAAATTCGAGCTTTTCTCGCGCCTGTGCTTTCAGTAAGTTGGTCTCCTCACGAATCTTTTCATTCTCCTGATCCACGAAGTCCTCAGCAGCCAGTTCTTCCTTCGGCTGGTGGCGGCGCCACTCTAAGTACTCGGTCCAGTCAGGCACGAGACGGTAGATTGGGATGCCCTCGTAAGAGCCAAACATGCTTACGTCGCGCTGCTTCACGCCGACGACGACAACGTCGAAGCCATGGTTCCGAGCGCTGACCGCAGTCTTTTCGACTCGAGAGTCGCCTTCGACCGCATTACCCACAGCCATCACCATAAGTGGCTTCACTACATCTCCTTAAAAAAATCTGCGTCCGGCGTGGCCGACGCTTCTTGGCCATTAGCAAATCTCACGCCGAGCAACGGACGCAAGGCTCATTGCCTCCTGCGCGCGATGCCGCCAGGAATTTTCCCGCCAGATCTTGCGCCAATCTAGAACGGGTGCCCGCCGCGTTTCATCACTAATAGCAGCGATGATGCTCCGGCTACTCGGCGTCGAAGATTGAACAGGGAGCGTTACTCCCCAAGGGCCGAAATAGCGATTTACCGGCGAGTCCTCGAAACACAAGATTGGGAATCCCTTCTCCAAGTACGACACCGATTTATAGGGAAACGCTCCCCGACCGTATTCCGACTCGAGGAGAAGAACGCCGACGGCGTTCTTCGTTTCTGGACAGTAATTCGTAAATTCCCCGTTGAGTACGCGGACGCGAGGCGAATCCTTAATCCCGAGTTCTTCGAGCCGGTCAAGCAACTCCTGCTGCTCCTGCGGGCGAATGAGGAAGTCGAATAAGAGCTCATCACGAGAAGAGGAGACCTCGAGCTTGCTATCGGAATGGTTCTCAGTTCCCTCGCCGAACGAGGCTACAAAATCGGTACCGAGAAGGATTTCTGCGATGGCCTCGAGGTAGGCGTCCATGCGGTAGGCAGCACCGATTCCTCCGGTGTAAACGAAGGTGGTTCCGTCAATCGGACCTTTCGCTTCGTAGCACTGGGACTCAGTCACTCCCGGGGGAAGCTCCCCATCAACGAAAGCGATGTCGCTCTGAGAACCGAGGAGGGCTCCGAACATCTCGTTGCTCTCGAGCGACGGCGTCACCAATCCACCGAACGAGTGCGCGAAGCGTTCCAGCTCGAAGATTCCTGCCTCATGAACTGCTGCTGCCGGACCCTCAGGGTATATTTCGCCATCGAGCCAATGAAGGTCTCTAACGAACCACACACTGGGTGCCTGTGATTCAGCGGATACAAAGTCCAGAAGGCGGTAGGCTTGTATAATGGCGTCCTTGTCCTGGATTGGGGAGGTCGAGTTCTCTCCGTAGACGAACCCGCAGCTCCTTCCCTCTTCGACCCAGTGCTTGACCAGTTTGGTTCGACGGTCGAGGAACGGTCTCGAGATCCCGATATAGAGCGTGGGCATTTGCTCAAGCAACGCCAAGTAGAAATTCCGGATTCGTTGCGGGCGCGCCCCGTTCGACCGGTTTTCCACCGCTGCGACCGAGACGAAGATTGCAAAGTCATCAAAGTCCCCGTAATCCTCCCAGTATCGCGGAACGTCGTTGCCCGCTAGCTGCTCGATAATTCCAAAGAGATTACGGCCACGGCCCCCTACAGCCATCTGTGGGGAACTGGGTTTGTTACTCTCACCAGTCTTAATCACCTCAGCGAGCTCTTGCGCTCCGCACAATGTCAGCGCAGGATTCACCATTGCCACGAACCTGAACGCGATGCTTTCATGTGCGAAAATCTGACCATGCTCGCAGCGCACCGATGCGGATACAGCAAGCGAATCCGCATCATGCCCAACGAAATAGAGGTGCGAGTAACCACGGGTGCGGAGGTGTAAAACGTTCCGATAGGGCCGAGCAATTGTGAAGTCTTTGTACCAGAAGAAAGCGTTGGAGGACACGAAGTCCATTTTCTTGCCAGACTTTTCACACGCCTGTTGGATCCGCCGGATCGGTGCTTCATCGGCAAGTATCGCGGGATCTTGGGAATTCGGGTCATAAACCACCCCGACAAAGCCCCCCGCTGGATCCAGCTGCATGATGTTGGTCGAGCTGTTAGCCAGATCCCACAAGAAGTGCGGTGCCCGAGAGCTCAGACTTGTGGCCTTACTCATCTCCCACGCGTTGAGGAATACGAATCCAGCGACCATGTCGGACAGTTGCTGGAACGCCGTCAGCTTCGCGGGGTTGCGGCGCCCACTGAAGTCCAGCTCGCCGGGCTCGAGGATGCTCACGACAGTGTTCCGTGGCAAATTGCGGCTGGCGAAAAGGCTTGGCCCCATCCCAATGGCGAAGGTGAAGGCGATTGACTGATCGCTGACGAAAGTCTCGAACCAACGAGCAGAATCGTAGCTACCGTCATCGGTCAACCACGCGGGAAGGATCACATTCTCCCCGTAAAATTTGCGCTCCCTGAGGTTGAGAACCATTGGGGCGCAGCCGAAGGCCTCAATCTCCCCCAGGACAAGTCCGAGGAGGGGACCGATCCTGTCGACAACTACTAGTGCTTTGATGAGCTTCTCCTTCTAGACCTGACCGGTAAGATATGCAATTTCTCGGCGAACCGTGCTTGCAGGCCCACACTGTCGTTGCACGCGGGTCATGGCAGCACGCGACATGGCGAGAAACTTCTCAGGAACCTCAAACAGCTCAATTATTCCTGCCACCGCTGCGGCGACGTCGTATTCCGCAAACTGAACGGCACAGGAATCGTCGACGAATTCAGGAATCGCCGTCACCGGGTTCGTGACCGGAACCAGCCCAGAACTCATTGCCTCGTCGCGAGACACTCCCTGGGTGTCGAACCGCGAAGGAACAAGAAAAATCCCGTGTTCTTTGTGTAACTCTGCGATTTCTTCTTGGGCCACGAACCCACGTCGCACGTCAACGTTGGTATCAGATAGAAATTCGTCAAACTCATCGAAGTACGCCCCGTCACCGATGATCGTGACCTTGATCCTCTCCCAATATGGGGTTTGTTTTAGGCCTCGCACGACTTTTGCAGCAATGTCCGCCCCATAGTTGCGCGCGTGGGCGCTGCGCACCCATAAGATATTAAATCGCTGTTCTGGGTCCTTCTCCACATAGTTGAAGAGGTCGGTGTCAATGACGTTGTGGATCACGTCCGAGCGGTGAGTGGCGAAATCAACCTCTAAGTCCTCAGAGGCTGCCCGGCGCCACCACTCGGACACGAAGAAGAACCTGCCGATGCCGGAGTGCTCATCGACGAGTTCTCGCCATAGATCTTGATGTCGGAAGGAACGCTCGATTCTGCCGTTGAGCGTATCCACTTGGCGGATGTCGTGGTGCAATCTGCTCCAATTTCTGGCCTCGTAGCCGTGAACGAAGACGGCCACCGGAGCGTTTTTGGGGAGGAGTCGTTTGAGTGCAAGCCACATCTCTGAGTTCATGAAATGCACGCTGATGGAAGCATAATCATAGGCGGAAAGGAGTCCTACCAGCTCGTTGACGTAACCGGCCAAGACCGGAACGCCATCGTAGCGGTACACATCCTTCCGTACACGCTTACCAAACGCAACGACGTCGACATCGAGTCCGCGCTGTTGATACAGCTTGATACGGCGGTGGATAAAACCGTTGGCATATCGTTTCGTCGCGGTTGGATACTCGTTGGCGATCACCAAATGTCGAGCTCTGGGTTGGCTTTCCTCCACGTTTTCGCGGAGGAATTGACGCACGAAGCAGTATTCCTCCCTCTTCGAAAGGTCCTCTGGGGTTGCCCTGCCCACCCCCTCCCCGACGATGAATGGGGGACGATTCCGCTTCAAGTAAGCATTCTCATTGAGCAGCCGCGTGATGAGCGCATCGCGCGTGTACGTTTGGGGGATCGGGCGGTCTATGTTCGGCGACTCCGAATTCCGCAAAGGCATGGACGACATAGCAATCACAATCTCTCGCTGGGTAGCCTCATTAGAAGGCCGCCCGTTTCCTTAACCGACGGTCAGCCGAGGTATGCCCGACCAAGCTTCGGGGTCGGTGACCCTGCGGCCGTCGAAAAGTGCACGGACACCCGGGAATTCCTCAGGGGTCAGGGACGTGTATTCTGCATGGTCTGCTTGGATAATAACGGCATCAATCGGCGAACCAAGCTCGTAGGCTTCCCAACCGAAATCCCTGAGTTCCTCCGCGCTGTACATCGGATCGTGCACGGTAACGCGAGCACCTGCAGCGCGAAGTGCATCCACGGTGGCGAACACTCCAGAGAACGCAGTCTCCTTCACTCCACCGCGGTAGGAGGCACCGAGCACCGCAACGTTGAGTCCGGAGAGCCCCCCGACAGCGTCGCCAAGCTGCGCAACGCAGTACTCCGGCATGGAGGCGTTGAATTTGCGGGCCTCAGTGACAACCGAAGCATCGCGATCGGTGGATAGGTACAAGCGCGGGTATACAGGGATGCAGTGGCCACCAACTGCGATGCCGGGCTGGTGGATGTGGCTGTAAGGCTGCGAATTGCAGGCTTCGATGACTTTGTGGACATCGATGCCCTCCTTCGCGGCGTACACAGCAAACTGGTTTGCCAAGCCGATGTTGACGTCGCGGTAGGTGGTCTCCGCAAGCTTGGCCATTTCGGCGGCCTCTGCAGTGCCCATACTCCACACGCCGTTGGCGCGTGGAAGGTCATCGCGCGCGTCGAACTGCAAAACTTGCTTGTAGAACTCGATACCCTTACGCGTGCCTTCCTCGCTCAGACCGCCGACCAGTTTGGGGTAACGGCGAAGATCGGCAAAGACACGGCCGGTAAGAACTCGTTCCGGACTGAAGATGAGGTGGAATTCTTCGCCCTCCTTCAAACCAGAAATCTCTTCTATCATCGGCTTCCAGCGATTTCTCGTGGTGCCGACCGGCAGGGTGGTTTCGTAGGAGATTAACGCGCCCGGCGTGAGGTGCTCCGACAACGACTTCGTGGCCTGATCCATCCAGCCGAAGTCGGGCTCCCAAGTTTCATCGTCAACAAACAACGGCACGACGATGACAATTGCGTCCGCGTTCGGAATGGCGTCCGCATAATCAGAGGTTGCACGGAGCTTTCCGTTAGCCACGACCTCCCCGAGATACTCGTCGAGGTGATCCTCTCCAGGGAAAGGCTCGCGGCCCTCATTGACTACACCAACGAGGTCTCGATTGATGTCGACACCGACGACATCATGGCCAGACTTTGCGAACTGTACTGCGAGCGGCAGGCCGATCTTTCCCAGTGCGACAACGGCTATCTTCATAACTTCTCCTACAGTCCGAGGTTGATCAGTCGGCCTTCGGCGGCCGAAGCTAGGACGGAATCAACGACCTTCATTGTATTGAGGGCTTCCTCCATGGTTACTATTTCGCTGGACTTCCCAACGATGGCGTCTCGAAAGTTTTCATGTTCAACTGCCAGCGGCTCCCGCTTTGTAATTGCAAAGCGGGTCATCTCGCCTTCGGAGACTCCGCGGAAATTGCTCACCTGATCCCACTCGATCCGGTTGACGCCATTTTCGTAGAAGGTCAGATCACCCAAAACCGTCTCAGCGACGAGCGCGCCTCGTTCACCAACTACGGTGATCTGACGATCCTTGAACGGCGTGAGCCAATTCACGAGGTGGTTGACGATGACACCGTTTTCCAGTTCGCCCGCTACCGACACCATGTCCTCCTGCGCGCGTCCGGCGCGGTGCGCGACTGTCGCGGCGATGGACTTGTACTTCGATCCAACGACCCAAGCCGTCAGGTCGATGTCGTGGGTGGCGAGGTCCTTGACCACGCCCACGTCAGCAATGCGCGCGGGGAAGGGCGACTGGCGTCGAGTCGATACCTGGTAAACTTCCCCCAAAAGCCCCTCTGAGATCTTCTTGCGCATCTGCAATAGCGCGGGATTGCAGCGTTCAACATAGCCAACGGCACCGACGAGGTTCTTCTCCGCGAAGGCTGTAACTAGTTCTTCGGCCTCATTCAGCGTATTAGCCAAGGGCTTTTCCACGAGGGCGTGCACACCCGCATCAGCTAGGGCCATAGAGACACCGTGGTGGTGCGCGGTCGGCACAGACACCACGGCGGCATCAATGTTATGAACGAAAACTTCCTCGACGCTCTCATAAACTGGAAGACCATCAGCAACGCCGAACTTATCACCGAAAGGATCGACGAGGGCAACGAGCTCCACACCCTCGAGTGCGCGAACGTTACGTACGTGGTGGCGGCCCATTGAGCCGAGACCGATCACGGCATAGCGCAAAGTTTCAGCCATCACGCACCTGCCTTGGCGAGTGCGTTGACGGCGGCTACGATGCGCTCGAGATCCGACTGGCTCAGGGAGGGGTGCACGGGCAGGGACAGGCATTCCTTTGCCGCAGCCGAGGTCCGCGGGAGCTCGACACCTTCGGCGAAGTGCTTCAGCGACTCCAGCTCGTGGTTAGGTATCGGGTAGTACACCCCGGAGCCGATCTGGTACTCGTCTCGCAGAGCGTCCATGAATCCATCGCGGTCTTCGGCGACGCGAATCGTGTACTGGTGGTAAACATGGGTCGCCTTCTCATGGACGAGGGGGACACCCACGCCTTCGATGTTCGAGGAAAGGAACTCGGCGTTATTCTGGCGCTTCTTGGTCCACTCCGGAAGCTTCTTAAGCTGAACGCGGCCGATAGCGGCGTGGACATCCGTCATCCGGTTGTTGAACCCCACAACCTCGTTCGCGTAACGGGTTTCCATGCCCTGGTTACGATACAGGCGGACTCGGCGTAGGAACTCCTCATCTGCGGCGGAAACATAACCACCCTCCGCGGCAGTCATGTTCTTCGTTGGATAGAAGCTGAAGGCGCCGAACTGCCCCATGGTTCCAACGCGTTTACCGTCCCAGGTGGCCAGGTGCGCCTGCGCACAATCCTCGAACACTCGAAGGCCGTGGTCTTTAGCAAGCGCCAACAGATCTGTCATGTTTGCCGGGTGGCCATACAAGTGAACCGGCATGATCGCTTTGGTCTTCTCAGTAATGCGACGCCTTACGTCCTCGGGGTCGAGCGTGAAGTAATCGTCAATGTCCGCAAAGACTGGAGTCGCACCGGTTGCCGCTACGGAGTTTGCGGTGGCTGCGAAGGTAAAGGATGGCACTATAACCTCATCGCCCGGGCCGATGCCGGCCGCGAGCAAGCCGAGGTGTAAAGCAGACGTACCCGAATTAACGGTCACGCCGGGTACTCCATCGAGCGCATCCGAAGAAAACTCCTCTTCGAACGTGGCGGTCTCCGGGCCTTGAGCAATCATTCCGCTGCTCAAGACTCGATCCACTGCCTCCCGCTCCTCATCACCGATGATGGGCTTAGCAGCGGGAATGAAGCTAATTTCAGACATTAGAGCTCCTGCAATTCTTTATCGACTTGAATGTATTTCGCTCCAGTGCGAGGGCATTGGAACGTGTCTTTTTCTCCCTCAACGGGGACGAGCTTTTGGCCGGATTTGCCTACCCAGCCGATACGCTTAGCTGGGGTTCCGGCAACGAGCGCAAATGACGGAACATCCTTCACCACTGTCGAACCAGCAGCCACTAGAGCCCACGCCCCGATCTCGACCGGTGCAACCAATACGCTCCGAGCGCCAATAGCAGCACCTTCCCGGATGGTTACCCCAACTGGTTCCCAATCAGAGGCCGACTTGAGCGTGCCGTCTTCGTTGATGGCCCGCGGGTACTGGTCGTTGGTGAGGACGACCGCCGGGCCAATGAAGACACCGTTCTCCAGCTTGGCTGGTTCATAAATCAAAGCAAGATTCTGAATCTTGCAATTGTTCCCGACTTCCACGCCCTCGCCGATGTAAACGGAGCGCCCGACGATGCAATTTTCTCCGATATTGGCGTTTTCCCGAACCTGCACCAAGTGCCATATTGAGGTGCCATCGCCGATCTGCGCCTCGGGCGAAACGTCCGCCGACTCCACAATCCTTACAGCCACAGTTTCCCTTCTCCCACTGCTGGGGTAACCCAAACACCAGATTGAACAATTTTTGAAGCTCTCGCAATAGTAATACACAGAATGTAACAACGCGTCAGTTCGAAGAAACGCCTCGGGCGCTTGGCATCGGCAGTACCATAGCCCCGTTTCCAAAGGGGCGCCGACAACCGTTACGCATCAAGGTGGATAAGGCCCCCCTCCCCCCGCGATTGCGGCCAGCTAATCTTGTGCGGCCGGACGGCGCCGGTAGCTACGTCGTATGCGAAGGCGAAATATCTACGCCCGTACCGAATGCGCAGGATGCGACTTCCTTCGCCGTGCTCACGGAAGGACCAGGTAACTTTCTCGTTGTAAGGAACCGTCGCCACCGCCGTCATCATCTGGAAAGATTTTCCACTCGCTCCAAAGGAGACATTCCAACACGGCTCGAGGACTTCTTCCCGCGCGACATGGCCGCGCAAGGTCTCGCGGTCTCCGCGCAATAGTCCACAATCAGACGTCGCATAAACGTTTCCGTCAACGACCAGGAAACGAATGAGAACAAGGCGCAGCCCGTCCACCCGCGAACGAAACTCCGCCTTGGCTTCGTTGGTACCCACGAGATCGAATTCGGGTGCAATATTCCACCGTTGATCAATGTGAGTCGCCCGAGGCAACCCCTCTATTTTGTCGCTTACCACGAAGGGCCCGCAGTCAGCGAACGTCATCGAACGCTTCCACTCAGCGCCCGCATAGCCCTTGTCGATCAAGTCGAAGGACTGGGCAGGCTTATCGATGCTCTGGTACACCAGTTGTGACCCAGTTGCCGGATCATGCGTGATCCCTCGCGGCACCACGACGTTGTGCGATTCCCGGCTCTGCGCGTAGTTGCGCTCCGGCCCGCGCTTATAACCCACGTGCCCGGGATCAACGATGATGCGGCGCCCCTCGGCCCAAAAAGTAGGGCTCAAGTGGTCGAAATGACCGTGAATCTGGCGACTCGGACCGAAGTGCACTGCGTAGTACGTTTCTTCAGTGTTATGGCGAGCTTGCCCGAAGCCCGATCGCCCGAAAATATATCCATTCGAGTACACCTTGACAGGCGGGATGACCTTGCCCGCGACCCCGTTGGAGTAGACAAATTCAATGGGTTCTCCGCGCATGTAGTTTGGGCGCCGAGGAACAGAGTCACCGATTTCGACATACGTCCCTCCCGGGGTTACGGCATGTGCGATGAACTCTCTAACCAGCGCCTTTTTCTCCTCGAGCTCCCCCACCCCGGGAAGCTCGTACAGTTTAAGGACTTTAATTGTTTCACGAAGAAGACGTTCGATGTAAGACGCATACTCGGGTGCCTGCTCGTTGATAGCTCCCTCGCCGTCAATCATTACGCCGAGACAATCTTTCGCCCGCTGCGCACCGAGCTCGCGCATGTCGTCGTCGCTCAATCGCGATGCCGCCATAACAAGCGCCAGCGATTGAGTCAGGCCGTGATTCCAATAACCGTCGAAACGCTTCACGAGGTCGTGGGCGTGGTAAGCCAACGCCTCCTTTATCCACTCCTCTTCAGGCCAAAGCTCGCTCAACACGGTGAGGAAAGCGGTTCGGATCGCCACGCCGTGGCCTCCCCACACGTACTCATCCTCGAACCACTGCGGGTTTTTTTGGTACTCGGACCACCATTGCCCGGCCACGTCCCGGGCGAACTTTCCGGCTGGGGAAGATTGGGGATCCTCACTTACCAGGGCGGAGTCTACAAGGAAATCCAACCAATTCAAATTATGGATATAAAAACGGACCGTCGGGTGGAGGTCCATTCGCTCGATTTGCGGCCACACCGGCCTGGCGGGATCGAACTTGACTGCGGGATACGTAGTAACCTGGACTGTCCCACCGAGAACTGACTCGACGGAGTTGAAACGGGCAAACCCGCCGGAAATGACCGTGACGCGCCCGCGATTTGGGGCTTCGTATAGAGACGACAAAGAACCTCCCAGACGTCAGCTCAACTTTGCCTTCCCAGCCTACAGTTCCGTTTAAGCGCTGAGTTCACTTCCCGGGTCCGTCCACAACCGCGTGCGATTGCCTAACCGAGCCTGCAAGCATTTCAAGCCAACGCTCAACGATCACTTCCTGACCCCAGCGCTGAGCATAAATTTGAGCGTCGGCGCTAGCAGCGTTAAACGCTGCCAAATCTCTTAGGGCCAGAATGCGTTCGACACCGTGCACCGTCGCGGAGATCACGCTCTCCGCCGGAAAGATTTCGCTGGCGCCCTCGCGCTCCCACACCACCGGGACCGCGCCAGAGGCCATTGCCTCAGCCGGTGCTAAGTGGAAGCTCTCCTCGTCACTCGGTGACAAAATAACTCCGATGCCACGAAGCCAGTTCCCCACCTGCGGGCCAAACGGCTCGAAAATGACTGCTCGTCGTAGCCGCGGGGAGGAGGCGATTCGAGCGTAGAAATCCAGGTAGAGTTGCCTGGTGAGCGGCTTTTTCCATTCGTAGGGGTACTCCCACGGGGCGCGGCCCTTGATGCGCAGCACATAGCGCTCGTCTTGTTCCAAAAGGCGCTCAAGGAGGTCAAGCGCCCGGTCAGGACGCTTGAGGAAGGGGACGATGCCGAGCAGTCCAAGAGTGAAACGGGCTTCGGGGGTTTTGGGACGATGCAGATCCAAAGCATCTAAGCAGTTGGTGATTACGGACGTCGTGTCTTCGTTGATTCCTAGCTTGGCGACGGCCCTGCGACGATAATGTTCCGAGACGAAAACGACCCTATCCACAGCATCGAAATCAAACCCGTCCAACCAAGTTCCGTTGCGCAACTCGAAACCGTGGAGTCGAGTTACCAACGCAGTTCCGGTTGGCTTTCGCTCGCTGAAGAATTTCACAGACGGGCCTGCCCACTCGCAGAAAATGACATCAGCCCACGCGGCGAGCTTTTCGCTTCGCCGAGCGGAATGCTGAGTCAGAGAATCCCAGGGGTCGAGGCGGACCTCAAAGTCCGGGTGCGCCTCAAGCGCCGCAACGAGCTCCCCCATGAATTTGAAATCGTGGGAAGCGATGAGCACCTTGACAGGGCTCCGCGGAGCTTTGGCAATGCGATTCAGAATTCCACGACGCTCAGCGTACGTTCGCAACCGCTGGACAGCGGCCCCCATGGAATACTCACCAGCTGCGCTCTGGAAGGTCCGGTTGTCCCACCCTTCGCTGCGTAAGAATTCATCGATGATCCGGGCGGCATCAGCGGGCGTCGCTTCCGCTGGGGCGAAGAGACCGTAGGTATCGCCGAAAAAGCCGAGATTGTCTGAATTTCGATTGACAAGTGACGGAACGCCACTAGCGCTGTACTCCAATGCTTTGGTGGAAATCTCTAACGACGAGTCAAGCCGCAGCGTACGCCATCCGATACCAATATCGGCGTGATGGATCTCTCGGAGTGAATCGTCTCGGCTCACTGCTCCGACCCACGTTACACCGGAAGTAGGATCGTCATGCGCATTCTCCAGCGCTGCTTTCATCTTTGCGACCCACCCAGACTCTGCTGGGTCACGGTTAATCTTTGCACCCACTACTCTCAATTCGGCATTGATACCCCGCCGCCGGAGTTCGCGAGGAATATCCAGCATCTCCAGGGTTTTCCAGTCCTTAGCGAGCTTGCCGGCATAGACCAGCCGCAACGGGCGATTGCCGTCATAATCCCAGACTCTCGTCGTTGCGGGGTTTTGCGGAATCATGGGACGCATCAGAACGGTCTTGCCGGCCGCGGAGGGTGCCAACGTCTCCAGATAAGACCGCGCGGCTTCGGTCTGAGCCAACATCAGAGCTGACTTCGAGGCGATGGATTCAAGCCGATGCTGCCCGTTATCGCTCACCTTGTCTAGCGGGAACGGGAGATCGGTGACATACGCCCAGAGCTTGGGAGCCACGGCCGAGGAAGATAACGCCCAACACAATTCCATACCACGAGCAATAATTGCGTCGGCGTCAATATTGCCCGCCAGATTCTCGAGGACCGGGACGATGCTGGCTACCGTGTGCACCGCTTTGGGCTGGTGCACATGAATGTTGCTGTAGTCAGCGAGGGAGCCGACGAGGAGGCCGTCTTCTATAGGCATCTTGAGCTGGAGATGCACTTCATCGAAGACTGCGGAGCAGACCTGAGCGATTGACATCAACCAGATCGATGAACCATCGATCACGTTGGGACTGATATCGCCGTAGATAATCACTGCTGACACTTGTACCCCTCCTCAATCCAGCGCACAATCGACAGTGCGGTCCCATGAGTAGTCGACTGCGGAGTTGTCTTGGATTCCATCTCAGCGGCGCGCAGGACGATGTCGGCGTAATCTTCCAAGGTTCTCGAGAAGTGGGATACGTCCTCCCCACGTATCGCAACGACCACGACACCTTGGCGCTTGGCATTGCTAATGACATCGAACAACTCGACAAACAGTGGAGTGTGGGCGGCATTCATCGCGCCACGCCACGACATGAGACTCATCGTGGGCTCATCGACAACAACAAAGCTTACATTCGGGTTCAAACCGGGACTCGAATAACCGGGTACAAGTTCCACCACGTCGCAGTGCTCACTCAAGCTGCTACGGGGGATCCCCAAGTAAGCCACGACGGGACGCAGTTCATCTTCCTCCATGGAGAAAAGCTGGCGGTATTTTCGCTCGGGATCTTCCGCCATGATCTGGTCCGCAGCTTGACGGCCAGCTGCGTGAGCATGTGGCTTGTCCACAATAACTGTCCCAGGAATCCGCGCGGGTGCGAAGTAGTTGAGCTCAGCGGAAGGGGCATCGTAGCCAGGAGCTTGGGCACCGCCATCCCCGGTTCTCGTGTCAGCCCGGTTGCTTTTCGCATTGCCCCAAAAAGCTGCTCCTCGGCCGGGAGCACCAGCCTGGGCAAAGGCCTTGATCTCGCCGCGGATCTTCTTGAGCTCACGCACCCCAAGAACGAAGCATGCTCCCACCATAATTACGGCGAGAGTGCCCGTGAGCTTGACCGCTAATGGTACAGGGTTAAGCCACAATGCCGCGACACTCATTAACGTAGTCAACGCGACAGCCACCGTAAATCCTCTGCCGGTGGAGAGGAACTTCATGAGGTACGGCATCATCGCCACACACCACGCGTGTCGACCATGGGCCCCGAGAAAGACGTAGGGATCTCGTAATCACAAAAGACTTTATGGTCTACAAGCATGACCGCAACATTCGCCTTGCACATCGCCTCCTCTATCGAGACGAGCTGTACATTCCGAAATTGCTGGAGACTTACGGGGAGCTGAGTCACGTGCGGTTCCACGGCTAAGATCTCGGCGTCGCCGAGGTCCTGGGCGAGTTTTTGAACGATGTCCACTGCAGGCGATTCTCGTAAGTCATCGATGTTGGGCTTGAAACTTAGGCCTAGAGCCGCCACGATCGGCCGCTCCCCCACTGGGAGCTGGTTTAGCTTCTCCATGATAAGCCGCACAACATGCTGGGGTTTGTCATCGTTGACTTCGCGCGCTGCCCTGATAAGTCGGGCTTCTTCCGGTGCTGATGACACGATAAACCACGGATCCACCGCAATACAGTGGCCTCCCACGCCGGGGCCGGGTTTGAGGATATCTACCCTGGGATGGTGGTTAGCAAGCTCAATGAGTTCCCAAACATCGATTCCAAGCTTCTCGCAGATAATAGAAAGCTCATTCGCGAATGCGATGTTGACATCACGGAAGGAGTTCTCAGTAAGCTTCGCCATTTCGGCTGTGGTTGCGTCCGTGAGCAGCAGCTCGCCGTGGCAAAAGTTACGGTAGAGTTCAGCAGCCACGCGCGAGGACTTCTCGTCCACACCACCGATCACGCGGTCGTTAGCCACCATTTCTTCCATAATCTTCCCGGGAAGCACCCGCTCGGGACAGTGCGCAAGATAAATTCGCGACGGGCTTTCCGTCTCGATGTCAAGATCAGGCCGCGCAGCAAGGAGGATCTCACCCATTCGCTTCGTCGTGCCCGGCGGAGACGTGGACTCGAGAACCACGAGGTTTCCTGCTTTGAGCAGCGGCGCGATCGACTGGGCGGCAGACTCTATGAATGTTATATCCACGCTTCGGTCGTCGAGAAATGGAGTCGGCACCGCGATAATAAAAACGTCTGCAGGCTGAGGATTTGTGAAGGCCTCCAGCTGACCGTTGGATACTACGTGCTTAAGAAGATTGGCGAAGCCGGGTTCGCGGAAAGGGACTTCACCCGCATTGATGCGCTGTACGTAGTCGCCATTGACATCCGCACCCGACACCCGCAGTCCCGCGTCCGCCAAGAATGCGGCGGTGGGCAAGCCGATGTAGCCTAACCCAACAACACAAACGCTCGTCTTGCTGGTGGTTCCGTTATCCACGTTTATCCTTCTTTTACGTTTCTTGCTGAAAATTCGACGGATTTTAGAACTTCCACGTGTTCAGGCTACACCTCTCGTCCCCTGCACCGGCTTAGAAAATTTCCGAGTCGAAGACGATCCGCGTCGGCGAATACCAATCTCGGACTTCGTTGATAAACTCCTCTGCTCGTTCATACCTTCCCTTGGAAAGGTGAACGGTCCACTTCGTGTACTGCTCACAGGCGATCCAAGCCTCCGTATCAGCAATAATCTCGCCATCGTGAATCCAAATAGCTCGCGAGCACACATTCTCCACAGCCTTGACTTCGTGCGATACAAGGAAGAGCGTGCCGGCCCCATCGAGGAGCTTCTTCATTCGCTCATCCGCCCGGCCTTTAAACGCGCTGTCACCTGTGCTCAAAGCTTCGTCGACTAGCAGAATTTCGGGAACTGCAGCGGTGCCGATAGCAAACTTTAGGCGGGCTGCCATACCGGATGAGTAGGTGTTCATGGGGCGCTCGATCGCGTCACCTATGTCCGCGAACTGCACAATCTCATCATAAACCGCATCCACCTGGCTAGGTGTCATGCCCATTGCCATACATCCGAGGTAGACGTTGCGCCGCCCCGACAGATAGGGAACCAGTGCCGCTGAAACGCCGAGGATGGTGGGCTTTGCGCTTACTTTGATCTCCCCGCTTGTCGGAGCCTCGGCCCCGGCAATCAAGCGCAACATCGTGGACTTCCCCGAACCATTCTGGCCGAGGAGCCCGATGGAATCTCCCTTGCGAGCGACCAAACTGGCGTTGTGGAGAGCCCGGACTTTTTCAGCCTTGCGCTGAGTCACACTGGCGCTTTTTGCGTTATACAGCTTCGTCACGTTGCGGCAGACCACCGAGGGCTTATCAATGGACTTCTCAAACGGCGGTTCGGGAATGTTACTAGTCGAAGACAACGTTGATATACCTTTCCTCAGCCCGCCAGAAAAATAGGAATCCCAGAATGAACGCGCCGAACGCCCACGCGGATAGAACGGTCCAGGTGTGCCAATCCGGCCATTGTCCACGCATAATTGCTCCGCGGAAGGCGTCAAGGAATAAGTAACCCGGGTTGTTTCCCATTACGAAGTGCATCTTCGAGGTTTCGGCGTAGCGAGTGACATCGAAAAAGATTCCAGAGAGGAAGAACCATGCGCGCGATACGAAGGAAATGATTACACGACTATCAGGCCACAGCGCTGTTAGCCTAGCCGTTATAAACATCAGACCGGTCCCAAACAATACCGCCAGAATCAATAGCGGGATAACCGCAAAGATCGTGGGCTTAATGGGCTCCCCCCATTGCCCGACTAAGGTGACGATGATGGCCACCATGATGTTCGGGATGCTATCAAGGACCCTCCGAAGCATCGCCGCGAACACTAGCGATGCTTTTGGGAAATGGAATGCGGAAATCATTCCCCGGGAGCCGCGCAACAGCCCGCTTCCTTGGCTGAATAGTCCATTGATGATTCCGAAGAAAGTGATACCGACTACAACAAAGCCAGGGAAATTCTCGATACCGCGGGCCGTGCGGAGGACGACTCCGAACATCAACCCGTAAAAGGCAGCGTCGAGTAGCGGCTGCAGAATAAGCCAGGCGCGCCCCAGCCGCAGGTCGCGCTCGGTACTGAAGGCCCGAGAGCGCGCATCAAGCCAGATAAAGTGGCGACGCTCCCACAGCTGGGTGAGGTACGTGCCGAGTGAGGGCCGAACGTCGAGTGAGTTAAGGTTCTTGTCGTCAACGAGTACATCGTAGAAGCCGCGGTTTCCCGCCGTTTCCTCGACGCGATGGCGCGGCGAGATGGGCTCCGGTGCCATGGGACTCCTTACGCGATGGCGTTCATTGCTTGAATGGGACGAGTGCCCCGATCATTCACACTAAACCATCATCTTAACCCGGCGTTCCCGCCAAGCGCGGCACCGCTTGCCTCCCGCCACTGCTCCTTAGAGTTCTGCTAGTTTGCGCCACACATCTGCAATCGACCCTGGGTCCCCGACACGACTGGTGAACGCGAGGCACTCCCGCGGAATGTTGGTCTTCTCTTCAACGTGACCCCACAGTTCCACGTTCGCGCCGAGGTAGTCAGAGAGCTTCGACGGCAGGAAGGGATTGAGCTCCCAGGCGCCGGAACCGGCGGCGTCGTTGATAAACAAGACCTCGAACTGGGAGGCCAGGTTAAGAAAGGTGAGAAACGGCACCGGTTCATGGATATGCACCTGCGGGCCCGTTCCCGGCAATACGTCCACGGGCGAGGAGGTGAACAGGTGCACCTGCGGAGGTTCAACATCTGCCAGCTCGTTCGCAGGATAGGCCCGAAGGATCTCTCCCATGCCACGGTTGGAGTAGAAGCTACCGAAGTACCCGATCCGGACCCCAGGCGCCGGGTTGAGCCGCAGTGAGTCATCGAACTCATACCACGGAGTCTCTAAAGTGGGCTGGGATGCGATCCGAGACTTGGCCTGGACGAGCTGCCCCACCCACTGCGGGTAGGGAGCGACGATGGCGTGGCGCTGGTTGGCCGTGGTGAACACCAATTCGTTCGCGATCAGCAGCGTGGCCAGCTCGGAGAGAGCGAAGTGATTTTTGGTTATAACGGCCCAGTCGAGATCGCTCACCGCATCATTCCCGGACTGCCTCGCAATCGCATCTCGTATACTCCTTTCAAGCTCGCCCGCGACCCTGTCAGACACGAACCTGCCCTCGCGTTTCCTACCGGTGCTGTCGTGGAGAAAGGGATCAGAGAACTCGGCAAGCCAGTGAAGCTCAGGCAGCTCGCGCTTGATAAGCACACCCGCCACGTGCGAGCCCGTCCAAAGCGCGCGGGTGTACAAAGAGGTGTACCGTCGGCTCCTGTTCCACTCCAGCGCGGTTGCACGCGCCTGGGCGGCGAACCCTGCGATGCCCTCCCAGGCTGCGAAGGTGGGCTCGCACTCTACCTCTTGACGTCTCACTATCCACGGCACCACTAGTTCCTCTAGCGAACCGTCGTAGCTGCGCACGGCACTCATACCAGCTTGGATGACGTCGACAGGCTCGGAGAGCTGCCACAACCTCTTGGCCATGACCGCGGCCGCCGGATCAGAGTACGGCGGGAAGCAGTAAGACACCACCAGCGTCGTCGGCGGTGCTTCCCTACAGGCAACATCCGACCAGGGGAAACGCACAACCCCTGCGTCGCGTACGGCGTCAGCAAGGGTACGCTTGTCCACGCCTTCCTGCCGCACAAAGTCGAGAAGGATGGAGAGTTGCGCGTCGATAAGCTCCGCGACAGCCCCCTTGGACTCACGGGAGACGCACTGAATGCGCTGCAGCTTGGCTATGCACTCGAGACGCTCGCGCACGGAAAACGAAAACCCCTGGCGCCCGCGGGACACGGAGTGTCCAGTGACAGTGCGCGTGTATGCGTTGCCTTCACCCGGTGCGGTTGCCTCCACCGCGCACTGGACGGGAAGCTCGTGGCGGGCGAAAAACTCAGAGAAAAACACGACGTCCTCGCCCGAGCGCATCATCGCGTCATAGCGGACATCCGCGCACGCGGCCCGCGGCAGGATCTTGCATGCGTTGAACCCGGCAATCCAGGGGTCGGCTGCGAAAGTAGTGGTACGCCCGCTGACCTCCCGGCTGCGCAGCCGCAGCATGGAATCTCGGCTCGGCTCGTGCTCCTCGTCCACCTCGCGTAACGGCATGAGCACCACGTGATCCGGTTTTGCGAGTGCCAGAGCGCCAGCCACGAAGCCCTCTTCGATGGTGTCATCGTCATCAACGAAGGTCAGGTAGTCTGCGCTCGCGGCGGCCAAACCTACGTTGCGAGCGCGACCGGCCCCACTAGGCGCGGAGCGCAAGACCACGAGGTTAAGTTCCGGGTTTTGACGGCCGAACTCCGCGAGAAGTTTCCGGGATCCGTCCTCCTCCCCGTTGAGCACCACGATGGCCCGGAAGGACTCGCGCGGCGCGGTTTGCTCAAGGAGTGAGCCGAGCAGCCGGGGTAGACGCTGTGCCCCGTGAAAGCTGGGGATAATGATGTCGAGCTGGAGTGTCACTAGATTTTCTTCCAGAGAGTGGCGGCTAATTGCAGCAACCGCAGGGGGATGTAAGGCTTGACGACCACAAAGAATGGTTGGATCTTTCGCCTGATCCGGCGTTTGAGGCTAAGGGCTGGAGGCGCGCTGAAAAATGGATTCTCGCGCAACTCGGTGACCGTTTCGCGCGGGTCGAGTCTCGAATGAGGCGTTCCCTGAGCCACCGCCTTCTCCACGCCGCCCATCAGCTCCTCAAAAGTCTGCACGACGAGCTGGAGTCCTTCCCGCTGGGCCTCTTCGACAACGCACTCTGCCTCAGCGGCACTGTCCGCGATAGCGTACGCGTTCCACAGCGCCTGGGGCAGGGAGCCGGGCTGAGAAGAGTCGAAGACCACTACGATCTGCTCGATACCCGGCATGCGCGAGACCCATCCGGAGGAGCCGCCGGTTGGCTTATGCATGCCGTTCCTCAATGTGATCCAAAAGGGCTCTGAGTTCATGGGGCACTACGTACTCACGCTCGTGCTCAACCCAGCGGCGGCCTTCACCGCTGACATTCAGCAGGATCTTTTCCCGCGATAGCCGCGCCCACAGCACGGCCAGTTCCTCAGGTCGCGATGGCGGGACCACGTGTCCAGCGCCTGTTGATTCGATGATGTCAGCTGCCTCTCCGGAGATAACCCCAGTGATGTGGATGCCTAGGAACATTAGCTCAAAGGTCTTCGATGGGATCGCGCGCTCCAGCGGCGCCCAGTCAGTGAGGTGAACCAGCGCGGTGTCGGCCCATGCGTAATGATCCGCGAGCTCAGCCGGGGAAACCCGCTCGTAGAACGCGACGGTGCTCAGTCCGCGCTCCGCCACCGTCTGCTTCAGCGCCTCGACCGTGGGGCCGGTGCCTACGAGCCTTAAGTGGACGCGCGTGCCCAGAGCGGCGGCGCACTCAACGGCCTCGAGTGCGTTATTGAGCATCTGGGCGCGGCCGAGAGTTCCGGCGTAGAGCACGTTGATCTCGCCATCAGCGCTTGTCGATACCGTGCACTCCACTGTCGTCAGGGCGGATGGGAAGACATTGCGAACAGTGCTGAACATCGGCGCGCCTGCGCGTCCACCGACGATCTCTTCGCGGGTGCGGAGGTCCTCAGATAGATTGGCGGACGTTGTCATCACTGAGGCAGCATTGCGCAGCGCGCCGTTGATGTTGCGTTTGACCACCGCCGCCATTAGCTGGAAAGGTCCGAGCCGGAAGAGTCTCTCCCTTACGGAGGGGCGCGCGACGCCGGCATTCCAGCGACGTCCCTCCCGGAGCAGGTCGGGCCAGGCATCGCGCAGATCGATTATGTAGGGGACGCGGGCCACACCGGCAACCAACCGGGCCAGCACTGCCGTGGGCAACGCTGGGACGGTGGCAATTACCACGTCAACGCTCGTCCTACGACAAGCGAGCAGACGCAGCGACGTTGCGCACATCCCCACGGCAACGCCAGCCTGGTTAGCGATTCTTCCGGTGAGCGAGCGGCCGGCAGGCAGAAAACCGCTGCGCACAATGGTCTCCCCCGACGGGCCTTGTTCCGAAGTAGACGCGCGGAGCGCTCGCAGGTTGAGCGCGAGACACTGCCCCCACGAGTGGTGAGCCAGGTAATGCGGAACGGGGGCAACAACGGTGACCTGATGCCCAGCGGCGACTAGCAAACCTGTTAACCACGACCACCGGCGCTGCGGAACACCATTCTCCGGGCTCCAATATTGCGAAAGGACGAGAATTCGCATGACTCGCAACCTTCCCAATCCGTACGAACGCTGACTCCATAGCAAATGTATCTGGAACTCTGCCCCAGCCTTAACCGAGTAGCGAGGTTATCTGATCAGCCTTGCTTTTCTGAAGATAGCGTCAGAGGTTTCTACCGGACTTTTGAGATCATTTGTTGACTCTCCGAGGCGTTTTCTCCAGCCAGTAGAGCCGAAAGGCGATGTAAGCATCGGCTACGCAATTTTCGGGCGGGCCGAACCCGCGGGTTTGATAAGAATTGTACGGGCCCCGGGGTAATCGTGCTCCCTGTGCTCGGTGAAGCCAGCATATAGTGACTCGACCCCGAAGTAATCGCGGTACGTTCGGATGAACCCACGACTGCTGGAGTCAGCGGTCGAACGCCACTAGGCCGAAAAATTTACGCAACCTTGGGGATCTCGTTGGATTTTTCAAGACGCTGATTACGCTAGTGCTCACCGTTGTATCGCGTCTCAGGTTCGGCCGACCTCGTCTTTGTTTAGACCACGTGTTTAGTAACGGTGTGGTGAGTATCGGGTAACGCCCGGGTGAGTATCGAGTAACACCCGGGCGTTTTGGGGTTTCGGTGGGGTTATTAGGCCAGTCGCATGTTGGTGCCTTCGAGTGTGATGATTTCGGCGCCGGCGACGAGTCGGTTGAGGATGGATTCGGCGATGACGGCGTCGGGGATGGATTTGTACCACTCGTCGGGTGTGAACTGGGATGTCACGATGGTGGATCCGCGGGGTTCGCGTTCTGCGAGGATGTTGAGCAGTTGGTGTGCGGTGGCGGCATCGATTGGGGTGGTGAGGAAATCATCGAGGACTAACACGTCTGTGTGGTGGAGGTCTTCGAGGAATGTGATGCGGGCTGGGTCGTCGTGTTTGAGTACGGCGAGGTGGTTGGCGAGTGTGTCGGTGCGGAAGAAGCGTGCGGAGTAGTCGTTTCGGCACGCCGCGGTGAGTAGTGCTTGGGCGAGGTAGGTTTTGCCGACGGAGGATTTGCCCAGGATGACAATGTTTTGTGCGCTTTGGCACCATTGGCAGTGAGCGAGTCGGGTGATTTGCTCTTTGTTGATGGTGCGGTCGGGCGTGTAGGTGATGTCTTCGATGCAAGCATCGGGATTTGGCGATCGGGATGCTTTGAGCAGTTTGTTGACTCGCCTCTCACGCTTGGCCGCTACCTCTTTATCGAGTGCGTAGAGCACTTTGTCGGAAAAAGACCAGTCGTCGAATGCGGGATCGGCGGCAATGTCGATCACGCTTTGTCCGAAGGCGGTCATGCGCAGATCGGTAAAGATCGGCAGGACTGATTCGTCGAGGAAGCGGGCGGATGATGATGCTGGTTGTGGGCGGAGCATGGGTTATGCAGATCCCTTCTTGGTGAGGTTTTCGAGGCTGAACTGGGCAGCACCACCGAGGTAGGCGCCGCGGGTGTCGCGCGCTGACGGGGCAGGCGCACCGTCAGCGGGTCTGCCGGTTAGTTGATCGGTTGAAAGGTCAGTGCCGGTGGGTCGTGTGGAGGTGTCTTTGCGCACGGCGGCCATCATGTTTTTCACCGCGGTATACGACACAGCACGCCTGGCGCCGTCGGTTGCAACCAGGCGCCTGCAGGCTTCTTCGAGGATTGGCTTGTTGGTGTGTTTGCCCATGTTGAGCACGTTGCGGCACGCTTGGTACGCCTGGGCAGGGATCGCTTTGGCTTCGATGAGCTCGGCAATCACCTGGCGGGTGGCTGGCCCGATTTTGGCGGCTTCGCGCAGGAAGTACTCGCTTGTCCACAACCCACGGGTGTCACCCAGGTTCGCCGGGATGTGGTCGGTGTCGGTGACATACACCCCGCGGGCACGTGCGAGTTGGTGGGTGGCCACACGCTGCCCGGCGTCGAAGACGGCGAGGCTGTCACCGGTGATGCGCACATCCACGGTGCGGCCCACCAGTCGGTGCGGTACCGAGTAATGCGCGTTGTGCACTCTGATGTGGAAATTGGGCGCGACTTTGGCGCGTTTCCATTCGGTGCGCTGCCACGGTGTTTCAGGCAGCGCGGTGAGCACGTCGCGTTCGAACTGATCAAACAGTGCGCGTCTGCTCGTCGCATTGCCGCGAAACGGTTCGGCAGCGTTGATCCCATCGACCAGGGCGGTGATTTTTGCGTTGAGCTCGTCTATCCCGACGCACTGGTGGCCATCGAGTGCGTGGATGACGTGCTGGGTGACGATCTTGACTGCAGCTTCGACGCTGGCCTTGTCCTTGGGACGTTTCGCCCGAGCCGGCAACGCGGCGGTGTTGTAGTGCTCCAAGAACTCCTCGTAGGTGGAGTTGACCCGGCGATTCCTGTCCGCGACACTGATCGCATTCGAAGCCGTCGAGGCGTTATCCGGCACGATGACCTCGGCAACCCCGCCGAAGTACTCGAACGCGCGGATATGGGATGCAAGCCACGCGTCCTGGCGCTCATCCGCGCACGCGCAGGCGAACACCATGCCCGAATACGGCA
>ERZ1029854.88-NODE-88-length-39117-cov-32.213942_pt1 | contig 39117 bp, 56 predicted proteins | sample MGYA00519239_ERZ1029854 | MGnify/ENA primary metagenome ERZ1029854 (study PRJEB33666, sample SAMEA4610917) | skin metagenome | biome: Human-associated habitat; feature: Malodor aspect; material: skin | place: Philippines | collected 2015-08 ... | reverse complement strand
AAATATAAAAAAGGAGTCAAATTGTAGAAACATTGGCTCTTTTTTTATAAAAAAAACTCTTTACTTAAAAAGTAAAGAGTCAAATGACGGAAACGGAGGGAATGTTAAATTGCTTTAGTCATAGGCTTTAACGAAAAATATTGTCCGTTCATTGACTGTTTTTTAGAAATCAATAACTTTATTTAGCTTTTCATCTTCTTCAGTTTTTAATTCTTCTAATAAGTGACTGTACACACGCCAAGTTATTTCAATATTAGCATGGCCAAGTCGCTTACTTACATATTGTATTGATAAACCTTTGGCCAACAACATAGATGCATGTGTATGCCTTAATGAATGTAACGTATAGTTACCTTTACGATTTTCTATTAAGAATTTGCGTAATGTATCAGTGACTGCTTTGTTACTAATTAAATTGGCACCAGTATTAAAGATATGATCATGATGTTTTGGACGACTTTCTAAAAAGTTTTGAATGTAGTCCATATCTCTATCAGAAATAGTAACTATTCTATCAGCAGATGCAGTTTTAGTGCCACGTAGATGAATTGTTTTATTCTTATAATCAATATTATCATACATTAACTTTTGAATTTCTCCAAATCTAGCACCTGTAGAGATAAGCATAAAGATAACTAGGTAAGATAAGTTATCGTTACTTTTAGCAAACTCTTTAAGCTGCTTATAATCATTAAGTGTCATAAACTTAGCTTCTTCTTTTTTGGCCAACTTCTTTTCATAAATTGGTGCATTCCATGTAGGATCACGTGAGATAATTCCTTCATTCATTGCATCTTTAAAAGCTTGTGAGAAACAATTATTTAATTTCTTCACACTTTCTTTGGTTCGTCCTTCTTTTCGGCCACCAACGAATTTGCCGTCAGCATATTCTTTTAACATTTCTCGATACTTTAATTGAGATACATCTTTAATTGAAATTTGGCCAAACTTTTCATCAAAGATTTTCAAAGCATTGAAATAACGATTTAAAGTAGATTGTGATACTTTATCTTCTTTGTTAACTACTATCCAATTTTTAAAGTATTTGATGAATGGTATATCTGATGAAATTTCATTATTTTTGGACACTTCATTATATCTAATATTCATATTTTCAGTGGCCGATTTCTTTGTCTTAAAACCACGTTTTCTATATCGTTTGTTATTGTATCTAAAGTCATATTCCCATGAATTGCCTACTTTTTTAACATTCAATATGAATTCCTCCTAAAAAAGTCAAAAAAATAATAAGGGTAGGCGGACTACCCTGAAAATATTATTGTTGTACTACAGCTTCTTGTGCTTCTTGTTGTCTTTGCTTCCAACTGTCATATCCTTCGCCTTCGTTCACCCAACCGGGGCCACCAACGTGTGCATTGGGATCGTTTGCTACTTTTTCACTTGCTTCTTTAGCAGCTTCATAATCACCTCGACCATAACCCATTTGAGATTCATCATGAGTTGTAGGTGGTATTTCTTGAGTATTTGAAGATTGATTATTAGTTTGTGTTGTTTGGCCAGTTTGTGAATTGCTACTAGCACTAGCTACGTTGTTTTGATTACTATTTGTTGATTGACTATTATTATTTGAATTGCTAGTTGAACTAGAATCATTTGATGTAGAATTTTCTGAAGGTTGTTCATTAGAATCGTTTGAATCGCTAGTTGTTTTATCATCTTCCGTTTTATTTTCTTTAGAATTGTTGTCATCAGATTTAGCGCTAGCTACATCTTTTGAATTATTATCTTTTGATGCATCATCTTTTTTACTGTTATCAGTTAAATCTTCAGTTACTGAATAATCTTCAGATTTTAAGTCATCTAACTTAATTGTTTTAGTACCTAATTTTTTACCATCAGCACCTTTTGTAGCTTTTAAAACTACATCTTCATCATTTTGTAATTTGTAAGTCATGATACCTTTTGCAGTTTTGCCTTTTTTAATAGTGTCGTTACTGTGTTCGTTCCACTCACCAAGTTTTCCGGTAGTAGGTGTAATTCCGACATCTAATTTATTTACAGTATTATCACTATCCTGAGTTGCTTCAAAACAAGCAATCCATACATTCATTGAAGTTATATCTTCGCTATCTGATTTGTTTTTAACATGATACTTGAAAGCTAATAATTTATCTCCTGAATCTTTGTCATTAAGAATAAAAATATCATCAATTTTTAATACTGCTTGATCAATAACTAGAGTGTCATTTGCAAATTGCGGTTTATTTTCATTCACTGATTTTGTTTCGGTATTATTAGATTTTTTACCATCTGAATTATTATTGTCATTACCACATGCACCTAAAACTAATGTACTAGCTAACAATACACCAAAGACTTTTTTCATTTTTCAAAAAATTCCCTTCGTATTAATTTTTGTGTTCAAACACACGCAATGGCTCAAATTGAATGATATAACCATCGCAACATACAGAATATCCATGTTTTTGCTTATAATGCTCAATGGTTTCTAAAATAAATTGTTCTGTTACTTCAAAAAAATTAGCAAGTTCATACAAGTTGTTTATCCCTTGTAGGTATGCGTCTATTAAATCTTTCAAGGATATTAATTTTTCATATGCTAATCGTCGTGCTTTAAGTTCATATTTTTTATTTTGTATATCTTTTTGATTGATTATATTTCCGTGTGTAATTTCGTGATGAGCTAATTCTTCAGCAAGAATTTCTAATTTTTTCTCTGAAGAAGTGTTTTTATCAATTAGTATTACCCCGTCGTTATAAATACCACTAAAGCTACCAGGTAAGACAAAATCATCGCAAATATGTAAATGGTTATACTTAATAATTAAATCTTCATATCTCCCCACATAATCAATCCTTTTTACGTGCTTGACGTACTAATCGCGCAAATTCTCTTATTTTTTCTAATTCCTCTTGTGTATAGTCGTCATCATCTAAGTGAGCAGCTATTGTTTCATTTAAATTATCATGTTTATCAGTGATTTCAGAAGGCATTACACCAAAATAATCAGCCATTAATTCGATTTTATCTCTTCTAGGATATTTTGCACCATTCACCCAACTACTTACAGTTGATTCATTTAAATTTAATTCTTTAGCCATATCTGTTTGACTTTTACCTTTTTTATGTAACAAATTTTTAATATTATTTGATAATGTTGTTTTACCCATAACTTTTTTCTCCTTATTATATGTAATCTAATTGATGAATAAAATATACCATTTAATTTACTTAATGTAAAGTAACTTTACTAAAAGTATTTAAAAATTTACATAAAATTAATTTACTAAAAGTGTTGACACTTTACTTTTAGTGTAGTAACCTGTTGTTACAGCTTTGATAGAGCGAGTTTAAGATAAGGAGGTATAACTCGTGGAAACATTGTCTTTAAAGGGTGCTAGAAACGAATTTGGCTATACTCAACAAGAAATAGCTGATCGTTTGGGAGTAACTAAATATACGTACTTACAGTGGGAAAAAGGGAAAGTGGTACCTAAACACATGGCTATTTATGCTTTGGCTTATATTTATGGTATTGATGCCGATGTGTTGAGATTACCACAAAAAAATTTAAGTTAGACTTTACTTTTAGTAAAGTTAAAGTAAAGGAAGTGTATTTTTTGGATGACTGATAAAACTATCGCTATAAAGTATTTATCCGTCGAACTAGGTAAGAGTGATAAAGAAATCGGTGATTTCTTAGGAGTTCACCGGTCTAGTATCACTCACTATAGAAAAAACAACAATATACCAAAACCAACTACTGTTGGAAGGCAAGGAGAGTTAGCAGCGATTTCAAGATTAAGAAAATTAAAATTTGAAGTCGAAGATCTTAATTTAATCGACAAATCATCAAGATATGACTTATTGGTTAATAAAAAATTGAAAATAGAGGTCAAGTCTTCCAAAAGAAGCAAAGATGGTCGATTTAGATTTACTTTTGCTAATAAACCTGAAAATCAATGTAAAACTTCCGAAAATGTTATGAGATTAAAAAACGGAAAGACAGTAAAGAATTATCAAAAATTCTCTGACTATTTTATTTTGGTAGGCATTGATGATGATATTTATCACTTTTGGGTAATGCCAACGAATTTAATTAAAGTAGGACAACAAAATATAACATTGAACGATACCAACAGACCAATGTTTAAAAACAATTTTTCTTTATTGAGAGAAGGTGTATAAGATGACTCAAACAATCAACGTTACAGTACCTATTCCTGAAGACTATGTGATCATCTCAAAAGTTGAGTATCAAGAATTAACTGATAACCAACCAATGAACATGACACTTACAGAAGTAGCACAATATTATAACCAAACTAAAGGATGGATAGTTAAGAACATTCTTAAAGATGATTACTTCAGAAGAAAAATTAAACCATTCAGTCAACTCGTTGATGAAGATGGAAACGGAAAGTATTTGTTTAATCGTAAGAAAATGAAACAGTTTCTTAACGATTATGACGAAGAAATCAAAGAAAGAACTCAATATAAGACAAATAAAGGGGTGATGAAATGACTAACGAAGATAAATCAATCGTAGTTGCTGGAACAATGTTCCTAACGTTATCAACAGCATTGTTCATTACAGGAATGTTCTTCATGAAAGCATTAGGAACAGCGCTGTTAATTGCACTAGCGACATATGTGTTCTTCGACACTTGTTACTACGTAAAAAAAGACTGATTGCTACTACCAATAGCAAACAGTCAAAGTGTACACAAAATTATTCGTACTTTAAAGATACAAAATTATTCGGAGGTAGTCAATTATGACTAAAAAGCTTAAACCAATTCAAAGTATTTATCTAGAACTGGTTCATGAATACTTCAAATCTAATCAAAAGTGTGACTTAGGTTTATCTCGTACTTTTGATGGCGAACTTATTATCGAGTTTTTACACTATCACGATCATTACAAAACAAACAATAAACTGATTCAGATTTTTGAATCTAAACCAGAGAGCCACAAAAGATTAAAGAATTTAGTGATTGAAGTAATGCGTGGCCAAAGAAAAATCAAAAAAGGAGCCTAACAATGAATTTAACTATTAACAAACTGACAATCGAAAATTTTTCAGGCTTTAAGAAACAGACGTTTGAATTTAATGGCCAAGATGCAAGAGTGTACGGAGCTAATGGAACTGGTAAGACAACAACTGCTACTGCACTACAATGGCTGTTATTTGATAAAGGATTAGATGGCTCAACGAAGTCATTCAATCCAGTACCGTTAAAAGAAAATAACGAAGAAGATTATGAACTTATTCCAACAGTTGAAGTTGAATTAAATAAAGATGGTAAAACTTTAAAAATCAGAAAAGAAAGCCATCCGAAATACACTAAAAATCAAAATAATAATCGCAAAGAATATAGTCGTTCTAGAACAAAGAAACAATATATCAATGATGAAAGTTTAAAAGTAAAAGATTTCCAAAGTCGCATTGCTGAACTGGTAGATGAAGATGTATTTAAACTCATTACTAATCCCGCAGCATTTAATGATTTGGAATGGAAGAAACAACGAGAATTGTTGTTTGAAATTGCAGACCAAATTGATGATGAAGATATCATCAAAACGAATAAAGACTTTAAGGATTTAAAAGACATCTTAGGTGATCATAATATCGAGATAAAAACAAAAATCCTAAACGATAAAATTAAGCAAATTAGAAAAGACATTGAAGATATACCAGTCAGAATCAATCAAACTGAAAGCAATAAACAAGATGTTCCTGAGCATGATGAAGAACGTTACAACACAGTTAAACAAAAGATTGAACAGTTAGGTAATGAGAGAGTGGATATTCAGAATGGTAAAGCCGATATTGACCTTCGTAATCAACTTGCAGATAAACAAGCTGAATTGAATCGTCTTGAAGATAATCATGATGCTAACAATGAAAGTCGTATTCATGCAGCAACAAATGAACTGAGTGTAGAAAATGGTACGGTGGCCAACTTAGAAACGAAAATCAGAAACAACAAACAACAAATCGAATACGAATCAAAACGTCGTCAAGCATTGTTATCTGAGTATCATGACTTCAAAGAAAAAGAAGAAGAAGTTAGAGCGAGACAATTTCAACCTAGTACCGATAATGTTTGTTCTTGTTGTGGCCAACCATTACCACCTGAACAAGTTGAAGAAGTAAATAAAAAAGCATTGGCTAAATTTAATAAACAACAGTCTGAAGATTTAGAGAACCTAAAACAAAAGACTGACAAGATACTTTCTGATGGTAAAGAAATCAAGCCATTAATAGAAAAATTAGAGAATGAAAATAACGACTTACAAATTAAAGTCAATGAAGCTAATGAAAGAGTGCAACGTATTGAAAACCGAATCAATAAATTGAAAGCAGGCAATGTTGATATCACTCAAACAGATGAGTACAAATCAATTCTAAATGACATCAATGAAATCAATCAGAAACGTAAAGATATTAAAACTACTATTAGTGATAAAGTAACCAAGATTGATGAACAAATTAATGAACTCACTCAAGAAAAAGTAGCATTTGAAAATGCTAAAGCGATTGAAAGTTCAAATGAGCATCTTGATGAAGTCATTAAAGATTTACAAAACGAAGAAGATCAACTACTTGATAAGAAAGAAGATTATGAACATCAACTTTATATCTTGAAAGAATTTACGACTACCAAAGTCAAAATGCTGACTGAAAATATTAATAAGAAGTTCAAAATGGCTAACTTTAAGCTATTCAATCATCAAGTAAATGGTGAAATTAAAGAAACATGCGTCTGTACAGTTGATGGCGTTGAATATAACGGTGGTCTTAACAACGCAGCAAGAATCAATGTTGGTTTAGATATTATCAACACATTATCCACACACTATGAAATCACTGCACCAATCTTCATAGATAACGCAGAAAGTGTGACAGATATTATTCCGACAGAAGCACAACAAATTCAATTAGTAGTAAGTGGCCAAGATAAAACATTAAGAATGGAGACGATTTAATATGACAAACGAATTATTAGTAAAAAATAACAAAATGGGCGATAGCGTACTAGCGAGAGTAAAAACATTAGAATCACAAGGTGACTTACAATTCCCTTCAAACTATTCACCGGAAAATGCAATGAAATCGGCAATGTTACAGCTACAAGAGTTAAAAGGCTCTAAAAAAGACGGATATAAACCGGCATTAGAGTTTGCGACACCTACCAGCGTAGCAAATGCACTTATGGATATGGTGGTTCAAGGTTTAAATCCTGCTAAAAATCAAGGTTACTTCATTATGTATGGTAATAAAGTTCAATTCCAACGTAGTTATCATGGAACAATGGCAGTAACTAAACGTGTTACTGGCGCCAAAGAAATCAACGCAGAAGTAATTTTTGAAGGTGATGACGTTAAGTACACAACTAAAAACGGTAAGATTGTCGACTTAGAACATTCTCAATCATTTGGTAATCGTGATACTAAAAAGATTATTGGAGCATATGCAACGGTTGTATTCGATGATGAAAGCAAAAATTATACAGAAATCATGACTTTTGAAGAAATTGAAGAAGCATGGAAACAATCACAATCTGTTTATAACGGTGAATTTAAAAAAGATGGAACACATAGACGATTCCCACAAGAAATGGCAAAAAAGACAGTGATTAATCGTGCCTGCAAGAAATTACTCAATAGTTCAGATGACGCCAGTCTTTTATCGAATCATATTAGAGAGGAAGAAACTCGTCAACGTAAAGAAGTCCTAGATGCAGAAGTGGAAGAACAAGCAAATCAAGAAGAACTCGACTTTGAACAACCACAAAAATATGAAGATGCTCAATTTAAAGAAGTAGAAGAACCTGAACCAGCTGATGTAAGTAATTTTGAAGAAGTAGCGCAAGAAGTACCTAAACAAGAAAGTGAGAAAGATCCATTTTAATAGAAACGTTAGCAACAGGATCAAATGGTAACTGCTATCACATTAATGATGGCAGTACCTCACTTCTTATTGAAGCTGGTATCAAATTTGAAAAGGTTCAAAAACACTTCAAAGGGCGAACAAGAAAAATCAAAGGTTGCTTAATTACTCACGAACATGGCGACCACGCTAAGTATATAAAGCAATATGTCAATGAAGGTATTAACTGTCATATGACTGTAGGCACTCAGCAAGCAATTCCAACTGAAAGCCATAGAATATGCACAATCAAAGCAAAACAAGAACTAAGAATCGGTACATGGTCGATACTACCATTTGATATTGAACATGACGCTAATGAACCAGTCGGCTTTTTACTTAAAAGCGTTCATGGTTACAAAATTTTGTATATCACAGATACAAAATATCTCAAGTATAAGTTCAAAGGCGTTACACACATGATGTTAGAAGTGAACTACATCTACGAACAGATGCAGCAAAACATTAAAGACGGTGTAATTCATAACGTGTTGGCCAATCGTATTATGGAGTCTCATTTTAGCTTAGAACATGCAATTGGAATGTTAGAAGCAAATGATTTATCAAAACTAGAAGAAATTCACTTAATTCATTTAAGTAGCAATAATGCAAACGCTACACATATAAAACAAAGTATTCAGGAAGTTACAGGCGTTCCTGTATATGTAGGAGGACATAATCAATGACAAATAAATTCAGAATTACAAAAAAGAAAGATGGAACAGTAAGTTATCACATGGAGGGTAGTTCAGACTTCATTAATAGCATTTCTGATAAAATTTTAAATTCTAAAAAAGCATCTAAAACTGATTTGATGAAGTTATGCAAACCATCTGAACAACATAAACCAACTGATCATCATATAAATATGCCAGCCACTATTAAACCGACACCACCAAAAAAAACAAATATCTCTTATTAAACCAGAAGGCGAAACAGTGTATTCAGAAAGCGAACCTAATACTATGGCTGAAGCGTTAAAACAATTAGATATTAAAAAAGAAAATGATGATCGACCTGAACAGCCAGAAGACACATCTTACTACTATACAGGCATTAAAGAAAAAGACGGTAAAAAGTTATATCGCTGCCGATATATGTGTCATTCATGTAGCAATGTTGGTAATCACTATATCCCTCATTTAATTGACAATGTGCAATGTCATAATTGTTCAGCTGATTTACCTGTGAAAAGTGTAGCTGACATGACAGGTTATAAAAAAGATTTAAATGCTAATTGGTATGTTGCAGGACAATATTTACCAAAAACAAAATAGGAGGACAATAAATGATTAACAGAATCGTATTAGTAGGTCGTTTAACTAAAGATCCTGAATTTAGAACAACTCAAAAAGGAATTGATGTTGCAACTTTCACACTAGCAGTTAATCGCAATTTCACAAACTCACAGGGCGAACGTGAAGCTGATTTTATCAATATTATCGTATTTAGAAGACAAGCAGAGAACGTTAACAATTATTTATCAAAAGGAAAACTAGCAGGCGTTGATGGTCGAATTCAATCACGCAGTTATGAAAATCAAGAAGGTCGTCGAATATTTGTGACTGAAGTAGTCGCAGATAGTGTTCAATTTCTTGAACCTAAAAATTCAAATGGTGGCCAACAAGACACTTACCAACAACAAGCTCAATCACAAACACAACGTGGCCAAAATACTAAACCACAAGGACAAAATCCTTTCGCAAATGCTAACGGGCCAATTGATATCAGTGATGATGATTTACCATTTTAAAGGAGTGAGGGAGTGGAAATAAATGCCGGAAAGAACTTATATTCCGGGTGGCTATATCCTATTATCTCGGAGGCTTATAGAAAGCGAAATATGGGATAAGCCTCCCATGTATTTAAAAGTTTGGATTTACATTCTTACAAAAGCAAGACACAAAGCAAATCAAAAGTTTAGTCGTGGAGAGTTATTAATCAGTATTCCAGAGATTCAAGAAGCTTGCAGCCATAAGGTTGGATTCAGAAAAGTTAAACCAACAAAAGACCAAATTTACAACATTATTGAGTGGCTACGAAGCGTAAATGAAAGCAACTATGAAGACGACTACGAAAACGGCACGAATACAACTATGATAGCAACGACGAAGACAACACGGGGAATGGTCGTAAAAGTGCTTAACTACAACGTTTATCAAGACCCGAAAAATTACGAAGACAACGGTGTAAGCAACTATGAAGACGTTACGAAGACAACTACGAAAGCTGAACGAAAGCAACGACTACCCGATACTATACACAAGAATGTAAAGAATGAGAAGAATGATAAAAATGTAAAGAATGAAAAGAATGTTGTTGTAGGCGACGACTTCGCTGCGATTTACAACCTGTATCAAGAAAATATTGAACAGATACCAAGTCCAATCACAACTGAAAAATTAACTCAAGATATGGATCATTACGGAAAAGAGTTAGTAGCGTATGCAATAAGAAAAGCTGCGCTTAATAATTCTCATAACTACAAATTCATAGACTACTTACTCAAAGATTGGCGTAAGCGTAACTTAACAACCATCAAAGCAGTTGAGCAATATGAACAACAAAGACAGGAACAAAAAGAACAGTCCTATCAACCTAAAGTAACACAATCAAGAGAAAAGACACCTGAATGGTTGAAGAATCGAAATCAAGAAAAAGAAACAGTTAATGATGATCCTGAGTTTGAAAAATTACGTTTACAATTCCAAAAACAATTGGAGAGTGATTGGGATGATTAGGAAAGTATGTAGCAAAACTAAAAGTATTGAAGTTGGCCAAAATAATGTGGCTTCAATTGAATTACACAAACACGAAACAGGTGGCATAGACATTTTTAAAACAAGAAACGCTGACGGTACCTTAATTGGTATCGAAGGTTTCTTTGTTGGCCAATATCAAGTTATAGAAGATGCAGATACAGAACAGCTAGATATATTTAAGTTATTGGAGGGATAAGATTGGAAGCTAACAAATCTAAGATCATTGATTTAGATAAAGGTGATTTCATTTGGTTTATTCCTCCGAATAGCCAAATGAGTTACTACGGATATGTTAAAGAGTTGAAATGGAACTTTGACGGTGTGAAAGAAAGTGCAGTCATCACAATTGATGATGAGATTGAAGTTGAGATTGACGACACATATCAAATAGCAATTGGGAGGAAATATTATGAAAAACCAACCAACTAAAGAAACGTTAATAAAGTTTGCACGCAGACATGCATTAGATATAGACGGATATTATCAAGATGAAAAAGAACGTGATCCTCATAAACGCGAAATTGACGCGATTGTACGGCAACTTAAAGCAGTAAGAAAACAACGTGATGAATTTAAATTAAAAGCAGCAGCTTATGAAAGAATTGAGCAAGCATATTTCGATAATGATAATTATTCTGATGAACAATTAATGGAATTAATTGAAGAAAATATTGAAGAAGTAGCAAGTGATTTGGAGCGTGGTAGTGATGAGTGAACAAACTATATTCTTAGATGAAAATGACTTACTTCACTTATTAAATGGTGGTAGTTTTCATACATTGGTCGGTAACCAAAAAGTAGTTATTAAGCAATCGCCACTTAAACCACCAGTAGCACCTGCGTTGAATTACAGATATCAAATAGTTGATACAAAAGCAGAAAGTGAACGTTTATCAAGAATGGTACAACATTCAATTAATTCAAGTATTGGAGGAACAATAAATGAAGAGTGTAATTAAATTTGTAGGTAAATCAATTTTTAGAACAGTAGTCACTAGAATAGTTAAGGACTTAATTGCAGCATACAACTACACAGAGTATGTAAAACATAAACTATCAAAAGATGAGCAAAGTTTCTTCAAAGCATGCAATAGAGTTGGGATGTCTGACATTCAAGCATTACGTTTAGCTCAAATCATTGAAGAAGAAATGGAGAGAAAATAATGGATAATCATGAAAAAATGTGGATTAGTTTGAGAAATAGCTTAAATACAAGAATTAGACAGTATCAGAATGCTGATTGTGTTACAAGATTAGATGAAATTGCAGAAACAGAGCTAGATGCATGGCAAGGTATCGTTCAAGAAATGGAAGGACTTGAAAGAAAATTCGAGGAGGAACAATAAATGCAAGATAGTGGATATGTAAATATGGATATTCAAGTGCCAGCATTAGCATTCGAACTTAAAGATAGACCAGGAGTATATCTTGGAGAGTTTGACGATGTAACAACAGATTTAAATAATGCAATATTGTGGGCGAATAAAGATTTAAGCAAGCCAGACAAAGAAGAATGTAAAAACTTCTATATGAAAACAGAGAAAAAGCACATTGATTTTATGAAAAAGAAATTTGGTGAAAATGCGGTTATTAACTATAAACCAAGTGAATGGTTTGAATTATGTAATTTAGTAGATGTTCAAATTAGTGTGAATAAAGTTATGGAAATGATGAAGGAGGAACAATAAATGGGAATTTTACCAGTTAAGGAGCGTGGTAGTGATGTGGAAAGTTAAAGAGTTAAAAGATTATGAGATTTATGACTTTAGTTTAGCAACTGAAAAATTAGAAAGTTACTTAGCTAAATACCCAGACCTACATGTACTAGGTTATTCGGTTAATCATTTTGAGAATGCAAATAATAGAGAGCGCTCATATATTTTAATTAAATATTGGGAGGAACAATAAATGACAATTTTACCAATTAAAAAACTAAGTGAGAAAGCAATTTTACCAACAAGAGCAAATCCAACAGATAGTGGATTAGATTTATATGTTGCAGAAGATACAACTATTCTAGCGCACAGTACAAAAGTAGTGCCAACGCACATTGCGATTGATTTAGCGTATGGATATGAAGCGCAAGTGAGACCACGTTCGGGTAATTCACTTAAAACTAAGTTACGTGTAGCATTAGGTACAATCGATCACACTTATAACAAAGAAATTGGAATTATCACAGACAATATCGGTGATGAGGCAATCGTAGTTAAAGCAGGTACACGTTTAGCACAGTTGGTTGTTACACCAGTGATGCTACCAGATCCATTGGAGGTGCAAGAGTTTGATGAAATATCAGAACGTGGAGCATACGGAAGCACAGGAGAATAAGGGAGATATTTATCAACGTGTAAAGGAAGTGCTTAGAAGATGAAAGATAATACAGAACAACTACGCGCTGAAGCTAAAAAGTATTTTGATGGTAACGAAGAAGTAAAGAAACAAATGGAAGATGATTATATTCATCATTCAGAAGAAATCTATGCAAGTTACAACATGGTGCCACCTGACGAAGAAAAAGCAAGAAAAGGATATCGAGATACAATGGCAAGAATGAAAGATGAACTGTTATAGGAGTGGATAAGTGTGACTATAAAATTAATTAAATTCATTTATTTAGCTAGTATACTTGCACTTGGAATGTATTTAACGAAACAAGCAATTGTCATTTTAGAAAGTGAAGACGATATTGATACTGCACCTGCAGATTACGCTTTGAATGGTGATCAAGCAGATTTGAATGGAGTGAGTGAGTAGTGGATTGGATAAAAATAATTTCTATAATCCTTCTGTTTTTCTTATGGGCGTATATTCTTTATAGATGGATAAAGGCTGAAAAAGAATCAGATGCGAAAGATTTAACAATTGCTACATTAAGAGATAATCGTAGTTCCTTAAAGGAAGAAGTTAAAAAATATCAACGTGATTTAATTCTTAGTCGCGAAGAAAGTCGTATTTCCGTATTAAAAAACGAATGTGATTTAGAATATCAGACAGACACAATCGGTAAATATATAGTAGAAGTTAATAAAGGTAGTTACTTGATGGAATGTAAACGTGATACTTATGAATATTGGAAAAAACATGGATTTTCTCCACCTGTAATTTTTACTTGTACAGAAGACGCCTTTAAGGCAACACGTTATAAGGAATGGATGGCGGCTAAAGAACGTGCAGAAAAATGTGGTGGTCGTGTGTTGCAACATAAACCTAATTTGGAGGTTGTAGAATGACTTGGTGGATAGTGTGGATACCAATTACGTATCTAGTATGGATATGTATAAAGAGTAAGGGGGAGCAATAATGCCGAAAGTCCCTACGAAAAAAGTCAGATATGGCAATCGTGGAATGTGGCTAGAAAATGCCATTATCCATACAAATAAACAGTATCGAGCTAAAAAGTTGGCACACATTGATAAGGTGCCGACTGATATTAGCTATAACACACGTACCAATAAGGCTTACTACAAGTCAAAAGGCACTGTAGATTTTACTGGATTAGATAAAGAAGGCCGATTTATCGCATTTGATACTAAAAATACAAATGGCACATCACTGCCATTGAGTAATATTAAACAACATCAAGTTGATTACTTGCAGGAAGTAAAAGCAATGAATGGTAGCGCCTTTTTCTTAATATATTTCAGTAAATATAAAGAGCTTTATAAATTAGATATAACCACTTATTTAAGGGCAATTAAAGTTTTAGATAGGAAAAGTATTCCATACTCATTCTTTGATGAATTTGAGCTAGTTAGAAGCAAAAACGGTATATTATTTGATTATTTGGGGGTAGAGTGATGAATGAATTTAAAAATTTAGAAAATATATATCCTCCGGATTTACCAAGAGCTATAAAAGGTTGGGATTATATTACAAAACAATATTTATATTATTTTAAACACAATACACCTAATGGAATATATGAATTTTGGTATGACGAGAATGGTAATTTTGTTTATGAAAGAATAACTGAACGATAAGGAGGAAATCGATTGTATTCAAAAGAAGCAATACTAAATATGATTGATAACTATCAAATGACGTGTAAATATTTAGTTACTGTAATACCAGAATGTGATAGTAACTCAATTGCGCAGTATGGTATACAAGCGACGTTACCTAAACCGCAAGGGCAAAATGGCAGTAAGGTAGAAGATACTGTTATACGTCGTGAGAGAATGAGTAAACGACATGCTCAGATGTTAGAAGAAGTAGAATTTATTAATCAATCGCAGCAGAAGTTAGGGCATGTTGATTTTATATTCCTAGATCATTTAAAGAAAGCTAAACGTAGAGATGAGATTATTAAAGTTATGCCTAACTCACGATTGAATAGAAATAACTTCTTAGCACGCAAGGATGAATTAGCGGAAAAAATATACTTACTACAATGACAAAAATGACGTAAATGACTGATATGACAGTCTTTGAACAAATATTAAAAATAATATTAAAATTAACATGTGGGTTGCGGAAACAACCTACACCTAATGCTTTTGTTCATGGTACTCCTTTCTGTAAAAGTTAATGTGAATAAATACTCGTTTATACACTCCCTTAAAATATAAACGAATGAACCTATCCGAAAGACAATTCGGGTAGGTTTTTTAATTTTAATAAGCAATTAGCGTGAGAGTTGGTGGTATATGAGATGAAATTAACGTTAAAACAACAAAGATTTGCAGATGAATATATAAGAACAGGTAATGCTTACCAGTCAGCCATAAGTGCTGGTTACAGTAAAAACTATGCCAATAAGAATACTACAAAATTGTTGGGAAATGTTGGGATAAAATCCTATATTGACAAGCGTTTGGAAGAACTCAAAAAAGAAAGTATTGCCGAACAAGATGAAATATTGCAGTATTTAACGTCAGTTATGCGTGGGGAAACGACTGAACAAACGTTAGTTGGCCAAGGCGAAGGTTATCAAGAAATAGATAACATTGATGTAGGTGCTAAAGATAGGATTAAAGCTGCAGAACTCTTAGGTAAACGATACAGAATGTGGACAGAAAAAGTTGAAGCCGAAGTAACCACACCAATATTTGTTGATGATGTTCCGGAAGATGATTAGACATGGCCGAAAGACCAAAAATCAGTCCTTCAAAAACAATTGGTGGTGGCTATAACAAATTCTGGCACAACAAAAACTTTTATAGAGTTGTAAAGGGCAGTCGTGGTAGCAAGAAATCAAAAACGACTGCAATCAACTTTATTTATCGTTTAATGAAGTATGAATGGGCAAATTTGCTCGTTGTAAGACGATTTAGTAATACAAATAAACAATCAACATATACAGACTTGAAGTGGGCTACAAACCAATTAGGTGTAGCTCACTTATTTAAATTTAACGAGAGTTTACCAGAGATTACTTACAAGAAAACTGGCCAAAAGATTCTGTTTCGTGGTTTAGATGATCCTTTGAAGATTACATCAATCACAGTTGATACTGGAATATTATGTTGGGCATGGTTTGAAGAAGCCTATCAGATTGAAACATTTGATAAATTTAGTACCGTTGTTGAATCTATTCGTGGTAGTTATCAAGATGATGATTTCTTTAAACAAATTACAGTTACATTCAACCCATGGAGTGAACGTCATTGGCTTAAACCTACATTCTTTGATGAAGATACACGATTAAACAATACGTTTTCATATACGACGACATTCCGAGTGAATGAATGGCTTGATGATGTCGATATTGCACGTTATGAAGACTTGTATAGAACGAATCCTAGACGTGCAAGAATTGTATGTGACGGTGAATGGGGAGTAGCTGAAGGACTTGTTTATACAAACTTTGAAGTAAAAGAATTTGATTGGTTTGAAAAGTATAAAGCAACTCAATTAAAAGTTCACGGTATTGACTATGGTTTCACAAATGATCCTACTGCATTAATTAGTGCAGTTGTGGATTTACCTAACAAAGAGTTATGGATATATGATGAGCATTATGAAAAAGGTATGCTCACAGATGATATCTACAACATGATTGTTGATAAAGACTTAAAGACAGCAGAAATTAAATCAGAAGGTGATATGCGAATGATTGCAGAATTGAAGTTAAAAGGTATTAAAAAGATTACACCTGCAACAAAAGGACCGCATTCGATTATGCCGGGCATTCAATATGTTCAAGGTTTCAAGATGTACATACATCCCAATTGTATAAGTACGATTGAAGAATTAAACACATATACCTTCGACCAAGATAATGAAGGTAACTGGTTGAATAAACCTATAGATGCTAATAACCACTTGATGGATGCACTTAGATATTCACTATCTGATTTAATATTCAAACCTAAAGAGAAAACAAGTGTTAGCAAATTAAGACAAATGAAAGGCATGGTGAGAGGATAAATGGTTAAAAAGCTAACCGATTTATACAGCTACAATACATTTGTGAAAGAAGCAAATGACGATTTTTTAGTTAGTGATATTGAAGAACTTTTAACTGAAGAAAAGTTAAGAGAGTTAATTAATAACCATAAAACACTTCAATTGCCACGTTTAGAAACATTAGAAGATTATTACTTAAACAGAAATACTGATATTTTAGTTGGAAAACGTCGTTTAGATGATGAAAAGTCAGACCATAGAATTGTTCATAACTTCGCTAAATATGTATCACGTTTCATTGTTGGTTATCTTACTGGTAATCCTATTACGATTCTCCATAAAGATGAAAACACCAATGATAAGATAGTCGAATTAAACGATTTGAATGATGCAGATGCAGTAAATAGCGATTTAGCATTAAATCTCTCAATTTATGGTCGTGCTTATGAAATTGTGTATCGTGATTTAGAAGATAAAGATACATTTAAGCTACTTGATCCAAAGAATACATTTGTTGTGTATGATGAGTCGCTAGATAAAAAAGTGCTTGCTGGTGTCAGATACTACACAAAACAAGATGTTGATAAAGTACCTACAGATTTTGTTGAAGTCTACACGGATGAAGATATTTACTACATCAAGATGAAAGGTAGCCAATTCGAATCTATTGATATTGTTGAGCATTATTACAATGACGTTCCTATTATTGAGTATCTCAATGATCAATTTAAGCAAGGTGACTTTGAGAATGTGATTTCATTGATAGATGCTTATGATGCTGCAGAATCAGATACAGCTAACTACATGACAGACTTAAATGATGCTATGTTAGCTATTATTGGTAATACTGAATTAGATAGTGAAGATGCCAAGGCATTTAAAGATGCGAATATGGTTCATATTAAACCTGGCATCACTGCCAATGGTAGTGAAGGTACTGCAGATGTGAAATACATCTATAAACAATATGATGTGGCTGGAACAGAAGCATACAAAAGCCGGTTAGAGCGAGACATTCATAAATTTACGAATACACCTGATTTAAGTGATGAAAACTTTAGTGGTGTTCAAAGTGGAGAAGCAATGAAATATAAGCTATTCGGACTTGAGCAAATGCGAGCAATCAAAGAACGATTGTTTAAAAAAGGCTTGATGAAACGCTATAAATTACTATTCAATAACATCAATATCGAAAATTTAACGCAACATTCATATAAAGAAATTACAATCAAGTTCTCTCCTAACTTACCTAAGTCATTAATGGAATCAATCGAAGCATTTAACGCTTTAAGTGGTGGCGTATCAGAACAAACACGTTTATCAGTTCTAGATATTATTGATGATCCACATGAAGAAATGGAAAAAATGAAGGAAGAACGTCAGCAAGAAAGAGACGAATCTGATGCAAACAGTTATCAAGATGCTTTTAACTCATCCGAAAAGGTAGATGAAGGTAATGGCAGAACAATATGATCCTCAGTATTGGATAGAACGCGCTCAGCTTGTTATGGAACAAAATGTAGTTGAAGATGCTAAAACTGCAGCTGAGATTAATCGTATTATCACTTTGATGTATGCAGAAATAGCAAAAGAGATATTTGCTTTCTATGCTAAGTTTGCTACTTCTGAAGGTTTATCTGTTACTGAAGCAAAAAAAGTTGTAGATGCATTTGATGTTGTAGCATTTAAATCTAAGGCAAAAGAATATGTTAAGAATAAAGACTTTAGTGAGAAAGCGAATAAAGAATTAAAGAAATATAATGTCAAAATGAAGATTTCTCGTGAGAAATTACTTAAAGAGAATCTAGATTTGATAGTTAAATCATCAACTGCAAAAGTAGAAAAGACGATTGAAGATGGATTAGTTGATTCAATCACCCGTGAAGTAAAAGAGCAAGCCGGAATATTAGGTGCTGACCTAAGTATTACAAAAGAAAAAGCAGAAGCTATTGCTAATAGTAAGTTTCACAAGGTCACTTGGTCAGAACGTTTATGGGATGATATGGATTTAGCAAGAGAGGAAGTAGAACGCATCACAACGAATGTAGTTGTACGTGGCCGACATCCTAATGAGTATGTAGCAGAATTTAAGAAAAAAACAGGCCAAACAACATACAATGCTAAACGTTTACTAACCACTGAGTCAGCTAGAGCGCAATCAGAAGCACAACGACTATCTTATTTAAAAACACTTGGTGAAGATGGTGAGTATGAGTTTTTAGCATCTAAAAGTGAATTGCCAAAACCGGGGTTTTATGAGGAAAACCTAGATTTAAGCAAATTGAAAGACAGTGAAAAAACAAAGGTTTGTCCAGTTTGCAGTGAGTTGAACGGTAAGGTATTCAAAGTGAAGAATATGGTTCCCGGTGTCAATGCTGCACCTATACATCCACATTGTAGATGTTCTACTGCTCCACACGTTGGTAATTGGCGTGATAAGTTCTTTGCAGAACGTAAAGGAAAATATTCAGGAGGTAAAATTGTAATTGACTAAAGAAGAATATCAACAAAAGTTAGATGATGTAATTGATGAATATATGCAAGTCTATGGTGATACACCAAAAGATATTTTAAAAGATGAAATGACAGATTATGAAAAAATTAAAGCAATTGAACAAGCAATACAGAAACGATAAAGCTATTACATTCGTGTGATGGCTATTTTTTATGTCCAAAACGTGCTGAAGACGTTAAAAGCACGCATGGAATATACAGTCGACAGACTATAAACGGAGGTATATCTCATGGCACAAGAAAGTAACGTTACTGAAACACAAGAAACAAATGTAAACGAGCAAAACCAAAGTAATCAAGATGATACTTCTAACAATAAACAAGAGCAGTCAGATAAGACTGAAAAAACATTTACGCAAGAAGAAGTTAATCAATTGATTAAAGAGCGAGTTGCTCGTGAACAGAAAAAAGCTGACGAAAAAGCTAAAGAAGCTGAAAAACTCGCTAAAATGAACAAAGACCAAAAAAACGAATACGAAATGGAAAAGCTTCGTAAAGAAAACGAAGAACTTCGTCAAAGAGAAGCAATGAATTCTATGAGAAACGAAGCACGTTCAATGTTTAGTGAGAAAAACATTACAGCTACAGATGATCTTCTAGATATTGTTGTAACGACTGAAGCAGAAAGCACTCAAAAAAATATTGATGCACTTACTAATGTAATTAACAACATTGTTAAAGAACAAGTGAAAGAGTCGCTCAGAAATGGCGCTCCTAAAAACGTCAAATCTGGTGGTATGACTAGAGAAGACATTATGAATATTAAAGATTCTGATGAAAGACAAATGGCTATTGCTCAGAATCGACACTTATTTAAATAAATGGAGGTTTTTTAAATGGCACCACAACCAAATCAAATTGATGTACAAGCTTTGGGCGAAGCAAAGTCAATCGACTTCGTTAATCGCTTAGGAGAAAGCTTAAATAAACTATTTGAAGCATTAAACATTACGAATAAATTACCAATGAATGTTGGTACAGCATTAAAACAATATCGTTTTTCAGTAAATCCTGAAGGTAACCAAGATGGAATTGTTGCTGAAGGTGACGTTATTCCTTTAACTAAAGTTGAACGTGAATTAGTAGACATCACAGAATTGACATTCAAAAAATTCCGTAAAGCAACTACTGCAGAATCAATTCAAGCACACGGATTTAGTACAGCGGTTAATCGTACTGATGATGAAATGTTACGTTATGTTCAAAAACAATTCCGTACAGATTTTTTCAATATGCTAAAAGCTGCATTAACAAACAAAGCACGTACAAATAAAGCAAAGTTATCAGCACCTAATTTACAGGGCGCTTTAGCTAAAGGTCGTGCAAACTTATCTGTTTTATTAGATACTGAAATCACACCTATCGCTTTAGTTAATCCTAATGATGTTGCTGGACACTTAGCAGAAGGTTTAATCAACTCTGATGGTTCTGAATTCGGTTTGAATTTACTTACTCGTTACGTAGGTGCAAAAGTTATTGAGTTCTCTGATGTTCCAGAAGGCGAAGTATGGTTCACAGTTGCAGAAAACTTAAACGTAGCTTATGCAAATCCTAATGGTGATTTATCATTAGCATTCCCATTCAGTGTTGATGAAACAGGTTTTGTTGGTGTGTTACACGATATGGATTCAAGCCGTCTAACAAGTGAAACAGTATTAATGCATGCTATCTCAATGTTCCCAGAAAACATTGATGCAGTTGTTAAAGTGACTATTACGCCACCTACAACAACTACTGCAACTGCATAATCCATTAATCATTAAGAAGGTGAAACTATGGATTATTTAACTAAAGTTAAATCTCGTATTGGTTTAAAAGATAATAGACAAGATGAGCAACTTAAAGTAATTATCGAAAACGTAACTGCAGAGTTACTTTCAAGATTACCGATAGATATGCGTGAAGATGTACCTGAAGGTTTAGAATTTATCGTTATTGAAGTTACTTTAAAACGATACAATCGCATAGGTGCTGAAGGAATGTCTAGTGAATCACAAGATGGACGTTCCAGCACTTATGAACCTAAGGATTTTGATGAATATTTACCAATAATTGACAGACTTTTTCCCGTAGAAACAATTGAACGCGAAGGAAGTATCAAATTCTATTGAGATTTGAAGATAGAGTTGATCTAATCGTTCAAAAAGTGGCCAAATATAATCCTGTTACTGAGAAGAAGGAAAGTGTTGAAACAATACTACCAAACATTCCATGTAACAGTAGCGCTTTGTCTAGGGAAAGAGTGCTTGCTGAATTTGGTGAAGCCTATAAAGATATTACTGTTGTTCGCTTTAATCATGAATTGGATATCATTCCAACTCATGCAATATTGAGAGGCCTACGATATCGAGTAGCAGATGTAAGAGTATATCGACATAAAACATCAATTTATCTTCATGAGGAGTTATTAAGTGGAAACTAAAGGTCTAGATAGACTGATTAAACACATGAGAGCTATGCATGACAATATAGATGATGATATTGATTTTATTCTTGAAATGAATGCAAAAGAAGGCGTAGGAATTGCTCAAAAGAAAGCTAAAGAAGTGATGATTAAAGGTTACTGGACAGGTAATTTATGGCGACAAATTGAGTATCAAAAAGTTGGTAAATTGCATCATAGAGTAATATCTAATGCTTATTACAGTGGCTATTTAGAATTCGGTACGCGTCACATGAATAAAGAGCCTTTCATGTTTCCAACATATGAAGTTTTAACTCAAAATCAATACAATGATTTAAAACGATTGCTCAACGGATAGAGGTTAGTTTATGAGTAATAGAACACCACAACAATTGTTATATAACGAAGTATTTAAACAGTTACAAGGATATGGAATAGAGGTTATTGATTCAACAGAACTTGGCCAATCTATCACATATCCTTTTTTTGTAGTTTCAAAAGGTAATGCAGATAAATTTCATTATACCCTTAATTCTTTTGGTGGTGGATTAATCGTAGATGTTGATATATGGTCTGACGCTAATGATGTTGGTAAGCATGATGAATTAATTTATTATGCTGATCAAATATTAAGTGATATTAGCGATTTAGGTAATTACCATGTATCAATTGATACGATTCATACAAATACACTTATTAACAAAGAAGAAGGTAATAAGAGTTTGTTGCATACTTCTTTGAAAGCTGAATATAAATCTTATTAATTGGAGGTAAAGTGATGGATAAAAAAGATAGTAAATTCAGATTGTATCTTTTTAGAAAGCTAGGGGAAGCAGTTGATGCAACTCGTATGATGTGGATGACTGAATTTGAGTTAAGTCATGAAACAGATACTGATACAGAAGATACAATGGATGGAAGTTATTCAACTGAAGGATCTACATCTACAACAGCAACAGCAACTGCAAAGATGGCTTATGGAGATACGTTTGCTGATGAAGTAGAGGATGCAACAGTTGATAAAACTCCTTATGAGATGTGGGAAATTGAAAGTAAAATTGAAGGTACAGGCGAAAATGCTGGAAGATTTAAAGCTAAATATTTCCAAGGTAAATTTAATAAATTTACTTTAAAAGGTGAAACTGGAGGAGTAGATGAATACGAACTTGAATATGGCGTTAATGGTCGTTTCCAACGTGGTTATGCAACTATTCCTGATGAAGTTGAACAAAAATTAGATGCTAATGGTTACAAATTCCATAACACTACTGCTGATGATCCTGCTACTGAAAATCTGGAAAGTATTCCTCAACCTAAAGTAAATAGTTCTTCTAGCAGTACATCAACGTCAAATTCAACTTCAACATCTGATAAGTAAATCGATTTATAGAGTAGGTGAATAGCCTGCTCTTTTTTATTTCAAAAAATTAATGAGGTGGAAAATATATGATTACAATTAAGAATGGTAAAAAAGATTTAGAAATGCGTTTTGGTATTGGTCAATTAGATGCTATTGATAAAGCGTTAGGATTTAAAGTTCAAGACCGTGTAGAACTTGGTGAAGGTTTAGAGAAATTAGTACCTAAATTAGAATCAGGTAATGCGATTGCAATTGCAAAAATTATTAAAGCGACTACTCGTGGCCAACAACATTCACCTAAAAATGATGAAGAATTAGAGGGTATCTTAGTTGATTTAATTAAAGAACATGGTTCCCTTAAAAAATTCGGAGAAATTGTTCTTGAGGATATGGGAAAGAATGTTCTAACCCAAGACGTTATCAACAACAGCAAAGCACTAGAAGCGAAAGAGATTTAGTCACTTATGATCGTATAGTTTTAGCCTGCATGTCAGATTTGAAAATGACTAGTTTAGAAGAGATTGATAATTTAACACTACGTGAATTTAATTATCGCATGTGGGCTTTAGAACTAGACGTTTTAAGAGAAGAATTCGAAAGGTATAAACTCGCTTTTGCAATAAGAGACGCTGCTACTACTAAAAATGTTGGTACAGAAAAGAAACCGAAAGAGGTTTATAGATATCAAACTGCTAATGACATTATTGATTTTGAGAAAAACTATAAACGTATTCTTTCAGGTAAAACTATTGAATATCATAAAGAAACAGAAGAAATATCACCTAGTGAAAATAGTTTATTACAAGCGATAGCTAAGATGAATAATGAAACTAGGAATAAGGAGGTGGAATAGTGCCTAACACTGAATATACTGTCAGTAATGAATTAGTGGCTAATACTTCGCGATTCAAAAAAGAAATAAATCAAGCTATTAATTTATTGAAAAGATATGATGCTGTCGCTAAAAGTGTTGATGATATCGAATTAAAAGCTAGTGATAAGAATCTTATTTCTAAGGTCGAAGAAGCTGAAAAAGCATTAAATGAACTAGATGGAAAGCGTTCAATTTCAGAAATTGATGCAGATATTATTGATTTAGAAATTAAAAAAGATGAAGTTATTCGCCAATTAGATGAAATTGATGGAACTGAAACAAGTCCTGAAATTGATTTAGAAAAAGCGAAATTTGATGCCGAAATTAATGAAATAAATGCTAAAATTGACCGTTTAGAAAATGAAAAAGCAACAGTTGATGTAGACATTGACAAACATGAGTTTGACATGGATATAGATGCGATTGAGAAAGATTTAGAACTTATCGACGATATGGATGTTGAACCTAAAGTGGATGCAAATACTAAGCAAGCAGAAACTAAGGTAAATCAACTAGAAAAAGCTTTAGATTTTTTAGATAGTAAGTCAGTTCGAACCGCAATTGATTTAAACGACAGATTATTTGTTACTAAATTTCAAAAGACGAAAAAAGAGTTGGATAGACTTGATGGTAGAAAGGTTAAAACTGCTATTCAAGTAGATTCTGCATTAGCTAATGCGGAAGTAACTACTTTTAAGACGGTGTTGCGCAGTATTCCAAATAAAGTTCGTACTCGGTTAGAAGTTGATAGTGATAAAGCGGAAGGTTTCTTAAGAGCGTTAAGCGCTGGTATTGATGAATCAACAAAATCTTGGGATAGATTAGCTACTAAGATTCGTACAATAGGAACAGTGCTTGGAAACATGGTTCAAGGTGTTCTAATTTCCAATATCACTTTACTTGTACCAATAATTGCTAGTTTAGTCCCCGTATTGATGGCTGTATTAAATGCAATTAGCGTAGTAGCAGGTGGCGCTGCTGGTTTAGCTGGCGCATTCGGTGTTGCTAGTGCAGGTGTAGTCGCATTTGGTGCTATGGGTATTAGCGCTTTAACCATGTTAGCTGATGGAACATTAGAGGCAACTAAAGAAACTGAGCGTTATGAAGCTTCATTAGATAGCTTAAAGAGTGCGTGGGCTGGCCTTATCAAACAAAATCAAGCACAAATATTTAATACATTATCCAATGCTATTGATACTGCTAAAGTTGCATTATCTGGACTTACACCTTTCATCAACGGTGTTTCTCAAGGAATGGAACAAGCTAGTACTAAGATGCTTGATTGGGCTAGAAATTCTCAAGTAGCTCAACGTTTCTTTGAAATGATGGGTACAACTGGTGTGAGAATATTTAACAATATGTTAAATGCTGCTGGTTCATTTGGTAGTGGTTTAATTAGCGTACTTACACAAATTGCACCTTTAGCCGAATGGGTATCACAAGGTTTTAAAAAAATGGGGCAAGCATTTAATGAATGGGCGCAATCAGTTGAAGGGCAAAATGCGATCAAGTCATTTATTGAATATACTAAACAGAACTTACCATTAATAGGTCAGATATTTGGCTCAACATTTAAAGGTATCTTCAACTTGATGAAAGCATTCGCACCTAATACTCATCTTGTATTGCAAGGTTTAGCAGATATGGCTAACCAATTCGAACAATGGAGCGCAACAATTGCAGAGAGTGATGGTTTCAAGAAATTTATTGAATACGTTCAAGAGAATGGTCCTAAACTTATTCAATTATTAGGTAATATTATTAACATTATCATTAATGTAGCTACTGCTATGGCTCCTTTTGCAGCTGCAGTATTAGATGTTGCTATCGCTATGACAGATTTTATTGAAAAACTAACTGAGGCGCATCCAGCAATCGGCATAATGCTAGGTTTAATTGCAACATTAGCTGGTATCTTTATGACATTAGGTCCACCAATTATGGGAGCAATTGATTTTATTGGTAAATTTGTAAGAGTTTTAACTGGGGCAAGTACTGCTATTGAAGGTTTAACTGCAATTGGTAGTGGTTTAATGACTGCACTTGAAGGATTAGGTGCTGCATTCCTAGCTTTAGATGCTCCTATTTTATTAATCATTGGTGCAGTAGCAGCAGTAATCGCAATTCTAGTATGGCTATGGAACACCAACGAAAGTGTTAGAAATGCACTCACAAATGCGTGGGATGTAATTTCTACAACAATAGGCGGTGCTATTCAGTCTGTTATAGATTGGTTTATTCAATTGTACGATAATATCATGCAAACAATTGAACCGTTAATTCCTATTTTCCAACAATTTGGCGATTTTATTAATCAAATTCTAGGTGTTGTGGTTGTACAAGCGATTAATTTCCTAGTAGAAGCGTTTAAGGGACTGTGGCTTGCGGTATCGGTAATTTTCACTGCAATTGGTGCAATCGTATCATCTGTAATTCAAATTATTGTTGGATTGTTTACTGCTTTCATTCAATTAATTACTGGCGATTTTTCAGGCGCACTACAGACTTTACAAAATACATTCACAAATGTGCTAAATACCATTTGGGGTGCGGTACAATCAATTTTCTCTCAAATTTCTAATTTCATATTTGCTAGTCTAAATTCCATACTTGGAACAAGCATTTCAAGTTGGTCTCAAATTTGGTCGTCTACAACTCAATTCCTTAGTCAAATTTGGTCAAGTGTGACAAATTGGTTTAGTCGAGTAGCTCAAACGGTTGCTTCTAAAATGGCTCAAGCGCTTGGATTTATTATTTCTCACGGCGCTCAATGGGTTTCAGCTATCATTGATGCAATGGCTAGATTTGTTTCAGGTGTAATTAGCGGTTTTGTCAATGTGATTGGCCAAGTCAAAAGTGGTATGTCACGTGCTGTTGCTGCTATTAGAGGATTTTTAGGACAATTTGTTAGTGCCGGAATTCAAATGATGGCTGGTTTAGCTCGAGGTATTATGAGTGGAGCAAGCCAAGTTATTAGTTCGGCTGTCAATGTAGCTAAGAGTGCAATCAGTGCAGTTAAAGGCGCATTAAGTATTCATTCGCCTTCACGTGTATTTAAAGATATTGGTGCTTACACCATGGAAGGTATGCATTTAGGAATGAATACAGAAGGTAGTAAAGTCATAGACTTAGCTTCATCAATTGCATCAAGAGTAAGTTCTGGATTTAATTCATCACTTAATGTTCCTAAAATAACAAGTGATTTTAGAAATGCTACTGCTTCTGTAAATGCACAAGTTCAACATACACATCAAGTTAATTCATCTCCAAATCAACGTGTAGTACGTATAGAGATGGATGTTAATAATGAAGCACTTTCGGCAATTGTTAATGGTCAAACTGCAAATGAAGATGCAATGTTTTCATTCTAAGGAGGTCGTTCAATGGATATAGAAATTAAGAAAAAGGACGGACAGCGTTATACTTTGCACGACTTCGGTTTCAAAGTGGAAAGCGTGACTGTCGAAAGTATAGAAATAGAAAAAGACTATAAAACAAAAGAAAATACAAATGGGCGCATTAGACTAAGTACACAATATCGTAAGCGTAATATTAAAGTTGAATGTTACGTTATTTCGACCAAACTAAATGATAACCCTAGATTAAGAGATGAGTTTTATGCTTTAACTACAAGTAAAGATCCAATATTCATTAGAGAATTGAGAAGAACTGTACCACTTAATTATCGTTTTATTCAACCTACTAAAGATGATTATCAAGATATAGATGAATATAACAATTTAGTACTTAATCATGAGCCGTTTAATAATAATCACTACGTAAATGGTAGACAATATCAAGTGATTTGTAACGGCGTTATTGAGCCTAAAGAAGTAGGGCGTAAAATTCAATTTTCATTAGATTTTGAAACTGATGAATTACCTTTTGCTGAAAGTATCGGAACATCATTGGAATTAGAGAAACGACCTGACAGAGAATTATGGTCGAATGATATGTTAATTCCTTTTGATGAAGAAGATACCCGTCGTAAGTATTCATTTACTAACGTATATAACAATTCAGTGTACTATCACGGGAATGTACCTAATGATCAATTCAATTTATTTAAAAAAGTAACAGTTGTATTAGGGAAAAATGTTAAAGCAACGGAAATTTTCAAATTTACGTTAGGTAATAGTGATGTTATGACAATCGAAGGTGCTAATTTAAAAAAAGGTGACAAGATTGTCTATGACGGTGTACAAACATTTAGAAATGGTATTCCTATTAACGACTTAGTATCAAATGCACAACCAAAGTTTTATCCGGGTTGGAATAATTTTGAATTCAATCAGCAAGTTAAATCAGTAACATTTGACTTGAAATTTTATTACTTGTGAGGTGTAGACATGCCAATATTAGTTACTCCAATACGTGGGCGTAGTATTCCATTGTACGTGTCTACTACCGAAACATCTAAACTTGGTTCTGATATAGTCTTACAATTTGAAATTGTTGAAGATGAGTTTAATTATCAAATTGTCAGAGGTTTACAAAAAAGATGGACGATTTCAAGAGTACAAGGTTCGAACGATAAAAGAGAATACGTAGTATTTATTATTGACAGACAGACACATGGTAAGAAACAACTTGTGTCTGTCTCTTGTCGTTATAAGCCGTTAGATATCATTAAACATACTCGTGTTTATGAAACGATAGATGGTAGTTTTACCGCCGATAAGTTTCTTAAACAGATATTCGATAATACTGGACTGAAATATAAAATAAATGGCTCTCTTGGTTCATCTCAATTCGAAAATGCTGGCGAAGGTGAAAGTTTAGAAGATTTGATTAAGAAGTTTTGTAGTCACTTCGATGTAGAGTTCGATATTGAATTTGATAATAAAAAAGGAACATATACATTTGTATTTACACCTTTTTTGAATAAAAATGCTAGTTATCATATAGATGATGAAATCAACGCCAATAATATGAAAGTTGAAGAAGATAGTAGTGAACTTTATACCTATGCAGTTGGATATGGCGATTATGATGAAGAAGAAGGTAGTACAGCAGCTGGCTTTGTTATGAAATTTGAGCATCCTAGCATCAAAGACTATGGTCGTTATGATGCACCACCAATTAAAGATGGTCGTATCAAAGATGAAGAAGTAATGCATCAAAAACTTCAATCATTAATCGAAAGTTCAGTTAAAACATCAATCAGTTTAGACTTCATCGCTTTGAACGAACATTATACCAACGCTGTTCCTAAAGTAGCTGATATCGTTAAGATTAATCATTCTATTTTAGGCATTAATGAGTTCGTTCGTATTGTTGATGTAAAAACGGTAAGAGATAAAGATAATATTATCGTTAAACAAGATGTGACTTTAGGTGATTTCAAACGTGTAGATAGATATAAAAAACGTGTAAGTGAAGCTGCTGCAGCTGTAGGGAAATTAGGCGGACAAAATAGCTTTGTTCACACATATAAAGTAACGACTGCAAAAACAAATGCAGCTATTAAAACTACACAACGCCAACAAGAAGATAGTGCTACTAAAGATATAAAAGCGACTAAAGAAGATGGCACAGTCGTTAATTTAAGTAGTGCTGATATTGTCATTGATGCTAATGGCAACTTGAAACTAAAGTAGGAGGTTTGAAATGAGAAAAACGATATATACCGACTTAGATGCAATATTTGGCGCTCGTTTTGTTAGAGAAAATGAGCTAAATTTTATTGCTACAAGAGATATGTTAACGAATATCGAAAAGTTATTAGATAAGCATAGTCGAAATGAGACAAAAGCACATACTGCCGAACAAATTAAGTACACACTTCCTACTGGTCCTAGTACTACAGTTGATAAAGAACTTCGTTATCAAAATGAACGTGTTAGAAACTTAGTATTAGGTAATTTAGGAAACGGCCAACAAGAAGTGCGTGACAGTCGTGTGTCTATGGATGGTCAAAGCCACTCATTATTATCTGAACGTTTAAAACACGATTTTTCATACATTGAAGAAGAAACAGATAAGTTGATGAATGTTACTGATGATCCTGCATATTTATTTAATCCACCTTACATGAAAAGTGCTGAGCGCGGTGTAAATGAAACGCCATTAAGTAATGATCCAACTGAAAACTTAAAAGCGTTCTATGACGTGTTTGTCGATAATAAATATTGTTTCAAAAAGTACATTGGTAAAGACCAATCAAACAAATACAACGTATATAGTTATACATTTGAGCCGGAACATTACAGTAAAACAGTATTAGTCACTTGTTGTATTCATGGTAATGAGTATAGTGCATTTTATGCTATGAGCCGTTTTATGAACTTAGTTGTAAACGAATGGGAAAAATACCCACAACTCGCTTATTTACGTAAAAACGTGCGTATTGTCATGGTTCCTATAGTAAATCCATGGGGCTTTGCTAATCAAGAACGTGAGAATGTAAATAATGTCGATTTAAACCGTAACTTTGATTACTACTGGGAAAATGGCAGTGGTAAAAGTCCGAGTGGTAAGAACTATAAAGGTTCTAAAGTATTTAGTGAACGAGAAAGTAGAAATATGAAAACACTCGTTGAAAGTTTAGACGAAATTACAGCACATATGGACTGCCACAACATTGTCTCTCAAGTTAGTGACTATTGCTTATTCTATCCACGTTTTGCTAATCAACCTAATAACGAAATGACACAACTTTTAATGGAATTATCAAACTACGGTGATTATGTCACTTGGGGTTCAAGTACATTAGCGTCATTCTCAAACTGGGTTGGTATCACGAAAGATATTACATCATTCTTACCAGAAGTATATGAAGGTCGTGCTGGTAAACCTAGAGGCGCAGAAGAAATGTGGCGTAGCGTATATTACTTAGGAAATATTCTTTTAAGATTATCAAGTCTTTATAACGGTCAAAATGGAAAAACAGCAAACGAACCTATTGTTAAATCATTTGTATATAGCAGTCGTTATAACAATTCAGGCGTTAAACCATTCTCACTTATCGCTAAAGATGGATATCAACGTATGTTAATGACACAACAACGATTTAAAGTCACTGCAAATGGTTTCGTAGAATTAAATGGATCAATCACAGTTCAGTTATCTAAAGATACAGTATTTGGCGTTAATCCCGGAGTTGCGCAAAACTATAACCCATTTAGTGGTAATGGCAAAACAAGAAAACGTCAATTATTTAAAATTGAACATAAATTACCGGCTGGCATTCATACTATTCCGTTACATGCAGTGGCACCTGTTCAATTTTCTACAACAACACCCGACAATGTTAAACGGACAAATGAAGTTATGGCAGTTGTAGATGTAATGAGAAAAGAAGGATATGCAAAAGTATTGAATATGGTACTTAATGTTAAATTCACACCTAGTCATTCTCATAATGCTGTTCAAATGTTTACTTCAACAGGATATGGCAACCAAAAAGAGCAAACATTCAAACAAATCTATCCAAATAAACCAGCACCGTTTGATGTTCGTAATAAGATTATTACTAAAAAATAAGGAGGTTTTTAAATGGACGGTTTGAAAAAAGAAGCGAAAATCACAGTTGTTGATGAGCCACGCTTAAAACCTATTACTGATGAGAATATCGGTTTTTACAACATGGATATCAATACAGCAGTTTTAACGTTTCAAGTAAGAAAACAAGATTATCCATTAGAAATCAGTAAAGTGAATACTGATATTTATGCTTACTTTGTATCTGATAATGGTTCATCAACTGGACGTGTTCAAGTTGATTACGTTAATCCAATGCAAGGTATCATTCAACTTACTTTAGATAATGACTTCTTAAAAGCTGCAACAGACACTTATGTGACAGGTCAAATCTACATCAAAGCTGTTGGACGTAAAGACACGGTTGTGTTAAACGAATTCCGTTTCTATGTGAAAGATGCATTAATTAATCAAATTGATGCCGATATCAAAATTAGTTACATTCGTGAAATTGACGATTTAATTGATAATTTCAAAAAGAAAATTGAAAATGTATCTCAAAACTTTAGCGATATCGAGACAGCACAAGCTGATTTTACTGCGTTTGTAAATGCACAGAAAAATACTTTCATTAAACAAGTTAATGATATGAAGAATGAGATGAATGCATTTGCAAACAATACGCAAAAAGACCTTATAGACCGACTAAACTCAATTGACGACAAAATGTTGCAAACGCTTAGCGAATTGGAAAACGGTACAGAAAATTTTGTTACTGAAGATAAGTTAAATACGTTACTTGCAAATTATCCAACTAACGAACAACTCACTACACAACTAAATGGTAAAGCAAATGTAGGGGACGTTACCAACCCGCAATCAGTTGAATTACCTGATTTCGATAAAATGATTAAAGAAAAAGTCGATGAAGCACTTAGTAATGTACAATTACAACGTTTCACATTCACTGATAACAACGGATATATTCCTAGAATTGATAACCCTGACCTCTATACTATGAGTGGTATTGACGCGTCAGGTTTTTATTATGCCTACAACCCAGTTAATTCACCTGATCCAAACAACCAAAGTGGTTATTTACTTGTTATGGCAAGAAGTAACAACTATAAAAAGGTATTATTCTTCCCGTTCAATCGTCATAAATTCTATTCGCGCAATATGATGGGCGATACAACAGGTTGGGGAAATTGGTATGATGCCACAAATAATATAAATGTAGGTGAAATGATTGCAGATGTTACTGAAACTTAATAGAAAGAAGGTGCTAAATAGTTGGAAGATGTAAAAGTCAAAATTATTCAGTCCGAAGAATTTAAAACCTTCTTTTATGCCGGAGATTTAAAAATGCTTTATGTATTGATTTTGTTAATGGTCTTAGACATATTAACAGGAACAGCTAAAGCTATTAAAGATAGAAGATTATGGTCAAGAAAAGGACTGTTCGGTTATGGAAGAAAGATACTTATTTTCGTCATAATTGTTGTATCTAACGTAATAGATCAGATATTAGGATTGAGTGGCGGTTTAATTATGATTACTATTCTATTTTACATTGCAAATGAAGCCTTATCAGTAGTTGAAAACTGTGCAGCAATGGGCGTACTAGTACCTAAACAATTAGCTGAAAGGTTAGCAGTTATAAAAAATGAAGGAAGTCAACCACCTTCAATTACCACTGAAATCAAAGAAGAAATGACAACAAAATATAATAAAGAACTCGAAGATAATGAAACATCAGAAATAAATATCAAGATGAAAAAATAGTCGGCGTTTACACGTCGGCTTTTTATTATGCAAAAAGGAAGGTGGATAAATGGCAATTTTACCTTCATCAGGCAAACCAACAGCCAAACAAGTAGTAGCATGGGCTAAATGGTTAGCTGATAACAAATTAGGTGTCGATGTCGATAAACGTCTGGGATTCCAATGTTGGGACTTGCCTAACTATATCTTTGATAGATATTGGGGATTTAGAACATACGGAAATGCTGATGCGATGGCACGACGTGATCAATATCCAAATAGCACATGGAAGATATATGCGAATACACCTAGTTTTGTGCCGAAGCCGGGTGACGTTGTTTGTTGGACGTATGGAGCATATGGTCATACAGCAATTGTAGTTGGTCCTAGTGATACTAATACATTTACGTCAATCGACCAAAACTGGTATGGGGCAAACCATTGGTACGGTAGTAAAGCAGCATATGTTAAACATAGTTACAGTGGTATGGGCGGTAATCTTTATTTCATCAGACCGCCTTATAAGGAAGAGCCTAAAACTGAAACGCCACCTAAAGATACAACACCTGATAAAGATAAAGGAGATACTTCTTCAGACAAACCGAAATCAGAAACTAAAAAAGAGCCACTTAAAGAGCAAAAAGTTATTACGGTAACAGCTGAAGATGATGAGAAAGTAGACTATCCTAGATTTATACCACATAGAATTGCTAATGGCGAAGTAAGAGGTCACAAACCTAAAGGCTTAGCAGTCAAGAACGCTGGAACAATGTGTTCTGTACAACAGATGTATTATGACAGAAACAAATATATTTCTAATTCTGAATATCCACATTTCTACATTGACCGTCACCATATTTGGCAACCACGATATACAGATGTCAAAGTGCCTAGTGAACCTGACTACATCGTAATTGAAGTATGTGGAGATTACAGCGACACCAAAACAGATTTCTTACTTAACGAACTACATGCAATCATATTTGGTGTAGGGGAACTAAAAGGATATAACATTCCGCTAAAACGTTCATCTTTAAAAGTATCTGACGACTTATGGCGTACCGTTATGGAACACGGTAACTTTGATCCTTTAATTGACGGAAAACCTTCTTCAAAGGTGCTTGATAAAGTCCAAGCGTCACTACTTGAGTTATACCAAAATAGAAACAAAGTACTTAAAGAAGTAAAAAGTGGTAAAACGACTAAAATTGATATCAAAGTTGATAAGAAAGAAAAGTCATCAAATTCTACTTCATCAAGTAGCACAAGTAAACCATCAACTTCTACGTCTACATCAACAACGACTAAAGTTTCTAGTAAGCCTAAAGTTATTGTTGTTTATAGTAACTACACATTTAATCAAGCAGTTAATATTCAAATGACAAAATGGCCACAAATCAACTACGGTTCAGGTTGGTATAATGCTAGTCGTTCAGATACGTTAAAAGCAATGAACAGTTTAGAAATATGGAACAGCTCAAGACAAAAATATCAAATGCTTAACTTAGGTAAGTATCAAGGTATTTCAGTATCGAAACTTAACTCTATTCTTAAAGGCAAAGGAACACTATCAGGCCAAGGACAAGCCGTATCTGATGGCTGTAAGAAATATAATGTAAATGAAATTTACTTAATCTCACATGCATTCTTAGAAAGTGGCTATGGTCGTTCTAACTTTGCTAGTGGCGTATATGGTGCTTATAACTACTTTGGTATTGGTGCTTATGATAGTAATCCTAACTACGCTATGACCTTTGCTAAAAACGAAGGTTGGACAACGCCGGCTAAAGCAATTATTGGCGGTGCTAAATTCGTTAGACAAGGCTATATCGATAGAGGGCAACAAACATTATACAGAATGCGTTGGAACCCACAAAGTCCCGGCAATCATCAATATGCTACTGATGTACGTTGGGCGCAACATCAAGCGAATACAATCAAAAGTTTATATGATGAAATCGGTTTAAAAGGTGAACACTTTATACGTGACCGATACAAACAAACATAGGACTACATGCTGACAGCATGTGGTCCTAAATTTATGTAAAAGAGGTGCTTAAATGGAAACGTTCAAGCAAGGTGAAGTAACTGCTCGTATAGATGAGCGAGGTATTGATTTAGGTAACATCAATGTCAATCTTTACACAATGGATAACTCTACTTCTGTGTTAGATATTCATATTAAAAAACGTAATATCTTTAGCGAAGAAAAAGAATTTATTCCAGTAAATCTAAATCAAACGACATTCAAACCAGCATTGCATCTAATTGCTGAAGATGGCTCTATTTTTACTAATGAGGAATTAGAAGTAGTTAAAGCAGAAGAAGGTCATGTGCGTTACAACGTATCAGACTATGTAACAAAGCATGTAGGACGTGTACAAGCAAAATTATTCTTAATTGATAGTAGCAATTCGACTGATGATAGTTCACATGTGGCAGATTTCTATTTCAAAGTAAACGATAGTGGTATCACAAAAGCAATCGGTAAAGAAGTTCATGTTGATATGTTAGATGATATCGTTGAACGAATTATGTTAAAAGACATTGAACGTTTCAGAGGTCCTAAAGGTGACAAAGGCGATACTGGTCCACAAGGGCCAAAAGGCGATAAAGGTGCAGATGGAATTAATGGTGAAATGGGTCCAGCAGGTCCAACAGGTCCTATGGGACCTAAAGGGGATACTGGAGAAAAAGGTCTACAAGGCGAACAAGGTCCACCCGGTCCAACACCAACATTACCCGATTTTTCTAATTGGCAACAAACTAAATTAACTGATCTAAAAGGTAATATTATTCTTCTATCCGGTTTCGATTTTAATACTATTGATAAATCTAACTTAACAACTGGATTTTATTATGTTACTAGAGGTGTGAATTTACCTAGTGGTGTTACCAACTACGGATATGTTACCTATAAAAAACTAAATGATAGTGTTCAAAGAATAGAATATTCACCGTTTAATTCATCTGAGATTTATATCAAAAATAAAGCAGATACTTGGTCTGAATGGAAAAAAGCCACATCAGATATCAGCGTTTCAAACACTTATGCTACCCAACAATATGTTGACAATGCTATCAAACAATATGTAGACGCTAAATTAAGTGGTACATCTGATGGAACAGCTACTAACCAGCCACCTGTTAAATTAGCGACATTAACAAGCTCAAATGATGTTTATCAAATGAATACGTTACAAGCTGCATATTTAGGACAACTTATCACATCTACAAATAGAGATTTGAGTGTAATCAATAAAGTACTTTCTCAAACAGCGTTAGGCTCTAAAGTCGGCTTTAATGGCATTCAATCAGTCGCTACATTTACAAATAGTAAGGCAAATAACATTGCGCAAGATTATTTAACAACAAATAACCCTATTCCTATAAGAACTGAAATCGAAGGTTATATTAAGGAGGTTGGTTAAACATGAAAATTTTAGTTACTGGCTTTGATTTATGGAGTGGTGTATCAATCAATCCTTCATGGGAAAATATTAAAGATTTGCCAACAAAAGTAAGTGGACATACTATCAAAGTTGCTAAAATTAGTGTTGTTTATAGCAAAATCAAAAATGAAATGGAAACATTGATTACTACTGAAAAACCCGACTTAATCATTTCATTTGGATTAGCTTCTTCTATACAACGACCACGAGTTGAAAGTTACGGATGGAACTGGGCTTCTAATGGTTCTGACGCAGAAGGCGTAAACCCTAACGGAAGATTAAATAAAGAAGATAATGCTCGTGTAGGTTATAAGACGACATTTGATTATACACAAGTTCAAGAATGGATAAAAGGTTCAGAATTCACGTCTTACGCTTCAACTGATGCAGGAGACTTTTTGTGTAATGCCAATATTTTCTACTCGTTACAAAAACTAGATAATGATTTATTAAATACACCATATATGTTTGTTCATGTGCCTTCCGAAACAACAATGGCATTAGATACACAAAAGAAATTTGTTAAATTGATTATTCAAAAGGCAGTTCAAGAAATGAACCAAATGTTAGATTGGAGTACAGGAACATCAACAAGCACTACAACACCGCCTACAAATACTAGCGATACAACAACATCAACAACTATTCAAATCCAAAGCAATTTATTAACTAACGTAGCTACAACAGATATTAATATGTCAACTAGTTCGCTAAGTTATAAATATACAGCTTTACAAAGAACAGATAGCGGTAAATATGGCTTTAAAGGAACGTTTGTAAATAATACTAGCAATGATATAACGATGAATATTACTGTTGATCAGATCGCTGATAGCAATAAAACAATCACTTTAAAACCGGGTTCCAATGATATCGCTACAACTTGGACTGTTGATGGCGCTAGTCCGTCAATTTACTATTCAAATACTTTAAGAGTGCAAAGTGATAGTTATAGTGGCATATCTATTAAATCAAGCACATTACAATTTGGTAAAGTAGTTTAGTCGGCACTTATGTGTCGGCTTTTTATATTGAGGTGATGAAATGTACACAAACGTACTTAATTTAGAAGAAAGTATCGACGGTAATCGTATCAAACAAGGCGACCTATCCGTCATGCGTTACATCTTAACTGACGCAAATAACGATGATTTACAGTTAGATGGTAAACCAGCAAAGGTGTACTTAACTGATAGTGAAGGTGCGAAGTACATCTACGAAACAACGGTTAAACAAGAGAATAATCAATACTTATGTGATGTGGTTATCGACACAATCATTCCTGCTGGTACTTACACATTAGAAATATGGGTGGATAACACCTACTGTTTCCCTAGTGATAACAAAGCAAAAATCAGAGTAGAAAGTAGTGTGTTAGGTAATGCCATTACGAAAGTTGATAACAACAACTTGTGGAAAGAACTTACTGAATACGCAGTGAAAAATGGTTACTTAAAAAGCGAGACAACCGAAACGTCAAACTTCGAAATTGGTAACACAGAACCAACAGATAAAACAAAAATTTGGATAGACACAAACGGAGGTAATGAATAATGACAAATGCAATTCCTAAAATTTACGATAAAGAAAATGAGCAATGGGTAGAATTAATGGCAAAACCTATCGCAAAAGAAGTAGTACGAATTATGAAAGAAGATTTTATGCGTAATAAATCGGATATTAAACTATCGGAAATCACTTATGGCAACAATGATGAGTTTGTATATTTCATCGCTTATCAATCTAATGTAAATCAATCAGCAATTTTCAGCTTAGAAAGTACATTGCCTTTTATTTTGAATGAGATTCTTAATAAAAAAGAGCATTACTCTGCATTATCAAATAAAGAAGTATTAAATGATGCTGATGCATTATCTTTTATCGAGCCTTTAAATGTTTTTAACGTGATATATAAAGATACATTTGGCAACGAAGTTACAACGAGAAGTAACGAACTCCCCCAAGATTTAATGAGTGTAACTTCACGTAGCATAAAAAACAATAAGTCAGGTAATTTTACTATCTCATACACATTTAATGATAATGCTATTGAAGATAAACAATTTAAATATATTAAAGAATAAGCTGACCTTTTTAGGTCGGCTTTTTATTTTGAATAAGGAGTGGGAAGATGAAGATAAATTGGAAGAATAGATTTAAAAACGGTGCTACTTTATCAAGCCTAATCAGTTTACTACTATTACTCATAAAACAAGTAACTGAAATGTTTGGTATTGATCTATCACATCAACTTACACAAATAAGTGGTATTATTGGTACAATCTTAGCAATTTT
>ERZ1029854.80-NODE-80-length-39938-cov-11.109596_pt1 | contig 39938 bp, 39 predicted proteins | sample MGYA00519239_ERZ1029854 | MGnify/ENA primary metagenome ERZ1029854 (study PRJEB33666, sample SAMEA4610917) | skin metagenome | biome: Human-associated habitat; feature: Malodor aspect; material: skin | place: Philippines | collected 2015-08 ... | reverse complement strand
ATTACGCATGAAACGAAATCCTTCTCTGATAGTTCTTGCACGACGTCCGGGTGGAGTTCAAAGAAGTCCAGGGGCATTGAGCTCCTAGGACCGATAGCAAGCCTTGGGGGCTCGGTCCCGGTGTCTGCATCGACAATAGTCGAAGCCTTGCAGTCCCGTGCAAGTCCTCTTTGCAATTTGATGCAAAAATCGTCAGAAAGTCGGAGAACCTCAATGCTGGCTGTGAAGTCTGCGAGGTTTTCAAACTAATCGACGTGGGCTTTTAGTAACTTTTGAGTCGAATGTTGTGCAAATGTGACCTGGCCCCCAAAAGAGGGGGTGAAGCAGAGGTTTAGACTTTTTTGAAGGTCAGGTCGAGGCCGAGGATGGCGTTTTCGGTGACTTCGGCAAGTGCCGGGTGGATCCAATACTGGCTCCGGGGGAAGTCCCGCAGATCCAAGTCGTACGCCATCACGGTGATCATTTGATGGATGAGGGTGGAGGCCTGTGGGCCCATGTAGTGCGCGCCGAGAAGTTTGCCGGTGGAGCGGTTCGCAACGAGCTTCACAATGCCGGTGCTGTCCTCCAGGCCCCAGCCATAGGCTACGTCGCCGTAGTTCTGCACCTTCACGGTTACGTCATGGCCGGCGTCGCGTGCCTGCTGCTCAGTCATGCCTACCGTGGCGATCTGCGGATGCGTGAATATCGCCGACGGCACGTGGTCGTGCGGCATCGGCACCAGATCGTCTGTGCCGCCCCAAGTCGCCAGTACGTTGTGAGTCACGGCGCGGGTCTCCGCGTTGGCGACGTGCTTGAGCATGTACGGCGACGACAAGTCGCCGAGCGACCACACGTCGTCGGCGGTGGTGCGACCAAACTTGTCGACCTTCACGCGCCCGTCTGGGTGGATCTCCACGCCGCCGGCAGCGACGTTGAGTGTGTCGCTGTTCGGAACGCGGCCGGTCGCGATGAGGAGGGTCTCCGAGGTGACGGTGGTGTCGTCGTCAAGCGTGAGCGTGACACCGTCATCGCCCTGGGTTGCTGTTTTCACGGTGCGGCCGATGTGGGTGGTGTAGCGCTTGGAGGCGATGTCGTTGAACGGCTCGCGCAGATCCTCATCGACGGCCCGCAGAAGCGGGGAGCGGTTGATCACGGTGACCTCGGTGCCGAGCGCGTCGAAGACGTGGGCAAACTCCATGGCGATAAAGCCGCCGCCGACGATGGTGAGTGACTTCGGCTGTTCGTCGAGACGCATGATGTCTTCGTTGGTGTGGTACTCGATGCCATCCGCCCACTCGGGGATGAAGGGACGCGCGCCGGCCGCGAGGATGATCGTGTCCGCGGTGATCGTCTCTTCTTCGCCGCCGCGGCCGGTTTTCAGCGTCTTCGGCCCGACGAAGGACGCCTCCATGTCGTAGACGGTGACATTTGGGCAGCCGTTGCGTCGGTAGTCCTCGCCGCCTTTAGCGATCAAGTCAATGCGGTTGTCAAAGACGCGCTCACGGATCGCGGCCCAATCCGCGCCCTTGTACTCCAAGTCCACGCCGAGTTTGCCGGCCTCGCGGGCGGCGAAGGCGTGCTCGGCGGCCAGGACATACATCTTCGTTGGGATGCAGCCGACGTTGAGGCACGTGCCGCCGAACGCGCCCTTCTCAACCAGTGCGACGTTTTTGTCGTCGAAGTCTGGAGTGAGGATCGAGTTGCCGGAACCGGCGCCCACGATAATCAGGTCGTAGTGGGTGGCGTTGGTGACTGAACTAGGCATGGTCGTCTCCTCTATATATATGTATGGATCGCTTGCTGACGTTACTGCGCTCGGTTGAGACCGTCTAACCACGTGAACGTGGCCTTGAATGCTGCTTCACGGGCGTGACGTTCGGACAAGAACACGTCGTGGCGGGCGCCGTCGATGACTTCCACCCGAGAGTCTTTGGCAAGCGTTGGCGCCCAGCGTTGAATTTGCTCGACGTCTAAGACGGTGTCCGCTGTGTCGGCGGCAGGGGAGTACTTCTGGTTGAGATACGAGTGCGAAGAGCGCAGCGTCAGCGTTGGCACGCCGGTGTCGATCTTGCCCGCGTGGATCGGTTCCTGCGCCTTGATCACAGCGCGGATCCAGCCGACGTACTTGCGGTGGCCGTCGAGCGGTCTCCATTTCGTGTTGAAGCTCCATTCACCGTGCTCGGCGTCGTGGATCGACGTGCCGTACGTGTCTAAGCTGCCGCCGGGGAGCGGAAGTGACGGGAAGATCGCACCGACCGATTTGAGCACCGGCTTCAGCGGCTTGACCATCCACGACGGGAACTGCAGGTCCAGCCACGGGCTGTTGAGTTCGATGCCTTTAATTAACGCGTGGTCGTCCGGCGAATTGCGTCGCAGGTCGTCCGCCCACAGCGGGACAATCAGCCCGCCCGTGGAATGTGCGAGTACGACAACGGAACCGTGTTCGCGCGCCAGGATCCGCAGCGCTAGCGTGAGTTCTTCGAAGTAGCGCCGCATATCCAGCGTGAAATGCCAGCGCTGTCCCTTCTTGTGCGCACGGCCACAGCGTCGTAGGTCGAGCGCGTAGAACGGGTAGCCGTGCTCATTGAATTCGTCCGCCACGTGCGATTGGAAGAAGTAGTCCGACATGCCGTGGACCCACAGCACCGCGGGCAGATTGCTTTGCGACGACCGCACGTCGCGCACCAGCACCGCGTCCGGGTTCTTCCCGGAGTCGGGGTCCTTAGCCAAATGCAGTCGGGCCTGCTCGAAATTGTCTCCGAGTACGTCTGGTTTCCAGTCCAGGGATTCCACGGTTTTTTCGTTTCGCTGAGTCATGTGACTGATGATACTGATGCGTGTTCGGTGTGTTCTGTGTCGTCGTCAAGCCTTATGCGCTTTCGCGCACACGTCGACGTATTATGGCGATACCCCAAAATTGTCGAAACTCTCAAAGGATGACTACGCATGTCTGACAACGTTGGTAACAAGTACGCGGACGAGGTGGACATCCTGCACGTCGGCGCCGGCATTATGAGCGCCACCCTGTGTTCGATGCTGCATGAGCTGGAGCCCAGCTGGAGCCAGATGATCTTCGAGCGCCTCGACGGGCCAGCAGAAGAGTCCTCCTACCCGTTCAACAACGCCGGAACCGGTCACTCCGCGCTGTGCGAGCTGAACTACACGCCGGAGAAGAACGGGCGTATCGACGTCTCCAAGGCGATGGCGATCAACGAGAAGTTCCAGCTGTCGCGCCAGTTCTGGTCCCACCAGGTGGAAAACGGCGTGATCAAGGAGCCGCGCGCCTTCATTAACCCGGTTCCGCACGTCTCCTTCGCGCAGGGCGAAGACCAGATCGAATACCTGCGCAAGCGCTACGACAAGCTCTCTGCGAACCACATGTTCCCCAACATGCAGTTCACCGACGACCGCGACGAGTTCGCCGACAAGCTGCCGCTGATGTCGCAGGGCCGCGACTTTGACGCGGAGCCGGTCGCTATCTCCTGGACCGACGCCGGCACTGACATCAACTACGGCTCACTGACCGAGCAGTTCATCGATGCTGCCAAGGCCAACGGCACGAAGGTCCGCTACGGCCACGAGGTTGTCAACCTGAAGCGCGAGGGCAACTTCTGGAAGGTTACCGTCAAAAACGTGCACACCGGTGACAAGCAGGTTGTTCGCGCCCGCTTCGTCTTCGTCGGTGCCGGCGGCTACGCCCTCGACCTGCTGCGCAAGGCCGGTGTTCCGGAGGTGCACGGCTACGCCGGCTTCCCGATCTCCGGCATGTGGCTCAAGACCACCAACCAGGAGCTGGTGCAGCAGCACAACGCCAAGGTCTACGGCAAGGCGAAGGTGGGTGCGCCGCCGATGTCGGTGCCGCACCTGGATCTGCGTGTTGTCGACGGCGAAGAGTCTCTGCTGTTCGGCCCGTACGGCGGCTGGAGCCCGAAGTTCCTGAAGGAAGGCTCCTACCTCGACCTGTTCAAGTCGATCCGTCTGGACAACATCCCGTCCTACCTCGGTGTCGCCGCCACCAACGTTGGCCTGGTGAAGTACCTGGTTCAGGAGGTCTTCCGCGACTTCGACGGCAAGGTGGACATGCTGCACGAGTACTACCCGGCGGCTGACGGCAAGGACTGGGACGTGGTCGTTGCGGGTCAGCGCGTGCAGGTGATTAAGCCGGCAGCGGCTCCGCGCTTTGGTACCCTGGAGTTCGGCACCGCCCTGGTCAACGACCAGAACGGCACCATCGCCGGCGTGCTTGGCGCATCCCCGGGCGCGTCGATCACCCCGGCTGCCATGATCGAGCTGCTGGAGCGCTGCTTCGGCGAGCACATGATCGACTGGGCAGACAAGCTCCATGAGATGTTCCCGACGTACGGCAAGTCGCTCAAGCGCGACAAGGAAGCCTACGATGAGCAGTGGGCGTGGACCCAGAAGACGCTGGGTCTCGACAACTAACCTCGCCGACGCGCCCTACGTTCCGCAGAAGGTGACGTAGGGCAGCTGTCCTTCCGGCCGGGCCATCCATTCGGGCCCGGCCGTTTCGTTATACGGGTCACTTACCGCGGCGAGCAGCTCGTTGTATTGCGCGTACTCGCCACGCTGCTCGGCGGCGTCGATCGCCTCCTGCAGCATCTGGTTGCGAGGTATGAAAATCGGGCCGGGCTTACCGTTGATGCCGTGTTCTCGGTTGTAGGTGGTGATGTCGGCAGCCTGATTCAGCCCGTCGTGGTCGTCGCCGATCCAGCGCGCCCACGCTTCATCCCAGGCCGGCTGGATGGTTGCCACGTACTCGTTGGCTTTCTCCTGGCCGAGCAAGGGGAAGACTGCCTCAGCCAGCCGCGCCATGTTCCACGCAATGATCGTCGGCTGGTTGCCAAACGCATAGCGGCCCATCCGGTCGATGGAGGAAAAAGACGCGTTGGCGTCGAAACGCTCGGTGAACGCGCAAGGGCCGTAGTCGATCGTCTCGCCGGAAAGCGCCACGTTGTCGGTGTTCATCACTCCGTGGACGAAGCCGAGGCGCATCCAGTGGGCGACCAAGTCGAACTGGCGACGAGTGACTGTGTCCAGCATCTGGCGCGCGTCGTCGAATCCGGCCGCGCCCATCACGTTGCGCACGAGGTCTTCGGACTGGGTCGCGGCGTACTGCACAGTGCCAACCCGCAGGTGGCTTGTCGCCACCCGCACCTCGATGCCGCCCGGGACCGCTCCCTGCTGCCGGATGACCGTCCCGCCGGTGGTGAGCACCGCCAGCGAGCGTGTCGTCGGCACGCCGACTGCGTCCATGAATGTGGACACGAGGTGCTCGCGCAGCATGGGGCCGATCGCACCGACGCCGTCCGAACCCGGGCGAGAAAACGCGGTCGGGCCCGAGCCTTTCAGCTGGACTTCGAAGCCGTTGATGTCGCCGAGCAGGAGCGCGCGACCGTCGCCAAGCAAGGGCACGAACTGGCCGAACTGGTGCCCCGCGTACGCCATGGCGTGGCCGCCTTCGGCGCCGGAAAGCCAGGCAAGCCCGTCGTCGCTACGCAGCCAAGCGGGGTCGAGGCCGAGTTCGTGGGCGAGCGGCTCATTCAGTGCGACGAGCTGCGGGTTTTCAAAGCGTGTGCCCGTCTCTTCGTGCGCGAGCTCCGGTAGTGAGTCAGCGAGTGTGTGGTCGAGCTGGGGTCGTGTCATGGTGCCACCCTAGACTGTGACGGTATGAGTAACGGCCACATCACTCTTGTCGGCGGCGGTCCCGGGGCGTGGGACCTGCTTACTATCCGTGGACTTCGCGCGTTGGAGGCTGCGGATATCATCCTTGCGGACCATTTGGGCCCGTCCGCGGAACTCGAGGATTTCTTGGACCTGTCCGGCAAGGAGGTCGTCGATGTAGCGAAGTTGCCCTACGCCAAGCAGGTCGCCCAGGAGCGCATCAACGAGATGCTGGTGTCGTACGCGCGCGACGGCAAGGACGTCGTGCGGCTGAAAGGTGGCGACCCGTACGTGTTCGGCCGCGGCTTCGAGGAGTTGCAGGCTTGTGCGGCAGCCGGGCTCGAGTGTTCTGTGGTGCCGGGGGTGACCTCCGCGATTTCGGTGCCGGCCGCCGCCGGGGTGCCTGTGACCCAGCGCGGGGTCACGCACGCGTTCACGGTTGCCTCCGGCCACCTGCCTCCGGGGCACGAGAAGTCGCTCGTCGATTGGTCGGCGCTCGCGCGCACCGGCGGCACCATCGTCGTTGTGATGGGCGTGCGCAACGCCCGGGCGATCGCGGATGCGCTGCTGGAAGCCGGCCTCGACCCCGCAACCCCAGCTGCCGTGATCCAGGAGGGCGAGACCGATACGCAGCGGGTGTTCTTCGCCACCGCGGCCACGCTTGCCGACGAGATGGAAACCCGCAACATCGCCGCCCCCGCCGTCTACGTCTTCGGAGAGGTGGCCGGCCTTGCGCACGCTGGATAGCCTCATTTGGGACATCGCTGATATCCAAGCAGGTGAGGCGGTGATCATCTGCCACGATCCCACGCTGGACCTCACTCGTGCGGCGGTGGCGACGAGCGCGTCATTGCTGTTCCTGGACTCGGACTACGCGCGGAGCCAAGAGGCGTCGGCAATGGGCGCTGAGATCGCGGGCGATGTGCGGCTGGACGATTATCTGGCTGGCGCAACCGGTTCGGCGATCGCGGTCGGGGAGATGCCGAAGTCCCTGGCCCGGCTGGATTACCTGGCACGCTCCATCGCGGGCGCGGGCTACGACGGTGTGCGTGTCGTGCTCGGCGCGAATAACAAGCACCTCGCACGCAGTATGAACACGGTGCTGGGCGAATCTTTCGACGACGTTTCAGCTTCACTCGGCCGCGGCAAGTTCCGTTGTCTTGTCGCGTCCGGCCCGCGGGAGGTGGCCTATGAGCCATCGCTTGGCGACGGATTGGTCGCCGTCGGCGGAGTTTTCTCCGGCGCAAAGCCGGACCGGGGCGGGGAGTTGCTTCGCTCTTGCCTTCCCGCCGAGCCCGGCCGCCTGCTCGATCTGGGCTGCGGCAACGGCTCCGTCACCCGGGGGATGGGAAGCGTTGCCACGGACGCGGACGCCGACGCGGTACTTTCCGCCCGCGCAATTGGGTTGGAGGCGACGTGGGACGACGCCGGCTCACGCTTGCCGGATGCGTCCTTCGACACGATCGCGCTGAACCCGCCGTTCCACGACGGCACCACCGTCGACGCCACGCTTGTCCAGCACCTCCTTGACGCCTCCGTGCGCCTGCTGGCACCAGGCGGTGCGCTGTATGTAGTGCACAACTCCCACCTGCGTTACCGCGGCGAGGTGGAGCGCAGATTCGCATCCGTGGAGCAGATCGCGCGGGATACAACCTTCACGGTGCTCCGGGCCAGCAAGTAATTCTGGTACCGTTTTGCGGTACCACATGTAGGAGGGTGCTATGTCAATAAGCGCCTCTGAGGCCCGACGTACGCTGTACCCGCTCATTGAACGGGTGAATAAAGACCGTGACGCGGTTGAAATTGTCTCTCGCCACGGGAACGCCGTTTTGATGGCTGCGGAAGATTACGAGGCATGGGTGGAAACGGCGTACCTGTTCAAGTCTCGAGAGAATGCCCGCCGACTCGCACGGTCCTATGACGACGCGCTCGATGGAAAGTTTGCTGAACACGACATCGATCTGGACGGATAATGCGGTTGGTGTGGACTGCTGATGCGTGGGATGACTACCTGTATTGGCAAACCAACGATAAGAAGACACTCAAGCGTGTAAATCAACTGCTCCGTGACACGCTTCGCGGTCCGTTTGATGGGATTGGCAAGCCTGAACCGTTGAAATATGGCGCTGATGGTGCGTGGTCAAGGCGCATCACTCAGGAACACCGCCTGGTGTACATGGTTGCGGATGGGGATCTCGTGATTCTGCAGGCGCGGTACCGCTACTAACCCAAAAGGTCAGGTAGGGCGTTTGCGGCGGTGTCCTCGATAACCACGTCGGCCAGGTGGGACAGGTCCGTGCGCATCGGGGTGACCTCGATGATGGGGATATCGCGGGCGTGTGCCATCAGCGGCAGACCGGCGGCGGGGTAGACCACCCCGGACGTGCCCACGATCACCAGCGCGTCCGCGGTGCGCATACGCCGTTCGGCTTCCTTCCACTCGGCTTCCGGCAGGGCTTCGCCGAACCAGACCACCCCCGGGCGCACGGAGCCGCCACAGACCGGGCAGGCTGGGGGAGTAATCGCTGCCACAGGCTCTTTGGGCAGGTCGATGGGGTCGTTGTAGGGCTCGTCGCAAAGCGAACAGCCGAACTCGAATAATGAACCATGCAGGTGGACGACATCGTCGCTGCCCGCGCGCTCGTGGAGGTTGTCAATGTTCTGGGTGGTCACCGTCGTCTTCGGCGACTGAGCGACGGCAACATGGCCCGCGTTCGGCTCCGCCTGTTGCGCGAGGTGGGCGCGCCAGAGGTACCAGGCGAACATGGTGTCCGGGTCGTCATGCCACGCGTCGATGGAGGCCATGTCCTGCGGGTCCACGTTCTCCCAGAGGCCGGTCTGGGCGTCGCGGTAGGTGGCGATGCCGCTGTCGGCGCTCATGCCGGCGCCGGTGAAGACCTCGATGTGCGAGGCGTCGGTGAGAATGGTGCGGGCGGTGTCGATGGTCGAAGAAGCGGTCATGGGTGCGACGGTACCTTGGCGGCGGTTGCTGGTGCGCTAACCAATCTGCACTTTTGTGGAGCAGTCGATCTTGGCGTAGCGGCGGCCGTTTCTGTCCACATTGCTGAGGGCGTAGTTGCCTCCGTACGCGCGGCAGCCGGTGTAGTTATCTACCGCAGGCGCGGAAGCGGCACTGGGGGTGTCCTGGCCTGAAGCGGGTGACGATGGTGACTGCTCCTGCTGGCGGATCCGTTCTTGACGCTGTTGTTCCTCACGCTGGCGCTCCTTCTCAAGCTCGCGTGCCTTGCGTTCCTCCTCGAGCTTCCGGACGCGGGCTTCTGTTTCGTCGAGGTGCGCGGAGGCGTCCCGAACCTTCTCTTCCGTCTCATCGAGCAGATGGGTGAGTTCGGTTTCGTAGAAAAGATCGCGCTGGTTCACTTCGTCGCTTAGATATTCGCGTAGGCGCTTGATGGTTGCAAGGCGCTTCCGGGCAACGTGTATCAATTTGTCGTCGTCCAAATCGGCTTCGCTCAGCGCCTGATTTTCTTGGACTAGAGTGTCGATCGTTTCTTGCACGTCGCTGTCCGCTGCGAAACAGCCTGGGGCCGCGCCAAAGATTCCGTGCCCTGCCTCTCGGGGTTCGCTTTCCGCATCGCGGATCCGTTGGTAGAAACGGGAGTTTGGCTCGACCAACATTGCGCGGCCGAGGCCTTCGCGTGCCAGCTTCTCGTTGACAAACTGGTCATCCCGGAACACCCCGGCGAGGGTTCGGCCGTATTTGTCGAGACGCTCTTGGTCGTACTCGAGATGCACTTTCGTTCCGGGTGGCACGAGTTCCGCCAAACGCTGTTTGGCATCTTCCGCAAAACACTCGCTCGGGTTGCCATCTCGACCAATTTCTGGGGTGTCGATGTTCAGCAGCCGGATCCGAACCGTTTCCCGCTTTATCGATGCGTCGAGCGTGTCGCCGTCGATGATGCGCTCCACCGTTGCGCTCTCATCACCATCCGAGATGAGATGGGCGCCGCCCCAGACGAGCGCTACTGCGCCGAGTGTCGCTGTAAGTTTCTTCACCCGCTCAATATATTATGCGCCGCTAATTGATCCGCTGAGGGCGGCCGCGGTCGAGGAGATACTGGCCCAGGTACGGCTGAGCGAATTCGATGAGGCCCCACCCGGCAGGAGTGATCAAGTCGCGTTCAATCAGGCGGGCGCGAATGTCGGAGAGAGACGTCGCTGGGCGACCGAGCGCCTCTGCCAACGCGGACGATGCGATCTCAGACGAGCCGGTCTCGTCCTCGATCCCGGCCATCGCACGCAGGTACTCCATCTGCCGCGCCGGGACATCCCTAAGCGCCGGCTGGAGGACCTGCACGCCGAGGCGTTCAAGCGTGCGCGGGATCGCGGCGGACACTGCATGGGCGTCGATGCTGTCCGCCCCGAGCTCGTCGGCGGCCTCCCACGACAAAAAGCCAAGCAGCTGCACGAGGTAGGGGTAGCCCTTGCTGAACTCGGCCGCCCGCTTCGCGTCGCTGAACAACCTCCCGCCGTCGCGCGCCGTGTCTGCAAGCGCGGCGTGCGCGTCCTCCAGCGTGAGTGGGCCGAGTTCGTAGTGCCGGGCGCGGCGCAGGAACGTCGCACCGGGCAGGTCCAGCAGGGCGTTGATGCCGTGGGTGAGGCCCGCCATGGCCACGGCTACCGGCAGATCATCACGCACCAGGTCCTGGTAGGCCACGGCGACCTGGGTGAGGTCTTCCGGTGAGGCGTCCTGCACCTCGTCGATGGTGATGAGCACCCCGGTGCCGCGGAGGTGGGAAATGAGCTCCCGGAGCCGGGTGCTTAGTCTGGGCGTCGGGTCATGCGACTCCACCTCGGTGCGCACCGAGCCGATGCCCGCGACAGACACCCCCGTGATCTGGCGGCGTTGCGGAGGGGACAGTCGGTTGATCGCTTCGGGGATAGCGGACTGGATGAGGGACTCTGCGATCTGTTCCCGCGCGGAAGCCCGCAGCACGATCCAGCCGTGGCGCGAGGCGATATCCTCGAGCTCGGTGAGCAGCACCGTCTTGCCGATACCCCTTGAGCCGGAGATGAGGATTGAGCGATCGGGGTTGCCGGCGGTGCCGGAAATCGCACGCTCGAAGTCGGTGAGCACCGTGGCGCGGCCGGCCCACACCAGCGGGCTGGCGCCGAAAGTTGGGCGGAATGGGTTGTCCATGCTGGTCATGCTACCGCAACCGATAAACCGATAATTCTCGCTTGGCCGATAAACCGATAAATCGATAAAGTCGCCGCGGCGGCGCACGGCCGCTACATCGCCACCCCGATGGCCATGCTTGCTGCTGGGATCACCACCACGCTAACGATTACCCGGCGCAGATAGCGCTTGCCCGGTGCGTGCGCGGTGTTTACCGCGATCTTGCCTGGGTTCGACGGCAGCACCGCTGCCACCATCGGGTCGTTGGGCGCCGTGTACGTGCCCATACCGCCTTGGTAGCGTAGCTGCGCGTTGCGGGCCTGTTCGTCCGCGTCCGGTTCAATGCCGTCGTTAGCGGATGTCATTCGTATAGCTACCACTACCGCGTAGACGGTGAAGCCGATCCAAAGGGCGATCTCCAGCCAGAACGGGATGGCCACATCCGGCACAACCATGCCGATGTTCATCACCGTGAGCAACGCAGCCAGCGAGAGGATGATTTTGGAGACGAGGTCTGCGGAGGCGTCGCAAAGCTTCTCCACGCGCTGGGCCACCGTCTCCGAAAACGGCAGCGCGTCCTCTGTCGGAACGTCGACGGTGCGTCGGGCAAACGCCCGCGGCGGCAGTAGCAGCGGCATCGGCGCAGAGACGACGATGCCGATGATCATCGGTGCTGTCGTGCTGAACAGCGTCTTAGGGGAAAACCCGTCCGCCTCGCCGGTGGGACCGACGTGCACCGGCACCGGGTCGGGGATCGCATCCCAGCGCAGCAGGACGTATGCGAACCCGACTGCATATATGAGCGCGGCAGCGCATAGCGACGGTAGTTGAATGACATGAAACTCAGGCTATACGCGCATGGTGAGCTGGGTTCCGTCCAGGGCGACATCGAAGCCGGCTGCGGCGGCGATGTCGGCCACGTCACCGGCAGAGGAGGCGTCGTGCGGCGCTAGCGCGCGGGCCAGCTCGCCTTTGTACTGCTTGTTGAAGTGGCTGACTACCTTGCCGGTCGCGGCCTGCTCCACGCGCACGATCACAGCTCCCGGCACTGGCCCAAGCTGCTGGTAGGCGCCGGAGCGCATGTCCACCACGAAGTCCTCCTCGGCCAACACCTCTGTCACGGCAGAGCCCCACCACGCCTTCATCGTTTTCCCGCCGAGCTTGGAGCCGCCGGAGACCCGGTAGCGCGGGATCAGGTCGCCCGCGCGCACCACCCCGAACAGCGCCGAGCCCACGGCCAGGCGCGACAGTGCGTCCGAAGAAAGCGAAGCAGCGTCGAGGGCGTCGTAAAGCACCCCGGTGTAGCGCTGGATCGCCGGCATCACCGGCGCGGCGCGCAACGTGAGGTTCTCCTCGGCTTCTGCGCGCTTGCCGGCGGGGATTTTCAGCTCACGCATTTGGGTGTCCACGTCGGTGGCCGAGAGGGCGTCGAGAAGCAAGGTGCGCACCGGATCGAGCGAAGGAAACGACAGTGCCATCGGGGCGGTATCGCCGCCAGGCGCTTTGGTCTCAGAAGGCGGGAGCACGATCAGCATGCGCAAAACCCTAGCGGTAAACTGCCAAACCATGATTACACGCCTGTCCACGCTGTTCCTGCGCACGCTGCGCGAAGATCCCGCCGATGCCGAAGTGCCCAGTCACAAGCTGCTGGTGCGCGCAGGCTACGTGCGCCGCGCCGCCCCCGGCGTGTACTCCTGGCTGCCGCTGGGCCTGCGCGCGCTGCGCAAGATCGAGGACGTGGTCCGCGAGGAGATGGACTCGATGGGCGGCCAGGAGCTGCTCTTCCCGGCGCTGCTTCCCCGCGAGCCGTACGAGGCGACGAACCGCTGGAACGAATACGGCGACGAGCTGTTTCGCCTCAAAGACCGCAAGGGCGCGGACATGCTGCTCGGCCCCACGCACGAGGAGATGTTCACCGCGGCCGTGAAGGACCTGTACTCGTCGTACAAGGATTTCCCGGTCACCCTGTACCAGATCCAGACGAAGTACCGCGACGAGGCGCGTCCGCGCGCGGGCATCCTGCGCGGGCGTGAGTTTGTGATGAAGGATTCTTACTCCTTCGACATGTCGGATGAGGGCCTCGACGAGTCCTACGCCAACCACCGCGCTGCGTACCAGCGTATTTTCGACCGCGTGGGCTTGCGCTACGAGATCTGTAAGGCCACCTCGGGTGCAATGGGTGGTTCCGCATCGGAGGAGTTCCTTGCGTACTCCGATAACGGCGAAGACACCTTCGTGGTTTCCACCGCGGGCGATTACGCCGCCAACGTCGAGGCCGTCACCACGGTCGCGCCCGCCCCGCGTGCCATCGACGGCCTGCCGGAAGCAGTCGAGCACGACACGCCGAAATCCGAGACCATCGCCGCGCTCGTCGAGTGGGCGCAGGGCGCCGGGGTGCTTGTCGACGACCGCCCCGCCCAGGCTGAAGACACCCTGAAGTGCATGATGATCAAGGTCGACGACCCGCGCGTGGTGGACGACAACGGCGAGCCGGTCGGCCCGCAGCTGGTCGGCGTGCTCATCCCGGGTGATCGCGAACTGGACGACAAGCGACTCGAAGCCTCACTGGAGCCGGCCACCTTCGAGCTGGCGAGCGACGAGGACTTTGCCAAGAGCGATTTCCTGGTCAAGGGCTACGTCGGCCCCCGCGCGTTGCAGACCAACGGCGTGCGTCTGCTCGCGGATCCGCGCGTGGTGGACGGCACCTCCTGGATTACCGGCGCCGACGCGCCGCAGAAGCATGTCGTCGGCCTGGTTGCCGGTCGCGACTTCACGGTCGACGGGTTCGTCGAGGCCGCCGAGATCAAGGAGGGCGACCCGTCGCCGACCGGCAACGGCACCGTCAAACTTGCCCGCGGTATCGAGATGGGCCACATCTTCCAGTTGGGCCGCAAATACACCGAGGCCATGGACGTGCAGATCCTGGATGAAAACGGCAAGCGCGCCGTGCCGACGATGGGTTCTTACGGCATCGGCATTTCCCGCATGTTGGCCGTGGTGGCTGAGCAGCGTCACGACGACAAGGGGCTGGTCTGGCCTGTCGAGATCGCGCCGTACCAGGTGCACGTGGCGGTGGCCAACAAGGACGCCGCGGCGCTCGAGGCGGGCGACCGCATCGCCGCTGAACTCTCCGACGCGGGCCTCGAAGTGCTATTCGACGACCGCCCGAAGGTCTCCCCGGGCGTGAAGTTCAAAGACGCCGAGCTGCTCGGCATGCCGTTTATTGTCATCCTGGGACGCGCGTTCGCCGACGGCAATGTCGAGCTGCGCATCCGCGGCGGCGAGACACTTGAAGTCCCGGCCAACGAGATCGTGGCCAAGGTCCAGGAACTCGTGGCTGAGCGTCTGGGCTAGACGCTCTGCGCTAGGACCGCTGGGCGTGGGCGGCGAGCAGAATCGCCGCCTCACGCCACTGCTTCGACTCCGCGTGCGCCGCGGCGTAGCGCCATTGCTGGACCAGGTCGCCCTGCATCGTTTTCACGAGCTCGACGGCCTGGTCTGCTGTTTCCGGCTCGGTGTAGCCGTCGGCGAATGAGTAGCCGGCAGCGGGGACAAGCGCCTGCCCGTCCGCTCCGTCCAGCAGGCGGGTAAGCGCCGCGGTGCGTTCGTGGGACGCCTCGCGCAGCGCACCGATGCGCGCCCGCAGGTCGCCGTCGGCGTGCGCCAGTGCGATGCCGAGCCCGTAGTAGAGCGCGTTTTCGCGGGCGAGGAGGTCGGCGGCGGAGGCGGTGTCGTCGGCAAGCGGGCCCTCGATGCGGTCGAGATCGACGGGGGCGAGCGCGACAGCGTCGACGGCCTGCGCGACCACGAGGTCCACCGATTCCTCCGGCACCTTGTCCGCTGCGACGACGGTGCGTTCCAGCAGCGCGCTCGCATCTGCCGCGGGCAGATCTGTTTCGTCGAGTTCGACGTTGCACGACGACGGAGTCTCGCCGGCGGTGTCGGTGCCGCACAGGCGCAGGGCTTCGTCGACAAGCTGCGCGCTGTGGAAGGTGCGCAACTCGGCCCACTCGGCGTTGGCGGAGGCCTCGTCCGCCGTAGCCTGCTTGGCCAGCGACATGATTTCGCCGTTGGCGCGCGGTCCGACAACATCCATGACCGTGCAGCTGGTCAACAGCAGCGCGGCCGGCAGCACCATCAGTTTCTTCACCCGCTGCACGTTACACGCTAGGTTTGACGCATGGCATTTCCCACGAACGACGAACTTGAGCAGTTGATCAGCCCGGTAGTCGCGGCGTACGCGATGGACATTGAAAACATCCGCACCGTCAAGGCGGGCAAAAAATCGCAGGTGGTCATCGCGCTCGATTCGGATACGCACCCGACGCTCGACGAGCTCGAGGAAGTGTCCAACGAGCTCTCCGCGCTTTTCGACGAAACCGAGTCCCGCGGCGAAGTGAACTTCGGCGCCGGCTACACCCTGGAGCTGACCACTCCGGGTGTGGACATGCCGTTGACGGCCCCACGCCACTTCCGTCGCAACCGCGGGCGTTTGGTCAAGGCGGAGGAGCAGACGTGGCGCATCGGCCCGCTCGACGAGGCGGAGGAGAACGTGGCGCTGGTGCGTACCACGAAGAAGGGGGAAGAAATCCGCGTCGCACCGGTTTCGGAAATTGCTGGTGCGGTGGTAGAAATTGAGTTCAACGCGCCCCCGGCAGCAGAGGTTGAGCTGGCGGATCAGGCGTTTGCAGAGCTCGACGCCGCGAAAGCGGAACAGGAAGGAAACAAGTGAATATTGACTTGAACGCGCTGAAGAACATCGAGGCGCAGCAGGGTATCCCGATGGACGACTTGCTCAGCACCATCGCGAATGCGCTGCTGTATTCGTACCGCGAGTTCAAGGAGGCCCCCGCGACTGAGGGGGCCAAGGCGCGTGTGGACATCGACACCGCCACCGGCGATGTCGCTGTGATCGTCAGCGAGCTAAACGACGACGGCGAGGTCGTCTCCGAGTACGACGACACCCCGGTGAATTTCTCCCGTATCGGTGCCGTCGCCGTGCGCGACGCCATCAAGGGCCGCCTGCGCCAGGCGGAGGCCGGTCGCGTCTACGGTGAATACGCCGGCCTGGAGGGCCAGATCGTCTCCGGCATCGTGCAGCGCGACGCGCACGCGGAATCCCGCGGTATCAGCATCGTGCAGCTCGGCACCGAGGCCGACCCGCAGGACGGCATCCTGCTGCCGGCCGAGAAGATTCCGGGCGAGGTGCTGCGCCACGGCGACCGCATCAAGGCTTATGTCGTCGGCGTGAACAAGGGTGACAAGCGCGTGCAGGTCAACCTGTCGCGCACCCACCCGGAGCTGGTGCGTGGCCTGTTCGCGCTCGAAGTGCCGGAGGTTGCCGACGGCTCCGTGGAGATCGTCAGCATCGCCCGCGAGGCCGGCCACCGCTCCAAGGTGGCTGTGCGCGCGACAGTCAAGGGCGTCAATGCCAAGGGTGCGTGCATCGGTCCGCGCGGCGCTCGCGTGTCCAACATTATGCAGCAGCTCGGCGGCGAAAAGATCGACATCATCGACTGGGATGTCGACCCGGCCAAGTACGTCGGCAACTCGCTGGCCCCCTCGAAGGTGGTGGACGTGACCGTGCTCGACCTCGAAGCGCAGGCAGCGCGCGTCACCGTGCCGGATTACCAACTGTCACTGGCCATCGGCAAGGAAGGTCAAAATGCCCGCCTGGCTGCGCGTCTGACGGGGTGGAAGATCGATATCCGCTCCGACGCGGACGCCGTCGACGGCGAATAATTTCCGCTTTCCGAGGCAAATGACCACAAACCCGCAGGAAGTACAGTTTCTGCGGGTTTTGGCGTACAGTGTTCTCTGGCTTTGCGTCCGCACGTCAGGTGCGGCGGCCCGCCGCGCGCGGATCGTGCGTCGGTGTGAAGACGGGTTTATAGAGGAAAGCGGAAAGGATGCGGATGAGCGGATCGCGCAAGCACCCCATTCGCACACGCACCTGTATTGCCACCCGCCAGACGCACCCCGACGTCGAACTGTTGCGCGTGGTCGCCGACCCGGACGTGCCGGGAAGGATCCTCGCCGATCCGGGCAGAACACTACCTGGGCGGGGAGCATGGATCACCCCGTCGTTGGACGCAGTCGAGCTGGCGGAACAACGTCGAGCCTTCGGGCGGGCGCTCCGTCTGTCTACGCAGGTAGACCTAGGTCATGTACGTACGTACCTCGCTTCGTCGCAACGCAAGAGCGGCGGGGCAAACGACCCAGACGATAAAGGAAAGACCGAACACTGATGAGTACGCAACCATGAAGCAGCATCAGCGATGAAAGTCACTGACCACGTCTAGGGGCCGGTAGCCGAAGGGCACCTGGCTCCTAGCATCAACGACAAGGAGACATGTGTCCGGAAAGCTACGCGTACACGAGTTGGCTAAACAGCTCGGCGTAACAAGTAAGGAATTGCTCGCCACGCTGAAAGAGCAGGGCGAGTTTGTGAAGACGGCGTCCTCGACGATCGAGCCGCCCGTCGTAAAGAAAATGAAGGCGCACTACGCCGAAAAGAACGGCGGCAGGTCCGAGAAGGACGAGAAGAAGGACGCGCCGGAGCCGAAGAAGCCGCCGCTGAAGAAGCCGGGCCAGAACCGTGCAAAGTCGGCGGCGCCGAAGCCTGCCGGTGCCAAGCCGGCCCAGGCGAAGCCGGTGCCGTCCGCGCCGAAAGACCCGGCCACTAAGCCGGCCGGCGGCGAGCCGACCCCAAAGCCGGGTGCGGCCAAGCCTGCTGCTCCGAAGCCGGGTGCGGCGAAGCCTGCTGCTCCGAAGCCGGGTGCGGCGAAGCCTGCTGCTCCGAAGCCGGGCGCCGCGAAGCCTGGCGCTGCGAAACCGGGTGCACCGAAGCCTGGTGCACCGAAGCCTGCTGCTCCGAAGCCGGGCGCGGCGAAGGGTGATGGTCCGAAGCCGGGCGCGATGCCGCGTCCGATGCCCAAGCCGGGCGGCCGCCCGCGCGTGGCCAACAACCCGTTCTCGTCCAATTCCGGCGGTGGCCAGCGTCCGCCTCGTCCGGGCGGTGGTCGTCCGGGTGGCGGCCGCGGTGGTCAGGGCCAGGGCGGCCCGCGTCCAGGCGGCGCACGCCAGGGCGGCGGTTCGCGTCCGTCCCCGGCGGATATGCCGGCAGGTCCGTCGCCGACACAGATGCCGTCCAAGGCAGCCGCACCGGGTGGTCGTGGCCGTGGCGGCGGTGGACGTGGTCGCGGTGGCGGCCCGGGTGGTCCGCGTTTCGGCGGTCCGGGCGGCGGCTTCCGCGGTCGCGGCGGACGCCGCGGCGGTACCGCAGGTGCATTCGGCCGTCCGGGTGGTGCACCCGGCAAGCGCCGCAAGTCCAAGGGCCAGAAGAGGGCTGAGTACGAGGAGATGCACAAGCCGAACGTCATTGGTGGCGTTCGTCTGCCTGACGGCGGCGGCAAGACCGTGCGCCTGCGTCAGGGTGCGACCTTGTCCGACCTCGCAGAGAAGATCAACACCGATGCATCCTCGCTGGTGCAGGCGCTGTTCAACCTTGGCGAGATGGTGACCGCTACGCAGTCTGTCTCCGAGGAGACGCTGCAGCTGCTCGGCGCGGAGATCAACTACGAGGTTGAGATCGTCTCGCCCGAGGACGAGGATCGCGAGCTGCTCGAGTCCTTCGACCTGCAGTTCGGCGAGGATGAGGGCGGCGAAGAGGCGCTCGAGCAGCGCCCGCCAGTGGTGTCCGTTATGGGCCACGTCGACCACGGCAAGACCCGCCTGTTGGACTCGATCCGCAAGGCGAACGTTGGTCGTGGCGAGGCCGGTGGCATTACCCAGGGCATCGGCGCGTACCAGACCGAGGTCACCCTCGAGGACGAACCGCGCAAGATCACGTTCCTGGATACCCCGGGCCACGAGGCGTTCACCGCCATGCGTGCCCGTGGTGCGAAGTCGACCGACCTGGCCATCCTCGTGGTGGCCGCGGACGACGGCGTGATGCCGCAGACCGTCGAGGCGATCAACCACGCGAAGGCGGCCGATCTGCCGATCGTGGTTGCCGTGAACAAGGTGGATAAGCCGGAGGCTCAGCCGGACAAGATCCGCGGCCAACTCACCGAGTACGGCCTCGTGCCGGAGGAGTACGGCGGCGACACCATGTTCGTCGACATCTCCGCGAAGCAGGGCCAGGGTATCGACGACCTCCTCGAGGCCGTCCTGCTCACCGCCGATGCGGCGCTCGAGCTCACGGCAAACCCGGACATGGACGCACAGGGTGTGGCAATCGAGTCCCACCTGGACCGCGGCCGCGGCCCGGTGTCCACCGTGATCGTGCAGCGCGGCACGCTGCGTGTCGGCGACTCCATCGTCGTCGGCGGCAACTTCGGTCGCGTGCGCCGCATGGTCGACGAGTGGGGCAATGACGTGGAAGAGGCGGGCCCGTCCCGTCCGGTCCAGGTCCAGGGCCTCAACGGTGTCCCGGGCCCGGGCGACAACCTGCTCGTGGTCGAGGACGACCGCGTGGCGCGCCAGATTGCGGCGCAGCGTGACGCGCGTATGCGCGCGGCGATGCAGGCCCGCAGCAAGAAGCGCGTCTCCCTGGAGAACCTGGATCAGGCACTCAAGGAGCGCAGCCAGCTCAACCTCATCCTCAAGGGCGACAACGCCGGTTCGGTGGAGGCCTTGGAGGATGCGCTGCTCAAGATCGAGATCGACGACGAGGTGCAGGTCAACATCATCGACCGCGGTGTCGGTGCTGTGACCCAGACCAACGTCACCCTGGCGGCGGCGTCGGACGCGATCATCATCGGTTTCAACGTGCGTGCAGACGGCAAGGCCACCGAGGAGGCCAACGCCGAGGGCGTCGAGATCCGCTACTACTCGGTCATCTACCAGGCGATCGAGGACGTGGAGAACGCGCTCAAGGGCATGCTCAAGCCGATCTACGAGGAGCGCGACCTGGGCGAGGCGGAGATCCGCCAGATCTTCAAGGCGTCCGCTGTCGGCCTCATCGCCGGCTGCATGGTCACCGAGGGCAAGGTCAAGCGTGGCGCGAAGCTGCGCCTGGTCCGCGATGGCAACGTCATCACGCCGGACGCGACGATCGAGTCGCTGCGCCGCGAGAAGGACGACGTCAACGAGGTGGCCAAGGGCTACGAGTGCGGCATGGTGCTGTCCTACCCGGATATCCAGGTGGGCGACATCATCCAGACCTACGAGATGGTCGAGGTGCCGCGCGACTAGTCGTCGCAAAGCAACTGCTTGACGACGAAACCCCCGCTCCGCGCGAACACGCGCAGGGCGGGGGTTACACTATCCGGAAGTTTCTCAAGAAGGAGTGACATGGCTGACAATCCACGTGCCCAGCGTCTGGCGAAGCAGATCCAGACGATCGTCGCTTCCGCGATCGAGCGGGAGATTAAAGACCGCAGGCTGGAACTGGTCACTGTGACCGACGCGCGCGTCACCGGCGACCTCCACGACGCGACGATTTACTACACCGTCCGCGGTGTCGAAATTGACGACGAGCCCGATTACGAGCAGGCCGCCGAAGCGCTCAACCGGGCGCGCGGGCAGATCCGCAAGATCGTCGGCGACCAGCTTTCGGTGCGGTTCACGCCGACCATCTCGTTTGAGCGCGACACGGTGCCGGAGTCCTCTGCACACATGGAGGAGCTGCTCAACCGCGCTCGCGCCCGCGACGAGGAGCTGGCGCGGCTGCGCGCCAACGCCACCCCGGCCGGCGATGCGGACCCGTACAAGCGCTCCGGTGAAGGGGAGTAGTGGAAGTCTCACTGTTTCCGGAGTACACCCAGCAGTTCGCTGCGGTGGCAGACCGGATCCGCTCTGCTGCGCGGGTCCATGTGATCGCCCACGTCAAGCCCGACGCCGACGCCATCGGCTCGGCGTGCGCGTTGTCGAAAGGGCTGGACCAACTCGGTGTGGACAACAACGTCTACATCGGCCAGTCGGTGCCGCATTCTGCCAACATGCGCACCATCCCGGGTGTGGACGACATCATCTACGGCGGTGAGCTGCCCGACGGTGGTGTGGTGGTGACGGTGGACTGCGCGTCCGCTGACCGCACTGGGTCGTACCTGCCGGCTATCTCGGCGGACCCGGAGCGGGTGATCGTGATCGACCACCACAACACCAACCCCGGCTTCGGCGGGCGAAACCTCATCGTCGAGTCTGAATCCACCACCGTGATGGTGCGCGAACTGCTTGCGCATCTGAGTGTGACGCTTGACGACGACATCGCGTACTGCCTGTACGCGGGGCTGGTCACCGATACCGGCAACTTCCGGTGGGGCACACCGCGCATGCATGTGCTCGCCGCCGAGTTGATGGAGTTCGGGTTAAACACCCGCCAGATCGCGCTGGATCTTATGGACACGATGAGCGCGAGCGACCTGCAGCAGATGGGCTCAGTCCTGGCAGAGACGCAGATCATGCCGGCGAAGGGCCTCAACGTTGCGGTGCTGACCGTTCCGGTGGGGCTGCTCACCCGCATGAGCCAGACCGCGGTGGAAGCGATCATCGACTACGCCCGCGCGCTTGAAGGCACCGACGTCGGCGTCGTGCTCAAAGAGCAGGAGAAGGGGAACTGGGCGGTGTCGCTGCGTTCGACCATCGTCGATGTCTCCGCGGTGGCGGCGTCGCTCGGCGGCGGCGGGCACACCGCGGCTGCGGGCTATACGGGACTGGGCACCCGCGAGGATGTTGTCCGCGACCTGCTCGCTGCCCTGCCGGATGTGTCGCAGCGATGACGGGGGCCGTATCTTCGCGGACCCCGTCCGCGCGCGACATTTTGCTGCTCGCGCTGCCGGCGCTCGGCGTGCTTGCTGCCAACCCGCTGTATCTGTTGTTGGATACGGCGATCGTCGGCAGGCTCGGCACCGCTGAGCTGGCGGCGTTGGCGGCCGGTGCTGCCATCCAGTCGACGGTGACCACGCAGCTGACATTCTTGTCCTACGGCACGACCGCGCGAAGTGCCCGCTTTTTCGGAGCCGGCAGGCGCCAGAAAGCGATCGAGGAGGGGGTGCAAGCCACCTGGGTCGCACTCGGCGTCGGTGCGGTGCTGGCCACCATCGTGTGGGTGTTCGCCCAGCCGCTAGCCCAGGCGCTCGCAGGCGATTACGACACCAGCGTGCGCGCTGCGTCGTGGATGCGGGTGTGCGCCTTCGCCATCCCGATGACGCTTGTGATCATGGCCGGCAACGGCTGGATGCGCGGGGTGCAAAACACCCGGCTGCCCTTTTTGCTCACGCTGTGCGGGCTGATCCCCGGAGCAGTGTCGCTGCCGCTCTTGGTAAATCGCTTCGGGCTGGTCGGATCCGCGGTGGCCAACGTCATCGGCATGGGGATTACCTCAGTGCTGTTCGTTGTCGCGCTGATTCGCGAACACCGCCGCTCCGGCCGCGGGTGGGCCCCGCGCTGGGAGATCATCAAAAAGCAGCTGGTGCTCGGCCGCGACCTCATTTTGCGCTCCCTGTCGTTCCAGGTCTCGTTGCTCACCGCCGCCGCGGTTGCAGGCCGCTTCGGCGTGGTTGCGCTGGCGGCGCACCAATTGATGCTGCAGCTGTGGAACTTCCTCACCCTTGTGCTCGACTCGTTGGCCATCGCGGCGCAGACGCTGACCGGTTCCGCGCTCGGCCGCGGCGGCGCTGACGACGCCCGCGTGGTGGGCCAGGTGGCGTTGAAATACTCCATGGTGTTCGCTGTGGCGCTGGCGGTGGTGTTCGCGGTGTTCCGCGAGCCGATTTTGTCGCTGTTTACGGCGGATGAGGCGGTCGTCGATACGCTTGTCGCCCCGTGGTTCTTGTTCATCGCGATGATCGTGGCGGGAGGCGCAGTGTTTGCGCTCGACGGTGTGCTGCTCGGTGCGTCCGACGCGGCCTACCTGCGTAACCTGACGCTGTTTTCGCTCATCGGGGTTGCACTGCCGATCATTCTCGCTGCCGGCGCGTTCGGCTGGGGGCTTACCGGCATCTGGGTCGGACAGCTCGGCCAGGTGCTGGTGCGGCTCGTCGGCGTGGTGTTGCGGTTCCGCTCGATGCGGTGGGCCGTGACCGACGTCGATGGTAAACAGGGTGCATGACCACCACCCTCTGGGCTGTGAGCGACCTGCATGCCGCGGTGAAGCTCAACGGCCCGAAAATCGCCGAGATCCAGCCGGCTGACCCATCGGACTGGCTCATTGTCGCCGGCGATGTTGCCGAGCGATTTGAGTTGATCGTCGAGGTGATGAAAAACCTCGCCGAGCGCTTCGACACGGTGATCTGGGTGCCGGGCAACCACGAGCTGTTCTGCCGCTCCGCCGACCGTTACCGGGGGCGCGAGAAGTACGCCATGCTCGTGCAGGCGATGCGGTCCATCGGCGTGATCACCCCGGAGGACCGCTATCCGGTCTTCGGCGGGGTGACTGTCGCGCCGCTGTTTACCCTCTACGACTATTCGTTCCGCAGCCGCGAGTTCACTGTCGACGAAGCGCTGCAGGCGGCCCACGAGAAAAGCGTGGTGATGACCGACGAGTTCGCCATCGCCCCGTTCGTGGATATCCGCGGCTGGTGCTGGGACCGGCTGGCGTACACCACGAAACGCCTGTCGCGCATCAGCGGGCCGACGATCCTGGTCAACCACTGGCCGCTCGTGCAGGAACCGGTGCAGCAGATGAAGTGGGCGGAAATCGCCCTGTGGTGCGGCACCCGGCACACGCGCACGTGGCCCAAGCGTTACGACGCCCAGGCAGTCGTGTACGGTCACCTGCACATGCCGGGGGTGACCACCGTCGACGATGTCGACCACATCGAGGTTTCCCTGGGCTATCCGCGCGAGTGGCAGCACTATCCACCTGGGCGGCCGTTCCCGTACCCGGTCATGGAGGTTGAGCAGTGATGCAGGACATTTCGCTGTTCCCTCCGGAGGCGCGGTGCGTGTTTTTCCTTACCGACGACGCAGGGGATCTGACGCGTTACGACGATCTGCACCCCGCCGAGCGGCAAGAGGTTAAAGCAGCCGTGGACGTTCGCAAGGGCGAGTTCGGCGACGCGCGCTGGTGCGCCCACGAGGCGCTGCGCGAACTCGGCGTGGAATCCGCCGGAGCGATCTTGCGCGGCGAGCGCGGCATGCCGCTGTGGCCGGAGGGCTACACCGGCTCGCTCACCCACACCGACGGGCTGCGCGCCGCGGTGGCCGCCTCCACCCGCCACGTCCACTCGATGGGGCTGGACGCCGAGCCGGCCGAGGCGTTGCCGGACGGGGTGTTGCGCTCCATCGCGAGCGACACTGAGATCGCAATGGTGGAGCGCATGCGCGCAAACGGGCAGCCGTGGGCGGACCGGCTGTTGTTTTGTGCAAAGGAAGCAACCTACAAGTGCTGGTTCCCGATGACGCGGCGCTGGCTGGACTTCGACGAGGCGGAAATCGAGCTGCGCGCCGACGGCACGTTCATTTCCCAACTGCTCGCACGCCCAGCCCCGGTACCGCTGTTTGAAGGCCGCTGGGTGGTGCGCGGCGGCTACGTCATCGCCTCCACCTACGTGCGCTGACGCACCTACAGCGTTGACGGTCGCGCCACGAACACCGTGGCCAACCGTTTGCCCTGCTCCTTGACCAGCGCAACGGCCCGCCCGTCGGGGCCGACCGCAGCGTGCACGCCCTTCAGCCCGCGCGGTTCGAGCCATTTGCCCATGGAAAGCGCTGCGTACTCGTCGGCGGTGACGTCGAGTACCGGCCAGGCGCGGGTGAGTGCGTCGTCCATGGACAGTGACAGCTGCGCGTTTTTTTCTAGCTCGTCCAGGGTGCGGGCGTCGTCGAGGGTGAAGGAGCCGACTCGGTGTCGCCGTAAAGCAATCAAGTGCCCGCCGACGCCGAGCGCGGCGCCGAGATCGCGCCCGAGCGAGCGGATATACGTGCCGGTGGAGCAGTGCACGCGCGCGTCGACGTCGATCACACCGTCATGGCGGCGGATCTCGCCGAGCTCGAAGGCGTGGATCGTCACCGGGCGGGCCGGGATGTCCACCTCCTCGCCGGCGCGCACCAGTTCGTGGGCGCGGCGTCCGTCGATCTTGATCGCGGAAACCTTGGACGGCACCTGCATGATCTCGCCGGTGAGGTTCGAGACCGCGGCGCGGATCGCCTCCTCAGTCACCTCCGCCACGTCGTGCGTATCGACGACATCGCCCTCCGCATCGTCCGTCGTCGTCGCTTGGCCCAGCCGAATGGTCGTCTCGTACACCTTGTCGTCGGCCACCAGGTGGGCGAGCAGTTTCGTGCCGCGCTCGATGCCTGCGACGAGCACCCCGGTCGCCATCGGGTCGAGCGTGCCCGCGTGCCCCACCTTGCGGGTACCGAAGAAGCGGCGCAGGCGGGCGACCATGTCGTGGCTTGTCAGGCCAGCTGGCTTATCGACGACAACAATGCCGGACGTTGCGAGGGGATCGTTCATGCCACGAGCGTATCCCGTACTGTGTCGGGCGTGGATATTTTGGCAGGGCTTAACGCGGTTCCGGAAACGCTCGGCAACAACGGCACCGTCGTCACCATTGGTGTGTTCGACGGCGTGCACCGCGGCCACCAAATGCTCATCTCGCAGGCCGTGCACAGGGCCCGCGAACTCGGCGTGCCCAGTGTCGTGATGACATTCGACCCGCACCCCGTGACGGTGTTTACCCCCGACCGCAGCCCGGCGGCGCTGATGTCGCTGGAGGAGCGCGCCCACCATATCGCGGAACTCGGTGTGGACTACCTGCTTGTTATCGATTTCCGCCACGAACTCGGCGGGCTCACGCCGCAGGAGTACGTCGATGACGTGCTCGTCGGCAAGCTCGGAGCCCGGCACATTTTGGTGGGGGAGAACTTCACCTTTGGCAAAGACGCGGCCGGCACCGCCACCACCATGGCGCAACTGGGTGAGCAGGCGGGCGTCGACGTGACCATTGTGCGGTTGCTTTCCGACGGCGGCGTGCGGGTGTGCTCGACCGCTATCCGCGACCAACTGTCCGGCGGCAACGTGCACACCGCCACCGACTACATGGGCCGGCCGTTTTCCGTCATCGCCCCGATCGAGCGCGGGGCGGGCCGCGGCGGCAAAGAACTGGGCTACCCGACGGCGAACCAGTACGCCTCCGACGCCGCGGCCGTCCCCGCCGACGGCGTCTACGCCGGGTGGCTGACCATTATCGACGACGCCCCCATCGACGGCGACATGGAACCCGGGGTGCGCTACCCGGCGGCGATTTCCGTGGGCACTAACCCCACATTCGGGGACCTGCGACGCAGCGTGGAGTCGTTTGTGCTCGACCGGGACGCCGACCTGTACGGGCGCATGGCGCGCGTGGAATTCGTGGGCAAGGTGCGCGACATGCTGAAGTTCGACTCCGTCGACGAGCTTTTAGAGCACATGGCCCGCGATGTGGCCACCACCCGCGATATCCTCGGCGCATGACCACCAAGCTGATTCTGGATCTGGACACCGGCATCGACGATGCCCTCGCCCTCGCGTACGCCCTGGCCTCGCCGGAAGTCGACCTTATCGGGGTGACCTGCACCTACGGCAACGTGGTTGTCGCTGATTCGGTGCGCAACTCGCTCGCCATCTTGGAGCTGTTCGGCCGAACGGACATTCCGGTGTTCGCCGGACCAGACCACGCGCGGGCGAAGGATTCCTTCGAAGTTCAGGAAATCTCGGCGTTTATCCACGGCAACAACGGCATCGGTGAAGTGGAGATCCCCGACCCGAATCGGCAGGTGGAAACGACATCCGCGGTCGACTTCCTCGTCGGGTCTGTCGATGCTTACGGCGATGATCTCACCATCGTGCCGACCGGCCCGTCGACTACGATCGCGGAAGCGGTTGAAGCTTCCAATGTGTTCCGCGAAAACGCCAACATCGTGATGATGGGCGGCGCGCTGACCGTCCCCGGCAACGTCACCGCGTGGTCCGAGGCAAACATCAACCAGGATCCGGAAGCTACCGATCTGCTGTTCCGGAAGGTTCGCAACGTCACCATGATCGGCCTCGACGTCACGCTGAAAACGCTTCTGACCACGAAGGAAACCGCGCAATGGTCTGCGCTTGGCACCACCGGCGGCAACTTCCTGGCGGACATCACGAACTACTACATCGACGCGTACAAGACCACCTCGCCGCACTTGGGCGGCTGCGGCTTGCACGACCCGCTCGCCGTCGCGGTGGCTATTCAGCCTGGTTTGGTTGGCACGCTCGGCATCAATATGAAGGTGGATACCGAAGGCGAGACGCGCGGGCGCACGATTGGCGACGAGACGCGGCTCAACGACCAGGACAAGACAGCCGCCGTCGCAGTCCGCGTCGACACCGCTGGCTTTTTGGACGAGTTCATGCGTCGACTGACCGGTTTGGCCCGCGAAACAGCCGTCGTGTAGTCTTTCTCGAGGTCTTGCGCCATTCGACTGTGGTTTGCGGCAGTCACGGTGCAGCGAAAGACTTTTGACGTAGAACGCGAACTGAAACAACCAAGGAGTTACTCATGGCACTGTCCACTGAGAAGAAGGCCGAGATCCTCAAGGCTTACGGCCTGCACGAGACCGACACCGGTTCCCCGGAGGCACAGGTTGCGCTGCTCACCGAGCGCATCAACAACCTGACCGAGCACCTCAAGACCCACCAGCACGACCACCACTCCCGTCGTGGCCTGCTGCTGCTCGTCGGTCGTCGTCGCGGCCTGCTGAAGTACCTGCGCGAGAACAACGTTGATCGTTACCGCGATCTCATTGCCCGCCTGGGTCTTCGTCGCTAAGCAAAAGCGCAAAAACAACGCCTCACCTGCGTGGTGGGGCGTTTTTTGCTATCATCGTTGCCCGTTGCAAGAACACCAATATAGGGCGGCACCGATGATCGCCACCACGCCTTCGAAGGAGAGGGATCCTTTTGCGCAACTTTCAGCCAAAAAACTCGTTTGATGTCCAAGTTGAGGAGGACTTCGGTGTGACCGAGGTCGTCGCCACGCTGGACAACGGCGAGTTCGGCACCCGCAACATCCGTTTCGAGACCGGGCAGCTCGCGCGCCAGGCCGACGGCTCTGTGACCACCTACCTTGACGACGACACCATGATGCTGGCCACCACCACCGCATCGAATCAGCCGCGCGAGGGCTTCGACTTCTTCCCGCTGACCGTGGATGTGGAAGAACGTATGTACGCCGCCGGCAAGATCCCAGGCTCGTTCTTCCGCCGCGAGGGCCGCCCGTCCACGCAGGCGATTTTGGCCTGCCGCTTGATCGACCGCCCGCTGCGCCCGACGTTTGTCAAGGGGCTGCGCAACGAGGTCCAGGTGGTCATCACCGTGCTGTCGCAGCACCCGGAGGAGTACTACGACGTCGTCGCCATCAACGGCGCGTCTGCTGCAACGCAGCTGTCCGGCCTCCCGGTTTCCGGCCCGGTTGGCGGCGTGCGTATGGCGTTGCTTGCCGACGACAAGCACCCCGAAGGCCAGTGGGTCGCCTTCCCGAACCACGAGCAGCACCAGCGCTGCCTGTTCGAGATGGTCGTTGCCGGACGCATGGTCGAGCGCAAGCGCGGCCGCAAGACCGAGGAAGACGTCGCCATCATGATGGTGGAGGCCGGCGCGGGCGTGAACGTTGTCGAGCAGATTAAAAACGGCTACCCGGCACCGACCGAGGAGACCGTTGCGGAGGGCATCGAGTCGGCGAAGCCGTACATCGAGACCCTGTGCCGCGCGCAGCGTGCGCTGACCGAGGAAGTCTCCACCGAGGACAAGGAATTCCCGCTCTTCCCGTCGTACTCCGAGAAGGTATTCAAGGCCGTGGAGAAGAAGGCGGCGAAGAAGCTCTCGAAGCTGATGACCATCGCGTCGAAGGCGGAGCGCGAGGACGCCACCAACTCCTACATGGAGGAGATCGAGGAGGACCTGTTCGACTCCTTCGACATTGACGACGACGAGCACGAGGAGCGCGCCGCCGCGTCCAAGGAGATCCGTGCGGCCTACAACGCGGTGCAGAAGCAGATCGTGCGCGAGAAGATCCTCTCCGAGGGTTTCCGTATCGACGGCCGCGGCGTAACTGACATCCGCGACTTGGGCGTGGAGGTCGAACTCATCCCGCGCGCCCACGGCTCCGCCTTGTTCGAGCGCGGCGAGACCCAGATCTTGGGCGTGACCACGCTGGACATGCTGAAGATGGAACAGCACCTCGACTCCCTGCACCCGGAGGACTCGAAGCGCTACATCCACCACTACAACTTCCCGCCGTACTCCACCGGTGAGACGGGCCGCGTCGGCTCGCCGAAGCGCCGTGAGATCGGTCACGGCGCTCTCGCAGAACGTGCGCTCGTGCCGGTGATCCCGTCGCGCGAGGACTTCCCGTACACCATCCGTCAGGTCTCCGAGGCGCTCGGCTCGAACGGGTCCACCTCGATGGGCTCGGTGTGCGCCTCCACGCTGTCGCTGTACAACGCGGGCGTGCCACTGGCTGCCCCGGTGGCCGGCATTGCGATGGGGCTTGTGTCCGGCGAGGTCGACGGCGAGACCGAGTACGTCGCACTGACCGACATCTTGGGCGCCGAGGACGCGTTCGGCGACATGGACTTCAAGGTCGCCGGTACCCGCGAGTTCATCACCGCGCTGCAGCTCGACACCAAGCTCGACGGCATCCCGTCGAAGGTGCTTGCCGACGCCCTGAACCAGGCCCGCGACGCCCGCGAAGCCATCCTGGACACCATGGCCGAGGTCATCGACGGCCCGGACGAGATGAACACGCTCGCCCCAAAGATCACCACCGTGAAGATCCCGGTACCGAAGATCGGCGAGCTGATCGGCCCGAAGGGCAAGACGATCAACCAGATCACCGAGGACACCGGCGCGGAGATCTCCATCGAGGACGACGGCACCGTGTTCGTCTCCGCAGCCTCCGGCGAAGCCGCGGACGCAGCGATTGAGAAGATCAACGCGATCGCGAACCCGCAGATGCCGAAGGTGGGGGAGCGCTACCTGGGCACCGTGGTCAAGACCGTCGCCTTCGGTGCGTTCGTGTCCATCATGCCGGGCACCGACGGCCTGATCCACATCTCGAACCTGGGTGGCAACACCCGCGTGGAAAATGTTGAGGACGTCATCAACGTCGGCGACAAGGTTGAGGTGGAAATCCGCGACATCGATAACCGCGGCAAGATCTCGCTCGTCCCGGTGGAGGACAACGAGTAACACGCTCAACAGCAAAGCGGGCGCTACTCCGGTAGCGCCCGCTTTTGTCATGTTCCGGCTACACCGGACAGCCGGACGGCTTATACGGCTCGATCTTCTTCGGTTCCTTGTACTTGCCGCGGATCATGCCATTTTTAATCATCAGCGACCTACCGGGCTCCATGAAGCGCTTGTCTTCCGGCAGGATCGTGAACACCTTTCGGATCACATTCGCGATGCGGTTGAAGCGGCGCTGGTCCTTCTTGGTCCACTCGAGGTCCAAGATCTCGCGCTCCTTTTCGTTGAGCGTGCCGATGGTCAGCCAGATCAGCGAGTTCATCGCCGGCTTCCAGATCACCTTCCACACCACCTCGGGCACACCGTCCGGGGCTTTGACCGGCTCGACGCGGGCGGTGCGCAGCGCGAAGTCGACGGTCTCGTTGCGCTCTAAGACGGTGTCTTCCATCTCGTCGATGTAGGCGATGAGATCGTCGTAGTTGTCAATGACCGGGCGCTCCGACAGCCCGTACATGTCCCACCAGGTCACGCCCTCGCGCACGATCTGGTCTTTTTCTTCGTGGGTGAACGGGGTGCCGAAGAGTTCCTGGGCAAGGATGACGCGGTAGACAAACGTCGCGTGCGCCCACCAGTACGTCTCCGGGTTCAGCGAGTGATAGCGCTCGCCGTCGCGCAGCTTGCCTTTGATGTCCACGTGGTAGTCGCGGATCTGCTTGCCCAGATCCCCGTTCTTGTCGTAGATGGACATGATGATCTGCGGGGTGGAGCGCTCAAGCCTGACGAACGGCTCCTCGAAGAACTTCGAGTGGTCGAGCAGGGACTGTCCGATCGCCGGGTGCATGTTTTGCAGCACGCCGGTGTAGCCGCGCAGCAGCTGCAGGCGCTTGTCGGAACCCCACTGCCACATCAGCGAATCAGGGCCGAGCGGTGCTCGCTTTAGGTTGCGAGCGCCGGTTTTCACGCTGCCGTCGAGCAGGTCGTCGTAGTTTTCAGGGTTGTGTTGGTTCATGTGTGAACCGTAACACTGTCTACGGTTCGTCTTGTTCCAAATCACGTTTTTCGTCGTCGCGGTGTCCGAGCAGTTCTTCGCGACGATTCCACGTGAACAGCCCCGCCAGCGGAGAGACGCCGAAGATCAAGCCCCAGCGGCGTTTGGCGTCGTCGTCAAGATCGCTCTTGTGAATCTCGTGCAACTTCCGCGCCAGCACGACAACGCTGAGTACCGCAAGTGAGGCGACGAACGCGATTCCTAGCCACGATGTTGTATTCATTACTTCTGAAAGTCCACCACCACGCGCGTCGGGTTATCCAGCACAGTGAGCTTGTAGGGGCGCTGCGCATTCAGCCCCACAACGTATTGGGCATCGGCCTCGAACACACCGCCGTCGGCCACGCCGACGATGTTGCCGGCGGCAACTCCCGACGGATCGGACTTGGCCACAATCTCCTCGTCCGCGGACATGCTCAGCGGCACTCCCTGGATGAGCAGCGTGAAGAAGACGTTGCCGGTGGGGCGAATTTCGTAGCCGGAGGCCTGCTGGCGCGGATCGGCCTCGTAGCCGGCGATCACACTGGGGGATCCGGTCCCGGACAGTTCCACGACGAGCCGGTCGAATCCGTCGTGGGCACCGGCTCGGACGTCTTCGATCATCATCTCCGCGGGCTGCTCGGAGCGGATGTGGGTGTCTTCGAGCGTGAAGCCTTCCGCCGCGGGTTTCGCAACAGCTGCCTGGGCGGCTGCGGGGGAGATGTCCGTGGTCGCTTCCGTGCTTGTCGACGACGCACTGGTCGACGCATTCGACACCGGCGACTTGTTGGCGGCTGTCGGCTCGTCCAGGGCGGGCTCGGTCTCTGTGCTGCAGGCGCCGAGGGCGAGCGTAGCGGCGACGACAGGGGCGAGGAGCATGCTGTGGCGTTTCATACCCGCCCAGCTTAAGGGGGTTACTGCTCGAAGTCGATGACCAGACGGTTCGGCTCGTCGAGGTAGTAGATGCGGTATGGGCGCTGCTTATCCAGCCCGATGAGGTACTCGGTCGCGCCCAGCACCTTGTGCGCGGAGGTATGGAAGATCTCTTGGACGTTGCCGGCGGTTGCATCGTGGGTGTAGTCGCGTCCGGAGTCGTCGGTGGTGTTGCGGATCTCCACCCGCAAAAACGCGTTGCCGGCGATCGGTAGTGCGGCGTCGGAGCCGTACGACATTGGGGTGTCCATCCACCTTGTCGCAAACCCCGGCGCCTGGGTGCCGTTGAACTCGTAGACGACGCGGTCGAACCCGTCGTGGGAGCCCGCGCGCAGGTCCATGATCACGACGTCTTCGCCGAGTCCTGCGACGTCGCGCTTGTCGGTGGAAAATCCACTGTTTTCGTTGTCGGGGGACGTCTGCGGGACGATGCCGTCGTAGGTGGTGGAAGGGGCGTTTTCGATCACGGTTTTGGTGACGGTGCCGGGAGGTGGGGTCGTCGTCACGCTAGAAGGCTCCGAGATTTTCGTGAACTCGTTGGGCTGCGGTTCCGGGGTGTCTGTGTGGACGCACGCGGTCAGGGCAGTGACGAGGGCGAGGGCAACGACGAGGCGCGAGCGGGCAGTCATGTTGAAAAGATTAACCGGGCTACCATTGCGGGCAAGTATCAACGGAAAGGAAACGCATGATCAAGGTTGGAGTACTCGGCGCGAAGGGCCGCGTCGGTTCGGCGGTTGTGGCAGGAGTGCAAAAGGCTGACGATCTCGAGCTCGCCGCTGAAATCGACCACGGTGACGACCTGCAGCAACTAGTCGATGCAAGCGTCGAGGTGATCGTGGATTTCACCACCCCGACTTCCGTCATGGGCAACCTGGAGTTCTGCATTAATCACGGCATTCACTGCGTGGTGGGCACCACCGGCTTCGACGACGAGCGCTACCAGCAGGTGCGCGACTGGTGCGCCGCTAACGAAGGCGTCGGCGTGCTCATCGCCCCGAATTTCGCCATCTCCGCGGTGCTGACCATGGCGTTCGCTCGCCAGGCTGCGCCGTTTTTCGAGTCCGCCGAGGTCGTCGAATTCCACCACCCGAACAAGCTCGACGCACCGAGCGGCACCGCGGTCAAGACCGCGCAGGGCATCGCCAAGGCGCGCAAGGACGCCGGGATGGGCGAGATGCCGGACGCGACCGAGCAGGCGCTTGACGGCTCCCGCGGCGCCGACGTCGACGGAGTGCCGGTGCACGCCGTGCGCATGCAGGGCATGGTCGCGCACGAGGAAGTCATCTTCGGTACGACGGACCAGTCGTTGACCATCCGCCAGGATTCCTACGGGCGCGAATCCTTCGTCCCCGGCGTGCTCACCGGCGTGCGCGAGGTGGCGGATCACCCGGGTCTGACGATCGGCCTCGACGAGTACCTCGGCCTGTAGATGCGCGTCGAACTCGTCGCCGCCACCGCACTGCGCACCGCCCGCCCCGACCACGTCACCGATGGGGAAGCGGCCATTGCGCACGCGGCCATGTCCACGGAAGCACCCGAGGCGGTGCTGAGCAGGCTTATCGACGACACCCGCACCGACCTACTCGCCCACGCCAGCGCAACCCTGCACATCTTCGGCGTCTCGCGCACCGCCGCCGCTGCCGTGCGGGCCCACGACGGGTTCGCGGTGCAGCAGCGCGACGATGACGGCTACGTCGTGCCCCCGCTAGTCGCCGAAGACGAAGAACTAGCGCAGCTGCTCGACACCGCGCTGGAGCACGCCGAATTCGTGCGCCGCGAGTTGCTCGACGGTCTCGAGCAGTTGCTTGGCGACGAGCCCAACCTGCTCGCCCGGCGCAAACGCGCCACCGAGGCCGCCCGCGCGCTAGAGCCGGCGGCGTCGGCTATGCAGCTTGTTGTCACCGGTTCGTTTGCGGCGTGGCGGGGGTTCGTCGCAAAGCACACAGGCGAGTACGAAGATGCGGAAACCCGCGCGCTTGCCCTCGAATGCCTTGCGGTGCTGCGGGAGGAAGCGCCGAAAGTGTTCGGGGATTTGGCGCCGGGGGAACGTCGATAGCCAAATGCGCGACTGAAGAAGGTATCCTTTCTGCCCATGGGCTTATCGTGCAAAGTTGATAGAGGCGCCGACATCTTCGGCACCGTCTGCGTCGCCATGGTCACGCCGTTCGATTCCGACGGCGCGCTCGACCTTGCCGCAGGGCGTCGACTTGCAGCCCACTTGGTAGAAAAAGGAATCGACGCACTCGTCCTCGCCGGCACCACCGGCGAATCCCCGACAACGAGCCCGGAAGAAAAGGTCGCGCTGCTCAAGGCGGTGCGCGAAGAAGTCGGCGACCGTGCGAAGATCGTCGCCGGCGCGGGCTCCAACGACACCCGCCATGCCGTCGCGCTGGCTAAAGAAGCCGCCGACGCAGGCGCCGACGCGCTGCTGGCCGTCACGCCGTACTACTCCAAGCCGTCCCAGGCCGGAGTAGTCGCGCACTTCGAAGCCATCGCCGCCGCGACCGACCTTCCCGTGTGCCTCTACGACATCCCGGGTCGCTCCGGCATCCCCATCGAGGAAGCAACGATCCGGGAACTCGCACAGATCGACACGATCAAGGCGATGAAGGACGCACGCGGCAACCTCTTCGAAGCCGCCGGCCTGATCCAAGACACCGGCCTGGCGTGGTACTCGGGCGACGACCCGTTGAACCTGCCGTGGCTCACCCTCGGCGCAACCGGCGTCATTTCCGTTGTCGGACACGCGGCGCCGCAAGCGCTGCGGGGACTGGTGGACGCATTCGAGGCTGGCGACCTCGCCCGAGCACGGGAAATCAACGCCAACGTACTCAACGTCCTCGCGCGGCAGCAGGCCGCGCTGGGCGGCGTGACATTTGCAAAAGCAGCTCTGCGACTGCAGGGCATCGAAGTGGGAGACCCGCGCCTGCCCGTCGCAGCGGCGACTAAAGAGCAGGTTTCGCGGCTCCGAGAAGATTTGACGAAAGCTGGAGTCCTCTAAATATGAACGAACCCCGCAACCGCGCCCGTAAGGTGACGCGCAAGGCAGGACCCCCGGAACCGGCTGATCAGCAGCCGGTCTTCCAAGCTCCGGACACCCCGGACGCGAACGCGCAGAAAAACTCGGCCGACAAGGGCGACGCCGGGCGCGACGGCGGCGAACAGCCGCGCGGCAACCGCAGCGGTAGCAACCAGGGTGGCGGCCGGAACAACGGCAACGGCGGTGGCCGGAACCGTCGTCGCGGTCGCAGCCGTGGCGGCAACGGCGGCAACAACGGCGGTGGGCGCCGCAACCCGGTCAAGGGCATGCAGGGCGCTGACCTGACCAAGCGTCTGCCCGCCCCGCCGAAGCTGGCCAAGGACACAATGCGCATCTACGCGCTCGGCGGCATTTCCGAAATTGGCCGCAACATGACCGTCTTCGAATACAACGGCCGTCTGCTCATCGTCGACTGCGGCGTGTTGTTCCCGAACTCCGACGAGCCGGGCGTGGACCTCGTGCTGCCGGACTTCGGTCCGATCGAGAACAAGTTGGACAAGATTGACGGTCTCGTCGTCACGCACGGCCACGAAGACCACATCGGTGCGATCCCGTGGCTGCTCAAATTGCGCCACGACATCCCGATCTACTCGTCCAAGTTCACCAACGCGCTGATCAAGGCGAAGACGCAGGAACACCGCCAGCGTCCAAAGCTGCACGACGTGAACAAGGACTCCGAGGTCAACGTCGGTCCGTTCCGTCTGCGTTTCTGGCACGTTAACCACTCCATCCCGGAGTGCCTGGGTGTGTCCATCAAGACGGGTGCGGGCCACGTCGTCATGACCGGCGACGTCAAGGTTGACCAGACCCCGTACGACGGCAAGCCGACCGACCTTCCAGCGCTGTCGCGGCTTGGCGACGAGGGCATCGACCTGTTCATGTGCGACTCCACCAACGCCACCATCCCGGGCATTTCCGCCTCGGAGGCAGGTATCGAGGAGACGCTGACCCGTCTGGTGTCCAACGCGCGTCAGCGTGTGGTAATCGCGTCGTTCGCGTCCAACGTGGCGCGTGTGCAGATGGCGGTCAACGCCGCTGTGGCGAATAACCGCAAGGTCGCCTTCAACGGCCGTTCCATGCTGCGCAACATGGAGATCGCGGAGAAGATGAACCTGCTCAAGGCGCCGAAGGGCACGATCATCCCGATCGAAGAGGCCGCGAAGATGGCCCCGCACAAGACTCTGTTGATCACCACGGGCACCCAGGGCGAGCCGATGGCGGCGTTGTCGCGCATGTCGCGCCGCGAGCACCGCCAGATCACCATCCACGACGGCGACACGATCATCCTGTCGTCCTCGCTCATTCCGGGCAACGAGGAGGCCGTCTTCGCGGTGATCAACAACCTCGCCCAGATCGGCGCGAACGTGATCACCAACGCCGAGGCGCACGTCCACGCCTCGGGCCACGGGTACGCCGGTGAGTTGCTCGCGCTCTACAACGCGGCGCGCCCGCGCAACGCGATGCCGGTGCACGGCGAGTGGCGCCACATGCGCGCCAACAAGGAGCTCGCCATCTCCACCGGTGTGAAGCCGAACAACACGGCGCTGGCGCAAAACGGTGTGGTCGTCGATATGCACAAGGGCAACATCAAGGTCGCCGGCCAGTACCAGGTCGGCCAGCTCTACGTCGACGGCACCACCATGGGCGATGTGGATCCGGACGTGCTCGCGGACCGTACCTCGCTGGCATCCGGCGGCGTTGTGTCGATCACCTGCGTCATCGACGACGCCACCGGTCGCCTCCTCGAGGCTCCTCGCGTATCGACGACCGGCTACACCGACGACGACCGCGACTTCAACAAGAAGGTCGTCGAAGGTGTCGAGGCCGTGATGGGCGATCTGGCTGCCGAGGGCGAGAACGACCCGTTCCGCATGGTGCAGCAGATTCGCCGCAAGGTCTCCCGCGCGATTGAGCAGAACTACAAGCGCCAGCCGGTGATTCTCCCGACGGTCGTGCCGATGTCTTCCGACAACCACGCCGCAACCGAGGACGAAATCGCCGCGACCCGCGAATCGCGCTAGTTCGCTTCTCGACGACACCGTCACCCCCTCATCCTGTGAATTTCAGGAGAGGGGGTGATGTGCGTCATAGACGGGTGTAGCGTTCGGGCTATGAAAACCGCAACGAAAATCGCCGCGGCTTTTCTCGCCGCCGCGATGACACTCGCACCAGCTGCTAACGCCTTTGAGGGCGACGTCGACTGGACGGGCGGGCGCCCGCTGCCACCTGGCACCGAGGTCCCGTTCGACCCCGGCTACGCGTCAGCGTTCAAGATGTACGACGTGATCCGACTCGGCGACCCGAACTACCGCAACGCCCAGGTGCCCGGCGTCCGGGTGGTGGGCAAATTCGAGGGCGACCAGATCATGTGCCTGATGAACGCGAAGGGCGGGCTGACGGGCTGTTACGTCGACGGCCAGCCGGTGACCAACCTCGGCTGGGGTCGCGGCGGCATGCGCGTGACCACCGACCCGGTGATCGAACGGTTTGCTCCGGCGATCAAGGAGATTCAAAAGTTCGAGGCGCAGTTCTCGAGCGGCTCGTCGTTGAGCTCGAGGTAGCTAAACTCGGGCGCATGTCTTTTGCACAGCAGGAACGCGCCCGTTTAGCAGACCTTCTTCTTGAGGTCGGACCCGATGCCCCAACCCTTTGCGAGGGGTGGACGACGTTCGACCTCGCAGTCCACTTGCTCATCCGCGAGAGAAAGCCGTTGGCTGCACCGGGTATTTTCGTCGACGCACTCTCAGGTGTCACCGACGATGAGACGGAAAAGCAGAAGGCCCGGCCGTACGAGGAGGTCGTGCGCGAATGGGCTGCAGGTCCACCGGCATTGCTGAAGCCGGTCAACACGGCAATGAACACTTCCGAGCACTTCATCCACCACGAGGATGTGCGCCGGGGTGGGGGAGAGGCCTCCCCGCGCGAATTCTCCCGCGTGGTCAACCAGGAGCTGTTCAAGCTGGCGAAACGTTTCGGCGGCATGACGCTGCGCAAGGCGCCAGTCCCGGTGATTCTCACGCCTCCCGACATGCCGCCGGCAACCATCGGTGACAAGGCGGGTGTGGCTGACCGGGGCGACAACGTGGTGCGCGTGTCAGGCACGCCCGGCGAGCTTCTTTTGTGGGCATCTGGTCGCGACGCCGCGGTCGTGGAACTAACTGGCGCGGTCGACGCCCTCGAGGGGCTCAACGTCATGATGTAGCACTTGACGGCACGCCGACGGTGTGGTGTGTGGGGAAAATGTGACTGAAGGCGTTAAAGTTACAGCCATGTCTGTCAAAAACACCGCACCGCGCTCGTCGCGGTCTTCCTCGCGCCGGTCGGCGGACGGCACCCGCTACGGCGGACCGGTGTCAATGACGCACCCGCCGACGTCCTCCAACGTCGCCGCCGACACTGCCGACGAGCGAGTCGGGTCCGCATACAAGATCGTCGGTAGTTCCCTCGGCGCCGCAGCCCGCGGCGTCGGTTCGTTTTTCCGGCGCGACGAGCACCACCGCGAGCAGGAAGAAGAGAATCTGAGCACCCCACGCAGGCGCCCGCGCCGCGATGAGCGCGAAGACCACGACAACTACGACGGTTACGACGATCACCAGGAACACGACGAGCCCGCTGGCCCGCGCATGAGCACCTTTGAATCCCACGCCGATGCTTGGGGCTTGGTGCTCATCGGCCTGGCCGCCATCATCGGCGGTTCTGTCTGGTTCGACGTAGCTGGCCCGGTCGGCGATCTGATCTCCACCGGCACGCACTGGCTCATCGGCGCCGGCGCGCTCATTCTCCCGGTGCTGCTGATCGGCATCGCAATTGCGCTCATGCTCAACGTCCGCGCGAGCGAAGCCGTGCGCGCACGGGTAGCGCTCGGGTTTAGCATCATCGCGGTCGCCATGCTGGGGCTTATCCACGTCTTCGCCGGCAACCCCGCGGAATGGGCGGACCGGAAGATCGCCGGGGGTGCGGTCGGCGCCTTCACCGGCGGATTGCTCGCGGCAGGCTTTTCCTCTTACGTCGCCGTGCCGTTGCTTGGACTGATTGTGCTCTACGGAGCTCTCAAGGCAACCGGTATCACGGTGCGCGAAGCGTACGACTACGTCGTGGGTCTGATTACCGGTGTGCTTGCCAGTGACGATAGTGACGATGAGGACGACGACCCGTACGCGCACGTCGAAAGCGATTTAGATGACATCGCAGAGGGCCGCGATCGTCCCAAGAAGCGCCCCGCTCCTCGTCCGGCGCCGCGGCTGAGTCCCCGTCGCCGTCGTCCGTCGCCGATGGAAAGCTACCCCGCCGACGAGGAAGAGGACCTGTTCGACTTCGCCGACGACTTCGACACCGAGTCGGAACCGACATCCGAACCCGAACCTGAACCCGCGCAGACCGCCGTCGTGCCGCGCCCGAAGCGCCGCCCGGCACCGCGTCACGACGACACCGCGAACGAGACGAAGGCACTTCAGCGCCCCGAAGAGCCGGTGGAAGAGACCGCACCCGACGCGGTCGAAACCTCTCGCGAACAGGTCGCCAAGGCGATTGCTGCTCGCTCCGGCATCGACGCAGCGAAGGTGCCAGCGACCACGCCGAAATCCGAAACCGAGCCCAAGGCGCCGAAGCAGGTGCGCAAGATCCCGCAGGGCGATTACACCCTGCCGTCGACGGATCTGCTGTTGGCGGGCACTGCACCGAAGACGCGCACCGAGGCGAATGACCGCATGATCGAGGCGATCACGGACGTCTTCGAGGAATTCAAGGTTAACGCCCAGGTCACCGGTTTCTCGCGCGGTCCGACCGTGACGCGCTACGAGGTCGAGTTGGGCCCCGGCGTGAAGGTCTCCAAGATTACGAACTTGCAGTCCAACCTCGCGTACGCCGTCGCCACCGACAATGTGCGCCTGCTTACCCCGATCCCCGGCAAGTCCGCGGTGGGCATCGAGGTGCCCAACGCCGACCGCGAGATGGTGCGCCTGCGCGACGTGCTGGATGCGCCGAAGGT
>ERZ1029854.66-NODE-66-length-43768-cov-11.162377_pt1 | contig 43768 bp, 52 predicted proteins | sample MGYA00519239_ERZ1029854 | MGnify/ENA primary metagenome ERZ1029854 (study PRJEB33666, sample SAMEA4610917) | skin metagenome | biome: Human-associated habitat; feature: Malodor aspect; material: skin | place: Philippines | collected 2015-08 ... | reverse complement strand
GGCATGCCCGACCTCGACTTCACCACGAAGAAGCTCGAGCTCACCGACCTTGACAGCGCCGGCACGCCACGCGCCTGGGCCGCGGTGCCGGGCAAGGACAACGAGCTTGTCGCGGTGTCGGTGAAGGGGAAGGACGCCTCCGTCTGGACGCTGAACGTGGACGGCAAGGCCGCCACCGCCAAGCCGAAGAAGGCGGAGGTTGCGGCAGGCACGAAGCTCGCTGAGCTCGGGGCGCTGGATTACGCGTACAACGAGGAGGGTGGCGCCACCGTCTTCAGCGACGGCATGGGCCGCGGCCTCAAGCTGGAGAGCGGCAAGGTCTCCGCCGAGGAGCGACGCCTCGTGGACAACTACGCGGGCGTCGCTGGCCTGGCGCTCGGCTCGCCGTACAGGGTGGTGACCCAGACCGCGGCGCCGTCCTCCTCTGCGGAGGCGACCCCGGCCAGCACTGCCCCGTCCTCTGCTCCGGCAACGACCACGCCGGCTCAGTCCTCCGAGCCGGCGGCGTCCGCGACCACGACCGCCCCGGTGATCATGCCGGCGACCGCGCCGAGCGCCGCCACGAGCAGGGCGGGCCGCAGGGGCAGCCGGCGCAGCACGGCGATGACGAGGATCGCCAGCGCGAGCTCACCACGGCCCTGGACCTCCCAGGCGTCCGGGCGCTCGGTCGGCAGCACCTTGATCGAGACGTTACCGATCAGCTCCTGGTCCAGACGTGCCTTCACCATGCGAGCAGTGAGCTTGTCGCCGCCGTTGCGGCCCGCCATCGGCGAGGTGTTCACCCCGATGGTCATGGAGATCGCCGGGTCGTCGATAGCAATGCGCGGCAGCGGCTCGACGTGCTCCGGGTCGCACAGGGTGTCGCCGATCATGATGTTTTCCACACCCGAGATGGCGGCGATGTCGCCGGCGACGACGTCGCCCTCGGCCGGGACGCGGTCCAGGCCCTCGGTGACGAGCAGCTCCGCGATCTTGACGTTCTTCACCTGCTGGTTGCCCTCGTCGTCGTAGTGCACCCACGCGACCGTCTGGCCCTTCTTCACCGAGCCCTTGTACACGCGGATCAGCGCGATACGACCGAGGAAGGACGAGGAGTCCAGGTTGGTCACCTGCGCCTGGAACGGCGCGTCGATCTCCGCAGACGGCTCCGGCAGCACGTCGTAGATGACATCGAAAAGCGGCTGCAGGTCCTCGTTGTCCGGCAGGTTGCCGTCGCCCGGGTTCTCCAGGGACGCACGTCCTGCGCGGCCGGAGGTGTAGAGCACTGGCAGCTCAAGCAGGTTCTCCGCGGCCTCGGCGGCCTCCGGGTCTTCCAGGCCGGCGCCGAGCTCGAGGAGGAGGTCTTGTGCTTCCTCCACGACTTCGTCGATACGCGCGTCCGGACGGTCGGTTTTGTTCACGCAGATGATGACCGGCTTCTTCGCCTCGAGCGCCTTACCCAGCACGAAGCGGGTCTGCGGCAACGGGCCTTCGGAGGCGTCAATCAGCAGCACGACGCCGTCGACCATGGACAGGCCGCGCTCAACCTCGCCGCCGAAGTCGGCGTGGCCCGGGGTGTCGATGACGTTGATGATCAGGTCCGTGCCGTCTTTGCCCTTGCCGGCGCGGCGGATGGCGGTGTTCTTGGCCAAAATGGTGATGCCGCGCTCAGACTCGAGCTCGCCGGAGTCCATCACGCGGTCGCCGTGCTCGCCGTGGTCGCCGAACACGCCGGACTGCTCCAGCATGCCGTTGACCAGGGTGGTTTTGCCGTGGTCGACGTGGGCGACGATGGCTACATTGCGAAATTCAGGGTGCGACACTCAACAGATCCTTTTGGATTGGCGGAAATAACGCCTAAACGATACTCCCCTGTCGCCAACGCGCGCACATGTTCCGGCCGGTTCCGCTTGACGCTGTTGCTTATGTGACTAATGTTGCTGTAGTTGTTTCCTTGACCCCGGACAAAAAGGACAGCTGTGCGCACTCCCCGATCCCTTGCACGCTCCGCAGTCGCGGCGGTTTGTGCTGCCGGCATGCTGGCAGCTGGTGTCGTCGATACGCAAACTGCCCACGCCGCGTCGTCGAACCCGCTCGACGAGCTCGGACGCCCAACCCCGGCGACCATCGCGCGCGTTAACGCGTTCGCCGACCAGCCGTACGTGCCGGTGCAGGTGGGCAACGCGCTGCGCACCGCAGTGGCGTTCTTCGCCGGCTCCGGCGAGATGGGCGGGCCTCCCCTGCCCAAGGACGCACCGGCGTTCACGCAGTTCGCTTGGCCGACGGTGTCGGGAAACTGCATCGGCAAGGGGATGCACTCCACCGCCTCCGCCATCGCGGTGCCCGGACCTGCGAAATCCCCCGCCCCGGGAGCGAAGGCCGGGCAGACCACGTTCGTGTTCACCGCCCTCGGCACCCCAGCGGCCGCACAGAAGCAGGGGCTCATGAAGGTGTACTGGGTCAACCTGAACACGCTTCGCACAGGTGTAACGCCGCTTGGCAACAACGGGATAAACCCGACAGGACCGTCCACCTTGTCCGCAACAGCGGACACGGGCTCGGGCCGCGTCCTCGCAGTTGTCGACGGTAGCGTGCGCACCACCGATCGGACCTGCGCCTTTGCCCCTACTGCCGCATCAATCAACGTGAGGTAACCGATGAGCGTCGACCTGCACCCCGTCAAGCAAGAGACCTTCGACACGGCTGCCAACATCAACACCGACCCGAAGGGTTTCCTGCGCGAGGTGGACACGTTCCTCGTCACCGACTTCGGCCTCTACATGGCCCGCGGCGCGAACCACCCGGAGTTCGGGTACCTGGAGAGCTGGCTGTTGCCCGAGCTGGGGCTGCGCGCGAACATCTTCCACTACCGCGAAGGCGCGGAGCGCGAGCAGGACTTCTACTTCGACATTGCGGACATCGACGTCGACGGAGACGTGTGGAGCACCCGCGACCTCTACGTCGACCTGGTGTCGTTGACTGGCAACCCAATCGACGTGCTCGACATCGACGAGCTCGCCGCCGCCACCTCCGCCGGCCTGATCACCGCCGAGGACGCCGAGAAGGCCATGGACGTCACCCTTAACGCGGTCGAGGGCATCACCCGCCACGGCGACGACGCGATGGAGTGGCTGCGCGCCCTCGGCATCGAACTAACCTGGGCCGACAAGGTCGAGCTCACTCCGGTCGGCGCATAACTTCCACGTCTACCGACACTTTCTCCAGCGCCGCCTCCTGCCGCGCCCACATCTGCCACCACAGGACGTAGCCCGGGTCCCGCGCGAGCGCCCGGGCCTTTCTCGTGTTCTCGTCCGCGGTCACCCGGATCGTGTCCACGTCCCCGCGCATCCGGGCAGCGCGTATCGACGACTCCGTGACCGCCCCAACCCCTTCCACCACGAGATCCTCCCCCGGTTTCAGTGGCACCCACTCGGCGCGGCGGTGGCGGTACCAGTCCCACCGCCAGTATCCGGGGCGCACCGGGTGCAGCACGTCGCGCGCCACCATCGCGGCACCTTCCTGCAGGCCGTACCAGCCCGGATAGAAGTCGTCGAGGTGCACCACGCGCATGCCCAGCGCGTCGCCGATCTGGCCGGCGAGGGTGGTCTTGCCGGACCCGGAGGCGCCGTCGATCAAAAGCGTGTACGTCATCGCACCGACCACACCGGGCGTAGATCCCCGGTAAGCCACGCGACACCGAGGGCGACAAGCGCGGTACCGAGGCAGACCGCCATGACGATCCAGTCGCGAGTGTGCAGTTTGGATTCGCGCGCCCAGGACCGTGTCGTCGGCCCGCCGAAGGCGCGGGCCTCCATCGCGGTGGCAAGTTTGCCGGCGCGGCGCAGCGACATCACGAGCAGACCGAACGACAAGGAGAACCAATACTTGATCTTGCCCTGGTCGGCGATGCCTCGGGCGCGGCGTGAGCGGCGCATGGCGTCGAGGTCGTCGCGAAGCAGTGTGAGCATTCGAAGGGCTGCCACCGCGCCGATGACGAAGCGCTCCGGGAGGTGCAGCACCTGCGACAGGCCATCTCCGAGGTCGGTGGGATCCACGTCGGCGGACAGGAGGACAACAGGTAGCGCGATCGCGAGTACGCGCAGGATGACGGCCCACGCGAGCGACACCGACAACTCGGTGACGTGGACGAGCCCCCACTCGAAGTAAGTCTCGCCGCCCGCTTGTCCGTAGAGCGCCATCGGAATGCCTGCCAGTGGCGCGACGATGAGGATCGGCAGTGCCCGTTTGAAAAAACGGCCGTAACTCAAACCGCACAGCGGAACCATCACCACAGTGAAGGCGAGCACGAAAGTGGCGGAGACCCAGTCGATGGTGAACATCAGCGGCGTGGTCAGCAGCGCCAGGCCGAGGATGCGCGTGACGGGGTTGATGTTGGCCAACAGATTCATGGGCTAGCTCTCCCCCGCCGTGATGTGCTCGGTGTGGTCGCCGAGTGAGGCGATGAACGCCTCGTCGTGGGTAATCGAGATGACCGTGACGCCGTTGTCCGTCAGTTCCCGGATCAGGCCAACAAGTTCCACGAAGGTGCGGTCGTCCTGGCCGAACGTCGGCTCGTCCAGGATGAGCAATTGCGGGGCGTTGACCAAAGCGGTAGCCACCGACAGGCGGCGCTTTTCCCCGCCGGAGAGGGTGAACGGGTTCGCGGTGACCAGGTGGTCGAGGCGGAGGCGGTGCAGGAGGTCGTCGATACGCTCCTGCGGCGCACCGGACAGTGCCATCTCCTCGCGCACGGTGGCGGTGACGAACTGGTGCTCCGGCTCCTGAAACACGTAGCCGATGCGGCTGGCCAGGTGCTTCGACGACCAGTCAATCGACGGCTTGGTCAACCCCTGGCGGATCGTTTCGGAGTACTCCACCACGCCGCGCTCCGGCGGTGTCAGACCCGCGAGCACCTGCACGAGCGTGGTTTTGCCGGAGCCGTTCTCGCCGGTGATCACGGTCGAGTAGCCCTCCGGTGCGCGAACCGTGCGCGGCGGGCCAAAACGCGTGAGCAGATTATTCGTGGCCACGGCGTCCTGCACATCAGATGGGACGTCCTTTGCCGGGGGCAGCGGCGGTGCGTCCGGAAGCTCCTCGGCGGTGATGCGGCGCAGTCCGTCGCGGCCCAGGCGATAGTAGGTGTCCACTACGTGCGCCCAATGCTTCGGGCGATGCTCGACCACGATCAGTGTGGCCCCGGTGCGCTTGCACACTCGATCGACGGCGTTAATCACCTCGTCGCGGCCGTGCGGATCCAGATTGGCGGTCGGCTCGTCGAGCACCAAAATGTCCGAGCCCATCGCAAGGACCCCGGCAAGGGCGAGGCGCTGCTTCTGCCCGCCGGATAGGTGCGCGGTGCGGTGGTCGAGTGACACGTCGAGGCCGACATCGTCCAGCGCTACCTCGACACGGCGCCAAATCTCGTCGCGGGGCACGCCGAGGTTCTCCGCGCCGAAAGCGACATCGTCGCCCACGCGGGACAGAATGGTCTGCGCCTCGGGATCCTGCAGCACCATCCCGACGGTCCCGTCGACGTCCAGGGTGCCGGCGCGGCTGCCGTCCTCGGAGTCGTCGATAAGCCGTGCGATCACCGCGAGCAGCGTCGATTTTCCGGAGCCGGAATCGCCGGTGATCAGGATGCGCTCGCCGCGCTCAACGTCGAGGTCGACGCCGGAAAATGCCGGCTCTGGACGCGTCGCGTGCTGGTAGGACAGCCCTCGGGCGCGGATGACCGGCGCCATTTACGCAGCCTGGTCGAAGCGCTCGCGGCCGGCGCCGAAGCGATCAAGTGCACCGGTCTTTGCCAACGCCTTGACCAGGTAGTACGAGAACACACCGGCAAGGATCGCGCCGGAGACGATCAGGCAGGCCAGGTAGATGAGGTTGAACTGCAGGCTCATCGCCAGGTTCGGCGTGAGAAACAGCTCCAAGATGAACGCACCGACACCAGAACCGATACCGGAGAGCACCGCCGTGGACAGGCCAAAGCGACGGTAGGCAAAGATCAGGAAGATCAGCTCAGCGCCGAAGCCCTGGGCCAGACCCGAGTAGAGCGTCTCAATGCCCCACTGGCTGCCCAGCACTGCCGACACAGAAGCGGCAACTACCTCGACGAACACCGCGGCGCCCGGCTTGCGGATGATCAGGCCGCCGAGCACACCGCCGGTAAACCAGATACCGGTGACCAGCCCACCCAGGCCCGGGGTCAGGGCGTCGAGCGCCTTAAACCCCGCGTAGCCGATGCTGTTCCACACCCAAAACAGCAGGCCGCAGGCCACACCCAACACAGCGGCGGTGACAATGTCGATCACACGCCACGAATAGTTCTTCGCCATAATCTTCCTTCCTCGCGCCGGCATTACCCGGATCAGGTTCTACGGTTCGCCGTCAACCGGCATCTCAGCTGCAACGCAGCTCCCGTGCAGTGTTCAGTTCTCCGGCGATGCTACAACATGGCCCAGACATGCTTATCGACGACGTCCGCAGGCCGGCTGCGTGGCGTCGTCGATAAGCAAATGGCTCCTAGCCGCGGCCCAACTCGATGTTGAGGCCCGGCACGGAATCGATCAGGTTGCGGGTGTACTCCTCCTGCGGGGTGTCGAAGATCGCGTCCGCGGGGCCCTGCTCCACCACCTTGCCCTGGCGCATGACCACGATGTCGTCGGCGGTCTCGCGCACCACCGCGAGGTCGTGGGTGATGAACAGGTACGACAGGTCCATCTCCGCCTGGAGCTCGTTGAGCAGGGTGAGGATCTGGTCCTGGACCAGCACGTCGAGGGCCGAGACCGCCTCGTCGAGCACAATGACCTCCGGGTCGAGCGCCATCGCGCGTGCGATCGCGATGCGCTGGCGCTGACCGCCGGAGAGCTCGTTGGGGTATCGGCGCATCGCGGAGCGCGGCATCTGCACCTTGTCCAGCAACTCCGCCACGCGGGCCTCGCGCTGCTTCCGGTTGCCCACCTTGTGCAGGCGCAGCGGCTCCTCGATGCAGCGGTAGATGGAAAACATCGGGTCGAGCGAGCCGTACGGGTTCTGGAACACCACCTGCATCTTGCGGCGGATGTTGAAGAGCTCCTTGCGGCTCAACTTCGAGATGTCCTGGCCCTCGAAGTACACGGTGCCGCTGGTCGGCTCGAGCAGGCTCAGCGCCATATTGGCCACGGTGGACTTACCGGAGCCGGACTCGCCGACGAGCGCGAGTGTGGTGCCGCGGCGCAGGTCGAAGGACACCTCGTCTACGGCGCGCAACACCTTCTTGTCCGCCTTCTGGCCGCGGACATCGAACTCTTTGACCAAATTGTCCACGCGTATGACCACGTCCTCCGGTTTGGTCCCCACCGCCTTCGCGCCTTCGCCGGTGGAGGCGGCCTGGGTGCGGGCGGCGGCGAGCGACGGTGCGGCGTCGACAAGCCTGCGGGTGTACGGGTGCTTCGGGTTGCGCAGAATGTCCAGGCTCGGGCCACGCTCGACCACGCGGCCGCGGTGCATGACCAGCAGGTGGTCGGCGCGCTCGGCGGCCAGGCCGAGGTCGTGCGTGATGAACAGCAGCGCAGTCTGCGACTCCTGCGTGAGCGTCTCAAGGTGGTCCAAGATGCGCTTTTGCACGGTCACGTCAAGCGCCGAGGTCGGCTCGTCGGCAATGAGCAGCTCGGGGTTGGCGGCCAGGCCCATGGCGATGAGCGCGCGTTGGCGCATGCCGCCGGAGAACTCGTGCGGGAACTGCGTCGCGCGGCGCTCCGCGTCCGGCAAGCCGGCGTGCTCGAGGAGTTCGATGACGCGCTGGTGACGTTCGGAGCCGTCCACGATGTTGTTCGCCTTGAGCGACTCCTCCACCTGCGTGCCGATGCGCCACACCGGGTTCAGGTTGGACATCGGGTCCTGCGGCACGAGGCCGATCTTGTTGCCGCGGATCTTTTGCCAGCCCTTCTCGTCCAGGCCGGTGAGTTCCTCGCCGCGCAGCTTGATCGATCCTTGAGTGACCTTGCCGGTGCCGGGCAGAAGACCCAGCACCGCCATGGCGGAGGTGGACTTGCCGGAGCCGGATTCGCCGACGATGGCCACCTTCTGACCCGGGTAGATGGTCAGGTCAAAGTCGCGCACCGCCTCGACGACACCGGTGGAGGACTCGAACGCGATGCGCAGGTCCTCGACCTCGAGCAGCGGCTCTGGGGCATCGGTGTGAGAGTTGGCGTTGTTGTCGTTACCGATTGCGGTAGTCATCGCTTCCTCGCCTTCGACCAAGTCAGGAACCGCGGACATGTTTCGCAGTTCACACTTTTGGGTACGTGTATTCCAGCACACCGTTCAGGCCTTTGGTGGCGTTTTCACAAATAACTTTCACGCTATAGGTGCGGTCGTGGGCAATCGTCGGTTTGTTTTACACTGTGCGCTTGTGGCGTTCGCGCCTGCTCGACCTGTCCCCCGTTTCGGAAAGGACCCTCATGGCCGGTGGCCTGCTAGCTCTTCTCGACGACGTCGCGCTCATCGCCCGCCAAGCGGCGGCGAGTGTCGACGACGTCGCCGCACTCACCGCGAAGACGTCGTCGAAAGCCGCCGGCGTAGTTATCGACGACACCGCGGTGACCCCGCAGTACGTCTCTGGCGTCACCCCGGCGCGCGAACTACCGATGATCTGGAAGATCACGAAGGGTTCGCTTCGCAACAAGCTCCTGATCATCCTGCCGATCGCGCTGCTGCTCAACGCGTTCGCGCCGTGGGCGCTCGTCCCAATCCTCATGCTTGGCGGCGCGTATCTGAGCTTCGAGGGCGCGGAGAAGATCATCCACAAGCTCACCACCGACTCCAAAGAGCAGGAAGAGCAAGCGGTCAATAAATCCGAGCAGGACGAGGACTCCCTTGTCAGCAGCGCGATCCGCACCGACCTCATCCTGTCCGCGGAGATCATGATCATCGCACTCGACGAGGTCAAAGACCAGTCCATCTGGATGGAAGCCGCCGTACTGATTGCGGTGGGCATCTTCATCACCCTGGTCGTCTACGGCGCGGTGGCGCTGTTGGTGAAGATCGACGACATCGGCCGCGGCATGATCGAGCGCGGCAACGCCCCGAAGACAGGCCGCGCGCTGGTCAAGGGCATGCCCTATGTGCTCAACATCATCGGCATCATCGGCACTGTCGCAATGTTGTGGGTCGGCGGCCACTTGATCGTCCGCGGTTTGGACGAGGTCTTCGGCTTCACCTGGCCGCACGACCTGATCGCCCGAGGCCAGGAACTCGTCGGCGGTGAGGGCTTTGCCGCCTGGCTCGTCGACACCGGTGTCTCGCTTGTCGCCGGCCTTATCGTGGGCTTTATCATCGCTGCCATCGTCGGTGCGTTTGGCAAACTTCGCGGCAACAGTGACGCTGAGGACACCGAAAAGGCGGCCGCCTAGCGCGCCTACAATGCGCCCATGGCCCAAAAGCTCTACCCGCTACCCCCGTCGACGTGGGGCGCAGCCGTCGAAATCCCGCTCGAGCACGTCTCCCAGGCGGCTCTGTTCACTGATTTCGCAGGCACCCGGGGCTCCACCTACGTTCCGGTTGTGCTCGAGGCGAACCCGCTCAACGCCTCCTGGCGGGTGCGCGTGCACAACCCCGACTCCGCCGCCGGCCACCTGCCTGGCCCGGTCCTCGGCGAGATTTCACCGCAGTGGCGCGCGCTTTACGACGAAACCGAGCGCATCCACTCCTCCTTTTTCAAACCCGTGACGTTGGCGGCGGTGAAACTCGACCGCGAGGCCGGCCGCTTCGAGGTCAATGTCCTCCTCCCCGAGCCCCAACTCGCTGTCCCCCGCAACAACGCCCCAGAGGACGCGGCGGTGCTGCCCGCCGGCGACATGCTCGTCATCAACACCGCCGAGGGCGAGTTCGACGGCGCGGAGCTAGACAAACGCTCGCCCGGCCAGTGGTTCGTGGGGCTGCAACTTGTCGACGACACCGTGGTCGCCACCCTCGACGGCCACGTCTTAGGCACCGTGGCTGAAGACCAAGTAGCCGAATGGGTGCGAGCCTTCGACCGGGGCACCCTGTGGGCGCGTGCACTCATTTTGAACGGCATGGCGGCGCTGGACGCAGGCGCGCCCGAAGAGGGCGTGGACACCGTGCCGCCGCTGACCTCGGAACCGATCCGCCCGATCACGCCCTGGCAGATTATCGACTTCCCGGACGGCAGCTGGGCGGTCACTGTCGAGCGCGATGCCGCGACAGATCCCCAGGACACGGTCCGCCCGAAGCACACCGCGCGCTACGTCTCGCTTGAGGGCAAAGGTCGCCCCGAGGAGCTCGAGGCCCCGACGGAGATGTTCGCGCGTCTCGACGAGCCGGAAGCGCCGTCGGAAGCGGATGAGCCGACTCCCGCTCCGACAGCCATTGCCCAGGACCAGCCGCAGGAGCGCTACCTCACTGAGGTGGAGAAGGTGCAGCTCAGAAGGCGTAAGCGGGGTCGGCGACGCGGTGGGCGGCATCGTCGATAAGCAATCGTCCCTATGGTGGGAAGCGTAAGCGTCATCCCAACCGAAGGAGCGATTATGGCTGATCATGGACCGAACCCGTACGTCGTCGACATTGAGAAGGCGACGCTGGACAACGAGGCGTTCCGCGACACTCTGTGGACCGGCAAGAACCTGCAGCTAACCGTGATGACCATCCCAGCCGGCGGCGAGATCGGCGCCGAGATTCACGACGACCACGATCAGTTCCTCCGCCTCGAGGAAGGCGAGCTGGTGGCCAAGATCGGCGCGTCTGAGGACGACCTGGACATCGACCAGGCTGTCGGCGCCGACTGGGCAGCGTTCGTCCCGGCCGGCAAGTGGCACAATTTTGTCAACGAGTCCGACAAGCCGGCGAAGCTCTACTCCATCTACGCGCCTGCGGAGCACAAGCCGGGCACCCGCCACGAGACGAAGGCTGACGCGGACAACGACCCGCACGAGACCGACGCGGTCTAGCTCTTTCCAGTCAACGCACAGGAAAACGTCACGGCTCCGGAACCGCACCGGGGCCGTTTTCGTTTGCTACATTCAATGGGTCTCATTCGCAATCCCCCACTTGTCTGAGAAGGCCTCTCCCCATGCGTTTTTCCCCGCGCCACCTGTCGCTTATTTGCGCCGCCACCGCTAGCAGCCTCGTCATGTCCGGCACCGTCTGTGTCACCGCGTCGGCGGAGTCGAGCTTGAGCTCGCTGTCGTCGTCACGCTCCGCCCCGAAGACGTTCACACCGGTCAAGCCGCCGGAAAAGCGCGCATCCGAGCCGGTGACCATGCCCGACGGCACCACGGTGCAGATCATGGACGACCTGCTCGGGCGTTACTCGGCGCACACCGGGTTCCGCGAGGGCGACTTGGGCATCATGGCCCCGCTGACCAACAGCGACGAGTTCGCGCTGGTGTTCGGCGATTCGTTCCGCACCTCCATCACCAAGGGCAAGCACCAGTGGCTCAGCCCGGTCGGTGTGGTGGCGAAGCGAAACGAGGACGGCTTCATTGAAATTGTGCGTCCACTCAACGCCGGCGAGCGGGTGGAAAACCTGGTCACTTACTACCGCGCCGACAATCTGACCTTAATCCCGTCGGACGTGATCAACATCGACGGCACGCTGTACATGCAGGGCATGTGGAACCAGGGCATCGGCAACGTGCTGCGCACCCAGATCTGGAAGTCCACCAACAACGGCAAAACCTGGCAGTCGGTCGCCGTAACGGGGGCCGACTACATCGACGGCATGGGCGACCTGCTCACCTGGGAGAAGGGCCAAGACGGCTACATCTACGTCATGTCCACTAGGTTCAAGCGGGAAGACTCGGTGTTCCTGTCCCGCTTCAAGCCGGAAGACATCGGCGATCGATACAAGTGGGAGCTCTATAACGCGTCCACCGGCGAGTGGGGCAACGTGGCTTCGCCGATTCTGGATAGCGGCGTGCAGGCCGGCGAGATGAACCTGCGCTACATCGACGGCCACTGGGTGCTCGTGATGTTCAACCGAAAGACGCTGGCTATCGAGGTCCGCATCTCCGACACACTGGTGCAGAATTGGAACGACGTGCCTGTGGCCACCATCGCCAAGAACGGGCCGTGGTCTCGGGAGCAGACTCCGGAGAACTGGTCGCAGCCCTACGGCGGCTACATCGTGCCGGGCTCGCACATCGACGACATGGACATCGTCGTCTCCCAGTGGAACACCGCCACAGATGAGCGCTATATGTCCACCCAGTTCAACGTGAAAGGCTTGGACAAGTTCTTCGGCATTGACATGGACACCGCCTACCAGGAGCCGGAGGCGATCGTGGTCGAAGAGTTCGACGCCGACGACGACACCCCGGACATGCAGGCGGAGGACTCCTTGTTGTCCAGCAGCTCGGAGGTGTTCCTCTCCTCCGAGGACCACAGCGCGCTGCGCACCGCCGGCATCGTCCTCGGTGTGCTGGCGGCCCTCAGCGCAGCCGGTGCGCTGGCGTTCCCGTTGATCAAGGACTCCATCCCGGAGCCGGTGGTGAACATGCTGCCGTCGCAGGTGCGCCAGATGCTGCAGATTTAGTTCCCCATCCAAGCCCAGTATCATCTGCCCGGTGAACCAGACAGCGAGAACTTCCCCGTGGCCTGCTCTTTGGAGCATGATGCTCGGGTTTTTCATGATTCTGGTGGATTCCACCATCGTCTCGGTGGCAATCCCGGCGATCTCGCAAGGCCTCGACGCCTCCTACAACGAAGTGCTGTGGGTCAACAGCGCGTATCTGCTCGCCTATGCGGTGCCGCTTCTGATCACCGGCCGCCTCGGCGACCGCTTCGGCCCGCGCACGATTTACCTCATCGGGCTGTTCATCTTCACCGTGTCCTCGCTCGCCTGCGGGCTGGCGGACACGTCCGCAGCCCTCATCGCGGCGCGTGCGTTCCAGGGCCTGGGCGGTGCGATGGTCACGCCACAGACGATGTCGGTGATGATCCGCACGTTCTCACCGAAGGAGCGCGGCGGCGCGATGGGCGTGTGGGGCGCAACAGCCGGCCTGGCCACCGTCACCGGCCCGCTTTTGGGCGGGGTGCTTGTCGACGCCGCCGGCTGGCCCTGGATCTTCTACGTCAACGTGCCCATCGGCATCCTGGGCCTCATTTTGGCGTGGATCTTCGTGCCCAAACTCGAACAAACCAACCGCCACTTCGACTGGCTCGGCGTGGTGCTCAGCGCCATCGGCATGTTCTGCCTGGTCTTCGGCGTGCAGGAGGCGCAGCACTTCGGCTGGGATTGGCGCGTGTGGGCCCTGCTCGCCTTCGGCGCCGCCGCGATGGTCGCCTTCTTCCGTTGGCAGGCGCGCCAGTCCACCAATGCGTTGGTGCCGCTCGCGCTGTTCGACGACCGCAACTTCTCGCTTGCAGCACTGACCATCTCCACCGTGGGGTTTGCGGTGTCCACCTACGTCATCCCGTGGATGATCTACGTGCAGACGGTGCAAGAGCTCTCCCCGACTCACGCGGCGCTGCTCATCTTGCCGTCTGGTTTGGTCTCGGGGTTCTTGTCGCCCTACATCGGCAGGCTGACCAACACCCACGACCCGAAACCATTCGCCATCGCGGGCATGACCTTAGGGGCGCTCAGCGTCGGTGCGACTGCGATGATTACCGATCCGGGTGTGAGCACGAATTGGATGTATCTCATTTCGGTGGTCTACGGCGTGGCCAACTCCATGATCTGGGGGCCACTTTCCATGATCGCCACCCGTAACCTGGATCCGCGCCTGGCAGGTGCGGGCTCGAGTGTGTATAACACCACCCGTCAGATCGGCGCGGTGATCGGCTCCGCAGCGATCGCGGCGATGATGTCGGCGCAGCTGGATGCGCGCCTCGGCAGCGGTGACGCCGGCCCAGCGCCGACACAGACCACCGGTGCCCTGCCGGAGTTTCTGCACGAGCCGTTCGCGCTTGCTATGGGCACCTCGATTTGGTTGCCCGGCGCAGTCATGGCTGCGGGTGCGATCGCGGCATGCTTCTTCGCAAAGACGAAGTCTTGGAGCGCCTAAGCCCCGGTACCTACCGTTGCAGGCGGATGCGGTCCCAGTGGTCGAATTCGTCGAGCGTGTAAATTACCCGATCCGAGTGGAGCCGGTCGTCCCACAGGAAAGTGAATTCGAAGTGCTCCGGCTTCACGCACCACACGTTCAAGCGCTCACCGTCAAAGTGACGCGAGGCGGTGCCCCGCACGCGGACCGCCCTGCGCAACGGCTGCCACCAAAAACACAGCGCGGCTGCGCTCGAGTTCTCCAGTTGCGAAACCTTTGCGGTCTTCGCGGAGGTGCCGAAGTGGAAACCTTTTTCGTCGAGCGAGATGATGTCGACCATTCGCGCGTCGGGCCTGCCGTGTTCGTCGACAGTGGCCACTGTCACCGCGGAGGGGTCACCGATGCCGTGCGCCACCGCCTCCTCGAACCATTGGGTGAACAGTTCGTTCGGGTCGCGAGGAAGCGAGCTCAAGTCGAAGTCCGAGACCGAGGTATGCGTCTTCGGAAGCTCGCCGATATAGTCCTGCGACAGGTACACCATATTGCGATCGTAACAACCAGCGTCGCAAAATTCGTCCCGTTGGTGCCACGTTGCCCAATCAACCGATAGAAATTGTCCATGCCTAACCCGCGCCGCAAGCCGCGCACCCCGAAGCGGCGCATTGCTGGCTCCTACCCGATCGCATCCGGACACGCGACCATCGTCGCCGATCCCGAGCGCGACGGCGCGTACATCTTGGAGGTAAACAACGTCCCGTCGTCCTATGTGGTGCCCGGCGCGCCGGAGGTGCTCGAGTACGACTACATGCGCTGGATCGCTTCCTTCATCGAGGGCGTCGCGTTGCCGGTGCCGTTCACCGCGGTGCATTTGGGCGCTGCCGGCTGCGCATTGCCGAGTTATGTTCAGCATCGGTGGGATAGCGAAAACATCGCAGTTGAGCTGGACGGCGCGCTGGCGAAACTGGTCCGCGACGTATTCGACCCACCGGTTGCCATCAAGGTTGCTGAGGCCCGCGCGTTCACCCACGCTATCGAGCCCAGTTCTGTGGATGTGATTGTGCGCGACGTGTTCGCCGGCCCCGACACTCCCCGCCCGCTGACCACGGTGGAGTATTACCGCGCGGTGCACCGTGCGCTGCGCCCGGGCGGGGTGTTCGTGGCTAATATCGGCGATGCGCAAGGTCTCGCCCGCACCCGCGCGGAACTTGCTGGCCTGGCGAAAGTGTTTGCGCACACCCACGTTGCAGCCTCTGCACGGGTGCTTTCCGGTGGCGCCTACGGCAACGTTGTTGTCGCGGCGTCCGACGCTCCACTGCGTTTCGGCGGCGAGGTGCCGAGCAAGCCGGGGCAGTTGCTTATCGACGACCACCACCCCGTCCTCCACGACTAGCGCACATTAGAGCTTCAATTCGGTCCCCAGTGACGGCTGGAAGAAGGCGGCGTGGTCGGCTGTGAGGTCCTTGAAGTGCGGCGGGGTGACCTCGGCAAGTGCCGCGATGTAGTCGGGCACGATCGCCTTGGGGATGCGCAGCCCCATGGTCAAGTGCGGGATCCAGCGCGCGCCGCGGCCTTCCGGGTTCGCGGCACTGACCTTATGTGCGGCGCGCTCGAGGTCGTCGGGGGCCTCAAGCAGCCAGGCAACGGTCTGTTTTGACTTGGTGCCGAAGATGACGACGCCGGTTCGTCGTAAAGCGGAGGGCAACACGGGAGGCAATACCTCCGCGGCTTCCCCGATAGCGCGGCGGTGCATGGTGGGAGCGAACGTCACCGAGATGTGCGGGCGCTGGCGCTGCTCAGGCAGACCGCGCTCGGCCAGGGCGGCGTAGATATCGCGCACCGCCTGTTCTTCCTGCTCAGGTAGGCGCAACAGAATGTTCTCGGGTGACACGCCAGCGAGCGTACTATCGGGGCCACTATTCACAAACGAAAGGACAACCGACATGCAAAACGATCCCGCAAAGCCCGGCTACACCACCGCAGGCAGCGACAATAAGCCGGTCGACCACGACGAGGACCAGTTCGCTCAGGACACCGGCTCCGCGCTCGGCTACGGCGAGACCGCGGAGGAAAACGTGGACGACACCACCAACGAGGAAGACTAGACCTCCCAGCGGACCTCATTCGGGTCCTTGTCGTCGCGCCAGCCTCGCCACGAGGCCTGGCGCACTTTCTTATCCCGCGTCTTGCCCGCCAACTGCACCTCAGCGACGTACTTTGGGGTGACCCACCGCGCATCCTTCGCGTCGGAGTCCGGCACATCGACGGCGGGTGTTTTGCGCTCGATGCGGCGCAGTTTTTTGCCGATCTGATCCAGCTGCGCGTTCGAAAACCCCGTGCCCACGCGCCCCGCGTACCGCAACGTTCCGCCTTCATCCGGCACCGCGACCAGCAGCGACGCAATCCCCCGCTTGCCGGTGCGCACGCCGACCACCACAACCTCTTGGTGCAGCGCTCGCTTGATCTTCAGCCACTTCTCGCTGCGCCCCGGCTCGTACACCGAACGCACGTGCTTAGCGACGACACCCTCTAGCCCCAACTCACCCGCCGCTTTCCACGCGTTGTCAAAGGAGCCGCGGTACGCCGGCGGAATGACAACGTGATCTGTGGGGTCAAGCTGCTCGAGCAGTTCGCGCCGGGTCTCCCACGGTTCGCCGGTTAAGTCGCGGCCGCGCAGTCGCAGCAGGTCGAAGACCATGTAGCGCAGTTCGGCGGTGTCGTCGCTACCGTGGCGGTCCACCTTGTGCAACAGCGAGAAGTTCGGCGTGCCGTCGGAGCCCATGGCGATGAGTTCGCCGTCGGCGACGGTGTCGTCGTCAAGCATCTGCTCGAGTTCGTCGGTGTGCGGAAAGAGGTCCGTGTAGTCCTTGCCGCCGCGGCTGCGCAGGCGGATGCCGCCAGACGATTCGGCGAGGATGCGGTAGCCGTCCCACTTCATCTCGAAAGCGAAGGTGGCGCCGTCCTTTTCGCCCAGGGTGATGTCGCCGCGAGTGGCGTTGGTGGGCAGCATCGGCGCGAGTTCAGGTTTGCTCTTAGCTTCGGTTTTCGGCTGGTCCTGCTTCAGGCGCAGCAACCAGTTGTTGTCGTTTGTGCGGATGAGGACGAAGCGGCGCGGCACGCCACCGAGGCCGCCGTCGCTACGCCCGCGCAGCACCGCGATGATTTCGTTGTCGCGCCACTTCTCAATCTCGCAGGTGCCGATGTCCCAAATCTTTACCGTGCCCGCGCCGTACTGCCCCTTCGGGATGGTGCCTTCGAACTCGGCGTACTCGATCGGGTGATCCTCGGTCTGCACCGCCAACCGGTTGAGGTCCGTGGACAGCGGCGGGCCTTTCGGCACCGCCCAAGAGACGAGCACGCCGTCGTGCTCGAGACGAAAATCCCAGTGAAGATGCGAGGCGTCGTGCTCACCGATGACGAAGATCGGCTCGCCGGTCCTGGGCGCGGGTGCGGCATCCGGGACAGGCTCGCCGGTTTTCGTCTTGTCGCGCATGGATCGGTAGGTCGCGAGCCGGTCCTCGCCCGGCGCGCCGAGAACTGCGATCGGGTCGATGCCGTCCCCGACGCGTCGCATGACCTCGTCGAACTCCAGCTGCGCGAGGTCGTTCGAGGCGATTTCCTCCCACGTACGGGGTGCCGCGACGGTCGGGCGGGTACGGCCGCGCAGCGAGTACGGACACACGGTGGTCTTCTTCCCGTTGTTCTGGCTCCAGTCGATGAAGACTTTGCCTTCGCGCTGGGATTTGACCATGGTCGCGGTGATGCGCTTCGGGTGCTCGCGCTGGAGGTGCTGCGCGAGCGTTTTCGCCACCCGCGACACGGCGTCTGCGTCGCTCTGACCGTCCAGGCCTGCATAAAGGTGGATGCCCTTCGACCCGGAGGTCACCGGCACGCAGGTCAGCCCCATGTCTTCGAGGATCCCGCGGCACATGAGCGCAACTTCGGCGGTGTCTTGTAGTTCCACGCCCGGGCCCGGGTCCAGATCGAGCACCAACCGGTCGGGGTTTTGCGGTTTCCCGTCTGCGCCGAAGCGCCACTGTGGGGCGTGCAGTTCGAGGGCTGCGACTTGGGCGAGCCATGCCAGGGTGGCGGGGTCGTCGAGAAGCGGATACGCGTTGACGCTGGTGGTGTGCTGGATTTCGCCGGTGGGGATCCATTCTGGCGCGGAGTCTTCGAGGTCTTTGCGGAAGAAGCTGTCCGCGCCGATGCCTTCGGGCCAGCGTTTACGCGTGATCGGGCGAAGGCGCGCTTGCGGGATGAGCACGCCGGCCACGGCGAGGTAGTAGCGCATCACGTCCGCTTTGGTCGTGCCGGTTTCCGGATACAGCACCTTGTCCAGGTTGCTTACGGTCAGTTCGCGGCCGCCGACGCGGACCTTCTGGTCGCTTGCCATGGCCCCACAATAGAGGCGTGTCCGCAGCGCCGGGCGCGTGTCGCGGGTGCTGCGTAGAGTGTGGCGCATGCGCGCTATTTGGTCCGGTTCTGTCACCTTCGGCCTCGTCAACGTCCCTGTCAAAGCGTTCGGGGCGACTGAGGACCACGATTTGTCGTTCCACCAGGTCCACGACAAGGACGGCGGGCGGATCCGTTACGAGCGCCGTTGCGAGGTGTGCGGCGAGAAGGTGGAGTACAAGCACATCGACAAGGCCTTCGAAGAAGACGGCGACACGGTCGTGCTCACGGACGAAGACTTCGATTCCCTGCCCGAGGCAGACAACGACGAGATCGAGGTCGTCCAGTTCGTACCGGCCGACCAGATCGATCCGCTGATGCTGGAGAAGTCCTACTACCTCGCGCCTGAGGGCAAGACGCCGAAGTCGTACCTCCTGCTGCGACAAACGCTCGAGGATTCAGACCTGATCGCGGTGGTGCGCTTCGCGCTGCGCCAGAAGACGCGCCTGGGCGTGTTGCGCGTAGTGAACAAGGTGATCGTGTTGCAGGGCCTGATGTGGGCCGACGAGGTGCGCCAGCTCGATTTCGACGGCGAGTTCAAGGGCACGAAATCCCGCGCGAAGATCGGCGACAAGGAGCTGAAGCTGTCCAAGCAGCTGGTGGAGTCCTACGCGTCCGACTTCACGCCCGAGGAGTTCGAGGACGACTACCAGAAGGAATTGCGCAAGTTGATCGATGCCAAGTTCGAGGAGGGCGACACCTTGGACACCGACGCCACCTTCGGCGAATCCTCGTCCGAGGACGACGACGGCGACGACAACGTGGTCGATCTCATGGAGGCGCTCAAGGCGTCGCTGGACAAGCGTTCCTCGAAGGAGAGCGCATGAACCCGTTTGAACGCGCAATTGCCGCAGCACCCGACTACGTGCCGTCGTATCTGTCCGCCGTATCTCCCGGAGCATTCTCGCTTGACGACGACTCCACGTGGCGCATCCAAGCCCGCAACTACCGCGGCGACGACGTGGTCTACGCACTGCGCCTCGGTGACGACGACACGGTGCTGCAGGTGTCAATCGACGGCAAGACGATCACGGACATCCCCGAGTTGCCGGCGAAACCGGTCACGCTGCTGGACTGGTACGACGCGATTGTCTACCTCGACGGCTGCGGGCGCGAGGCGGACCGGCAGGACCCGCGCTGGCGCGGCAATGACATCGCCACCGAGATGGAGCGGGTGGAAAACAACGTCGTCTCGGTCTCACACACCCCGGTGCGCCTGGAAGCCTTTGCCTCCCCTGCCGAATGCGAGCGCTACCTGCGGACGGTGCTCGCCTCGAGCCCGGTCAACATCGAAGTCCATGAGCTGTCGTGGCCCGCCGATGCCACGGACACTGGCTGGGGCGATGTCACCGTGATTGCCGATACCGGCCAGCCCGACGAGTACTCCCCCATGCCGTACACCACCGACGCGGACCCGGACCGCTGGTACGAACAGTTGGCGGATTTCGGCTACGCCTCCTACGTCTACGCCCGCTACGCCGACGCGTTTGCCAGTGCGGGCCCGTCGGCCGCAGGCGCTGCGACTGCCTACCGGATCAGCGATCTGCCGGAGTACGTGACGCTCGGCGCCGACTTGGGTACCGAGTGGTGGGCCCTGGTGTTTCCGGACCTGAACTTCATGCTGCAGGTCTCGCCGCAGGCGACGCTGCTCTACATCACGGTGGACGACAACGGCGGCAGCGTGTTCGTCGAAAACAAGCACCAGGTGCCGTACGCGAAGGAGCACCACTTTCAAGAACGGTTCCAGCGCAGGTGGGGCCGGCTTGCCGACGACTCCATTCCCCACACCGACGAAGAAATCACCGCCGCGATCAGTTCCGCACTGGCAGCGATCGGAGACGCACATGGCAACTAACCAAACAGTCGATCCCGTCGACGTGCTGCCGCCGCTAGACAGCGACGGCTGGTCCCACAAGGGCTGCAACTGGACGAACGCGCCGTGCGGCGAGCAGGCGCAGTACTACATCTCCTACCCCTGCCCCGAACACGGCCGCGCGCATGCGGGAGAGACGCTGCTATTTTGCCCGCGCCACTACGCGCTCGGCCTGCTGTATGTGCTTGAAGTAGCCATGCCCGTAGACAAGCTCCGTTTCACCGATCTCGTCTACGAACACGGCGCGCTGTAAGCGCGAACTAATTCCCGGTGAGCTTCTTCAACCGGTCGATCTGCTCCGAAGCCTGCGCCTTGGTCAGATTGGCTGGGATTTGCTCGCCCGCCTGCTTGGCTAGGGAGTCGATGTAAGACTTCTGCGCTTCGGTGGCAGGGTCATCGCCGGAGACCCACTCGGAGGGGTCCTTCTCCAACTCGTCGTCTTGCGCCTGGCCGGTGGCGCCGAGCATCTCCTCTCCGCTGTTCGCAGCCGGATCGGCGTGGGCTGCGTCTGGAGCAGGCTGGCCAGATGCTTGCTGCTGTCCGTCGGTTGCGGGCTGATCTTCGATGGGGTTATTCGGGGTGGTCATGGTCGTCTCCTTTGCTCGATCGAATTGCTGTCATGCTACCCCCTGACACGACACAAGCTTGACGGTAAGTAAGGCTTGCCTTAGTTTCTAGTTTCAGGCTTGCAAAGGTTAGCCTAACCATGTCGACGAAAGGACCCGTGTTGAAACTTCTTCACCGCGCCGGGGCAGTCATCGCCTCCGCAGCACTCGCCCTTGGTCTTACCGCCTGCTCAGGCGATGAACAGGCCCCTGATACTGCGGCGACGACTGCTGCGACGGCAACGCAGTCGTCGGCACGCGAATCGTCCGGCGCAGTAAGCGTCACGGACGCCGCAGGCCGCACGCTCGAATTCGACGAGCACCCCGACCGCATCGTGCTCGCAGAGGGCCGCGCGGTGTATGCCACCGCCGCGTTGCAGGACAATCCTTTCGACAACGTCGTCGCCTACGGCGAGGACCTGACCATGGCCGCGCCGGCCTTCAAGGAGAAGCTGCTCGAGCAGTACCCGGAGGCCAAGGACATGCCGACGATCGGCGCGATCCAGAAGGGCGACGTCACCGTGGAAAACCTGCTCGCGCAGGACCCCGACGTGGTAATCATGACCCTGGATCAGAAGAAGGCAGCCGAGGAAAGCGGTTTCCTTGCCGACATGGATGCCGCAGGGTTGACCTATGCGTTCATCGACTTCCGCCAGGAGCCGCTGGAAAACACCAGCGTATCCATGAGCCTCCTCGGCGGTCTGCTGGGCAAGGAAGACCGCGCGGCGAAGTTCAACGACTTCTACACCGGCAAGGTCCAAACCGTCACCGACCGCGTCGCCGGCATCGAAGACCGACCGGACACGCTCGTGTGGATGGCGGCCGGTTTCAACGACTGCTGCTCCATCGCCGGTGACGTGCACATCGGCAAACTGGTCACCGCGGCCGGCGGCCACAACATCGGCCCGGAGGTGCTCGGCACCGACTCCACCCAGATCACCGCAGAAAAGCTCGTGGAGATCAACCCGGAGAAGCTGATCGTCACCGGCGGCGAATGGGCGAAGGACCCGACGAAGGGCGAGACCTACCGCCACGTCGAACTCGGCTACCAGGCCGACGAGGAGACGGCGAAGGAGTCCTGCGACGGTCCGCTGCTGACCCCGGGAATGGATCTGCTCGACGCCCCGAAGGACGGCAACTACTACGCCCTTTACCACCAGTTCTACGACAACCCGTTCAACGTGTTCGCGCTGGAGGCCATCGCAAAGTGGCTGCACCCGGAGGAGTTCGAGGACATCGATCCGGCCAAGGAGTTCGAGCAGTTCCACGCCGAGTGGCTCCCCTACGACTACAGCGGCACGTTCTTCATCGACCCGGAGACCGCGAATTCCTAAATGACACCAACTGTTGATTCACCAGCTTCCGTAGACCAGCAGGCGCAACTGGCCGCTATTGCGACGTACAAGCAACGCTCTCGTCGCAAAGTGCTTGCAATTGCTGCCCTGTTCCTCGCGGCGGTCGTGAGTTTTATCGTCGCGATCGTCGTGGGCCCGCTCGACATCTCACTTACTGACGTGTGGAACGCGGTGTTCAATCCGGAAGCGGTGGACGACCAAACGCGGACAGTCATCCGCACCCTGCGCCTGCCGGCGGCCGTGATGGCGGTGCTCGTGGGCATCGCGCTTTCGCTCGCTGGCGCGCAAATGCAGACGATCTTGGACAACCCGCTTGCGGAGCCGTTCACGCTCGGCATCTCTGCGGCGGCCGCGTTCGGCGCGGCGCTGTCCATCGTCATCGGCATCATTGTGCTGCCGAACCCCCAGTTAAACCTCGCGTTCACCGCCGCGCTGTCGGCCCTGATCGCCGTGGCCATCGTGGCGGCCGCCGCGGTATGGAAGGGCGCGAACGCCGAATCCATGATCCTGCTCGGCATCGCCCTGTCGTTCCTGTTCCAAGCACTGCTGTCGCTGCTGCAGTACGGCGCGAACACCGAGGCGCTGCAGCAGATCGTGTTCTGGACCATGGGCTCGCTGCAGCGCGCGAACTGGACCACCAACCTCATTCTGGGCGTGGTCATCCTCGTCGCGATCCCGTTCTGCGTGGCCAACGCGTGGCGCCTTACGGCACTTCGGCTTGGCGACGACCGCGCCGCCGCCCTCGGCATCAACGTCGCCCGCCTGCGCGTGACCACCCTGTTAGTCGCCTCCATCCTGGCGGCCGCTGCCGTGGCGTTCACCGGCATCATCGGGTTTATCGGCCTGGTCGGCCCGCACGTGGCCCGCATGCTCGTCGGCGAGGACCAGAAGTTCTTCCTCCCCGCCTCCGCCGCAGCCGGCGCGATGCTGCTCAGCGTCGCCTACGCGGTGTCGCTGTCCATCATCCCGGGCGTGGCCATCCCGATCGGCATCATCACCGCACTTGTCGGTGTCCCGTTCTTCATCTTCCTCATCTTCACCCGCACGCGGCGGAAAGGATAAGGCACATGGCGCTTCAGGTAGACGATCTGACAGTCAAATACGGCCGCAACACCATCATCGACCAGATGAGCTTCGGCCCGCTCGAAGAAGGTAAAGTTGTCGGGCTGCTCGGCCCGAACGCCGCCGGTAAATCCACGTTGGTGAAAACCCTGGCGGGCATCAAAAAGCCCGCCTCCGGCACCTGCACCATCACCATGGACGGTACCGCGATCACCGACGCGCAACGCCCCGAAGTCGTCGGCTACGTCCCGCAGGACCTGCTCACCGGCGCATCGCTGACCGCATTCGAATCCATCGTCATCGCGGCACGCCGCACCGGCGGCACCAACCGCAACCCCGTCGAGGCCACCGCCCGCGTGATGAGCCGCCTCGGCATCACCGCACTTGCCGACCGCATGATCTCCGACATGTCCGGCGGCCAGCGCCAGCTCGTCGGCATCGCGCAAATGCTCGTGCGCGAACCGAGCGTTTTGCTTCTCGACGAACCCACCTCCGCCCTCGACCTACGCCACCAAGTCGAAGTACTCCAACTGGTGCGCGAGGAAATCGAAGGCAGCAACAAGCTGGGCATCATCGCCATCCACGACCTCAACCTCGCTGCCCGCTACTGCGACGAAGTGCTCGTGATGAAGCACGGCAAGAAGGTCGTCCACGACACCCCGCACAACGTGTTCACCACGGAGATGCTCGAGCGCGTCTACGGCATCCGCGCCAAGGTGATCGAGGACGAGGGCGTGCCGGTGATCTGCCCGGTGTAGGTTCTAGTCCCACTGCGGGTTGTCGACATCCACGCCTGCGTTCTCGGCGTGTGCGGTGACCAGATCCAGTAGGTAATCCTGGGCGCCGTCGTAGGCCGCGTGGAACCGGTCATCACCGACATACATGCGGGCCAAGATCAGCTGGCGGGCCGGGGTGACGTCGTACCACTGCGCGATGCTCGCACAGTGACGCTCCACCAGCGCCTCTGCTTCCTCCGAGCCCGGTTGAACGCCAGCGTCGCGGGCCTTCACCAGGTCAGCGGCAAGTGCGTCCTGCTCCTCCTGGAGACGCTGAAAGTCTCCCTCCCCCATCTTTGCCAGGTTCTCCTGCGACTGCGCCCACTCCGGCGTGTCACCCCAGCGCTGCTCCGCCTCCGCTTGGTAGGCCGGCATGTTTTCGCCGAGATACTTCTTCATTGCGTCCATGTCTATGACTCCTCTTCTGCTGTTCGCGATCATTTGGTTGACAGTGGCAAGTTGTTTGTCGAGGGCGTCTCGTCGAGAAGCGAGTGCACGCTTGTGATGCTGCAGAGCGTCGGCGAGGGTGCGCGGTGAAGCGTCGAGAAGCGATGCGATCTCCGCAAGCGGCACTCCCACCCCGCGGTAGAGCGCAACGGCAGCGCCGCGCTCGAGATCCGCGTCGGTGTAGATGCGGTGATCTGCCCAAGAGCGCTCCGGTTCGATGAGGCCGAGGGTCTCCCAGTGGCGCAGCGCTTTCGTCGTTACGCCAAGCGCCTCAGCTGCTTGCCCGATCGTGTACTCGTTACCATCTGTCATGATTGTGATTGAACAGGTTGCCGCAGGGGCAAGCGCAAATTGGAGGCGAACATGGACGATGTGCGTGTAGGCGATTCGGAGCGCTCAGCAGCCCTGGACAGGTTGGGCACGCTGTTCGCCGACGGCTACCTCGACGTGAGCGAGTTCGAAGAACGCACAGGGCAGGCTGCAGTAGCGCGCACACGTGGCGAGTTAGCCACGCTTTTCGACGACCTCCCGGCCGAACTCGCAACACCAGCACAACCGTCCGCTTCGGAGATGGAGCTGGAGAGCAAACTCTCCGCGAAGAAGAAGATGGATGCGGCCATGATGGCGACGGGTGTCCTCGGCTTCATCACGTTTTTCGTGCTCCAGATGGGTTTCGACCTCGATTACGCCTGGGTTGTGTGGCCCGTGATGAGCGCACTGATGATCGCCTGGTACGCGATATTTGACATCTCCGACGAGGAGGACGAGGTCCTCGAAGAGCTTCTGGAAAAGGACAAGAAGGAGCGTGCTGAACGGCTCAAGCTGGCCTACGAGCGCCGCAAGCAGCTTGACAAGTAGCCGGGTATTTCCTGTGTGTGGCGGTTAGAGTTGACGCATGATGTTGCGTCGCGCCTTCGCGCTTGTTGCTGCCGGTTCCGTTGTGTTCGTTTCCGCCTGTGCGGGTGGGGATTCGCGGGAGACCGTGGTTGTCACCTCTGTGGAGTGGGTGGATCCGGACCCCGATGCGGGACAGGACCTGCCGGAGCCTGATGTGGAGGGCTCGGGCGGCGACAAGGGGTCGTCGTCAAGCGATTGGCAAAGCGAGTACGCCTGGGTGCTCGACCACCCCGGCGACTACCCCGTGAATTCGGCGGCGCAGTACACACCCGATGGCACATACGAGTACGCGCTGGTGGAAGCCAACGGTGGCGGCTCGCCAGAGCTTTTGCTTGCGGTCGGTGGAACTGACGTGGATCCGGTAATCGTGTTCACGATTGGCGGCGACGGTAAGGCCCACGCCTCCGAAGACGTGTTGTTGATGGGCGCGCCGGATAACGGCGCGGGACGGCTGGCGGTGTGGGCGTCCGCGGATGGGGCGGGTGTGTACCAGATCGCGGGTTCGGCAGGGTCGCGGGAGTCTTCATCGGAGCTGTTCAGATTGGACGAAGCCTCGCTGCGCGGAGGAGCACCGGAGACGTTCCCGAGTGACAGTCACTTGGCGGACCACATGCTCATCGACTGGCACCCGGTCAGCGATCCGCACCCTCTGCGCGCGGGCACCCCGACTGTGTTCGCGCCGTCGGGTGGTGCGTCTGCGCCGGAGAGTTCCAGCCAAATCGAGTTCGTGGGCAATGTTGTGCGCAAAACTGGCGAGGAACTCATGGCCCCGCGCGGGCTTGGCATGCCGAACGGACAGTCCCCAGAAAGTGAGTACTTCCTGCTCTGGCTGGATGAACCGATGACGGTGACGGGGACCGTAGGCGGCAGCACGGACACAAAAGAAATCGAGTTTGTCACCCTTGGCAGCCGGGAGTACTGGCCGCATGGCCCCAAGGAGTACAACACGCAGTGGGAGGATTTCGTGGGCAAGCGGATGAAGTTTACGAAGGACCAGGACGACATCGCTTTCCCGTCTGATACTTCCATGCCGCTCGGCTCGACCTGGATGGGCGACGAGGCTACGTATGAGGTGCTCAACTAGTCAATTTCGAACCTTTGTTCGGATGTGGTCTTTCAGTGTCGGGCGCGCTGTTACATTGAATCCATCACTTCAGCGACCGGCGGAGGGAGGGACCATGACCAGCGAAATCACCCAATGCGTCAACGAGATTTCCGTGGCGCTGCGCAAGTTGAGCTCGCTTTTCGACGACCCCTCCACCCTCTCGTTCGACGACATCCGGCGCGACATGGAACGCCTTGAAGAACAGTTCAAGAAGAAGGCGACCATCGACGCGTCGTTCGCGTTCATTGCAGATCGTGACGACGCCGGCCGCATCGTCGGCGCCAACTACCCCAACGCCTACCTCCAGCAGTACCTCGACCTATCCAAGGGTGAGGCCTACAACCGGCTCGAGCGCGGGCGCTTGTTATTCGGCCCGCCACCGGAGCCGGCCGCTCCCCTGCCGGAGGACGAGGAAGACGACGATCTCTTTGGCGCAGCTTCCTCGGATGCTGCTACTTCCGATACTTCCGAGAACGAGGAACAGCAGACTGACGCCCGCAAGAAGTCCTCACAGGTCAGCGCAGAGAAGCAGGACATCATCCGCCGCGAGTTGGACAAGCTACTCAAGGCCGCGTCCGGCGAACGTTTCCGCATCTACGCCGAAGCCATGGCCGAGGCACTTCTTCGCAGCCCGGAGGACCTGCGCCTCTTTGTTCGCCGGGCCGTCGATGCTGCGAACCGGGAACATGCCCCGCACTCGAACCCCAATGCGGGGTTTGAGAACCGGAACCTGTCATTTGGTCGTCGAAAAGCGGATGGCACCGTGGATATCCACATAACCGCCAAGGCCGGAGCCGCGGCGCTGATCAAGGCGCACGCTGACAAGGGGCTAGCGCCGAACTCGAACCTGCCGGCGGAGTTCCAGGACGAGAAAGACTCCCGATCCCCTGGTCAACGACGCTTTGACCAGTTCTTCGCCATCTTCCAGCAGTACGAAGAGAAGTGCCAGAAACATAATGGTGGCGCGGCGTCGGTTGTCATCTCGTTGACTCTCGACGACCTCGCCGACGGCGACGCCGCGATGCTTTACGACACCAACGTCGGCATCGAAGTGGACTGCTTCGACCTCGTCCGCCTCGGCATGGACGGCACCACCGACTTCCTCCTGCAGGTCGACGGCGTCACTTCGGTGCCGCTCTGGATGGGCCGAACCACCCGCTTGGCATCGGTCGAGCAGCGCATCGCGATGTTCGCGATCCAGGGCGTGTGCTCTTGGCTCGGCTGCACCACCTCCATGTCGGAGTGCGAAGCCCACCACATCCTCGCGTGGATCAAGGGTGGTAACACGGACATCGAAAACCTCACCGGCCTCTGTCGCGAGCACCACAGATGCAACAATGACCACAGAGATGGCTCTTTTAACAAGGGGTACATGGATTTCGACCCCAACACCGGCAGAGCCGGGTATCGAAAACACCCTTTCGACCCGTTGAAATTCAACCAATCGGTGCCGGCTAGACACTCGGCGGTTAGCAGAATCTACGCTGCCCGCGGCCGATGCGACTGCGCCCGGACCGGGATGCTCGACCCCGCGCTCTATCCGCAACGGGCACCCTCCACCCGTTGACCCGTCCATGCCGAAGGGCGCCTAACGTCTCAGGTATGCGTATCTACACCGTGGGACATTCCAACCTCGAGTTCGACGAATTCGTCGAGATGCTCGAGGCCTCCGGCGTGCGCGCCATCGTCGACGTGCGCAAACTTCCCGGCTCCAAGAAGTACCCGTGGTTCAACGACGACCACCTCATCGAGCACCTTCCCAAACACGGGATTTCATACTCCCGCAACGAAGGCCTCACCGGTCGTCGCAACGTTTCGAAGACCGTCCCCTTCGAAGTCAACGCCAACTGGCGCAACCGCAGCTTCCACAACTACGCCGACCACGCGCTTGGCGACGAGTTTGCAGACGCCCTCGAAACCCTTCGCTCCGACGCCCAAGATCACCCCACCGCCATCATGTGTTCGGAAGCCGTCTGGTGGCGCTGCCATCGCCGCATCATCGCCGACCACCTCCTCGCGCACGGCGACGACGTCCAGCACATCATGGGCATGACCCAGCACGGCCCAACGATCAACGCGGCGAAGCTCAACGAGGGCGCCGTGGTTGGCAATGACGGGAAGGTGCGGTACCCGGCGGGCGAGTAAACCGGCGCAAGAAGTTCACCGCAGCGCAACCCGGCCGCAATCTAGGTTTTCTAAGGTTGCTCTCACACAGCTCTCCGTCCAGAAAGGCCTTCCCGTGTCCCGATTTCGTATCCGTATCATCTCTGCCACTACAGCCACCGCCCTCGCCGCCGCGCTCGCCCCGGCATCGCTAGCTGCAGAAACTTCCGAGTTCACAATCTCGAACATCACTGACTTCCACGGCTACTGGGAGGAAACGAAACGCGAGCCGGGTGCAGCGCGCCTGAAGTGCGCGATCGACAAGGCCGCGGAGGGCCGCACCCACATTCTGACGTCCTCGGGTGACAACATCGGCGCGTCCCCGTTCGCGTCGATGCTTCTCGACGACGCCCCTACCCTCGAGATCCTGAACCTCATGAACTTGCAGGTGTCCGCCCTGGGCAATCACGAGCTCGACCAAGGTGCTCTGGATTACGAAAACCGCGTCACCGATATTGCTGACTTCGACTACCTCGCCGCAAACGCGGAGACACTAAGGAACACGAAGGATTACGTGATCAAAGAGCTCGACGGCGCGAAGGTGGCGTTCGTCGGCACAATCACGGACGACATGCCGAACCTGGTCAACCCAAAGTCGATTGCCGGCATCAGGTGGAACAACCCCGTCGACACCACCAACAAGCTCGCCGAACAGCTGAAGGACTCCGGCGAGGCCGACGTAGTGGTCGCACTGGTTCACGAAGGCGGTATCAAGGCGGGGCAATTCTCGGACGCGGTCGATGTTGCGTTTCTCGGCCACTCTCACCAGGAAATCAAACCGACTGGTGAAAAACCGCTGCTCGTCCAAGCCGGTTCCTACGGCAAAGACCTCGCTAATGTGCAGTTGAGCTTCGACAAGACGTCGAGGCAGGTCACGGTGAAAAACGCGGAGTACCTTGATGCGGATGCGATCCGCGCCTGCGATACCCCGCAGCCGGAAATCGATGCCGTCATCAAGGATGCGCTAGAGAAGGCGGGCACCGCCGGCGAGGAGGTCATCGGGCATGCCGATGTCCACTTCTACAGGGCAGGCGACAAAGAATCGCAGCTGAACAACTTCATCGCGGAGGCAACGCGCCAGGGCGTAGCGGCCAACTCCTCGGCGACACCGGACCTCGCGGTTATGAATGCTGGTGGCGTGCGCGCGGAAATTGAACCCGGTGATGTGACGTACGCCGAAGCGTTTTCTGTCCAGCCGTTCGGTGGCGAGAACACCTACGTCGAGCTGAAGGGCTCCGACGTCGTCGACGCGCTCGAGCAGCAGTGGCGCGACGATCCGGATCGCCCAATGTTCCCGCTGGGAATTTCGGACAACGTGTCCTATACCTACGACCCCACCGCACCGGTAGGTTCCAAGGTCACTTCGGTGCTTATCGACGACACCCCAATCGACCCGAACAAAACCTACATCGTCGCCGGTTCAACGTTCCTGCTCGGCGGCGGCGACAACTTCGAGGCGTTCACCCGCGGCACCGAGCCGGCGAACTTGGGCTACCTGGATTTGAACGCTCTTGTCGAGGCCTTGGGGAGAAACGGCGCGGCGCCGCGCGGTGGACAGTCCAACGTAGGCGTCCACCTCGCATCGCCACTGAAGGCCGGTGAAACCGCGACAGTAGACCTGAGCTCCCTGCTCTACGACCAGGGCGAAACTGCCACCAAGGTCACGCTGTCGCTTGGCGACGCCACCGCCTCGGCTACGATCTCCCCCGATACCAACACCGCCGGCGGCACCGCGAACGAGTACGGAACCGCGACCGTGAAGCTTGACGTCCCGGCGGGCGCGGCGGGTACCCAGGAAATGCGCATCACTACCGATGCGGGCACCGATGTCACGGTCCCGGTCGAGGTTGCTCCCGCTGACAGCGCGACCCCCGCCGAGCCGGAAGCTCCGGCAACGCCTTCCAGCTCGTCGTCCTCGGCGGCGTGGCTCATCCCGGTCGTGTTCGCGGGCCTCTTCGGCTTGGCAAATCTACTCGCCCTTGTGATGCCTCACGCTACCGACCGCGTGTTCGGGCCGATCGCGAAGCTGTAGCAGCCCAGAACCCGCCGGCGACTAGGGCGAGCACTCCGAGCCCAAGCGCAACGTTGCGCCACGACGGCTCCGCCTCCTCTTCCGCTTCCATTTCTGCCGGATCAGCGCCTCCTACAACGTTGCTGATCCAGTCGGCCTGCTCCGCCACAGGGGCGACGGCGACCGCGGCGTTGGATGACATCTCCTCCTCGGTGGGGTTGTCGGGGTCCTCGAACAACCCGGCGGACATCACGCCCGCCACCTTGCCGCCGGAGAAGATGGCGCCGCCGGAATCGCCCGGTTGGATGCGCGCGCCGTTGTCGAGTGCAACATCGAGTGCCACGGGGGCATCGAACAGCGCGAGCGGCGACTCACCCCGGACCGTTGCGGTGGCGGACGGCAACTTGGTGGAGCCTCCCGAGCCGTCGGAGGACCACCCGTAGATGTTCACGGAACCGGACGGCACCTCGTCGGCAATGGTGGCGTAGGTGGAAAGGCCCATGTCTTCGGTGGTATGGAGCAACGCGATGTCGCCACGGGGCGCGACCTCGTGGCGGTCGACCTGGTATACGCGTTGGTTATCGCCTTGCCCGACCCGGACCGAGCCGCCTGGCGTAGCGGCGGCCTCGACGCAGTGGCGCGCGGTGATGACCCAGTATGGGTCGATGGCGGTGCCGGTGCAGACGCCGTCGTCGGGGTCGGAGTCGTCGACACGCACGGAGACGACTGGTTCCGCCTCGGCGGCGTCGCCGGCGAAGGTGGTGCTTTCCATCGCCCACGCGGGCTGGGCCAGGCACGCTCCGGCCACGATCACGCTAGCTGCGAGTTTCTTCATTCTGTTTCTCCTTTACAACCGCAGTAATGCGGCGAATAACGGTTTCTACTGGGCCGCGCGGAAAGCACGCGAGCCAGGCGTAACTGATTAGGGCGGCGCCGGTCAGGCTCGCCCAGATCCCCAACCATTGCGCGGTGAGGATGTGCAGGCAGTACACGGTCAGCGGCATCCTCCCCAGCGGCGCGAGCCACCGGAGGCGGCGCTGGGCCAGGCAGCACAGTGAGCAGATGCTCACCGCGCAGCCTGCGCTGCCGATGACGTCGATGAGTCCGCCGGTGTGGCCGGTGGCGTCGAGAAGCGGAGGCAGCTGCGTGGTCCAGCGCAGCGCCAGGTCCGCCCCGAATAACACCGCCCCGACAACACACCCGGTAACGAGCGGCATCCACCGCTGAAAGAGCAGGCCAGCGACCATGAGCGCGGCCCACATCAGGGGCGGGTACGGCCGGGCCGACGGGGCGAGCCAGGCTGAGCCGAGCGCCAGGGCGGACAACAACCACAGCAGATACGGTGTGTTCCACCGCGGCGCCCAGGCGAGCAGCGCCATGCAGACCCCGATGATGCCGAGCACCACCTCGATCGTTCCCGCGAACGGCGCGAGCACGATCTGCAGCGTGATAAGGCATGCGCCGCGCACAATGAACGCAGCCGGGCGGGCGCGCATGTACCCCATCGACACCCCAGCGATGAACGCGAACAGCGCCGCGGGGAAGCCAAAGACCACCTGTGCGGCGATCCCCTCTTGGACGGTGAGGTGCGCAACCATCATGGCGATAAGCGCCACCGCGCGGGCGGCGTCGATTCCAACGTTTCGGGTCTGCATGGCTGGCGAAGGTACGCAGCCGGATGTTGCGGTGGCGTTAACGCGGGCGCAACAGGGCCGCCGTTACGATCGGCGCCATGACCATCCGCGTACTCGTCGTCGACGACGAAGCCTATCTCGCCGACGCCATCGCCACCGCCCTCAACAGCGCGAACATGCAGGCAACCGCGTGTTATGACGGCCTGCAGGCGCGCTCGCTTATCGACGACACCCGCCCCGACGTCATCGTCTTAGACCGCGACCTGCCGGGGCTGCATGGCGACGAGGTGTGCCGGTGGGTCGTCGATACGCACCCTGCTTCGCGCGTGATCATGTTGACCGCCTCGGGCACGCTCGACGACCGGCTGGAAGGCTTCGACCTCGGTGCCGACGATTATCTGCCGAAACCGTTCGAGGTTCCGGAACTGATCGCGAGGGTGAATGCGGTGGCGAAGCGCAACGTCCCGGCGCGCGGCGAGGTGTACCGCTGCGGGGATGTGCGCCTGGACACGTTCCGGCACGAGGTCACGCGCGGCGGGGTCCCAGTCTCACTCAGCCCGAAGGAGTTCGCGGTGCTTCAGGTGCTCATGGAGGCCGCCGGCGGGGTGATCTCGGCCGAGGACCTGCTTGCGGAGGCGTGGGACGAGAACGCGGACCCGTTCACCAACTCCCCGCGGGTGACGGTGTCGCACCTGCGCAAGAAGCTGGGTGAGCCCCGCATCGTGCACACCGTCGCCGGGGCAGGTTACTACGTGGCGGAGGAGCTGCGGTGAGGTTGAGTCTGCGCGCCCGCATCACGGTGATGTTCGTGGCCACGGTGCTCGGCGTGGGCGCGGCGCTGATCGGACTGGTCTACGCGTATTTGAAGCTCACCCCGGTGCCGGTGACGGCATCGTTTCCGGGCGCGGAGGTGGTAATCGATGGCGCCGTGCCGATCACAGACGAGATCCTGCGCCGCGTGCTTGCCACGTCGCTGACAGTGCTGGCCATCTTGACCGTGTTTGCCGGGACGATCGGCTGGTTCGTTGCCGGGCTCGTGATCAAACCGCTGCGCGCTATTGCCGACGACGCCGCCACCGTCACCCGCGGCGACCTCGGCGCCCGCATCGCGCACCCCGGCTCCGACGACGAGGTGGGCGAGCTGGCGGACGCGCTCAACACGATGCTGGATGAGTTGGCGGGGGCGATAGGGCGCCAGCAACGGTTCGCGTCGAATGCATCGCATGAGCTCAAGACCCCGATTGCAACGATTCAAACGATGGCCGACGTCGCCCTTTCGATCACCCGCGACGACGCGCTTCGCCCCACCTTGCAGCGGGTGCGCGAGGTCAACGCCCGCAGCGCCGAAACCGTCGCCGCGCTGCTGCAGCTTGCCAACGTGGATGTTCACGACCGCAGGCAGCTCGACATGGCAGAACTGTGTCAGACCGTGTCCGAGCAGCACCATATCCCGGCCGATGTCGAGCCGGCGACGGCAAACGTCTCCCCCACCCTTGCCCGTCAGGCGGTGGACAACCTCGTGCGCAACGCGCTCGCGCACGGTGAAAACCCAACGCTCACACTCCGGAAACGGCACAAGTTCGCTGAGGTCACCGTTGAATCCGGCGGCGCGCGCTTCACCGACGAGGAAGTGCGGACGTGGACGGAGCCCTTTGCCCGCGGCGAGCGCACCGCCGGCAAAGGCCAAGGGCTGGGGCTCGCCCTCGTCGACGCGATAGCAAGCGCCCACGGCGGTTCGGTGGAGCTTGCGCCGCGGGCGGAGGGTGGGCTCGTCGTAAAGCTACTGCTTCCGGCTTAGACGGGCCTGCTCGAAGCGCTGCTTCGCGGCGTTGACATCCTCAGCGTTGTGGGAGATCGGCACGTCGCCGCGGTCCGGGAAGACGGCCTTGCCCTGCGGGAGGTTGATGGCGGGCTGGTTCGGCTCCTCGCCGCCATCGTCGACAAGGTGCGGCAGAGCGTAGTCGGCGGCGTGGTCGAGGAACACGCGCGGCGGGGCGAAGAAATTGCAGCCGGTCAGCGCCTCGGAGAAGTCCAGGATGCGGTCGTAGTTGCCTTCGGGTTCGCCGATGAACATGCGGCGCAGCATCACTTCGGTCACGCGCGGGTCGCGGGCGTAGCTCATGAAGAATGTGCCCTGCTTGCCCAACGCATCGCCGAAGGAGAGATTGTTGCGCACGATCTCGAGGCCGTTGCCGTCTTCGTCCTCGACCTGGTTGACGGCGACGTGGCTGTTCGGTGCCTTCTCGTCGAGCTCCATGTCGGAGTGCTTCGTGCGGCCGATGACCTGCTCCTGCTCTTCGACAGAGATGTCGTTCCAGGATTTCAGGTTGTGGACGTACTTCTGCTCGACGATGTAGCTGCCGCCCTCCCAGATGCCGTCGCGGATGATGGCCACCTCGACGCCTTCGCGGCCGCGGGGGCTTTCGGTGCCGTCGACGAAGCCGAGCGGGTCGCGGAAGTCTTGGTATTGAAAGGCGTGGACCTCGTCGTAGTAGTCGATGTGGTCCTCCACGATCGCGTTGATGCGGCGGGCCAGCTCGAAGGCGACGTCGTACTCGTCGGCACGAATGTGGAAGAAAAGATCGCCCGGGGTGGACGGCGCGTGGTGTTTCCCGCCCTGCAGCTCGATGAATTCGTGGAGGTGTTCGGGCTTTTCCAGGTCGAAGAGCCGATCCCACATCTTGGCGCCGACGCCGGCCACCGCGGTCAGGTGCGCGTCGGGGTAGCGGAATCCGACGGCGTTGGTGAGGCTGGACAGGCTGGTTAGCGCCTCAAGCGCCGCCTTTTCGCCGCCCTCTTTGAAGCCGAGGGTGATAAAGAATGCGTCCCTGGACTGCGGGAGGATGACGGTTTGGGTCACTTCTGCCTGATTTCTGCTAGTCATGGCCAGTAGTATTCCTTATCGCTCGGAATCCTGTTGACCCAGCTCCCGGATGTAGAGCAGCATGCGCGAGCTGGCCTCGATGTTGGTGAAGCCGTGGCGTTCGTAAAACCGGCGCGCATCGGCATCGACCTCGTCGGCCAGCAGCACGATGACGTCGTCACGCGCGAGCAACCGCGCGAACCGCTGCTCGAGATTGTCGGGCACAGGGGTGTCGAATTCGGTGTTGAAGTCGCAAAGTAGCTTGGCGACGACCCCCGCATCCCCCACTCCCGCCATCTCGATCACAGCACCACCTGGCCAATCAATGCCGCCGCGGGCACGACCGCCCAGGCCGGGACGTTGAACCGTCGCAGCGCAACAAATGCCGCGGCCGCAATCGCCATGGTTGCGGGCCCGGTGATCCCGGCTGTGAACACCGGGGTGTACAGCGCGGCCGCAAGGATGCCCACCACGGCAGCGTTCGCCCCGGCGAGCGCGTTCGCGGCGCGCGGGTTGGCGCGCAGCTGCTCCCAAAACGGCATGACACCGACGACCAACAGCGCCGCCGGCAAGAAGATGGCGACAGTCGCCAGGGTTGCGCCCCACAGCCAATGCACCCCGCACGACGAGGCGCCCAAAAACGACGCGAAAGTAAACAGCGGGCCGGGCACCGCCTGCGCCGCGCCGTAGCCGGCGAGGAACGTGTCGTGATCCACCATGCCGGTGGCCACCGTGGCTTGCTCGAGAAGCGGCAGCACGACGTGACCGCCGCCGAACACGAGCGCGCCGGAGCGGTAGAAACTATCAACGATCCCCCACTCCACCGAAGCCCTCCCCACCAGCGGCAGCAGCACAAGCAACCCCGCAAACACGGCCAGCGCCGCCACGCCGACACCGCGTGAAGCTGTTGGCGACGAAACGGGGTGCGGGGTGTCGTCGTCACGCTTCAGCGCGAGCGTTGCACACAACATGCCCGCCGCAATCGCGCCGACCTGCGCGAGCGGATGCGGCACCAACAGCACCACGAGAAACGCTGCCAGCGCCACGGCCGCGCGGAGACGGTCCGTGACAATGTTATTCGTCATCCCGATGACTGCCTGCGCGACCACTGCCACCGCCGCAGCCTTCAACCCCAACAACCAGCCAGCCTGCGAAATATCCCCCAGCCGCGCCACCCCGAGGGCAAACGCGACCATCAAGACAACGCTCGGCAGCGTGAAACCCAGCCACGCAGCGAACATCCCCGCATACCCCGCGCGCTTGAGCCCGATCGCCATCCCGACCTGGCTCGACGCCGGTCCCGGCATGAACTGGCAAAGGGCTACGAGATCGGCGTACTCGTCGTCGCGAAGCCACTTACGCTTATCGACGAACTCATCCCGGAAGTACCCCAAATGCGCCGTCGGCCCGCCGAACGACGTCATCCCGAGCCGGGCGAATATGCGTAGCACTTCAAACACAGGCGCGATGCTAGCGGAGGTGGCTACGCTGCGGGCTGCACAGACGCGTTTCTCCGGAAGAGCGCAATGACAACGGCAGTGGCAGCGGCCATGGCGACGAAACCTGCGGCGGTGGCGGGGGCAGACGTGGGCAATCCAAGGTCCTGGACCGTACCAAACGTGTTCCAGGCCAGGTGCACGGCCACCGCCACCCAAATCCCGTTGAACGCCCACACCAGCAGGGCAAACAGCAGCGCGTCGGCGAAGTAGTGCGCGATACCGACCGGTGAGCCGTACGCCTGCGGGTGCACGAGGACGAACGGGACCGCGGCGAGCAGCGCGCCGATCACCGGGTTCCGGGTCCACGAGGTAAACGCCTGGAGGAGCACGCCGCGAAACGCCACCTCTTCGGCGAGCGCGGCGAGCAGGAGCGCGACGAGCTCAATCGGGAAATCGGCTCCCATGTTGCCAACCACCTGCCCCCACGACGCGCCGTAGCCGTACACGCCCACCAGCGACATAATCGCGAAGATGACAACCACAGCCACCGCGAAGGCCGCGAACGGCACCCACGGTTTCGTGGCGGGCTGCCCGGTAAACACCGACGACACCGGCCGGCGCCCGATCAGCCATACAGCGACAAGTACCGCGAGAATCTCCACGATCACCGACCCGTAACCGAAGTATTTGTCGGCCGCGCCACTGGAGGTGTCTACACCTGCAGCTCCCAATGACAGGTCGAGCACTCCCGTAAACAGGACAGCGAGGACGGCCACAGCGAGGATTTCACCGAGCGGCCTCCACCACGCATAGTTCGGCTGATTACGTGCGACGAAAAAGAAGTTCCCGGTAAGGGACACTGCGGCATGCTCCTTGTCTTTGAGTTTCGGCTGTTAGGGCCGCACCATTGTATGCCTGTTGGTTGATATGTGCAGGCCATCAGCCACGCTACGTTGCGGCCGATGCCGCGCTAGACTCTCCGCCGGAAAATTCACAAGCGCATTCGGGAGGTTCACGGTTGCACCATTTCAGCCCGCTGTTTGAGATGGGCCCCGCACGACGCGACCACATCCCGGCGTTCCGAGTCGCCCTCGGCGTCGCGATCCCGATGTTTACCCTGCTCGCTCTAGGGCGGCTCGACCTCGCGATCTACGCCAACTTCGGCGCGTTCACCGGCGTGTACGGCCGCCACATGACCCGTCAAGTGCGGCTGAAACACCACGTGCTGGCCGGGTGCGCGCTGACGCTTTCGGTCACGCTCGGCGCGGCGATTGCGTGGCTCGATTTGAGCCCTTGGTTGCTCATGGTTGCAACCTGTCTCGTGTCCTCGACGTGGGCGACTGTGGCCCTGGCCAACGACATGAAGCCGACCGGTTCCGTGTTCGTGGTCTTTTCCGTAGCCGCGGTCGGCTCCCTGAACAACCCCGTCCATCCGGCGCTTGCCTTCGCTATCGCCGGCAGCGCCGCCCTGCTTTGCCTGGTGCTGGGCCTATTTTCCCACCTCATCGGCGAGGGGCCGGGCGGCGACGCGCAAACTCCTGAGCACCCCACCCGTGCACCGGACGCCGGACGCGTTGCTTGGCGACGACTCCGCGTCGAAGCCCGCCGCTTCTTCTTCGCGCCACTACTCGCCGGCATTCTTGGTCTGATCTCGGTGACACTGGTGGACCCGCTCTCCCACTCGTACTGGGCGATGGTCGCCGCCGTCGCCCCCTTAGTGAACTCGCGTTTCAAGGTGCAGTACTACCGCGCCATCGAGCGTGTGTTGGGCACCCTGACCGGCATCGCTGTGGCGGGCTTTTTGCTCTCCCACCCTATGGAGGGCTGGCAGATCGTCGTGTGGATCGTGATCCTGCAGTACCTGACCGAGATGTACGTGACCCGCAACTACACCATCGCCGCCAGCTTCATCACCCCGACCGCACTCCTGATGGTGCAAACCGTCGACGCCGCCCCAGTCGGACCAATGCTGCTGGCCCGCACTGCGGAGACCGTCATCGGCGCGATCGCGGCGCTCGTCGTCATCGCCGTGGGTTACGTGAGGAAGTACCCCTCCGTTGTGTTGCCGGGCCGGTGACGCAGTTGCTTGACGACGAGCTCCGCCCCTACCTTCCGTCGCCAGTGGTGATGTTCCAGGCCAGACCGAACTTGTCCTCCACGACACCGAAGTGCGCGCCCCATGGCGCCTTGGCGAACGGCAGCTACTCGCCCTCTTCTGCGGACTCCACCTCGGCGGGGAAGCCAAGCACGCCACGATCGAGGGTGTCTTTCTGATTTTGCAGGTCGTCGCCACCGCCAAACGTGAACGGACCGGTCAGGGTGCCGTGCGCGACCGCGTCGCGAGGCGGGTCGAACGGGAATTGCGCGCCGCGGCCAAGCTGCTCACCGTAGGTGATGATGTCCAGCTCGCCGCCAAACACGCCGTGGTAAAACTCGAGCGCCTCGCGGGCGTTGCCGGGGAAAGAAACGTACAGCGATGTTTTCATGCGTGTCAGTGGAGGCGGAGGCGTCGGGCGCTCGATTGACCGTTGCACACCAGTCACCCGCCGAATACACTGTATTCAGTTTGATGAAAGGGGTACCCATGGCAACGATGACAATCCGGATGGATGACAATGACGCCGAGCTAGTGCGCAAGTACGCGCGCTTCGAGGGCGTAACTCTTTCCAACTTCGCCCGCAATGCGATTATGGAGAAGATTGAGGACGCGCACGATTTACAGGAGCTTCGCGACGCAATCGCTCACGACACCGGCAAGCGCTACAGTCTCGACGAAATTCTGGCCGACCTCGACCAGTAGCAACTTCCAATGAACGCAGCGGCAGGAGAGTACAAGGTCGAATTCACGGCCCGCGCCCGCAAGCAGTTGAAGAAGATGGACCGCTTCGACGCGCGGATCATCGCCACCTGGATCAAAGACAACTTGGAAGGTTGCACCGACCCACGAGCATTTGGGAAAGGGCTCACCGCGAATCGGTCCGGCGAGTGGCGTTACCGCGTCGGTGCGTACCGAATCCTCGCTCTCATCAACGACGGCACAATCACAATCGAGGTGCTTTCCATCGGCCATCGCCGCGAGATATATCGCGATTGTTAGCTCGGACGTAGTGTGGGCGACATGAACGACCTGACCATCGCGCCCGGCCCGGGGATCCCCGGCGGCGTGGTCATCGCGGCCGCCGACCTGACGGAGCGGTTCGCAAGATCATCGGGGCCCGGCGGCCAGGGCGTCAACACCACCGATAGCAAGGTGCAGCTTTCCATCGATATCGCCGCGTGCGCATCGCTTTCCGACGCCCAACGCCGCCGCATCTTGCGCAACCTCGAGCATCGCCTAGACGGCACCGTCCTCACCGTGGCTGCGTCGTCCCAACGGTCGCAGATCCGCAACCGCGCCGAAGCCCGCGAGCGCATGGCCGCCCTGTTGCGCGAGGCGCTTGCCCCGCCGCCTCCGCCGCGTCGCAAGACGAAGCCGACCAGGGGCTCGATTCGGCGCCGTCTCGAAGCGAAGAAGCGGCGCTCGGAGCTGAAGTCGACGCGAAAACGCCCCCAGATTCCCTAGCTCAGCCCCTACACGTTAAATTTGAACTCGACCGGTTTTAAGTATTCGGCCACCTTTTAGGCCACAGTAGCGACTGCAATTCCGTATTACGATATCTTGCATGAAGACGATAAACGGCAAGCCGATTAGCGAAGAGCAGATTGACGCATGGGTAGCCGAAGCCGAAGAAGGCTACGACGTGGAGATGCTACGGAAACGCGGGCGAAAACCACGGGATGAGGAAGCCGCGCAAGTTGTTTCCATCCGCCTCTCCCCTAGCGAAGCCTTTCATCTCGACCAGTATGCCGCCTCACACGGGTTGTCGCGATCGCAGGCAATCCGCAAGGCTCTAAAAAATGCCATTTGAGTTCGAGGTCCGCCGTAGCGCTGAAAAGCACGGTATCGAACCGGAATCCTCGCTCACTGCAGCCACTTCCGGATGTGTATACAAAGCGCCACTCGACGAGGATAACCCGCAGCGTGAACTTCGGCTCGGATTTGATTCCTCTATGCGGTTGCTGGAGATTGTCGTTCTCCTCTGGGATGACGGTACTGAAGCCATCATCCACTCAATGAAGGCGCGTAAGCAGTATCGTAGTTTGCTTGATTAGCCACGGAGATGAACCCCCATGCATTTCGTTGCTAATATCACCAATAGCTTGCCCACCGACTCCTCGGACCATGCATTCGATTCGGGGCAAACAGATCAATCAACTCTGCTGATGGACTACTCGGAGGTCCCGCCCAAATCGAACCAAGTAAATGGCGGGCGTCGAGTCAAAACCCACGGAAGAAGCGGGTGCCATTTCCAAAGTGGAATTTCCCAATCATCCGATCCGCAGGCATCCCGAAAACCTTCAGCTACTACGTCCCAATCATCGTCCCCAATTTCGAAATGTTCATCATCAAAAATGCCATCTCGGGACGGGATTTTAGCGAAAAGTTCAGGCATATCCTCCAGAAGACCCTGCGCGCCATCGAGAGCCGCTCCGATCAAAATCTCATCGATCAGGGGTCCTGGATGGTCAAACGGAAGCGTTCCGGACTGAATATCCTCAGAAATGACGTAACACCGTTGCCGGACTCCTTCTGCCCAAGCTCGATTCTCCCCCACGTGCATCATGACACGAAGATCGAAGTGGTCGAACGGCGAAACATCGTGGAGCGGCTCACTTGGATCCCGCAACCACTCCGCGATATCTGTGTCGGCCCAAAGATCCAGCTGTAGACTAATTGCGTACGCCTGTCTCGGCGTGAGCATGGACGAATCTTTCCATGAGCCAGCGAAAGCCTCATATGATTTGGAGAGCGCTCGCTCGAATTCCGAAGTAGCTTCGAGGACACCCTCGCATGCGACTCGAGTTTTCGCGCTTACCGAGTCTGGGTCTAACTCCCAGCGTCGCCAAGTCGCGAGAGAAACCCCAGCTTTTCGAGCCGCTTCCTCTTGCGTTAACTCAAGTTCTACACGTCGTTTGGTGCGGTCATCCACAAGGCTAGATTACTGAGCGCTCAGCGAGTAGTCAATCAGGTATACCATGTGGGGTTGAAGTCACTACACGTTGAACTTGAATTCAACCGAGTTTCAGTCGAAAGCTACCTGCCTTTTCGCACCATCCCCGGTATCGTCCAGTCAGCCGACATGAAAGCCGCACTCGATTGCGATCTCGGTCTGTGCCTTCTCACCAACACACTGTCTATTCGTCGCTTGACGCTGCTTGAGACTCAGGTTCCGAAAACGCAGCTGATCATGGCTTGGATTGATATACCGTCCCTCCAGGTGATCGCATCAGACCAGTACTACAGCTCCGTCGATGCTGAAACTGTCCGATACGAAAGCGGAACACGGGGAGTCGACGTCGAGTTGAAGGTCGACGGTGACGGAGTGGTCGTACACTACCCTGATCTCGCACGGCGGGTCTGATCCGGAAACAACTCTAACTAAGCTGGGCGGTATGAACGACCTGACCATCGCGCCTGGCCCAGGGATCCCCGGGGGTCTGGCCATCGCCGCCGCCGACCTGACGGAGCGGTTCGCGAAGTCGTCGGGTCCAGGCGGCCAAGGCGTCAATACTACGGACAGCAAAGTGCAGCTTTCCGTCGATATCGCTACGCGTTCATCGCTTTCCGACGCCCCGCGTCGCCGCGTCCTCCACAACCACGAGCACCGCCTAGACGGCACCGTCCTTACCGTTACCGCATCGACCCAGTGATTGCAGGTACGCAACCGCGCCGAGGCACGCGAACGCATGGCCGCCCTCTTGCGCGAGGCGCTCGCTCCGCCTCCTCCCCCGCGACGCAGAACCAAGCCGACGCGGAGCTCGGTGCGACGCCGTCTCGAAGCGAAAAAGCGGCGCTCGGAACTCAAGTCCACGCGACGGCGGCCCCAAATTCCCTAGTTCGAACCATCCGCATGCATATCCTCACGCTGACGGACCTGGTTCGGGTAACCGCTACGCTGAGACAGCTTGGACCGGTTGAATCCGCTCGATTTCCGAGCGGATCCTGTCTTCCGCCACGTCCAAGTCATATTGAGCCTGTAACCCGAGCCAGAACTGGGGGCTCATCTCGAAAAACTTCGCTAGACGAAGGGCCGTGTCAGCGGTTACAGCGCGCTTACCGTGAACAATTTCGTTGATCCGGCGGGGGGGAACGCCGATGGAGACGGCCAGCTTGTGCTGGGTGATCCCCATTTCCTTGAGAAAGTCCTCCATGAGGATCTCACCGGGGTGAACCGGAGGGAGCTTGTCAGTGGTAGTCAACGATCTCAACCTCCTCTGGCCCCGCGGCGGACCACCGAAAACAGATCCGCCACTGGTCGTTGATTCGAATGCTGAACTGACCCCGACGGTCGCCCTTCAACGCCTCGAGCCGGTTTCCCGGGGGAATCCGTAACTCATCAAGAGTCTGCGCGTACCCAAGCTGGCGAAGCTTGCGCAGTGCTACTGAGTGAATGCGGGAATCGATCGAGCGAACCCGCTCTCGATTCCACAGACGCTCAGTATCCCTGTCAGCGAACGACTGGATCATGCTTCACCCTATCCCCCATAACGCGAAGCGTCAATAACGCTACACGTTAAATTTGAACTCGACGGTACGTCGTCGCAAAGTTACTCCCTCTCGTTAACACCATCAAAAGGAGTGTTATCCAATGAAAGCGTTCGGCTTCTTAAGCTTCGGGCATTACGCCTTCGGCAGCTAGTGCGGGCCATCTGCGGAAAAAGATCGCCAAGACTCGTCTGGAGATCACCCAGGCTGCGGACGAAATCGGCGTGAACAACGCGTCCTTCCGAGTCCACCACTTCGCGCTGCAGGCCTCCGCCCCGATGCCGCTGCTGTGTGCTATCGCGGCCACCACCAAAATCATCGAGGTGGGCACCGGCGGCATCGACATGCGCTAGCGCATATCGGGGTTGTAGCGTTTGAGTCATTGACTCCCGCCGTCTACAAGTACCTACACACTTGATCGGCGCTGCACGTTTCAGGATCCGGGTGCGCGGCGTCCTGGCTAAGGTCCGCGATAGTGTCGCGCAGCACGGAGAGCTGCGCGATCTGCTGCTCGATCTCAGCGAGGCGCACGTCAAGCA
>ERZ1029854.53-NODE-53-length-50404-cov-9.198395_pt1 | contig 50404 bp, 47 predicted proteins | sample MGYA00519239_ERZ1029854 | MGnify/ENA primary metagenome ERZ1029854 (study PRJEB33666, sample SAMEA4610917) | skin metagenome | biome: Human-associated habitat; feature: Malodor aspect; material: skin | place: Philippines | collected 2015-08 ... | reverse complement strand
CCGTGCCGCAGCTGATGAACATCATGGAGGCCATCCGCGAGGCGAAGTGCTTCACCGAGCCACGCGCGTGGGAGACCCTGCTCCGCGAGTGGAAGGTCGACGGCCTGGCCACCCGCCCGGAGCACCGCATGAACGCCCACACCGCGTTTTTGGTGTGGACGCGCAGGCTTGCCGACGGCGTCACGCCGCCGCGGCCGCAGCGCAGGGCTCGTCGATAAGCAAACGCGCGTATGTAGGCTCGACCGTATGGCTGGAGAGATTCACGACGACGCCTTCGGACCCGAGCTGCGCTCGCTCAAGCGCGACAACCAGAACCTGGGGGAGCGCAACAAGCGGCTCGCGGAGCTGCTGAAATCCAGCCGCGACAGACTCAACGACCTGTACGTCAAGGTCGAAGAACTGGGGGAGCCGGCGTCTACCTACGGCATCTATTTGGCCCCGGCGGCCCGCGACGGCGAGGCCGAGGTCCACACATCCGGCCGGCGAATGCGGTTGAAGGTCTCGCCGTTGGTGGACCCTGCGGCGCTCGTGCCCGGCACGCTGGTGCGCCTCGGCGAGGGCACTGTGGTGGTGGAAGCGTGCGGGTTTACGCCGACGGGGCAGATCGCCACCATGGTCGAGCGCATTGGCGACGACCGCGCCGTGGTCGCCGACCAGCAGGGCGCGGAATCGCTGGTGATGCTCGCCGAGCCGCTGCTTGCAACCACCCGCGCCGGCGACACGGTCCTGGTGAACTCGTCGGCCGGCTACGCCTTCGAGCGCATCCAAAAAACGGAGGTCAACCAGCTCTCGCTCGACGAGATCCCGGATGTGACCTACGCCGACATCGGCGGGTTGTCCTCGCAGATTGAGACGATTCAGGACTCCGTCGAGCTGCCGTTTTCCCGCCCCGATCTCTACACCGCCTACGACCTCACCCCGCCAAAAGGCCTGCTGCTCTACGGTCCGCCGGGCTGCGGCAAGACGCTCATCGCCAAGGCGGTGGCCAACTCGCTGTCGCAGCGCATCGGTGACGGCGGCCGGGCCCACTTCATCAACGTCAAGGGCCCTGAGTTGCTGAACAAGTTCGTCGGCGAAACCGAGCGGCGCATCCGGCTCATCTTCGAGCGTGCCCGTGAACTCGCGGCCGGCGGCAACCCGGTGATCGTCTTCTTCGACGAGATGGAGTCGATCTTCCGCACTCGCGGCTCGGGCGTGTCCTCCGATATGGAGACCACTGTGGTCCCGCAGCTGCTCACCGAGATCGATGGCGTGGAGGACATCGCCAACGTCATCGTCATCGGCGCGACGAATCGCGAGGAACTCATCGACCCGGCCATCCTGCGCCCGGGCCGCCTGGACATCAAAATCCGCGTCTCGCGCCCGAACAAGGACGAGGCCAAGGACATCCTCGCGCGCTATATCACGGACGCCATCCCACTCGCCGAGTCCCGCGAGACGCTTATCGACGCCACCGCCGCCGCCATGTTCGCCCCACGCCCCTTCGTGCGCTTAGAGCTTGTCGACGGCACCGCCGAGGTCCTGCACTACTCCGACTTCGTCTCCGGTGCAATGATCGCCAACGTGGTCGACCGCGCGAAAAAACTCGCCATCAAAGACCACATCGCGGGGGTGTCCACCGCCGGTGTGACGGCCGACCACCTGCGCCAGGCGGTGCGCGACGAGCAGGACGAGAGCGAAGACATGCCGAACACGGCGAACCCGGACGAGTGGGCGCGCATCACGGGCAGGCATGGCCGCCGCGTGGTTGCCGCGGAGGTCATCGGGTAGCGGATCGCTTTCCGTCGTCTAGTTCTGGTCGAAGAGGTGCTGGTCGATGGCGATAGCGACGGCGGCACCCGAGCCGAGCGCTTGCGAGACCTGATCCGGTGAGCTGACTACGTTGCCAACCGCCCACAGGCCCGGCTCCGAGGTTTTGCCTTGCTCTACCTGGACCCAGCCATCTGCGACAGCGCAGCCGGCTTCCCGGAGGAGCTCGTCGTTTGGTTTGAACTCCGGTCCGGTGAAACACGCTTCGTATTGGAGCGCCCCGGAGTCTGTAGTGATTTCAACGGCGTGATCGTCACCAGAGGCCGGCGATACCCGCACTACGTCATCGGCGGCGAGAGTCACGCCACACTCATCGAGTCGCTCCCGCTGCTCTGGGCTCAGCTCCATTCCGTTGGTGTGAAGCGTGACTTTCGAAGCCCATTTAGTCAGCAATGTTGCGATCCGGGTGGTAAACCCTGGGTTCTTTCCTCCGACAACACCGAGGTTCTTTCCGTTGACTTCGTACCCGTGGCAGTACGGGCAATGGAAGACCCGGGTGCCCCACAGCTCGCGCAACCCGGGAACCTCGGGGAGCACATCCGTGATTCCGGTTGCAACGAGTACCTGGGAAGCCGACGACATTTCGCCGGATGTAAGCGTCACTGACCAATCACCCGTGGGCGTTTGCTCGAGTGATTCGACCCGCCCGTCTATGAGCACGCCACCGTAAGACACATACTCGGCGTGGCCGCGGCTGAGTAATGCAGAAGGGTTTGCTGCGTCGAGCCCGATCACACCGTGCATATGCTCGCTGTTGCGGTTTCTGGGCGCGCCCGCATCCACGAGGCACACCTTCCGGTTTGCTCGAGCGAGGTTGATTGCGGCCGCAGTTCCTGCGAATCCGCCTCCGACAATAACGATGTCAAAGTGCTGTCCTGAAATGCTTGCTGCGTCGGACGTAAGTTCTTCACGCTCGGCTACGTTTCCTTCAAGACGAACGAGGCGATCGCGCAACGCTCGAGCATTTGCAGGAGAGCTCAGGAGATAGCTGGTCTCATCCATATCCGTTCCCACTTCAGGTAGATGTCTGGGCGCGGCCCAGGGTAGCGGCTCGCGTCACTTGGTCTACGGCTCCCGCAAAGTCGCCGTCACTCAGGTGCGCGAAACTAAGGACGAGACCGTCGCCGCCGTCCGTCCAGAGCGACGACTCGTGACCGCATTCGATGCCCGCCTCGAGCAAACGGGTCTCAAACGTGTCGCGCTCCAGGTGGGACGCAAACTGGACTGTGAAGTCGGCGCCGTCGCCCGGCGCGAGGCGTGCGTCGTCGAATAGCGGCACCAGTTGGTCTTGCAGCACCTGTCGTCGTTGAGCGAGCGCCCGGTGCACGGCGCGCGTGTTGCGGCGGACGACACCTCCGCGCAGCAGTGAGGCGATCGCGCGTTGGGTCACAGTGGCGACGGGCATGCCGAGGACACCGCGAATCTCTTTCAGCCGGTCGATGGTCGCGGGGGAGGCGACGACGTATCCGGCGGCGAGTTCGCGCGATAGCAGCGTGGAGAACGTGCCCAGGGTGAGTACGTCCGCTGCTGGCGCGAGCGTGGACAGCGTTGGTTGGGGAGCGATGCGGTAGCGCAGTTCGGTGTTGAAGTCGTCCTCAATGATTACCGCGCCGGTGCGGTTTGCCCAGTCCAACAGTTCCGCCCGGCGTGGCGCCGGCATCGCGCCGCCGAACGGGTAGAGGTGCGATGGCGTGACCAACAGTGCGTCCAAATTTGCAGGCAGTTGCTTGACGACGACCCCCTCTGCGTCCGTTTCACACTCCACGACCCGGTGTCCACCGAGCGGAATGACGCGCCTTAAGCCGGGGTGGCCGGGGTCTTCGACGCCGACGTTGAGGCCCGGTCCGAGCGCGTGGAGGATGCACGTCAGGCCTTCGCGGGAGCCGCCGGTGGCGACGATGTGCTCCGGGGATACCGCCATGCCACGGGCAAGACGGAGGTGTTCTGCGATGGCGAGGCGCAGTTCCGGCTCGCCGGATTTATCCACCCCGCCACCGGGTTCCGCTGCGGCCTCCCGCCAGGCCTTACGCCACGCCGCTGGTTTGATTGTGCCGGCGCTGCCGGGGGAGGGCTTCAGCGAGATCCGGGGGCGGGGGATCTTGTGTGAGATGCCGGTTGTGGCACTGCTTTCGGAGGCAGGCGCCATCGTGAGTTCGGGGTGGACCCGCGTTGGCGCACCCTGGCGGGAGAGGAGGTAGCCCTCGCCTTCGAGTTGGTCGTAGGCGGTGACCACGCTGCCGCGGGAGATACCGAGCTGTGTTGCGAGCGCGCGGGTGGATGGCACTTCGTCGCCTGGCGCGAGCGTTCCCTTGGCGACGGCGCCGCGGATCCCTGCGGCGATTTGTGCGGGTATTGGAGTGGGATGGTCGCGTGAGATGTCGAGAAGCATCAACTGGTCCAAAGAAACTAAATAGAACTGGCACTTGGAATCTACCAGTTGTCGAGGCAGACTAAGCGGTATGTCGAAAGCAGAACAGTTGAACCAGAAATTCCTTGGCGGTGTGATCATGGACGTGGTCACACCGGAGCAGGCGAAGATCGCCGCCGACGCCGGCGCGGTAGCCGTCATGGCGCTCGAGCGCGTTCCCGCCGATATCCGCGCCCAGGGCGGCGTGGCCCGCATGTCAGACCCAGACCTGATCGAGGGCATCATCGAGGCGGTCGACATCCCCGTCATGGCCAAGGCGCGCATCGGCCATTACATGGAGGCGAAGATCCTCGAGCACCTCGGCGTGGACTACATCGACGAGTCCGAGGTGCTGAGCCCGGCCGACTACGTCAACCACATCGACAAAACGGATTTCTCGGTGCCGTTCGTGTGCGGCGCCACCAACCTGGGCGAGGCGCTGCGCCGCATCAACGAGGGTGCGCAGATGATCCGCTCCAAGGGTGAGGCCGGCACCGGAGACGTTTCGGAAGCCACCAAACACATCCGCACCATCAAGGGTGAAATTGCGTCACTGCAGGCGATCTGGAACAGCAACCACGACGAGCTCTTCGTCGCGGCGAAGGAGCTGCAGGCGCCGTACCAGCTGGTGGCCTACGTGGCTGTGCACGGCAAGCTCCCGGTGCCGCTGCTGGTTGCCGGCGGCGTTTCCACCCCGGCCGACGCGGCGCTGATGATGCACCTCGGCGCTGACGGCGTGTTCGTCGGCTCCGGCATCTTCAAGTCCGGCAACCCGGAGGCCCGCGCCAAGGCCGTGGTCAAGGCGACCCAGAACTGGAACGACATCGCCGCCGTGACCGAGGCGTCCCGCGGACTGGGCGAGGCGATGGTGGGCATTAACGTCGCCGACCTTCCGGCACCGCACCGTCTGGCGGAGCGCGGCTGGTAATCCGCTAAGAGGAAGGACCCACCCGCTAGGCTTGGTCCTCATGACGCGCTACATGGGGACCGAGACCGAATACGGCATCACCAGCCCGGATAACCCGCTGATCAGCCCGCTTGTCACCTCCACGCACGCGGTGGTGGCGTACGCGGCCATGCGGACCAAGGCGCGCACCCGCTGGGACTACGCGGAAGAGGCGCCACTGAAGGACACCCGTGGGTTTGACCTGCAGCGCTACCGCAGCGTGCCGGTTGTCGACGCGAACGCGATCGGGGTGGCGAACGTGCTCGTCGCGAACGGTGCCCGCTACTACGTCGACCATGGTCACCCCGAGTACTCCAGCCCGGAATGCTCGAACGCGTTCGACGCGATGGTCTACGACGCCGCGGGCGACCACATCCTCAACGACGCCGCGGCTGATATCCGCCAGCTGTGGGACGAGCAGGTCTCTGTGCTGGCGAAGCACGATCCGTGCCCACCGCTGAAGTTCTACAAAAACAACGTCGACGGCAAGGGCCGCTCATATGGCAGCCACGAAAACTACCTGTACTCGCGGCAGACCGACTTCGAGCGCCTCACTCAAGCGCTTATCCCGTTTTTCGTTACCCGCCAGGTCATCGTCGGCGCCGGGCGCGTCGGCATCGGCCAGGCGTCCGAGAAGCCGGGCTTTCAGATTTCGCAGCGGGCCGACTATTTCGAGCAGGAAGTCTCGCTGGAGACCACGTTAAACCGCGGCATCGTCAACACCCGCGATGAGCCACACGCGCCGGAGGAGGACTTCCGCCGCCTCCACGTCATCGTGGGCGATGCGAATATGAGCCAGTTTTCCAACTTCCTCAAACTCGGCATGACGAAGTTGGTGCTCGACGCCATTGAGCAGGACGTGGACTTTTCCGACCTGCGTTTGGCAGAACCGGTGCACGAGATCCATGCGGTCAGCCACGACCCCAGCCTCGAACACGAACTCGAGCTGGCAAGCGGGAAGCGCCTGAGCGTCATCGCTATCCTGCGCATTTACCGTGAGCGGTGTGCGGGGGTTGCGGGGCAGGGGGTCGTCGATAAGCAAGTGCTCGAACTGTGGGGCGAGCTTCTCGACGACCTCGAACGCGACCCGCTATCCACCGCCGACCGGCTCGACTGGACGGCGAAGTGGTCGCTTGTGCGCCGGTTCGAAGCCCGTGGTGCAGACCAAGCCAAGTTGCAGGCCATCGACCTGCAATACGCAGATATCGACCCGCAGCAATCGCTGTACCACGCACTCGTGTGCAAAGGCGCACTGCGCACGATGGTGGACGCGGACACGATTCAACGCGCAGCCGCGCAGCCGCCGAAGGATTCGCGCGCATACTTCCGCGGCACGGCGGGGCAGAAGTTCGGAGAGAACCTCGTGGCCTCGAACTGGCAGTCCATGCTGTTTTCCGTCGACGACCAGCTCTACCGCGTACCGTTGGATCTGCTGCACGAGCACACCGCGGAGCACACCGCCGACCTCATTGAACGCTCTCATACGGTCGATGAGCTCCTAGCTGGTCTCGGCGTGACCCCGGCCAGGTAGGGTAACCACCATGGCTACGCAACAGACCCACGCTGCCTCCGGTGGCGGCGACGAGCACAACGAGGACTTCGACGCGGCCCAGGGCGCCGGACAGGCCCAGATCAACACGTCTGGCACGGACGATCTGCTCGACGAGATCGATTCGCTGTTGGACAACAACGCCGAGGAATTTGTGAAGTCGTTCGTGCAAAAGGGCGGCCAGTAGCAACGATGGTGGCCTGCTACCCGCGGCGCATCATGGGCGTCGAGACGGAATTCGGTGTCGCCGCCTACGACGGCGCGCGCCAGGTGCTCACCCCGGAAGAGATCGCACGCTACTTATTTCGCCCCGTGGTCGCGCAGTACCGCAGCTCGAACGTCTACGTAGACAACGCGGCGCGCGTCTACCTCGACGTCGGCTCCCATCCGGAGTACGCCACGGCGGAGTGCGACTCGCTGAGCCAATTGCTCGCACACGACAAGGCGGGCGAGTGGATCTTCGCCGACCTGGCCACACAGGCAGACGAGGCGCTTGCCAACGACGGCCTCGGCGGGTCGACCTACCTGTTTAAAAACAACGTGGACTCAAAGGGCAACTCATACGGTGCCCACGAGAACTACTTGGTCAGCCGCGAGTTGGCGCTGAAATCCTTCGGCCAGCAGCTGCTGCCGTTTTTGATCACCCGACAACTTATCTGCGGCGCAGGCAAGATCGCAGGGGACAAGTTCGTCATCTCCCAGCGAGCAGACCAGGTGTGGGAGGGCGTGTCGTCGGCAACGACGCGCACCCGGCCGATCATCAACACCCGCGACGAACCGCACGGCGATTCCCACCGCTTCCGCCGCATGCACGTCATCGTCGGCGATTCCAACATGTCTGAGCCCACCTTCGCGCTAAAGGTCGGCTCCATGCTGTTGGTTATCGAAATGCTCGAGGCAGGATTCGACCTGCCCGATATGGAACTAGCTGACCCGATCGCGCACATTCGCGACATCGCCGCAGATCCGACCGGCACGACTGCACTCGAGCTCGCCGCAGGTGGCACCATCACGGCGCTGGAGGTGCAACGCGCCACGCTGGACGCCGCGAAGCGCTGGCTTACGCAACGCCCCGACGAAGGCACACCCAACGCCGAGATGCAGCGGGTCGTCGACCTATGGCAGCGCACCCTCGACGCGATTGACACCCAGGACTTCTCCCAGGTGGACACTGAGATTGACTGGGTGATCAAACGCAAACTGCTCGAGCAGTTCCGCGCAAAACTCGGCTGCGGTTGGGACCACCCGAAACTCGCCCAGATCGACCTGACCTACCACGATATCGACCGGCGCCGCGGCCTGTTCTACCTGCTCGAGCGCAAAGGGCTGGCGAAGCGCTGGATCACTGACGACGACATCGCCCACGCCGTCGACCACGCCCCAGAGACCACCCGCGCGGCTATCCGGGGCAAGTTCCTCACTGCCGTGCGCGAAGCGGGGACTGCACATAATGTCGACTGGGTGCATTTGAAGGTCAACCGTCCAGAGCCGCGCACCGTCGAGCTGCTCGACCCGTTCGCGAACACCAACGCCGACGCCGACGAGCTCCTCGCCTATGTGGCGGCGCACGCCGGGGAAGGGGAGTAACGCCGATGGCCGACGACAAGGACATGGTGATCCGCCAGGTCGGGCTCACGTTCGCCTTGCTTGCCTCGCCAGAAAAGCGCGACATCGCGTGGGTGATGGCACACGTTGACGGCTATGGCGGGCGCAGCCGCGACGCCGCCGCCCACCTCATCCGCCGGGACGTGGAAGAGTTGCGCCGTCTGTGGGTGCCGGCCCATTTCGCCGACGGCCAGGTGTGGGTGGATAAAGACCTCTACGAACTGCCGCCGGTGGACCTCACCGCTGAGGAGGCGTCGGTCGTTGGCCTCGCGGTGGATCTGTCGCAGCCCGGCACGCTGGGCAGTTTTGCGCGCTCCGGCTGGACGAAACTCGCCGCCTCGGGCGCAACCCGTGACTTCGACGCACCGACGCTGGTGTCAGTCTCCAACGACATCTTTCAGCTGCGTCCCGACACCCTGCGCGCGATCGTCGCGTGTGTGCGCAACACACAACGCATGTCCTTCGACTTCGTCCGCGCGCCGGGCAAGGAGCCGGAGCGTCGCACCGTCGACCCGTGGGGAGTGGTCTCGCTGAACAACCGCGCCTACTTCGTCGGCTTTGACATCGACCGTCAAGAAGAGCGCGTCTTTCGCGTCAAGAAGATGTCGCGGGTCAAGCGTGTGAACACCGCCGAGGCGTTCCACGAGCAGACGGGAGAGCTGCAGGAGATTGTCGAGGCGACGCTGCAAGGCGATGTTGTCGACGCGGTGGTGACCGTGAGCGGCAATGCCGGCGACGAGTTGGCCGCCAGAGGCACCCGCGATGGCGAGACCATCACGCTGAACGCGGTCGACCGCGACTGGGCCGTGCGCGCGATCGCGAGCCTCGCCGGGCACCTTGTCGCGGTGGAGCCTGCCGAGGTCCGCGCAGACGTGGTCAAGCTGTTGCGCGCGCCGAAGGAGGAGAACTAGATGAGTGCCGACCAACAACGCCAGGAGCGGGTGGTGCGCCTGCTCAACCTCGTCGCGTACGCATCGAAACACCCGGATCTGACGGTGATGGAAATCGCCCGCGATTTGGGTGCCGACCCGCAGCAGGTGCGTGACGACCTCGACCTGCTGTACATGTCCGGCGTGGGCACCGGCCCCGGCGAGATGATCGAGCTTGAGCACTCCTGGAAGGGCGTGCGCATTATCGACGACCAGGGCCTGACCAAGCCCCTGCGCCTGACTCCCGCCGAGGCCAGCGCACTGCTCGTGCTACTCGATTCGTTGGAGACCATGCCTGGTCTTGTCGACGCCCGCGCCGTGCGTTCAGCCGCCGCGAAAATCCGCGCTGTGACCAAGTCGAGCGGGATCGGCGACGCCGACCACCCGGCAGATTCCAGCGTGGCTGGCACCGTCGCGGACGCGCTCAGCCAGAAGCGCCAACTCGCGATTACGTACTACTCGGCGACGTCGGATACGACGTCTCGTCGTCAAGTTGAGCCCGCAAGCCTGTTCCACGAGGACGGCAACACCTATCTGCGCGCCGCGGAGGCAGGGGAGATGAAGACGTTCCGCCTCGACCGCATACGCGAGGCGTCGCTTCTCGACGAGACCTCCACCGCCTCGGACACCGACTTCGACAGCGCCGACCCGTTCGGGATGGCACAGCAAGCGAAGGCTCGGCTGCTCATCCATCCGGACGCGACGTGGCTGGCGGACTACTGGGACATCGAAATTGAAAGTGACGGTATGAACTCCGATACGGGGTGGGTTCCGGCCACAATGCGCTACGGTTCCGGCGACTGGCTCGTCCGGTTTTGCCTCGGTCAAGCCGACCGTGTTCGCATCGTCGAGCCACGCGAACTCGCCGACGAATTCACCGCACGCGTGAGTTCAGCCCTCGAGGCGTTAGACTAAGAACCCTTAAAACGTCCGTTGTTGAAAGGAACGTCATGGCAAGCATCGGTTGGGCGGAAATTCTCATCTGCCTGTTCGTCGTGCTCCTTCTGTTCGGTGCCAACAAGCTGCCGGACCTCGCACGCTCGATGGGCCGCTCCGCCCGCATCTTCAAATCCGAGGTCAAGGAAATGAAGAACGACGGCACACCCGAGCAGCCGGCCCAGCAGCACGAGATCGAGTCCGCGGCCGCACAGGAGACTCGCAGCGCGGCGCACGACGCTGACTTCTGGGAGCGCCCGGAGAACCAGTCGCGCTCCTAGGTGCGTCTGATGGCAACCACCATTAAACGGAGGAAGAACAACCCGACCGGCGAGATGTCGCTGGTCGAACACCTCCAAGAACTGCGCCGACGCGTCGTCATCTCGCTGATCGCGATCGTGGTAGGCACCATCATCGGTTTCATCTGGTATCAGAACGCACCGTGGCGGATCATGCCGCTCGGCGAGATCATCCGTGGCCCGTACTGCAACCTGCCGGATCATTTGCGCGCCGACTTCAACGGCGATGGGGAGTGCCGCCTGTTGGCCACGAGCCCGTTCGAGATGTTCATGCTGCGCCTGAAAGTCGGCGCATTGGCGGGACTTGTCCTCGCGTCTCCGGTGTGGCTCGCGCAAATCTGGCGGTTTATCACCCCGGGCCTGCATAAAAACGAGAAGCGCTACACCATGTCCTTTGTGACCATGGCGGTCGTGCTGTTCGTGCTCGGAGCACTGCTGGCGTACTTCGTGCTCGACCAGGGCCTGTACGTGCTTATGTCCATCGGCTCGGAATTCCAGGTCGCCGCGTTGACAGGTGAGCGGTACTACAACTTCCTGCTGTCGCTGATCGTGATCTTTGGTGTCAGTTTCGAAGTGCCGCTGATCATCATCATGCTCAACCTCGTCGGGATCCTGCGCTACGAACATGTCAAGGACAAGCGTCGCTTCATCATCGTGCTGATTTTCATCTTCGCCGCGGTGATGACGCCGGGCCAGGACCCGTTTTCCATGGTCGCGCTCGCGGTCTCCATCAACCTGCTCGTCGAGATGGCGTTCCAGTTCTGTCGGATCCACGACAGAAAGAAGGGCAAGATGCGCCCGGACTGGATGGATCTTGACGACGAACAGGGCTCCGGCCCGATCGAAGCCCCAGCGCCGGTGGGGGCTGCGGGTGGCATTGGGTCGTCGAGAAGCATCAACGCCGCCCCGATCGAGCGGCCGCAGCCGGTGCGCCGCGCGCCTGAGCCCGAGACGAAGCGGGGCTTCGAGGGCGGAGCCGATTTCGAGGACGTACTGTAGGGGGCATGCTTTCCCCCGAAAACTCCACGCCGTTTTTGCAGGAATTCGCGAATGCGAAGCCGTTCGACCTCGACGACTTCCAGGTGCAGGCTTGCCGGGCCGTGGAGGAGGACCGGGGAGTCCTCGTCTGCGCGCCGACCGGCTCCGGCAAGACCATCGTCGGGGAGTTCGCCGTCGCACTTGCGTTGCAGCGTGGCACGAAGTGCTTCTACACCACGCCGATTAAGGCCTTAAGCAACCAGAAGTACAACGACTTGGTTGCCGAGCACGGCGAAGACGCCGTTGGCTTGCTCACCGGCGACACCAGCATCAACGGTTCCGCGGAGATCGTCGTGATGACCACCGAGGTCTTACGCAACATGCTCTACGCCGAGTCGCCGCGGCTGGACCGCCTGACCCATGTGGTGATGGACGAGATCCACTACCTGGCCGACCGCGACCGCGGCGCGGTGTGGGAGGAGATCATCCTCAACCTGGACGATTCGGTGAGCCTCATCGGGCTCTCGGCCACGGTATCCAACTCCGAGGAGTTCGGCGAGTGGCTCACGGCGGTACGCGGCGATACCGAAGTCATCGTCTCGGAGCACCGCCCGGTCCCGCTCAGCCAATACATGATGGTCGGGCGCAAAATGTTCCCGCTGTTTGAACCCGGCAAGGACGGGCGCGTCAACCACGCTCTCGAGCGGGCCATCGAACGCATCGAGGCCGGAAGCTCCGATGAGGGCCGCCGGGACTTCGAGGAGGGCCGTGGATTCCGCTCCCGGTCCCGCAGCGGGCGCACGCGCGGCCAGGACAAGGTTCGCCCAGTCGGCCGGCCGGAGGTGGTCACCGCGCTGCAAGGCCAGGACATGCTGCCGGCAATCGTGTTCATCTTCTCCCGCGCCGGCTGCGACGGCGCGCTGTTTCAGTGCCTGCGCTCGCGCAAGGAGTTGACCACCCCGGAGGAGCGCGCCGAGATTGAGCAGATTATCGACGACGGCATCGCCGGCATCCCAGACGAGGACCTGGAAGTGCTCAACTTCCGCCAGGTCCGCACCGCCTGGATGCGCGGGTTCGCCGCCCACCACGCCGGCCTGTTGCCCGCGTTCAAGCACATCGTCGAGCAGCTCTTCGTGCGCGGGCTGGTCAAGGTCGTCTTCGCCACGGAAACGCTCGCGCTCGGCATCAATATGCCGGCGCGCACCGTCGTGCTGGAGAAGATGGTCAAGTTCAACGGCGAGGCGCACGTCGACCTCACGCCGGGCCAGTACACCCAGCTCACCGGGCGTGCGGGACGCCGCGGCATCGACAACATCGGCAACGCCGTGGTGCAGTGGGCACCGGCGCTCGACCCGCACGCCGTGGCGGGACTGGCATCGACGCGCACCTACCCGCTGATTTCGCAGTTCCAGCCCGGCTACAACATGGCGATCAACATGCTCGCCATGAACGGTTTCGACGACTCCATCCGCCTCATCGAGCAGTCGTTCGCGCAGTTCCAAACGGACCGCTCCGTCGTCGGCGAGGTCCGCGACATCGAGCGGCTCCAAACCAAGGTGCGCGAATCGCGGGCCAAACTCGACCGTGACATCTCCGCATTCGCGCCACCGTCCGACGACGCCGCCGCAGAGTTGGTCGAGTACTCGCAACTGCGGCGCGACCTTGGCGACGCCGAAAAGCAGGCCCGCCGCGACGCCATGGACAACCGCCATACGGAAACGGTGAAGATCCTCGGCCGGCTGCAGGTCGGCGAAGTCATCGCGTTGCCGGCAAAGCGCAAGCCGGAACTGGCGGTCGTGGTCCAGCCCGCCGGCAAGCCGCACGACCCGCGTCCCTGGGTAACCACCGAACGCGGCTGGTCCGGGCGCATCGATGCCGCCTCCTTCCGCAACCCGCCGATGGTGGTGGGCCGGATCAAGGTGCCGCGGCACATGCAGAGCCAGCCTCGTCGTCACGCGCGCAAGGTCTCGAGCATGCTGCACCGCGGGCACTTCAACGCCCCGAAACGGCTGCGCACCGAGGCACGCACACGGCCGAGCAAGAAGGTCACGGCTCTGCGCGAGGCGATCCGCAACCACCCCGTGCACGCATGGCCGGCGGGGGAGCGCGAGGTGCTCGCACGCACCGCTGAGGATATCGTGCGCGACGAGCGCAAACTCGCATCCATCGAACGTCGCGTGGATTCGTCGACCGATTCGCTTGGCCGCACCTTCGAGCGCATCATTGGGCTGCTCACGGAGATGGACTACGTCGAACTCATCGACGGCGAGCCTGCAGTCACCGACGAGGGCGAGCGACTGTCGCGCATCCACAATGTCTCCGACTTGCTGGTGGCGCAGTGCCTCAAGCGCGGTATCTGGGATGAGCTGGACCCGGCAGAACTCGCCGGTGTGGCGTCGATGTTGGTCTTCGAGAATCGCCGCGCTACCCGCGGCGAGCCGGAGGCAGCCACTGAGGCGATGGCGGACGCGATGAACGAGACGATGCGGATCTACGGTGAACTGGTCTCCGACGAACAGCGCCACAACCTGCCGGCCACCCGTCTACCCGACGCGGGGTTCAGCTTGTCGATGCACCAGTGGACCGCCGGCGCCCCGCTGGGTTACGCGTTGGCCGCAGCCGCGGAATCCGGCGCGGAACTGACCCCCGGCGACTTCGTGCGCTGGTGCCGCCAGGTCATCGACCTGCTGGAGCAGGTGAAAAAGACGGGTTACTCGGAACAGATCCGCGACAACGCCAACCGCGCGGTCGACGCGATCCGCCGCGGTGTGGTCGCTATCGGTAACTAGCCGGCAGCAGCGACACTGTGGCGACGCGCAAGTTGCGCCCCCACGGGTCGAGGATGAGCGACTGCACCGCGAAGATCTCGCCGCCTGCGAACACCGGCCCGCCGGAGTCGCCCTTGACCGCCGGCGGGTTGTTGTAGACCAGACCCGCCGGTCGGACACGCGTGGCAAAGGAACGCGACGCGGAAAACGGCAACCGACCCAAGTACCTGCCGGGGCGGCCTTCAGGGTTCGCGGCGCGACCGCCGAAGCCCACCGTCAGCGTTGGTGTGCCAATCCGTGGTGCGGGGCCTACCGGCAGTGGTTCTGCGTCGACACGTTTCGGCAAGCGCACCAGCGCGACGTCGGTGCCGGGCAGGGGCGCGGCGGAGACTGGGGCGAGTGTGGTGTCGTCGATACGCACGCGCACCTTGCGCACGTCCGCGCGGCGGAAGAAGTGGGCGCAGGTGAGCACGGTATCGGGCGTGATCAGCGCGCCTGAGCAGTAGCCGCGGCCTGGGATGGAGATGCGCGCGATGGATCGTGCGAGGGGATTGGACACGGTTGTGATCGTAGCGATCTACCATGGCCCGCATGACGTTCGATGCAAGTGTGTATGCCGACCGGCGGCGCAAGGCCGCAGACCTCGTGCGGGAGCGAGGACTTGCCGGGCTGGTCATCGGCACCGGCGCCGAGTTCGCCTACCTGACTGGTTCGTGGGCCTCGTCGCACGAACGGCTCACTGCGTTAGTGATCGCGCCAGATGCCACGCGGGTGGTCGCACCGCTGACCGATGTTGCATCACTCGGGCTCGAGCGTGACGACGACATCGATATCGTCGGCTGGCGCGACGGCGATAACCCGTACCGGCTGGTCGCGGACGTGCTCGGGGACGGGATGGTCGGGCTCGGTTCGTCGCTGACCGCGGACCACGTCTTCCCGCTCCAGGCGCTGCTGCCGCGCACCGAACTGGCCACGGACGCGGTGGCGGAGCTGTTTATGGTGAAAGACGCAGCGGAGCTCGAGCAGATCGCGGCTGCCGGCGCCGCAATCGACCGCGTTCACGAACAGGTCCCGGCACTGCTGCAGCCCGGCCGCACCGAACGTGAGGTCGCGGACGACCTGACGCGACTGGTGCTCGAGGAACACGAAAGCGTCGCGTTTGTCATCGTCGGCTCGGGGCCGAACGGGTCGAATCCGCACCATGATTTCTCCGACCGAGTGCTCGAGGCGGGCGATCCGGTGGTCGTCGATATCGGCGGCGTGCTGGCTTCCGGCTACCAGTCGGACTGCACCCGCACCTACGTCGTCGGCGGCAGAGATGAAGCCCCTGCGGACTTCCGCGAGGCTTATGCCGTGCTCGAGAACGCCTTTGCTGCCGCGTGCGAGTCGGCCCGGCCGGGCGTGACCGCAGGCCAACTCGACGCGGTGGCTCGAGGCGTGATCGCGGATGCCGGATACGGCGAGTGGTTCACGCACCGTCTCGGCCACGGCATTGGTTTATCCGGCCACGAGCAACCGTTTATCATCGCCGGCTCCGACGTGGTGTTGCGCGAGGGGATGGCGTTTTCCATCGAGCCGGGGATCTACAAGCCGGGTGCGTGGGGCATGCGCATCGAAGACATCGTGCGGCTCACCGGCACCGGCATCGAGACCTTCAATCGCACCCGCCACGACCTGGGGGTATCTGGTGGCTAAGCAGGGGAGCGTGCTGCTGCTTGGCGCGCGCAGCGACATCGGCGGCGAGGTCGCCAAGCGTGTCTGTCGCGGGCGCGAGGTGGTACTTGCGGCGCGGGGGAGTGCGGGGCTGGATGTCGTCGAAAAGCAACTTCGCGACGCCGGCGCGACCCACGTGCGTGCGGTGGACTTCGACGCGGCCGACCTGGATTCGCACCGGCGGATCGTGCAAGAGGCGGGCGGGGTGACCACCGCGATCGTCGCCTTCGGGATCCTCGGCGATCAGGAACTCGCGGAGCGCGACGAGCGGGAAGCCGCGCGCATCGCCAACGTGGACTATCTTGCGCAGGTCAGCATGCTCACCGTGCTTGCCGACGAGATGCCGCGCGGCGAAATCTACGCCTTTTCCTCCATCGCCGGGTGGCGGGCTAGGCGCGCGAACTACGTCTACGGGTCGACGAAGGCAGGCCTCGACGCCTTCTGCCAGGGACTGATGGACCGGCTGCACGGCACCGGGCTCAACCTGATCCTGGCGCGCCCTGGCTTCGTCATCGGCGCGATGACTGAGGGGATGAAACCCGCGGTGATGTCGGTGACGCCGGACGCGGTCGCAGATGCGGTTGTTGACGCTGCTGGCAAGGGCAGAAGCACCACCGTGTGGATCCCGCGGCGCCTGGCAGCGCTCGCTGCGGTGATGCGCCTGGTGCCGCGGCCGATCTGGCGCCACATGCCGAGGTAACCGCTATGGCTCGGCTCTTTCTTCCTCGTGTGCGCTCGCTCGTCGGCCTCGGGCTTGATTTGGTGCGCCCGGCCCAGCGAACCGGTCCCGACTTCGGCCAGGCGAGCTGGCTGATGGGGATGACACCGGGGTCGCTGGTCAAAGCGGTGCCGATCCGGCCGGTGGGTGCGAGCGGATTGCTGAACCCGTCGCAGAGCTGGCGCATCGAGTATGCCACGAGCGACAGCCTCAACAGGGTGGTCTCCGCTACCGGGGCCGTGTTCAGGTCCCGCACGCCGTGGAAGGGAAACGGTTCTCGCCCGACGATCGCGTTCGCCCCGTCGACGCAGGGGGTAGCGCGGCGCTGCGACCCGTCGTACTCATGCACCGTCGGCATCGGCCCCAGAGTCAAGCCTGTAGACATGATCGCAGCCTACGAGCAGCCCGTGATCAACCTGTTTCTCGCCGCTGGTGCGGACGTGGTCATCACCGACTATCCCCGCGACCCCGAGGACGACGTCGAACTCTACTGCGACCATGTCTCCGCGGCCCGCGCGCTTGCCGACGCCGTCCGCGCCTCCCGCGACCTCGGCGTCGACACCACCGCGTTGGGGCTGTGGGGGTTTTCCCAGGGCGGGGGAGCCGCGGCCGCATGGTTGGAGGAGCCCGAGTACACCCCGGAACTGCAGCCGCTGGCTGCCGTCGTCGCAGCTCCGCCGACCGATTTGGTGAGCATGCTCCACCACGTCGACGGCGCGCTCGCCTCCGTGGTCATCCTCTACGCCGTCGCCGGACTCATGGCGCGCGACGAGGACATCGCCGCCGAAATCGCCCCGCATTTGAGTCCGAAAGGGGCCGCAGCCATCGTCAACGGCGCACGCACCTGCGCCATGGGGGCAGTACTGCACCGCCCGTGGGCGCACACCCGCACCTGGACCCGCACAGGCGTGAGCATGGCGGAGCTTCTCGACGACCTGCCCCGCACCAGCGCCCATCTCGACGCCATACGACTCGGTGCCGTGCAGCCGCCCAACATCCCGATCCGTTTGTGGAGCGCGCTTCACGACGACCTCGTGCCGTACGACGACGTGGCCAAACTTGCCGACGACTGGGGCATCGACCTGACTACCCGCCGCGAGCGCGGCATCCGTGGACGCACGGGGACGAACCATTTCGGCCCGTACTTCCTCCACGCCGCCGAGGACGTGGGTTGGTTGCTCGACCAGTTGTCCAGGTAGCCTTGGCCCATGCCTGTGTACCTACTGCTGTACTTTGTGGTCGAAGCAATCGCGTTTTTCCTCGTCGCGAAGTGGATTGGCGTCGGCTGGGCGATCCTGGCCATTTTCGGCCTGATGCTCTTCGGCTGCTTCGCCGCCGCCGCTTCGTTGCGCGGCGAACTCGTCCGCGCCGCGAAAGGCCGGGCGAACGTGGGACAGTTGGCCGGAGATTCGGCGCTGCTGCTTGCCGGCTGGGCGATGAACATCGTCCCCGGCTTTGTCAGCTCGGTGCTCGGCCTGCTCCTCGTGTTCGGGCCGACCCGCGGCATGGCGCGCCGCGCAATGACGAAGCGTGCCCGCCGCAGCATGGAAGACCTCGGCGCTCGCATCTATGCGGCGACGCCAATGTCGCAGTTCACCACCTCCTACGGGTCGTTTACCAACCCACAGGAGCAGGCTCACCCGGAGCAAAGTCGCGACGACAACACCGTGATCGACGCCGACGAGCTGGAGCAGTGGTACCGCATGGACGGCCGCGAGCCGGGGGAGAAGTAGGTGAGCCCGCTTCCCGCCTTTCTCCGGTTTGTTCTCGCCGCCGCCTCCGGGTGGCTGGTGTATTTCTCCTACGAGCCGCACGGCCACTGGTGGTCCGGCATCGCCGGTATCGCGGTGCTGTATCTTTCGCTTGCGCCGTGGCGGCGCTGGCCGGGCGGTGACCGGCCGCCCGCCGCTTTCGGTGGTTTGCTCGGTTTCACTCAGGCCGCGTTTTGCTACTTGTACCTGCTGCCGTGGATCGGCGAATTCGTCGGGGCCATGCCGTATGTCGCATTGTCCATCTTCCTCGGCCTCTACGGCATCCTCACCGGCGTTTTCGGTGTCCTCGTGGCGCGCTGGCGCTTCGGCTTCGCCGCATTTCCGCTGCTCTACCTCGCCGTCGAGTTTGTCCGCTCGTCCGTGCCATTCGGCGGTTTTAGCTGGGTGCGCCTGGCGTGGGGGCAGATCAACGGCCCGCTCGCCGCTCTTGCCCCCTGGGGCGGACCGGCACTGATCACCGTTGCAGCCGCGCTGGTCGGTACCGGCCTTGTCGCCCTTCTCTCATGCCGCGGCACACAACGACTGGCCGGGGGTGTGGCATTCGCTGTCCCGCTCATATTTGGCGCAGTCGCTGGCCTGGGCATCAACACCGCCGGGCCGACGGTAGGCGAGGCCAACGTTGCCGCAGTGCAGGGCAACGTGCCACGCATGGGGCTCGACTTCAACGCGCAGCGCCGCGCGGTGCTGACCAACCACGTCAACGAGACGCTAGCGCTTGGCGACGACGCCCGCGCCGCAGGAGAACCCCTCGACGCCGTCATCTGGCCGGAGAACTCCTCCGACGTCAACCCCTTCGCCGACTCCGAGGCTCGGTCGTTGATCAATATTGCGGTGCGTGGGGTGGACGCTCCGGTGCTCGTCGGCACGCTCACGCGCGACGAGGTGGGCGCGCGCAATACGATGGTCGTCTTCGATCCCGACAACGGGCCAGGGGAGTACCACCACAAGCGCTTCCTGCAGCCGTTTGGCGAATACATGCCGTGGCGTGATTTCTTCCGCAACTTCTCCGAGATGGTGGACCTGGCCGGTAACTTCAAACCAGGCGACGGCAACGGTGTCGTGCACATGGGCGACATTCCGGTCGGCGTGGCCACCTGCTACGAGGTCGGCGAGGACCCAGCGTACCGCATGGCAGTACGCGGCGGGGCGCAGCTGCTTGTCACCCCAACAAACAACGCCACCTTCGGGTTCACCGGTATGACGTACCAGCAGCTGGCCATGAGCCGTCTGCGCGCGATGGAGACCGACCGCGCCGTCGTCGTTGCGGCCACATCCGGGGTGTCGGCGGTCGTCCACCCGGACGGGACGGTGTCGCAGGAGACGGAGATTTTCACGGCGGATCATCTCGTCGAAAAGCTGCCGCTTCGAGATTCGCTTACGCCAGCCGTGCGCTTCGGCGGTGCGCTCGAGTGGGCGCTCGTCGCGCTCGGTGCCCTCGTGATGGTTGCGGCAGGTGTCGGCACACGCGCAACCAAGCGCAGGTATGCTGCTCAAAGGAATAAACAAGCCTAAAAAGCGAGGAGAAGTACCGCCGTGGCGAACGAGACCCTGGTGATCATCCCGACCTACAACGAGGTGGAGAACGTTCCGCTGATCGTCGGCCGTGTGCTGGAGGCACAAAACGACGTCGACGTGCTGGTCGTCGACGACAATTCGCCCGACGGCACCGGCGCGAAGGCCGACGAACTCGCCGCTGCTCACGACGAGGTCAACGTGCTGCACCGCACCGGTAAAGAGGGCCTGCTGGCCGCATACCGCGCGGGCTTCGAGTGGGCGCTCGAGCGCGACTACCAGGTTGTCGTGCAGATGGATGCCGACGGTTCCCACGCACCGGAGGAGCTGCACCGCCTGCTCGACGCCGTGGCCAACGGCGCCGACCTTGCCATCGGCTCGCGCTACATCGACGGCGGGGAAGTGAAGAACTGGCCGCGTAGCCGCTACCTGCTGTCGAAGCTGGGCAACGAGTACATCGCGGTTGCGCTTGGCGACGACACCAAGGACATGACCGCCGGCTACCGCGCATTTCGTCGCGAGGTGCTCGAAGACCTCGACTTGGACGCGCTGTCGAACAAGGGCTACATCTTCCAGGTGGAAATCGCGCACAAGGTTTCCGACGCCGGCTTTTCTGTCGTCGAAGTGCCGATCACGTTCGAGGACCGCAAGCTTGGTGAATCGAAGCTGGACGCAAGCTTCGCGGCAGCGTCCTTCGCCGAGGTGACGAAGTGGGGCGTCCAGGATAAGGCCTCGTTCGTGGGCAACCTTGCCTCCGAGACCTGGCGCCAAATCGAGCACGCTGTGTCCAACTCCAAGGTCGCCGACCTGCCGTCACGCGGTGCGAAGGCACCGAAGCAAGTTGCAGACCTCGCAGGGGAGATCGGCTCACTGACCAAATACGAGCTGGGCAACCTCAACCTGGGCAAGGTTGCGGGCCGTGCCGCCGACAAGCTGGAGACTGCAAAAAACCTGACGACGGAAACCGTTCGTCAGGCTCTTCACGTGCTGAAGTCCGGATCGAAGTAGGACCTACTTTTCGTTCTGCGCGGCCTGCTCCTTAGCTAGGCGGGCCGCTGCACGGCGACGCTTGCGCAGCTGCTCCAGACGCTCCTCGAGGAGCACGTCGAGCTCTTCGATGGAGCGGCGCTCGAGCAGCATGTCCCAGTGGGTGCGCGGCGGTTTCGCGGGCTTTGACTCCACGCCTTCGCCCTCCATGAGGGTGCCTACCTGGCCGTTTTTGCACATCCACTCTTCGGGGATCTCGGCCTCGTCAGCGAACGGGACCTCGTAGACTTCGCCGTTAGGGGTCTGGTACTTCGCCATGCGGCGAGGCGCCAGGTCGTGGTCGCGATCCGTTTCGTAGCTCACGGCGCCCATACGGCTACCGCGTAGTACTCGATCAGCCATGTCGTCTCCATCCTTTAACTCGTGGTGTTCCGGTTACCGATCCACCCAGGGTGTGCAGCAATCGCTCAAGTATAACGATTGGGATGCTGAGTTTGTTCCCCCGGTGCCTACCACGCGCGACAGCTGTAATAGACTACGTACCGTGACTATCAGAGAGCGGAGAGCGGGCCAGAAAACGGCAGTCTGCGCCTGGTGTGGCAAGGAGATAGAACTCAATCAGGGCCGCGGCAGGAAGCGCAAGTACTGCGGTCCGTCGTGCAAGCAACGGGCGTACGAGCGACGAACCCTGCTGGCAGGAACGTCCGTGGACCCAGATGCGGTTATTCTGAGCCAGCAGAAGGTCGCCGAGATTCGCGACAGGCTGTTTGAATTGCGCTGTGCTGCAGAAGACATCCAGACAGCTGCTGCCGAAGGTGCGCCGGCAAGCGAATTGGGGCCGTTGTGTGACGAATTAGTAGGCTTAGCGCAGAAACTCGAAAAACTGAGGTGAGCTACTTGGAGTCCAACCCCCGAAACAGGAAACTGCTCATTGTCGCGGTTTCCGCCTTTGCCATTTTGGCGGTACTCGTCGCGTTCATCCCGTTGGCGAGGACGCTGTTTTTTAGTCACGGTGTCAAAACTGAAGGGATCAACGAGTCGGCGCTCGCAGAGGCGTCGACAGATCTCGACGGCACCTGGACGGTCACAAACCGACCGGGGCCGAACCAGACGTCTGCGGGCTATACCTTCGACGAGGTGTTGCCCGGCGAGCGTCGCACGACATCCGGGTCGACGCAGGGCGTACACGGCAGCGTCACAATCGAGGCGGGCACGCTGACGTCCGGCGAGATCACCGTCGACATGACGAACCTGAAGTCGGACGCGGACGTGCGCGATGAGAGCGTGCGCCGGAAGATTTTCCACACCGACGAGTATCCGGAATCGACCTTCACCGTGACGGAGCCGGCGGACCTCAGCGCGGTCCCGGACGACGGAAGCATGGGCTCGGTGGAACTGACCGGCGAGATGACGATCCACGGCACGACGCAGCCAGTCACGCAGACCTTTAATGTGGCACGCTCGGGCGAGCAACTGCTCGTCGCCGCAGACATTCCGATTCACCGTGCAGATTACGGCGTGGAGACGCCGGAGTTGGTCGCCGCGAAGATCGCCGAGGACGGCGAAATCAACGTGCGCCTGGATATGCGGAAGTAGCCCTATATAACGTCACCGTGACGTTATATATCGTGTATTTGTCCGATAATGTACATTATGTCAAGTAATGCGGAGGGCCTCAGGCGCGTAGTCTGAATCCATGGCTCGACTCCTCTCACCCAATCCCCAACGGATCCCCAAACCGGTTTACGACGACTCTTCGCCCGACGCGGTCGATTCCCGCTTCGCCGGTGGCACGGACGCGGCGCTCGTCGACAAGCTCGCCGGCCTGGACAAGGGCAACTACGCCCACTTCGTGTCCGCGAACCGCACCTGCGAGATGGGCCTGCAGATGGTCGCGGACAAGCCGTTTGAGTCCATCGCGGTGCTCGTGGAGCGAGCGTCGCGCCCCGAGGTCACGCTCGCTTAACGACGACCCCGGCGGTGCCGCTGCACCATCGTCACCTGCGCGAGGTCGAGCATGCCCAGCCGTGCGAGCGCCTCGCGCAGGGCGAACTGCCACGTCCACATACGGCGGAACACAACGTCGTATCCGTCAGCGGCAGCGTCGCGCAGATGCGCGTCAAACGTCATGCGCTGCAGTTTCAGCGACGCCGCGAGGTGTTCAGGCGCGGTGGTCACCGCCGTCACCCGCAGGCCCGTGTGCTTATCGACGAGCCTGTCAATGTCGTCTACCGTGACCACGTTCAGCCGCGGCCACGAGTACGGACGCAACGAAGTCAGCGCCGCGCCAGCCGCACGCGAGAACGCCCTGGTTCGGACGATGGTCTGAACCGCCACCCTGCCGCCGGGGGCAAGCATCTCTTCGGCAGCCTGCAGGTATGCGGTTTGCTCAGCAGCCGGCAGCGCCTCAAAAGCATTCATGCTCACCACGGCGTCGTACACCCCACGACGCTGGTGCGCGAGCTCGGGGATCTCCGCGGTCGAAGACAACAGATCGACGCGCGCCGAGCCCTCGGCCCCGGCCATGATGAGCTGCTCTTCCACCCCGCGTGCGATGCGCTCGTCGAACGAGACTGTGTCTACCGTGATTCGCTTCGCCACCGCCTGTGTCACCACTGCGCCGCCGCTGCACGGCATCTCAAGCAAGTGCGTCCCCGCGTTGGTAGACGCTGCCTCAAGCAGCATGGCAACACTGCGCAGCTGCGCATCCGTCAGATCGTCCCGGTGCGCATCAAGCGGCGCCCCGATGTCCGTGACGTCCATGAAGTGGTGGCTCGGCTCATTGCCGCGGCCCGCCCCGGGCGTGTGGGACTTCACCCGGGTGCGTTCGGTCGTCGGCACGCCTGTGCCAAAGTGCCCCTGGGCGTGGGACGCGACACTGCCGGCGAAATGTTGTGTGAGATCCGGGGGGAGCTCTCCCGCCGCCCCCACAGGTCTGCGCCCGCCAGGAATCGCAGACGGACGCGGTGACACGGGCCGGTAGCCCGCACCGACGAGCGCGACGAGGTCGTCGACAAGCACCTGCGACGAGGTCGCCGACCACTCTCCCGCCATATAGCCTTCCGCAAGGCCAGTCCAACCGCGGGCAGCCACGCGCTGAAACACTTCCGCGCGCTCCACGATGAGATCGGGGCTCTCCCCTTCGAGCGCAAGCCCCGCCTTGGCGCACGCACGGGCAAACGCCGCCTCAGCAAGTTTCGTGCGGACACTGCCCCCGCGAGGCATCGGCACCGCTGCAACCGCCGGCCAAGCCGTAGCGTCAATGGGGCTTTTTTGTGCGCGCGTGAAATCGGCCATTTAACGGATGCTAGTGGCCCAGCCACCACTTCCGCGGTACGCCACGGCTTAGCTCACACGTACCGCGTAGTATGTAAGCCGTTCCATTTACGAAAATTACACCGAGGAGAGATATTGATGGCCTCTTCAGCCCTTCGCCCGGACGGCAACCGCCACCACGTCGTGATCATCGGCGCTGGTTTCGGCGGTGTTAACGCGGCACAGGAGCTTGCCGACGCAGACGTCGACATCACCCTGATTAACAGCACCAACCACCACCTGTTCCCGCCCCTGCTCTACCAGGTGGCAACCGGCTTGATGTCTGCCGGCGAGGTTACCGGCGACATCCGCCAGATGTTCGCCAAGCAGCAAAACATCCGCGTTGTACGCGGCACGGTCGAGACAATCGACATCGAGGGCAAGACCGTCACCTCCGTGGAAAGCGGAAAGGAGTCGACCTTCGCCTACGACTCCCTCATCGTCGCCGCAGGTGCCGGCCAGTCTTACTTTGGCAACGACCACTTCGCCGAATTCGCGCCAGGTCTGAAGACCCTTGACCACGCGTACGAGATCCGCGCCCGCCTCATCGCGGCGTTCGAGCGCGCCGAGCTGGCCGAAACTCCCGAAGAGCGGGAAGAGGCGCTGACCTTCGTCATCGTGGGCGCCGGCCCGACCGGCGTGGAGCTCGCTGGCCAGGTGGCTGAGATGGCGCACCGCGCGTTCACCTCCGGCCGCTACTCGTTCAGCACCGAGCAGTCCAAGATCTACCTCCTCGACGGCGCTCCGCAGGTGTTGCCGCCGTTTGGCAAGCGTTTGGGTAAGAAGGCGCAGCGCGAGCTGGAGAAGGCTGGTGTGACCGTTGTACTCAACGCGATGGTGACCAACGTCGATGCGGACTCTGTCACGTACAAGGACATGAAGACCGAGCAGGAGTCAACCATCAAGACCCCGACCAAGATCTGGTCCGCGGGCGTGGCCGCTTCCCCGCTGGGTAAGCAGGTTGCGGAGCAGATCGGTGTCGAGGCCGATCGCGCCGGCAAGGTCGAGGTTAACCCTGACCTGTCCGTCGGCGATCAGCCGAACGTCTTCATCATTGGCGACATGATGAACCGCGACCGTCTCCCGGGTGTTGCGCAGGTGGCTATCCAGTCCGGTGCCTACGTGGGCAAAACGATCAAGGATCAGATTGAGCACGATCTCGCCCCGGAGGACCGCGCACCGTTTGAGTACTTCGACAAGGGTTCCATGGCCATCATCAACCGCTTCAATGCCGTGGTGAAGATGGGCAAGGTCGAGATCACCGGCTTTATCGGCTGGCTGATGTGGCTCGGCGTGCACCTGTCCTTCCTCACCGGTAGCCGCAACCGCCTGGTGGCGGCCAACGAATGGACGATTAACGCGTTCTCGCGTGCCCGCCACAACTTGGCAGTCACCGAGGGCCAGTTGCCCACCGCCAACCTGGAAGACGGTGAGAAGTAAGCGTAAATATCCCTGCAAATTCCCCGGTCAGACCTGTGCTCCAGGCGTCTGACCGGGGAATTTTCTCGTTGTAATTCAGTGTGTCAAAGGTCACCCCAAACGTATTACCAATAATCTGCGTCACTCCCCTACACTCCTTGTTAAGCGGCCAGCGCTTTTAAAGAGAATGTGTTTGGGAATGGGTAAGCGCAGCCGCCGGAAGACCTTTTGTTTCAAGAGAAGGACCGTGCAAACTGTGACTGTTTCTACAGAGCCGCAAATTCAGAACCGGGCGTGGGAAGGCTTCACGCCGGGACCGTGGATGGAATCGATCGATGTCCGCGATTTCGTCCAGCGCAACTACACCCCGTACGACGGGGACGCATCGTTCCTCGAGGGCGCAACCGATAAGACCCTGCGCCTGTGGGACTACCTGGACAAGAACTACCTCGCCGTCGAGCGTGAGCGTCGTGTCTACGATGTCGACACCGACACTCCTGCCGACATCGACGCGTTCAAGCCGGGCTATATCTCGGAAGATGACGATGTCATCGTCGGTCTGCAGACCGACACCCCGACCAAGCGCGCCATGATGCCGAACGGTGGCTGGCGCATGGTCGAGCAGGCCATCAAGGAGGCCGGCAAAGAGGTCAACCCGGACGTGAAGAAGATCTTCACCGACTACCGCAAGACCCACAACGATGCCGTCTTCGACATCTACACCCCGCGCATCCGCGCAGCCCGCTCCTCCCACATCGTGACCGGCCTGCCGGACGCATACGGCCGCGGCCGCATCATCGGCGACTACCGCCGTGTCGCGCTCTACGGTGTTGACTTCCTCATCGAGGAAAAGCAGCAGGCGAAGGACGCTTCCCTGGAGAAGGGCTTCTCCGAGCACTGGGCTCGCTACCGCGAAGAGCACTCCGAGCAGATCAAGGCACTGAAGAAGCTGAAGAAGATGGCGGCCGACTACGGCTTCGACATCTCCGGCCCGGCAACCAACGCCAAGGAAGCAGTCCAGTGGACCTACTTCGGCTACCTGGCATCGGTCAAGAGCCAGGACGGCGCCGCAATGTCCATCGGCCGCCTCTCCCCGTTCCTGGACGCGTACTTCGAGCGCGACTTGGCAAACGGCACCCTCACCGAGGTCGAGGCACAGGAGATCATCGACGCACTCGTGATCAAGCTGCGCATCGTCCGCTTCCTGCGCACCGAGGACTACGACCAGATCTTCTCCGGTGACCCGTACTGGGCAACCTGGACCGACGCCGGCTTCTCCGAGGACGGCCGCCACCAGGTCACCAAGACCGCATTCCGTCTCCTGCAGACGCTGCGCAACCTGGGCCCGGCTCCGGAGCCGAACATCACCATCTTCTGGGATCCGGCACTTCCGGAGGGCTACAAAGAGTTCTGTGCCGCTATCTCCATCGAGACCTCCTCACTGCAGTACGAGTCTGACAAGCAGATTCGTGACAAGTGGGGCGACGACGCCGCAATTGCCTGCTGTGTGTCCCCGATGCAGGTCGGCAAGCAGATGCAGTTCTTCGGTGCTCGCGTGAACGCCGCGAAGGCTCTGCTCTACGCCATCAACGGCGGCCGCGACGAGGTCAGCGGCGAGCAGATCACCGACGGCAACCACACGCCGATCGAGGGCGACGGCCCGCTGGACTTCGACGAGGTCTGGCAGAAGTACGAGGAGATGCTCGATTGGGTTGTCGGCACGTACGTCGAGGCACTGAACATCATCCACTACTGCCACGACCGCTACGCCTACGAGTCCATCGAGATGGCGCTGCACGACTCCGACATCATCCGCACCATGGGCTGCGGCATCGCCGGCCTGTCCATCGTCGCCGACTCCCTGTCCGCGATTAAGTACGCGAAGGTCACCCCGGTCCGCGATGAGACCGGCCTGATCGTCGACTACATCACGGAAGGCGAGTTCCCGTTCTACGGCAACGACGACGACCGCGCGGACGACATCGCTGCCACCGTTGTTCACACGGTGATGCAGAAGATCAAGGCGATCCCGATGTACCGCGACGCCATCCCGACCCAATCCGTGCTGACGATTACCTCGAACGTCGTCTACGGCAAGGCAACCGGTTCGTTCCCGTCCGGTCACAAGGCCGGCACCCCGTTCGCCCCGGGCGCAAACCCGGAGAACGGCGCGGACAACCACGGCATGGTCGCTTCGATGCTGTCCGTGGGCAAGCTCGACTACAACGACGCGCTGGACGGCATCTCGCTGACCAACACGATCACCCCGTCGGGCCTTGGCCGCAACAAGGAAGAGCAGGTGACCAACCTGGTCGGTGTCCTCGATGCTGGCTTCATCATGGAAAACGCCGACGCGGTCATCAACCCGGCCTAACCAGACTTCCCTATCCACCCATTCACTCTGAAGGAGAGAAACATCATGTCCACCCCTACTTTCGATCAGCGCTTCGAGTCCATGAAGGCTAACCGTTCCGCGAACAACATGGACTCCGGTCTGTACCACGCGAACATCAACGTGCTCGACGAGTCCACCCTGGAGGACGCAATGGAGCACCCGGAGAACTACCCGAACCTGACCGTTCGCGTCTCCGGCTACGCTGTGAACTTCGTCAAGCTGACGAAGGAGCAGCAGCGCGACGTTATCTCTCGTACCTTCCACAAGGGCGCATAGTTTATGGCCCAAGACGGAACTAGCGGCGTCGTCACGCTTGCACCCGAACAGGGTGAGCGCGTGCGCGGCGTCGCTGCCGGTTTAGGCGGACTTTCCACCGACGACCTCGAGATCACCCGCCCGGAGCTATTCGAGGCTCGCCGCACCGGTGAGATCGGCCTCGTCCACTCCTGGGAGCTGGTGACGGCTGTCGATGGTCCGGGCACCCGGATGACCATCTTCTTGTCCGGTTGCCCTCTGCGGTGCAAGTACTGCCACAACCCGGACACGATGGAAATGAAGGAAGGCACGCTCGAGAAGATCGACGACGTCGTACGACGCGTGCTGCGCTACAAGCCGATATTCAACGCCTCCGGCGGAGGGCTCACGCTCTCCGGCGGCGAGCCGTTGTTCCAGATCGCGTTCACGCGTCGCCTGCTCAAGGCGGTGCACGACGCAGGTGTGCACACCACGATCGACACGTCCGGTTACCTCGGCGCTCGCCTGACCGACGAGGACCTGGACAACATCGATTTGTTCCTCCTCGATGTGAAGTCGGGAGACCCGGACACCTACGAGCACGTGACCGCACGCCAGCTGCAGCCGACGATCGATTTCGGCGATAGGCTGCACGCCAAGGGCAAGCCGGTGTGGGTCCGCTTCGTGGTGGTCCCAGGGCTGACCGACGGCGAGGAAAACGTCCAGCGCGTCGCCGACATCGTTGCGCGCTGGAAAGGCACCGTGGAGCGTGTGGAGGTTCTGCCGTTCCACAACATGGGTGCAGACAAGTGGGACAAGATCGACATGGACTATGAGTTGGAGGATGTCACTCCCCCATCTCCGGAGTCCGTCGAGCACGTACGCTCGATCTTCCGTGAACGCGGATTGACCGTGTTCTAACCCGGGGCATACCCCCGTTAGACAATGGAGCGCGCACGCGTAATATCACCTTTGATATGGCGTGCGCGCCCCATTGCGCACGTTTAGCCGCACCTGGGCTGTGTCATCCGGCCGGCCCCCACGACGTGAAAGGGGGCTTTCAGCTATGCCGCCGCGTATTCCGATTCCTGGACAGCGACCGAAGAAGGTGCAGCCCCCGTCGGCCAGCCACGTCCCCGTTCCGATTGAGCGCCAGATCGACTTCTGTCGCGTGTTCGTGGACGGCAAGCGCCAGCCTGGCAATGTGCGCATGGCGCACGCACTCGAGGTCGCAGAACGCTACGACAATGCGTTTGTGTGGCTGTCGCTCAAGGAGCCCTCGACGGAGCAGATGGAGCGCATCGCCGAGGTCTTCGACGTTGAGGACCTGGTGGTTGACGACGTCGTGGATGCCCACCAGCGTCCAAAGATCGAGCGTCACGACGAGCAACTGTTTCTCGTGGTGCGCTCAGTGTCCTACCGCGACGACGAGGAAGTCGCTGACGCCCGCGAGATCATTTCCACCGGCGAAGTGCAGATGATTATCGGAGAGCGTTTCGCGATCACCATTCGCCACAACGCCCGGCTCCCCGATCTCACCTCGAAGCTGGAGGACGAGGAAGATCTGGCGGTGCTCGGCCCGTCCGCGGTCGCCTGGGCGGTGTCCGACTACCTCGTGGACAACTACCTCAAGGTGACCGACTTTCTCGAAGACGATGTCGACGAGCTTGAAAACGAGGTGTTCACCCCGAGCCACACGATCAACATCGACAAGATCTACATGTATAAACGAGAGATCTTGGAGATGCGCCACGCTATCGATCCGCTCGCGCCGGCGTTGCGCAACGGGTTGACCAATAACAAGGACTTCATGCGCAAAGCCCTGCGCACCTACTTCCGGGACGTGCAGGACAACTCGACCATAGTCAGCGACAGGCTCTCGAGCTTCGACGAGCGACTCACGTCCTTGCTCGACGCGTCGGTTGCGAAAATCACCATGCAGCAGAACTCCGACATGCGCACGATTTCGGCTGTGGTCGGCATGGCTGCCGTGCCGACGTTGATCGCAGGTATTTACGGCATGAACTTCGAGGACATGCCAGAACTCGGGTGGCGCTTCGGCTATCCGGCGTCGCTTTTGGTCATGCTCGGAGTCATGGGGTTAATGTTTTGGTGGTTCCGCAAGAACCACTGGCTGTAAGGCCTTAGCGGTCGAGGATCATCAGCTTCAGGTTGGTCACGGCGACGAGCTTGCCGTCCGCGCTCATATTCACACGCCACAGGTGCGTTCGCTTGCCCGTGTGCACCGGCTCAGCGACCGCGTCGATGCGCTGGCCCGCCTTCACGCTGCCGAGAAGATCGGTGGAGTTGCTCATGCCGACTGCGGGCTTCGCTGTCGCTGCCACGGCGGCGATCGACGCCAGCGTCTCCCCAATCGTGCAATACACGCCACCATTGACAATGCCAGTAGGTTGCAGCAGCTTGTCGGTCACCTCGAGGTGGCCCTCCAGCCGGTCTTTGGAGCAATACGTCAGCACCAATCCGAGGCGCTGCGCGAAGTCCAAATCGGCGACGTTGACGGCAGCGAGTTCGTCGTCGCTAAGCGGCGGCTCGATGACCTCGTTGTACAGGCGGAAGGCGTTACCAGACTGCATGTCCCCCGATGATACGGATACTGTGTCGCGCACCGAAGTAGAATTCGCGGTATGACTGCTGCAGCATCTGAGAATCTTGCCCAAATCGGTGTCGTCGGGATGGCGGTGATGGGCTCCAACCTCGCCCGCAACTTCGCCTCCAAGGGCCATATTGTCGCCATCTACAACCGTTCGCCGGAAAAGACGCGGGCGGTTGTCGACGAATTCGGCGCGGAAGGCAACTTCATCGCCGCGGAAACGATTGAGGAGTTCGTCGCGTCGTTGGAGCGCCCGCGCAAAGCCGTGATCATGGTGCAAGCTGGCGCGGCGACGGATGCCGTCATCAATCAGTTGGCGGATGCGATGGGCGATGGCGACATCATCATCGACGGTGGCAATGCTCTGTTCACCGACACCATCCGCCGCGAGCGAGAGATGGCGGCGCGTAACCGCCACTTTGTCGGTGCCGGTATTTCCGGCGGTGAGGAGGGCGCACTGCGCGGCCCGTCCATCATGCCGGGCGGTCCCGCAGAGTCCTGGGAGACGCTCGGTCCCCTGTTGGAGGACATTGCGGCGAAGGTCGACGGCACCCCATGCGTCACGCACATCGGACCGGACGGTGCAGGGCATTTTGTGAAGATGGTGCACAACGGCATCGAGTACGCCGACATGCAGGTCATCGGCGAGGCCTACCACCTGCTGCGCTACGCGGCAGGTTTGGCGCCGGCGGAGATCGCAGACATTTTCACGGAATGGAACAAGGGCGATCTTGATTCCTACCTCATCGAGATCACCGCGGAAGTGCTGCGCCAGGTCGACGCGAGAACCGGCAAGCCGTTCATCGACATCATTGTCGATGCCGCCGGGCAGAAGGGCACGGGCCGCTGGACCGTGAAGGAAGCGCTGGACTTGGGCGTGCCGACGACTGGGATCGGCGAAGCAGTCTTCGCGCGCGCGTTGTCGTCCACGCTCGCTCAGCGTGAAGCCGCGCAGGAGGCGGGCTTGCCGTCCGGTGAGTTGACTGACCTGGATGCGCTCGGGGTGGATAAGCAGGCATTTATCGAGGACATTCGGCGCGCGCTCTACGCCTCCAAGCTTGTCGCGTACGCGCAGGGTTTCGACGAGATCAACGCGGGATCGGTGGAGCACGGCTGGGATATCAAGCCGGGTGATCTCGCACGCATTTGGCGCGGCGGCTGCATCATCCGCGCGAAGTTTTTGGACCGCATCACCGAGGCGTACGAGAACGACCCGAAGCTGCCATCGCTGCTGTTGGACCCGTACTTCACCGGCGAGCTTCAAAAGGGCCTGGTGGATTCGTGGCGCCGAGTCGTGGTCACCGCGACCCAGTTGGGCCTGCCAGTCCCGGTGTTCGCATCGTCGCTGTCCTATTACGACTCCCTGCGCGCCGAACGCCTGCCGGCGGCCCTCATCCAAGGCCAGCGCGACTTCTTCGGCGCCCACACCTACCGCCGCGTGGACATGGAGGGAACGTTCCACACCACCTGGTCCGGCGAGCGCGAGGAGTTGAGCTACTAAGGGGCCTGACGCGTAGACTTGCCCAAATGACTACATTCGCCGACCTCGGCCTGCCCCGCGAGATTGTCTCCACCCTGAGCAAGGAGGGCATCACTCAGCCCTTCCCGATTCAGGAAGCGGCCATCCCGGACGCGCTCGCGGGCCGCGACGTACTCGGTCGCGGTCCGACCGGTTCGGGCAAGACGTTCACGTTCGGCCTGCCTATGCTTGCCCGTCTCGCTGGGTCCCCGTCGAAGCCGGGGTCCCCGCGCGGCCTGGTGCTTGCGCCGACGCGTGAGTTGGCCGCGCAGATCCGCGAGCGTCTCGACGATCCCGCGGGCGCGCTCGGCTTGCGCGTGCTCGACGTTGTAGGAGGCGTGAACATCAACCATCACATCCGTGCGCTGGCGTCTCCGGTCGACTTGCTCGTCGCAACGCCGGGGCGCGCCGAGGACCTGATTAATCAAAAGAAGCTCTCCTTCAACGCTGTGGAAATCACCGCGCTTGACGAGGCGGACCAGATGGCCGACATGGGCTTTTTGCCCCAGGTGCGAAAACTGCTCGACCGCACGCCGAAAGACGGGCAGCGTCTGCTGTTTTCCGCGACCCTGGACGGCGACGTGCAAAAGCTGATCGATCGTTACATGCACGACCCAGTCACCCACTCCACCGCACCGGTGGAGGCCGCGGTGGACACCATGGAGCACTACCGCCTCCTCGTCGGCGGGCGCGAGCAGCGCAACGAGATTGCGATGCAGATCGCCGCGCGTGAAGGCAAGACGATCATGTTCATGCGCACAAAGCATGGTGTGGACCGCCAGGTGAAGAAGCTGCGGCGTGTCGGCATCAATGCTGAAGGGCTGCACGGCGACAAGAGCCAGGGTGCACGTACGCGTGCGCTCGACGGGTTTAGCGGCGGAACAACGCCAGTTCTCGTCGCCACGGATATCGCGGCTCGCGGTATCGATGTCGACGACGTCTCACTGGTCGTGCACATCGATCCCCCGGCCGAGCACAAGGCCTATCTGCACCGCGCGGGCCGTACTGCCCGCGCCGGAACATCTGGCACGGTCGTCACGCTTGTGATGGATGAGCAAGAAAACGAGGTCGCGCAACTGATGCGCAAGGCCGGGGTTGACGCGCCGGAGGTTAAGGTCGCTCCGATGTCGGAGTCCTTGGTTACGATTACCGGTGCACGCGTGGCCGACGGCGCTCCTCTGCCTCCGCCGGGCCAGCCGAAGCAGGCCGGACAGGCGGGTGCACGGCGCGGCGGTGCGGGTCGTGGCCGTTCCGGGCGAGGCGGCTCCAACCGGGGGTCGTCGAACCGATCCGGAGGCGGGCGCCGAGGCGCATCGCGGGGTCGCCGTGGAGAAAACCAACGAAGGAGTAATAGGCGCTAGGGCGCATTCAGACACACATGGACATATTCATATCCATCCTCTCCCTGCTAGCTTTCGTGCTGCTCACGGCGTCGACGGGTCTTTTCGTCGCCATCGAGTTCGCGATGACGGGCCTGGAGCGCTCCACGATCGAGGCCCACGTCAATCAGCGCGGTGACGCCACCGCTCGAGCTGTCGCCCGGGATCACGCCAACCTGTCCTTTGTGCTCTCGGGTGCGCAGTTAGGTATTACCGTCACCACGCTCGCGGCGGGCTTCCTTGCAGAGCCGGTCCTGGGCAAGTTTTTCACACCGGTCCTCGAGGCCGTCGGTCTGAGCGCGTCAGCATCAACGACAGTGGCGCTGGTGTTGGCGCTGATCGTCGCGACGTTTTTGTCCATGGTCTTCGGCGAGCTTGTGCCGAAAAACATCGCGATTACGGATCCGCTTACCACGGCACGCGTGGTCGTGCCGCCGGTGCACTGGTTCAACACCGCGATGAAGTACTTCATCAACTTCCTCAACGCTGCCGCCAACTGGGTGGTGCGCAAGATGGGCATCGAGCCGGCCGACGAGCTCGCTTCCGCGCGTTCCTCGCAGGAGCTCGGCGCTATGGTGCGCTCTTCAGCCGAGGCGGGCGGACTTGATGCGGCGACGGCAGCGGTGATCGACCGGTCGCTGCGCTTCGGCGAGACCACAGCAGAAGAGGTGATGACACCGCGCTCGACGATCGACTCGCTCGACGCGGAAGACACAGTGGCAGACCTCATCGCGCTTGCACGGGAGACCGGTCACTCCCGGTTCCCGGTATGCCGCGGCGACCTGGACGACCCGCTCGGCGTCGTGCACATCAAGGATGCGTTCTCCGTGCCGCCCGAGCGCCGCGCCACGACCCCGCTGTCCACCCTCGCACGACGGGTACCGATGGTGCCGGGCACCCTCGACGGTGACTCTGTGCTCAACCGCGTGCGCTCTGCTGGCTCGCAGGTGGTGCTGGTTGCCGACGAGTACGGCGGCACGATGGGCTTGGTGACCATTGAGGACTTGGTCGAGGAGATTCTCGGCGAGGTCTACGACGAGTATGACGACCGCGAAAGCGAGAAAGACTTCGTCCGCTTCGGCACCTCCTGGGAGATCTCGGGCCTAGTGCGTCTCGACGAACTGGAGGAACGCACCGCCTACACCGCGCCGGACGGACCGTACGAAACCCTCGGCGGTTTGATCATGGCCACCCTGGGGCGCATCCCGGAGGTTGGCGACGAAGTGGTGCTGCGCGAGCAGCTCGGCAGCATGCAGGAAGAGTTCCGTTCGGCCGGCGCCGGCGACTGGCTCGCCCAGGTCACCGCAATGGACGGGCGACGCGTGGACAAGGCGCTGCTGCGTCCCATCACCCCAGAGGAGGCTGAGCAGTGAGTATTTGGCTCGCCATCGTACTGATCATCGCCTTGTTGGCCGCGAACGCTTTCTTCGTCGGTGCGGAGTTTGCGTTGGTCTCGTCGCGAAAGGACCGCCTCGAGTCGCTACAGGCGCAGGGCCGTTCCAACGCCGACGACGTGCTGTACGCGACCGAGCACCTGTCCATCTACCTCGCGGGCGCGCAGTTTGGCATCACGGTCGCATCGCTGATTCTGGGTAAGGTCGCCGAACCAGCAATCGCGTCCTACATTGAAGCGCCCTTCGAAGCGCTCGGACTGCCAAGCGACCTGCTCCACCCGATTTCGTTCGTGATCGCCCTCGCCTTCATTTCGTTCTTGCACATTTTGTTCGGCGAGATGGTCCCGAAGAACATCGCGATTGCGGGCCCGGAGCAGACCGCCATGTGGCTCACCCCCGCAATGACGGTGTGGATGAAGTCCACACGACCCTTCCTAGAAGCGCTGAACTGGGTCGCGCGAAAGACCCTCGCGGCGTTCGGCATCCAGCAGCGCGACGAGCTCGACTCCACTGTCGATCAGGAGCAGCTGGCCACGATGATCCAGGAGTCGCGTGAGGAGGGCCTGCTCGACGCCGAGGAAACAGTGCGCTTGGCCAAGGCGTTGCGCCAGGATTCGCGCAACCTGAAGGAAGTGCTCATCCCGCTGAGCGAGGTGAAAACGATTCCATACGACCCGCGCGGCACCCGCCTGTCGTTGATCGAAGCAGCCGTACAGGACACCGGCTACTCCCGTTTCCCGGTGCGTATCAGCGCGGGCTCACTCGCCGGATACATCCATGTGAAGGACATTTTGGATCTCATGGCCTCCGACGAGGACGATCCGCGCGTGCCCAACTCACGGATTCGCCCTCTCATCACTGTCGACGGCGGCGAATCCATGGACGATGCCCTCGCGCTGCTCCACCGCCGATCAGCCCACATGGCCGAAGTGCATGAGCATGGTGCACTCGTCGGCATGGTTGCGCTCGAGGACCTCATTGAGGAGTACGTCGGCACCGTCGCAGACTGGACCCACGAAAACGAGTAAGGAGCGATTGCTTGACGACGATCCTCCAACCCGACGACTACCTCCCCCGCATCGACGCCCACGCGCGCCGGGCCGCACCGTGGGCGAATGCCCGCGCTGACCGACGCGCGCGGGGCGACTACCACCCGGTGTGGGACTTCCTGTTCGAGTACTACCCGCTACGGCCGGCGCACCTGAAGCGCTGGCACCCAGGTGTTGGTGTGGCCTTGGCCGATGCTGCAGATACGCGCCAGGCGACGTGGCGCGACTACACCACCGCATCCGACGGCACTGTGACGCTCGACGTGGCGTCGTTTCTCGCACACCGCAGGCGAGATGTGGAGATGGTGGGAAGGCTGCTGCGCGCCGTCGATAAGCGCTCGCCCTACTTTGATTGTTTCGGCATGCATGAGTGGGCGATGGTGTACAAGACGGATCACCCGCGCCACGATCTGCCGTTGCGGCTCGGCGCGGCGGGCACGAACGCCGTGGTGGAGGATCACCCGATCAAGTGCACCCACTATGACGCGTTCCGGTTTTTCACGCCGGCCGCGCGGCCGCTGAATCTGACGGTCCTCTCGCGTGAGACGCAGCCCGACAATGACCAGGCGGGGTGCGTGCACGTGAGCATGGATCTGTATAAGTGGGCGTTGAAACTCGGCCCGCTGGTACCCGGCGAATTGCTGTTGGATTGCTTCGAGCTCGCGGCGCAGGCGAGGCGGCTGGACATGGAGGCGTCCCCCTACGACTGCCGCGGGCTGGGCTTCGGCGTGGTGCCGGTGGAAACCCCGGAGGGCAAGGCCGAGTACGTCGCCCGGCAGCGAGAACTCACCGCAGCGGCCGCGCCGCTGCGCGCCAGGCTTGTCGCGACCGTCGATACGGCGTTGGACGGCTAAGCTCGAGGAAGGTTTTCTCACTCGTTCTACGTAAGGGGCGGCGACCAGCATGGCACGGCACGCAAGCAATCAAAATAACTTCCGGCTGGCAGGCTGGCTGATAGCCTTGCTCGTCGCAATCGCGCTCGTGCTGGCGCTGACGCTGTTTCTCGCGCTTCGCGACGACACCGATACCACCGCCGCGGAACCAGAGTGCGTCGCCGGCGACCTTGCGCTGCCGGTTGCCGCGTCGGACGAGAAGGTGGGGCGTTCGCTTATCGACAACTACGCCGCGGCCACCCCCGTCGTCCGTGATTACTGCGTGAAACCGGAGTACGTCGACGACGTCAAGGATGCAGCCGTTTACATTGCGCCGAACACTTCGGTGGCGCACACGGTGCTGGAAGCGGCCGGCCGCACCCCGGCAGTGTCTGACCCGGATGCGGTCTACGGCGAGACCGTGGGCGTCGCCGGCGCAAACGAGGTTAAACTCGAGGACCTTAAAGCCGATGTGGTGCGCTTTCCCGTCGACGAGGAACCTGAAGCCTCCGCACTCGTCGCATCGAAGGTCGCGGGCAACGACAACGACGCCGTGAAGGTGCTTACCGAGCAGCGCGTGAACAATGTCGCCGACTTCAACGCCGCGGACGGTTACGTCGCCACTGCAGAACACAGCGTCCCGGAGGGGCTGCAATTCACCCCGGTTGGAGCGGACATCGTCTACACCGCCATCCCGCTGAACCAAAATGATGCAATCTCCGAGGATCAGGCGCGCGCCGGCCAAGACTTTGCCCGCGCTTCAGCGGAATCCTTCGATGGTTCAATCGACGACCAGCCGGTCATCTCCGATCTGGTGTGGGCTGCCGCCCGCCCGACCGGCGGGAATGCGCTGGGCAACGAAGCCGAGGCCGCAAAGGACGAACCGGCACAGCCTGCGTCGGGCGATATCACCCCGGAAAACACGTTGTTCCTGCTGGACACCTCCGAAGCGATGGCACCGTTTTTGGAGCCCGCAGCCGACGCGATCGGTGCGACCGCGCTGGAACTCGGTGGCGCAGGTAAACAAGTTGGGCTCTGGAACTACTCCTCTCCGTTGAACCCCGGCGTGGTCAACGGCTACCGCCAAAATCTCACAGTCTCACCCGACGCTGAATCCGTGAACATCGCCGTGCATCGTTTCTTGGTCGGCGGTGTGCCACAAACCCGCGAGGCCCTTCAGGCCGCGGCCGCCGATTACGGCAGCCTGGACCATCCGACCCGCATCGTATTAGTGACCACGGGGACCGCGGATGCGGGCGATGACAAGGCGTTCGCCGACGCGTTCCGCCACGCTGCCGGCGACAAAGTTGACGTCACCGTCGTCCATGTCGGTGAAGGCGCGAACGATGCCGCCGTCGAGCAGGTGGCGAAAAAGCAGTTCTCTGCCCCGTCGGCGGACCAGATCGGGCCCGCAATCAAGCAGGCTACGGGTCTGTAACTAGCACCGCAGCCGAATCCCAGCGCGCAAAAGGCCCGGGCTGGAGGGAGTAAACCCAGCCCGGGCCTTTATGTTGTCCGTTTAGGAGGTCTTGCGGCGACGACGATCCGCGAGTTCGTCGAAGCCGATGACGTTCGGCGCTTCGACATCGTCCGCGACGCGCTCGGACGGGAACGCGGAGATCGTGCCGGTGAGTTCTTTCATGATCTGCGGGACAGCGATGCCGAACACACCCTGGCCGCCGCCGAGGAGGTCGATGATCTCTTCGTTCGAGCGGCACTCGTAAACGGTTACGCCGTCAGAGACGAGGGTGATCTCCGCGATGTCGGACACGCCCCGGTCACGCAGTTTGTCTACTGCGAGGCGGATGTTCTGCAGCGAAATGCCAGTGTCAAGCAGACCCTTGACGATCTTGAGAACGAGGATGTCCTTGAAGGAGTACAGACGCTGGGAGCCGGATCCCTTCGCACCGCGGATCGACGGACGTACCAGGCCGGTGCGGGCCCAGTAGTCGAGCTGTCGGTAAGTGATGCCTGCGACCTGGCAAGCGATGGGCACGCGGTAGCCCACTTCGTCGGACGGTCCGACGTCGAAAAGTGACTCCTGCACGGCAGTGGCGACGGTGTCCTGCGCGTCTGCCTGGTTGACGTCGTTGATGCTCACGTAATTACTCCCATGAAAGTTAACTTTGGGCCTGCTGACTATTAAATGCCAAGCATAGGTTCCGGGTCAAGAGTTTCAGGCGCAACACGCCGAACTCTAAAGCTCAACTTTACACTGAGACATTACTCCGACGCTTGTGTACCTTCTTCCCCATCGGTATCACCGGCATCATCCGCATCAAGGTTGTCGACGCCCAGATTACGCATGAGCTCCTCAAAATCCGCGTCGGCTTGGGCGTCGCCACTCGCCGACTGCGCCTCACCTTCAACATCTGCAGCCACAATCTGCGCGCCAAGGAAGCGCTCCGCATCTTCGGCGGACAAATACATCGACGCTTGATTGGCGACATGCTCATCGACCGCCAACTCCTGGTCGAGTTCGAGCGCCAACGTAATCGCATCCGACGCGCGCAGGTCTAACTCTGCACCGTCGGCAAACGACACCGTCGCCATGAACATCCCATCGACGTACGACGACAGTTCGATGGTCTCGACTGAGAGACCGGTGGTGCGCATGAGCTCCACTATGGCGTCGATGGTGCGCGGACGGTTCGGCGACCAGCCGTCGAGACGCGCTGCGAGCTCGCTTCCCTCCTGCATTGGTATCCACACTGGGATGCAGCGCCCGTTCGAGGAGCGCTGCAACAGCGCACAAAGGTATTGCTCGGGGCCGACCGGAAAGACCCCGACGAGTTCAACCGCCTCCATGGCGGCTAATTACCGGACTGCTTGCGCAGCTCGTTTTTCACCAGCGACGCGTGCAGCGAAACGACCAGCGCGGACATCTGCTGGCCGATTTCTTCGGCTTGCTGCTGGGAATTGATCTTGCCGGACTTGGCCACTGGCTCGGTGACCTGGCCGATCATGTCGGCCTGGCGGGCGGCTGCGGTGCGCAGCGTCTTCAGGTGGCGGGCGTCAAAGCCGAACTCTGCAAGCGACATCGCGGTGGTGACGGTGCGCACGTCGTCGACATTGAACAAACCAGCGGCATCCGGAGTGATCAAGCCGACCTTGATGTACTCCTCCACCGTAGACTGAGGTGCCTGGGCCTGCTCGGCCACATCGACATCCGACAAACGAGTCGGCGCCGGAGCACGGAAGTTCTCCGGGGAGATCATCGGCTCCGCGTCGTTGGCGGTGAGGATCGCGGTGACCTGGCCGGAATCCATCGCGTCCAGCTGCTCGCGGATGACCTTCAGTGGCAGGTAGTTGTCGCGCTGGGTGACCAAGATGTAGCGCAGACGCTCCACGTCATCTTCGGTAAAACGGCGGTAGCCCGACGCCGTGCGCTGCGGGGTAATCAGTCCCTCGGATTCGAGGAAGCGGATCTTGGAGACGGTCACGTCCGGAAATTCGGTGCGCAAACGCTCAAGCACAACACCAATCGACATGGTCTTCGCCGGTTTGGCGGGCTTTGATTGCTTCGCGGCGGTCGGCTGCGGGGCGGTCTTGCGGATTGCGCTCACGTGGTCGTGCTCTTCTTCTTCGTTGGTCGTGGGCTAGGGAAAATAGGCAGTTTAGTCTTAGTCTTCAGCGACAATAAAGACGAGACGGAACTTGCCAATCTGGATCTCGTCGCCGTCGGTTAGCTCCTGAGTGTTGCGCGGCTCGCGGTTGACGTAGGTGCCGTTGAGCGACCCGACATCGACAACCTCGTAGCCTTCGCCGTTACGGCGGAACTCAGCGTGACGACGAGAGACAGTCACGTCGTCGAGGAAGATGTCGGCCTCCGGGTGGCGGCCGGCGGTCGTGGAGTCCTGGTCGAGCAAGAAACGAGCCCCTGCGTTCGGGCCGCGCTTGACGACGAGCAGCGCCGCACCTTCCGGCAGGTTGTCTGTGCCAGCCGTGGAGTCCACGGATGCGGCAGCACCGGATTCCATCTCCTTGAGCAGGTCAGCTCGGAACACAGAAGTGGTTTCGACCTGGTTCTGCGGCGTGTTGTCGCTCATGACTAACTCCTTGACTGTCGAGTCGAGATTGAGAACTTCTGCAATAGTACCGCCCAACTCGCTCGCGGGTGGCGTTTAGCGGGTTAACGGAAGATATTGCCGATGCCGCTAATGACGGAATTGCCGGAGCCCGCAAGCGGGTTATCGGAGACCATGTAGGTCCATGTCGCGCTCGGGCGCTTCCACCCCGCGTCCGCCAGATGCACCCCGTTTTCGTCGATGTCCACGGTGTTAAACGTCTCCACCGCCTGGGCCACGGCCCGGTTTGCGAGATCCTTGAACTCGCGCACGGCGATGCGGTGGTATTCGTCAATCGGCGTCTCGCGGGCGATGGCGCGAAGGTGAATAGATTCCCTAACGTCGTCCATCAACGCGAGGTGCTCGGACCACTCGGCGTCGAGGTGGAACAGCATGATCTCGCGTGCGGCCTGTTCGCGGATCTCCTGAGGCAGGTGTGACAGTTCGTCGGCACGCTGCGGGGAACGCTCGGCCAACTCGCGCCAGGCGGTGTCGGTGTCCAAGATTGCTGCGCGGCGCTCGTCGAGGATGTCGCGGTGGTCCGCAAGGAGCTTGTTGTACTTCCAGGTCTGGGAGTGGATCTCCAGCAGTTGGCCTTCGGTAACGCGCTGGCAGTGCTCAACGAACTGCTGGGCACGGTTGCCGGTGATGCGCCCGTCCGGCTCCGGCTGTGCGGTAAAGGCTTCGTCCGCGCCGCCGGTGGTGACGATGTCGTCGTCAAGCGAGACGAAAAACAGGCTCAAACCCGGATCACCCTGGCGGCCCGCACGGCCACGCAGCTGGTTGTCCAGGCGTGCGGTGCGGTGGCGCGCGGTACCGATGACCGCAAGACCGCCAAGTGCGGCAACCTCGGCGTGGTCGCGTTCGTCGGCGCCGCCGAGCTTGATGTCGGTGCCGCGGCCAGCCATCTGGGTGGACACTGTGACGCGCCCAACGTCTCCGGCCTCCGCAATGATGCGGGCCTCTTCGGCGTCGTTTTTCGCGTTGAGGACGTTCACCGCGATACCGCGCTGCGCGAGCGCCTCCGCTAACGCCTCAGACTCGGCTACGTCGTGCGTGCCGACGAGCACCGGCTGGCCGGTGGAGTGAATGTGCGCAATCTCCTCGACGATCGCGGCGTTTTTGTCCTCCATGGTCGCGTAGATGCGGTCGGCCTCGTCGAAACGCTTGAGTTCGTTCGCCCGGTCGATGACTGCGACGTGCAGGCCGTAGAAGCTGCGCAACTGGTCGGTGGCCTCGACGGCGGTGCCCGTCATGCCGCACACCGTGGGATAGCGGCGCATCAGCGCCTGCAGCGTGATCGAATCGAGGATGCGTCCACCCTCGGACACGTCGAGGCCCTCCTTCGACTCGACTGCCGCCTGCAGGCCGTCGGGCCAGCGTTGCAGTTCTGCCACGCGGCCGCGGGAGGCGTCGACAAGCGCGACCTTGCCGTCCTCGACGATGTAGTGCACGTCGCGGATCAGAAGCGCCTTGGCATGCAGCGCGAGGTTGACCCGCACCAGCGTGGAGCCGATGTGCTCGTCCGAGTACAGCGACTCAATACCCAGCAGACGCTCGACCTTCGCCGCGCCGTCGTCGGTGAGAAACGCGTTACGCCCGTCCGAATCGATGGTGTAGTCCTGCTCCTCCACCAGGTGGGAGACGGCCTCGGTGATCTGGCCGGTGGCCTGCTGCGTCCCCTCAGACCCGGCGAGGACAAGCGGGACCAGGGCTTCGTCGACAAGCACGCTGTCCGCCTCGTCGACCAGTGCCACATCCGCAGGCACCTGCACCGTCTGCTCGCGCGAGGTGATCTGGTTGTCGCGCAGGTGGTCGAAGCCGATTTCGGTCACCGGCGCGTAGACGACGTCGCTGCGATACGCGCTCACACGCTCTTCGCGTGACGACGACTCCGTGACCGCAGCCACCGTCAACCCGAAAAACTCCACAAGCGGGCGCATCCACTCCGCGTCGCGGGCGGCCAGATAGTTGTTCACCGTGATCAGATGGACGCGCTTGCCCTGCAGCGCAAACCCGGTGGCCGCCATCGCGCCGACCAGCGTCTTGCCTTCACCGGTGGCCATCTGGATCACGTCGCCTTCGAGCAGGCGCAGCACAGCCTGGTTCTGTACGTTAAACGGGGTCATCCCCAACGTGCGCTGGGAAGCCAGGGACAGGCCGGCGAGGAAGCGCGGCTTGTCCTTGACGGCGCCGTCGGTCACGGTGGCGCGAACGGTTTCGGCGAGCGCGTGGTCGTCGAGAAGCGAGAGCTCCTCGATCAGCCCGTGCGCGTCGACGACGACGGCCTTGGACTTTTTGTTGTTGCGCTCGGCCGTGGAGCCCATGGCCTTCCAGAACCAGTCGAATTTGCCCATAACCGTTAAGGATAATGCGGTTTGACGCTCGGGCCGGTCGCAGGGGTGCACCAAGGTGCCAAAGACATGGTGACACGATTACGCTGTACGTCGAATTGAGGAGGGAAGCCAACCAATGCTGTCTTTGAACGTGAAAGTCCCCTCGTCCAAGGGGCACATGATGGCCGGCACCATCGACAGGCCGGACGGACCCGCGCAGGCGTACGCGATTTTCGCGCACTGCTTCGCAGGATCCCGCCACACGCCGGGTGCGTCGCGCATTTCGAAGCGACTCACCGAGCACGGCATCGCCACCCTGCGTTTCGACTTCCCCGGCCTGGGTCAGTCCGAGGGCGAGTTCCAAAACACCTCGTTTTCCGAAAACGTCGACGACATCGTCGCCGCAGCCCAGTGGCTCGAGGAGAACTACAAGGCCCCGCAGCTGCTGATGGGCCACTCCCTCGGCGGCGCGGCGGCGCTCAAGGCCGCGACCCGCCCGGAGCTAAAGAAGATGATCAAGGCGGTCGCCACCGTCGGCGCGCCGTTCGACCCCGCGCACTCCGTGCTGCACTACGCGCACGCGATCGGCGAGGCTGACACCAACGGCTCCGTAGCGGTCGTCCTCGGCGGACGCGAACTGGTCATCTCCCGCGACTTCCTCGAGGATCTCGCGGAGACCAACCCGGAAGAATACCTGCCGAAGCTGCGCAAGCCGTTGCTTATTGTGCACTCCCCGATCGACATCACCGTCGGCATCGACAACGCCCAGAACATCTTCTCGCTGGCGCGCTACCCGAAGTCGTTGATGTCCCTGGATAAGGCTGACCACCTGCTTACCCGCCAAGGCACCGCACAGCGCGCCGCCGACATCATCGGCTCCTGGGCCGTGCAGTACACCGAGGACCTGTTCGTGCCGGCGAAGACCACGGACTCCAACGCAGTGTCCTACTCCGCTCGCGGCACGAAGTACGGCGACGTGGTGCGCACCTCCGACCGCGCTATCACCACCGACCGCTCCAAGAACACCGGCGGCAAGGGCCAGGGCGTGACGTCGACTGGCCTGTACATGTCCGCGCTCGCTGTGTCGTGCTCCCAGGCCGTGCGTGAGGCCGCGAAGGGCATGCCGCTTGACGACGTCCGCGTGGAAGTCAACCACAACGGCGACGGCACCTTCACCCGCCTGATCACCCTCTACGGCGACCTGTCCGACGAGCAGGTGGAAACCCTGCGCGCCGCCGGTGCTGCCTCCACCGTCGACGGCTACGTGGACAAGGGCGTAATCGAGACCACCGCGGAGACCGCCTCGATCGAGCGTCGCCGCCGCCAGAACAAGCTCCACCGCGCAGAGCGCCTGGGCAAGTAATGGCTGGGCTGTGGTCTGAGGTGCGGGGCCTGTGCCCCTGCGGGCTCGGCATGCCGTATGACGCGTGCTGTGGCCGCTACATCTCCATCTCGGGTGCCGCCAACGCCCCGACCGCCGAAGCGTTGATGCGTTCGCGCTACACCGCCTTTGTCATCGGTGACGGCTCCTATGTCGCTCGCACCTGGGCGCCGGAGACGCTGCCTGCCAGCCTGGAAGTCGATCCCACCGGCGAACCGTTCACCCGCCTCAACGTCATTTCCACCGAGGACGGCGGGCTTTTCGACGCCACCGGCACCGTCACCTTCCACGCTCACTACCCCGGCGGCTCGTTGCAGGAACGTTCCCGCTTCGAACGACGTGACGGCCGCTGGCTATACGTCGACGGCGTAGTCAGTTGACCTGGCAGTTTTGGGGCCGGATGACAGTGCTGTAATATTTGGCCAGTTGCCGATCATCGGCAGCGAAACGGGCTGTGGCGCAGTTTGGTAGCGCACCACACTGGGGGTGTGGGGGTCGCAGGTTCAAATCCTGTCAGTCCGACAATATTCTCGGCCCCGCTTTTCGCAGCGGGGCCTTCCTCGTTCCCAGCGGCGGGGCGAGGGCCAATAGCTGGAAGTAGCCCAGTCACCGACGCAAAACCCCAGGTCGCCAATCTCTGTTCGGCCTACTTCCAGCTATTGCTCAAACCGGGCCTGTTCCCGCTCCACCGGCACCAACCCCGCGCCCGCACGCTTGCCCAGATCGACGTAGAACGACGCGTGCTTGAGCCGGTCCGGATAGGTGTCTTCGTCCAGCTGGCGCTTTACCTTGGCCGGCACGCCGGCCGCAAGCGAGAACTCCGGAATTTCCTGGCCTTCAAGCACCACTGCCCCGCCACCGATGATGCTTCCTTTGCCCACACGAGAGCGCGACAGCACAGTCGCGCTCATGCCGATCAGGCAGCCGGCCTCGATGTGACATCCGTGCACCATCGCGAGGTGCCCGATCGTCACATCCTCTTCGAGCACCGTCTCACCGTCGCCATCGACGTGAATGACGGTGCCGTCCTGGACGTTGACGCGGTCCCCGATCCGGATGGCACCGACATCGCCGCGGATCACCACACCTGGCCAGATGTTCGCGTCCTCGCCGATTTCCACGTCGCCGATGATGGTCGCCTCGTCGGCCACAAACGCGGATGGGTGAATCTTTGGGGTTGTTCCTTCGAAGCTATAGATCATGGGCCCATTGTGCCGAAACGCAGCAGGCCGCAACGACTACCGCCTGCTGCCCTTGCCTAACCGAAAGAACTCGAGCATCTTGTCGGTGGCAAAGCCCTGGTCGACCGTCTTGGACGAGTCGTTGCCGCCGCCGGGCCAGACGTGCGGGCCGTTTTCGATGCGGTAGTGGGCAAGTTCGGCGTCGCAACCGGCCCAGTGTTCTAGCTTCACGTTGTCTTCCACATCGATGTCTTCCTCGCGGGCATCGCAGTGGTTGCGCTCGGCGGCGTCGGTGAGCATCTCCTCGACGGAGTTGTAGGCGGTTTTGTGGCGGCGACCGCCGTCGTAGGAGATGATGTCGTCGTCGGTGCCGTGGAAGTCGACGTGCTTCATCGGAATCTGCGAGCAGCCTTCGGATACGCGGTGGTAGTAGGCGCCGGCGACGGTGGCGATGCCGGTGAACTCCTGCGGTCGTTGGCAGCCAAGGTAGGCGGCGAATCCACCGCCGTTGGAAAAGCCGGCGGCGAACACGCGAGAGCGGTCGATAGAGAAATCGCGGCCCAGCTCGTCCAGCACCGCGTCGACGAAGTCGAGGTCCTGCTCCCCCGATGTCTTCGCGTACGGCGCGGGAGCCCAGGCTTTCTTTTCGCCGTCGAGGTAGGCAACAATCGCGTCGGCCTCATCCAGGCCGGAATTCTTGCGCACCGATTCCGCGTCCTCGCCGTAGCCGTGGAACACGAGAATGACGGGCAGCCGGTCGCGTTGCTCGGCACCTGCGGGCAGCGACAGGACGTAGTCGCGTTTCAAACCGCCTGCATTGATGCGCCGCGTCTCCGATGAGGGTTCGGACCAGGGGTCGACCTCGCGGATGTCGTCGATAGCTGGCAGCGCTCGCGTGGTCACCAGCGGTTCATTGAGGTCGGAGCCTGCAAGTGATGAGCAGCCGCCGAGCAGAAGTACACAAACGCCCGCCGCCGCGAGGGTCGGTACTTTGCGCATCACGCCTGCTGCTCCGGAATTAACACGACAGGTAGATTAGTGCATCATGTCTACGCGCGGAACTCACCCGGGCCCTAGCAGGAAGTCCCAGCCCACCTTCCGCAGCCGCGCCCATCAGCACACGGCGGCCAGCGCGTTCGTCCGCGACGCCGACCGCTACCACGACGCGCGCCCCACCTACCCCGCGGAAGTGCTTTCGCTTCTCCACGACACCCGCACCGTCTGCGACATCGGCGCCGGCACGGGCAAACTCACGCAGTTGCTTCTCGACGACACACGCACCACATATGCCTGCGACCCGTCCGCCGACATGGCGCGGGTGCTGCACAACCAACTGCCGGAGGTGCCGGTGTGGCGCGCCACGGCCGAGGCGACAGGTCTTGGCGACAACAGCGTGGACGCGATCACGTGCGCCCAGACGTGGCACTGGGTGGACGCGCATGAAGCAAGCAGCGAGGCTGACCGCGTCATCCGGCCCGGCGGGACGCTGATGCTGTGCTGGAACACGCTCGCCGTGCGCCACCCCTGGGTCTTGCGGCTGTCACGCATTATGCACTCCGGAGACGTGCAGCGTGAAGGCTTCTACCCCACCGTGGCCGCGCCGTGGCGCCTCGAGCGCGAGGTGCGCACCGAATGGGTCGACATGATCGCCGTGGAGGACTGTTTCGAACTGATGGCCACGCGCTCGTACTGGCTCAAGGCCAACGAGAACACGCGCGCGAAGATGGAGGCGAACCTGTCGTGGTACCTCTACGAGCGCCTCGGCTTCGACCGCGGCCAGACCATTCCGCTGCCGTACCGCACCGACGCGTTCGCCTACCGCCGCTAGGAATTAGACGTCGTCGCGCTCGTCGATACCGAAAAAGGAGAAGATCTCCTTGGTCACGTCGATACCGCGGTGCGGCGCCCACGGGCCGGTCGGCCATTCGTGGCTCATACCTTCGACACGGCGGTGCTCAGTACGAGCGGTCTCGCCGTTACGGCGCTCGAACGCAGCCACCACTTCGGGCGCGCCCAGGATGCCGTCCTCGGCCGGGCTACCAAAGCCCGGGCGGACCTCTCCGTCGTAGGGCACTACGTCGTCGTGGGTGCGGTGGATGTTGAGGTAGTCCACCGGGTTCGCGGCTTCGATCGCAGCCTCGGTGCACCGGACCGCGGCAGAGACGGACGCAACGCCTGCGAACGTGTCGTCCAACGTGGACAGATACACCGACAGTCCTCCACCGTTGGAGAATCCAACGGCGTAGATGCGCTCGGCGTCCACGTCGAAGCGCTCCCTTGACTGGGCGATGATGTCGTCGATACGCGCCTTGTCCTCATCGATCGTGGTCGTCGCGTAGGGTGCCGGCGCCCACGCGTTGGCGGAGCCGGTCGGGGCGACTACGACAGCGTTCGCCTTCACTAGGCCCGTCCCTGCCAGGAAGTTGCGGCCGTTGTCGCCGCGGCCGTGCAACGCCACGATGAGCGGCAGCGGGCCCTGTGGATTGGACGGGGCTGAAAAGAACGTCGAATCCATGCTGACCTACTTCCTGCCGCGGCGTTCACGCACGCGCACGGCGATGCGAATCGGGGTGCCGTGGTAGCCGAACTGCTCGCGGAACTTGCGCTCGAGGTAACGGCGGTACCCGCCGTCCAAAAAGCCGGTGGTGAACAGGATGATTGTCGGCGGGCGCGTCGTCGCCATCGTGGCGAACAAAAGCTTCGGCAGGCGGTTGTTCTTCATCGGCGGCGGGTTCGCAGCGATCGCCTCGCGCAGCCAGTTGTTGAGCTGACCTGTCGAGATGCGCCTGTCCCAGTTCTCCAGCGCCTGCTTCATCGCGGGCTCGAGACGGTGCAGACCACGGCCGGTGTCGGCGGAAATATTGAGTTTGGTCACCCACTTCAACTGACCCATGGTCTGATCGAATTCGCGGTCGAAGTCGTAGCGGCGGTCCTCGTCCATGAGGTCCCACTTGTTAAAGCAGATCACCATCGCCTTTCCAGCTTCGAGCACCATCGAGATCACGCGCTGGTCCTGCTCGGAGATCTCCTGGGAGGCATCGATGAGCACCACACATACTTCAGCGGCCTCGATCGTGCCGCGGGTGCGCAGCGACGCGTAGTACTCGTGACCCTGGGCGTATTTCACCTTCTTGCGCAGGCCCGCGGTATCGATGAACGTCCACAGGTCCTCGCCCAGCTGCACCAGTTCGTCGACCGGATCGACAGTGGTCCCGGCGACGTTGTCCACCACGGCGCGGTTGGACTTGGTCAGCTTGTTCAGCAGGCTCGACTTGCCCACATTCGGCCTGCCGACGAGCGCGACACGGCGCGGTCCTTCCGTCACCGACGCCGCAGCGCGCGGAACCTCCGGGAATAGGCGCAGGATCTCGTCGAGCACGTCCGCTCCGCCGCGGCCGTGCAGTGCGGAGACCGGCCACGGGTCGCCGAGGCCCAAGGTGTAGAACTCCGCGACCTCGCCCCACTGGTTGTCGGACTCGAACTTGTTGGCCACGAGGATCACCGGCACGTCCGCACGCTGCAGGTTTCGCGCCATGACCATGTCGGTCTCCGTGACGGTGGTCTTCGCGTCGACGACCATGACGATCACGTCAGACGTTTCCATCGCGGCTTCGGACTGGCGAGCGATCGCACCGTGGATGCCCTTCGCGTCCGGGTCCCAGCCGCCGGTGTCTTGCACCCAGAAGCGGCGGCCGTTCCAGTCGGCCATGTAGCTCACGCGGTCGCGGGTGACACCGGGGTGGTCCTCCACCACGGCTTCACGACGACCCAAAAATCGGTTCACCAGCGTGGATTTACCCACGTTCGGCCGGCCCACGAGGGCGATCCGGCGCGGGCCGCCGCGCGGCACGAGACCTCCGTGGGCGGACTCCTCCGGCAGCGCCTCGAGCGCGGCGTCCAACAGGTCCGCGACGCCGCGGCCGTGCACCGCGGACACCGGGTACGGGTAGCCGAAGCCGAGCGACCACAGGGTGGCGGCGTCGGCCTCCTGGACCATGTCGTCCACCTTGTTGGCGGCCACGATCACCGGGCGGTCCTTGCGACGCAGCATCGAGACCACGGCCTCGTCCGTGGCCGTCATGCCGACGGTGGCGTCCACCACGAACACGACGGCGTCCGCCACGTCCACGGCCAGCTCGGCCTGCTCGGCCACGCGACGGTGGATGCCCTTGGCGTCGTGCTCCCAGCCGCCGGTGTCCACCACGGTGAACTCGCGGCCGTTCCACTCGGCGTCGTAGGAGACGCGGTCGCGCGTCACGCCGGGGTGGTCCTCCACGACGGCCTCGCGGCGGCCGAGGAGGCGTTCCGGCTGCTGGGCAAGGAA
>ERZ1029854.19-NODE-19-length-72985-cov-9.075346_pt1 | contig 72985 bp, 78 predicted proteins | sample MGYA00519239_ERZ1029854 | MGnify/ENA primary metagenome ERZ1029854 (study PRJEB33666, sample SAMEA4610917) | skin metagenome | biome: Human-associated habitat; feature: Malodor aspect; material: skin | place: Philippines | collected 2015-08 ... | reverse complement strand
AGGCGCAGCCGCCTGCGCCGGCGCACGCGCGGGCTCTGACGGTCGCGCGGCCAGCGCGATCTTGGACAGGCGGCGGACCACGCCGTCACCCTCGGCGAGCTGGGTCTTCAGCAGCGCCGACATCTGCGTCGCCGCGTCGAGCTGGTTGCCGAGGTTCTCGTTGACGTCGCGCACCGCGTGCTTCAACCCGCCGATCGCCCGCTCGGCGATCTCGGTCGCGGTGATCAATTCGGCAATCGTCGCCTTCAGCGAATGCTCGTCGGCCTTCAGCCGCTGCAGGCGCTTGTTGAGCAGCCAGCAATAGCCGATGGTCAGCATCAGCAGCACGGCCACCAGACTCTCAATTGCTAGTCCAAGCACATGACTCATGGTGCCTCCATCATCTTGGTCCGCTCGTCCGCCTTCTCGAACATCGCGAAGGTGGTTTGGGGTTTACGCAAATTCTTGGTGACGCGGATCGCGACCCGGTCGCCGACACGGCCCATGCGGCCTTCCGTCAGCGTGACGTTGCCGCAGCGGACCGAGACGAGCGCATCGGAGCGGATGTCGAGCGGCAGCGTGTCGCCGACCTTGAGCTTCATCAGCTCCTTCAGCGGGATGTCCGCTTCGTACAGCACCGCATCGACCGCAATCTCGGCCTGCGCCACCTCGGTCGCGAAATGACCTTCCCAGATCGGATCGCGACCGAACTTTTCGCCCATGAACATCTGCAACAGCACGTTGCGGATCGGCTCGATGGTGGCGTAGGGCAGCAGCAACTCGACGTTGCCGCCGCGATCTTCCATGTCGATGCGCAGGCGGACCAGGATCGCGGCGTTGGCCGGGCGGCTGATCGCGGCAAAGCGCGGATTGGTCTCGAGCCGGTCGATCGAGAAGGTCACCGGCGACAGCGGCCGGAACGCCTGCTCGGCGTCCGACAGCACCACCTCGACCAGGCGCTTGACCAGATTGGTCTCGATCGTGGTGTAGGGTCGGCCCTCGATGCGCAGCTGGGTCTGGCCGCGGCGGCCGCCGAGCAGCACGTCGATCATCGAATAGATCAGGCTGGAATCGACGGTGGCGAGACCGAAATTCTCCCACTCCTCCGCCTTGAACACCGAGAGCACCGCCGGCAGCGGGATCGAGTTCATGTAGTCGCCGAACCGCACCGAGGTGATGCGGTCGAGCGAGACTTCGACGTTGTCCGAGGTGAAGTTGCGCAACGATGTCGTCATCAACCGGACCAGGCGGTCGAACACGATTTCGAGCATCGGCAGACGCTCGTAGGACACCATCGCCGAATCGATGATGGCGCGAATGCCGGAATGATCGTCGAGGCTGACGTCGCCGACCGTGAAGCCGAGGAGATTGTCGATCTCCTCCTGCGACAGCACGCGTTCGCCATTGGTGGTCTTGCTGCCGAAGTCGCGGCTGCCGTCCTCGACCATGGCGGCCCATTGCAGCGCCATGTTCTCGGTGAGCTCATTCTTGGCAGCTTCCGCCGCGGCCGCCGCGGGATCCTCGGAATCGAGCGAGGCTTCCCATTGGGCCGCAATGGCGTCCTGGTCCATCTGGTCGTTGCCGGCCATGGCTTTACATCCGCCCCGTCACTGGATCACGACTTCCTTGAACAGCACCGCGTTGACCTGGTTGGGCGCCAGCGCGAGGTTGACGCGCTTGGTCAGCTCCTCCTTGAGGCGGAACAGGCCGGCCGAGCCGTTGAGGTCGCTCGGGCGCAGCTCGCGCATATAGGTCTGGAACAGGTCGGTGACGCGCGGCAGCGCCGGCTTGATCGCCTCGACCTGCTTCTCTTCCTTGACCTCGAGCACGAGCTTGAGCTTGAGATATTGCACACGCTCGCCGGGCGCGCCGACCAGATTGACCAGCATGTCCGGCACGTCGACGAAGCTCGGCGGTTTCGGCGGCGGCGCCTCGGCGTGCTGCTCCTCGCCGTGGCCGCGCATGAAGACAAACCATCCGCCTGCGCCCGCGCCGAGCACGACGAGGAAGCCGACGACGGCAATGATCAGCTTGAGCTTGCCCTTCTTCGGAGCGGCCGCGCCTTCGCCGCCTTCCGTCTTTTCCTCGTCCGCCATCGTCCGCTCGCTTCACTCTGAAGGATGCGAACGCGATTTGCCCCAGCTTTGGCCTGAAGACGCGATACAAATGCCGCCGGCGCACACGCGCCCCATCGCCGGCAACGCTAGGGCCCGAATGGTTAACGGAACCTTAGGATTTACCTTCCACTAGGAAAAAACTGCCGGGCAAACATGGTCAACAAGACCTTTCTGCCGCCCCCTCCGACGCCCGGCCAGAGACCTAAGCCTTTCAAATACCTTAGTATTTCAAGTTGGCACGGCTTTCGCTGAGAGCACGGCGTGACTGGCGGGTTTGGGAGAACCCAATGGTTACCGACGGGTCCGGCGTGAAGGTTTGGGAGAACCTGCGTTCGGATCGCCTCACAGGGGAGAACCACCGATGCAGAATACGCTTCTGGTCGGCCTATCGAAGCAGATGGTGCTGGAACGGCAGATGGATGTCGTTTCCAACAACATCGCGAACATGAACACCAACGGCTACAAGGCCGATCGGTCGCTGTTCCAGGAATATCTGTCCTCGAACGCGCACGAGGACAATTTCGCGTCCGCCGACCGCCGCGTCTCGTTCGTGCAGGACCGCGCGACCTTCCACGACTTCTCGCAGGGCCCGACCGAGGAGACCAAGAACCCGCTCGACGTCGCGATCGACGGCAATGCCTTCCTGGTGGTGCAGACGCCGGGCGGCGAGCGCTACACCCGCGAGGGCAATCTGGCGATCAACAACCGCGGCCAGCTGGTCACCGCCTCGGGCTATCAGGTGCTGGGCACCGCCGGCCCGATCACCTTCCAGCAGACCGACCACGACGTCTCGATCGCCGCCGACGGCAACATCACCGTGCTCGAGGGCACCTCCCGCCTCGACTCGATCCGCGGCAAGCTGCGCCTGGTCTCGTTCGCGCAGGCCCAGCGCCTGCTCAAGGAAGGCGGCAATCTCTACGCACCCGGCGAAGGCGCGGTGGCGCAGCCGGCCACCAAGGCCCAGGTTCGCCAGGGCTTCATCGAGAAGTCGAACGTCAATTCCGTCGTCGAGATGAGCCGCATGATCGAGATCACGCGGACCTACACCCAAATCGCCTCGCTGCTGCAGCAGCAGAGCGACCTGCACAAATCGGCGATCGAGAAGCTCGCCGACGTGCCGAACTGATCCGGGGGACTGACCGATGCGCGCACTTTATACCGCTGCGACCGGAATGGCGGCACAGGAACTCTCTGTTCAGGTGATCTCCAACAACATCGCGAACCTGCGCACCACCGGCTACAAGAAGCAGCGCGCCGCGTTCCAGGACCTGATCTACGACCACGTGCGCCGGGTCGGCGCGCAGGCCTCCGACCAGAACACCATCCTGCCGATGGGCATCGACCTCGGCGGCGGCGTGAAGACCGTCGGCACGCCGCGCCTGATGACCCAGGGCACGCTGTCGCCGACCGGCAACGATCTCGACATCGCGATCCGCGGCGAAGGCTTCTTCAAGATCCTGATGCCGGACGGCACCTACACCTACACCCGCGACGGCTCGTTCCAGATGGACAACCAGGGCCGCATCGTCAACGCGCAGGGCAATCCGGTGCAGCCGACGATCACGATTCCGCAGAACGCCTCCGGCCTCACCATCAATGCGCAGGGCCAGGTCTCGGTGACGCTGCCGGGCCAGACCGCATCGACCACGATCGGCCAGATCGGCCTGACCCGCTTCATCAACAAAGCCGGGCTGATGCCGATCGGCGACAATCTGTTCACGGAAACACCGGCCTCCGGCCAGCCGCAGGACGGCATCGCCAACACCGACGGCTATGGCGACATGCAGCAGAGCAACCTCGAACAGGCCAACGTCGAGGTGGTCTCGGAAATCTCCGACCTGATCGCAGCGCAGCGCGCCTACGAGATGAACTCGAAGGTGGTCTCCGCGGCCGACCAGATGATGCAGTCGACCTCCAACCTATTTCGCTGAGGATGATGTCGATGATCGCCCGCTCACTCCTGATTGCAGCAGCGCTGCTCGCGGCCTCGATGACTTCGGCCGCCGCGCAAAGCCGCAGCGAGACCATCGCGGTGCCGACGCTGCGCGCCAGCATTACGGTCGCGGACGACATCGTGCGGGTCGGCGACCTGATCGACAATGCCGGCAGCGCCGGCAGCATCGCGATCTACCGCGCGCCGGACCTCGGCACCACGGGCACGCTGCCGGTCGCACAGGTGCTGAACGTACTGCGCTCACACCAGGTGATCGGCGTCGACACCCGCGAGCTGAAGGAGATCACCGTCACGCGGCTTGCGCGCACCATCGACAGCAAGGAGATCGAGCAGCAGCTGTCGCGCGCGCTCGAGGGCCGCCACGGGCTCGGCCGGGCCGGCAACATCGCGCTGACCTTCGACCGCGATCCCGGCGATATCAGGCTGGAGTCGACCAATACCGGCGCGATGCAGCCGATCGCTGTGCGCTACGACCCGCGCTCGACGCGCTTCGACGTCACCTTCGAGATCAGCAACGACGCCGGCACGGCGCCGTACAAGCTGCGCCTCACCGGCACCGCGATCGAAACCATCGAGGCCGCCGTGCTGACGCGGAATGTCGAGCGCGGCGACGTGCTGAAGGCCTCCGACGTGGTGGTCGAACGCCGTCCGAAGGCCGAAATCGGCAGCGACGCGGCAGCACGCGACAGCGCCGTCGGCATGCAGGTGCGCCGCCAGCTCCGCGCCGGCCAGGCGCTGCGCGTCGCCGACATGGCAAAGCCCGATCTCGTCACCCGCGACCAGAACGTCATCCTGATCTACCGCACCGCCGGCATCTATCTCACCATCCGCGGCAAGGCGATGGATGGCGGCGCCGAAGGCGACGTCGTCAGCGTGATGAATTTGCAATCCAAGCGCGCCGTCTCCGGCGTCGTCACCGGCCGCGGCGAGGTCTCGATTTCGGTCGCGACCCCGCGCCCGGCGCCGGTTGCCGACGCCACCTCGTCAGATTCCGCTCCCGTCAAGCTGAGTTCAGTCGCACCAAACGCCGAGTAAAGTTCATGTCCCAGTACCGTATCAACCGCCTCATCCTGACCGGTGCGCTGATCGCACTCGGAACGATCGCCAGCGGCTGCTCCTCGATCGACCGTCTCTCCCAGATCGGCGAACAGCCGAAGCTGACGTCGATCGACAATCCGACGACGCAGCCCGGCTACAAGCCGGTGCAGATGCCGATGCCGAAGCCCGAGGTCGCCTCCTACAGCCCGAACTCGCTGTGGCGCAGCGGCTCTCGCGCCTTCTTCAAGGACCAGCGCGCCGCGCGCGTCGGCGACATCCTGACCGTCACGGTGAACTTCACCGACAAGGCCGCGATCGCCAACGAGACCCAGCGCAGCCGCACCAACAAGGAAGACTCCGGCGTCTCCAACTTCCTGGGATCGCAGACCATCACGCAAGCGAACAAGATCCTGCCCGGCCGCATCCTGACTGCCGACTCGGCGGCCTCGAGCGACGGCAAGGGTTCGGTGAACCGGCAGGAAGCGCTGCAGACCAACGTCGCCGCGGTCGTCACCCAAGTGCTACCCAACGGCAATCTCGTGGTCGAGGGCAAGCAGGAGATCCGCGTCAACTACGAGATCCGCGAGTTGATCGTGGCCGGCATCGTGCGTCCGGAGGACATCCAGAGCGACAACACCATCGACTCCTCGAAGATCGCCCAGGCCCGCATCGCCTATGGCGGCCGCGGCCAGATCACCGACGTGCAGCAGCCGCGCTACGGCCAGCAGGTTCTCGACGTGCTCTTGCCCTTCTAGCCGCATGATCCCGAACGATTTCGGATGAGGATCATGCCTGAGTAAGACCTTCACGAGCTCCCACATCTCGTCGCGAACCTAGGCGCGGCGCGGTGTACCAACACGGCCCTCGCCAGCTCCCCTGGCGGGGGCCGTGGCATTTGGAGCGCGTCAAAACAAGCCAGGAGCCCGCTTCGATTCAATCGAGACGGAAAGGCTCTTGTGACCGGTCGCATGCACTCAAGCTGTTGTCGCGCACCAGTCCGATACCGCTTCGCGCAAATCGCGCGATCGGCTTCTCGGTTCGTTAACCGTCGCAGCAGTGCACAGTGGCAGTCGCGACGCTTGCAACGTAGCAAGGGGACAACGCAGGGTTTCTGTTTGTATGACGGTCATGCAAAGAGACGGACAATATGCGGCGTGGTTCCGGACGCCGCGGGGCGAAGGCACCGGAATAGTCCAGCTCGACAATGGCAGGATCAGCGGCGGCGACGCCATGTTCACATATGGCGGCTCCTATCAGCTTGACGAGGACCGCTTCACGGCGGTCCTGACGACGCACCGCTATGCCGACGGCCCGTTCACCACCGTGTTCGGGTGCGACGAGGTCGAGGCGCAGCTGACCGGCTCGTTCAGCGGCAACCGCGCGGTGTGCATGGGAACGGCGAAGCAGGCCCCCGGCGTAGTGTTCGAGGCCACGCTGTTTCTGCAGCAGCCGGAAGCCGCGCCCACGCCGCCGCCGAAATCCGCGCCGGGTTCTGCCGGCCTCGCCAGGCTGCCAAAGCCCGCGGTCAGCCGCCGCTCGCCGAATCCATTCGCGGGCAAGCGCATCGTCTGATCCGCGCCCCGTTCCCGATGGCGCCCGCGCCCGAGCCGGCGTACGATCCTGCATGCGCACGAAGCGCAGCCCGATCGATCCAGCCGGAAGGAGCAAGCCCATGTATGCCGCCATCCGCCAGGCCAAGGCAAAAACCGGCACCGCCGAAGAACTCGCGCGCCGGATCAAGGAAGGCGCGATCCCGATCATCAGCGACGTCGAAGGCTTCATGGCCTATTATGTGGTGTATGCCGGCGACGACACCGTCACCGCGATCAGCGTGTTCAACAATCATGCCGGTGCGGAGGAAGCCAACCGCCGCGCGCTGGCCTGGATCGACGACAATCTCGGTCCCCTGCTGGTCGGGCAGGCCACCGCGGTTGCGGGTCCGGTCATCGTGCATACGAAAGCATAGTGGCCGCAACGAGGTTGCGGCTCCGGTCGTGCATACGAAAGCATAGTGGCCGCAACGGGGTTGCGGGTCCGGTCATCGTGCATACGAAGGCGTGACGGCCGGTTTATCGGCAAACTTCACCCGGCAGCAATTTCCCGCGGCACGTGTGGCGCGCGTCGCGCCACCGCGATCCGCTTGAATTTACAGTGGCACCGCTTGGCACGCCATTTGCTCCGCGATTGCAGCACTGCAACGGGAAAGCGCGCGCAGATGACGGCGATATCGGCCTTCGGATCGGTCACAGCCAACATGACGACCGGCAAGTTGAAGAAGCCGCTGATCGCCGACGCCACGGGGTCTTCGCAAGCCGCCGGCGACAGCTCATCCACCGACACCGTCGAACAGAAATTTCTCAAATACGCGCAGATGAGCCCGATGGACCGCTTGCGCGCCAACATCCTCAAGAGCATGGGCATGTCGGAACAAGATTTGAAGAACATGACGCCGGATCAGCGCGCCGCGGTCGAGCAGAAGATCAAGGTGCTGATCGAGCAGTCGTTCCAGAAGAACTCCGGCAAGGCCGGCCAGGCGGTCGACATTTCAGCATAGCGTCGCTGCGCGCGAGCCCGCATGGACGCCGGCGTTCAGGGCATTCTGTCCCCGAGATTTGCAGAGAAGAACGCTTTGTCATGTCGCCGCAGTCGAAGGCTGCGGGGAGACGTTCCGTAACGGATCTGCGGATCGCGCGAGATACCTGCCAACGCGGTTCACCGCATGGATCGATACCGCCGCCACCACGAGCCCGGCAATGACGTCGACGAAATAGTGACCGCCTCCGATCGGCGTCGCCGCCAGCATCACCGAGTTCCAGATCAAGCCGACACCTCTGAGCCAACGGATCGGCCAGCAGGCCCACACGTACAGTGCCGCGGAAACGGCGTGAAAGCTCGGAAACGTCAGGAGTGGCCCCAGTTCAAACGGGTCGAGCAATCTCGTGGTGCCGTTGCGGACGAGCGGCAGCTCTCTCAAGGTGTCGTAGTAGACGCTTGGTTCAACATGCGAATAGTCCGCCGGCAGGAGCCCGAGTGCCCCGTAGACGCCGGTGGCCGGAACCAGGGTCGAGATTCCGGTCGTCACAATAAGGCCTGTCGCGAAGGCGAGGACAAGCTCCGCCGCGCGTTGGTAGTGCCCGACCAGGCCGAGCAGCGACAGCAACGCGAAGAGCTGAAGCCAAATGGAGTTGTAGGCCTTTGCGAGCACGCCGATCAGAATCGGTCGATCGTTGGCGAAGTCCAGATAGGCGCGGAAATCCAGACCAAGGAACCGGTCGAACGCGAGCAGATTGGCGTCCTGCATCGGCAGGTTCGCCGCCGCAGCAATGTATCCGAGTGACGCGAGCAACATGGCGACGCAGAAGATCTGCGGCAGGACGAACAGGGGCACGTAGATTCGCGGATCGCTGTCAGCCGACGTCATCTTGAAATATCCGAACGATCCGTAGAGGCCGGCCACCGCTGCGACGATGAGGTAGCTGCCGGCACGCACCCGAAAGTCGGTCAGGAGAAGCGCGCCCAGAAAGACTACCAGCATCGCGGCGATCAATATCCAATTGAGCTGCAGCAGTCGCTTGGCAACCGCGAGGTGCGTATCCTCGCCCTGAATTGGGTGAGCGTCCGCCGGCTGCGATAGTGCGGGCCAACGCCGGCCGCTACCACGGTGGTGGACGCGAGGAGTGCGAGATTGCTCCGCTCTCGGACAGGCCCCCGCTGCAATACCAACGTCGGCCGGCGATACGATCTCTGGCCGGACAACCAATCCACTGAACATTGCAACTGCCATTCCAGCGCGGCGTTTCGACACGAAGCCCGCTCATTCCACAGCCACAAGTTTAGCATCCGCCCGCAAAGTTGCGTCGGTATACCGGTACAACCATCAGCGGGCCGCGCGACTTTCATGTCCAATGGTGAACGATTTATTGCGCTACATTTTCAGGGAGATGGCGTCCGCGTCCGACGCTGCCGCGAGCCTATTCCGTTCCGATTGAATCGGAACGGGCTCTAGATTCTTGTTTTGACGCGTTTTCTTGACGCGAACCGGTATCCACTCGGCTCGAAAACGCTCTGGTCGTGATCATCTCGGATGGATCCTTAACCGCATGCCGGCGCAGCTCACGCCTTTTTCTTCGCGGTCGCGTGGGCGCCTGCGGTCGCCTTCTTTGCCGGCTTCTTCGCCGACTTCCTTGACCTGGCCTGGTTGAGCTCGATCGCGGCGCGGATCAAGGTCTTGAACGCAGAAGCGTTGATCTTGTCGCCCTCGAACAGGTCGATCGCGCGCCGCACATTGCCCTCGAAGCCGGTGTTGAACAGCTTGTCGGGGTCCGGGAGCTGCGCGCCATACATGAAGGTCAGCTTCACCTTGCCCTTGTGCGCGTTGCCGACCGCGATGATGCCGTCGCGCGACCACACCGGGCTGCCCATCCACTTCCATTCCTCGATGATGCCGGGGTCTGCAGCGAGGATGCTCTTGCGCAGGCCGGCGAGCGCCTTGCCGCGCCAGTCGGCGAGATCCTCGATCATCTGGTCGATCCGTTCCGATGCCGTCATCGCTTCCTCCTCGCTCCTCGGCTGCCCCAATCAATCATACTTGCGATGCCGAGGTCGATCCCCCGAGCCGGCGCCGCGGCGCCAGATAGGGCAGCGCGAACAGGTACAGGCCGCTGAGCAGCATAGGGATCAGCGGGAACAGCGCCAGCAGGCCGATCCAGACCGCCTGCTGCTGCAAGACCATCGCGATGATGTTGATGATGACGGCAACCGTGAAGACGATCGAAAGCCAGCGGTGCGATTGCCTGATGAAGTTGTTCCAGTTCAATGTGATCTCCTGTTGTATGTGTTTGTGCTGAAGCGACGACTTGTCTGCCGAAGCCTTGGCGAAGGCGGAAGCAATCCATTTATCCGCGCATGCGGCACGATGGATTGCTTCGCTTCGCTCGCAATGACGAGGATGGAGCTGCAGCAATCCTCACTCCGCCCGCACCAGCAGCTGATCGAGCTTCTCGAAAAACTGCTTCCAGCCGGCATGGGCGCCGCCATAGGCCTGCTTCTGATGCGGCTGGAAGCCGGACTGCTCGACGCGCAGATGGGTGCCGCGTGCCGTCGGCGTCAACGTGAACACCACCACGCTCTCGAGATTGTAGGCGGCATCCTCATGTGTGAAATTCCAGGTGTAGGACAGCGTCCTGTGCGGCTCGATGGTGAGCACCTTGCAGTCCAGCACGCCGCCCCACTCGCCGCGCAGATTGAAGCTGTGTCCGACCTCGGGCTTGAAGTCGTTCTTCATCAGCCACTCCTCCATCAAATGCGGTTGCGTCAGCGCGCGCCAGAGTTTCTCAGGAGGATGAGGAAATTCGCGCTCGACGATCGCCGAGCGCGTCTCACGGGTGGTGTCGTTCATTGATCCATCCTTTTGAGAAGATCTTCGAGGTGATCGAACCGGTTCTGCCAGAAGCCGGCCATCTGGCTGGTCCAGTCGATCAGCGGCGCCAGCGCGCCGAGTTGCGCGCTGTAATGCGTCTGCCTGCCTTCATGGCGATCGCGCACCAGGCCGGCCTGCTTCAGCACGCCGAGATGCTTTGACACCGCCGGCTGAGAAATCCTCGCCCGCGCCGTCAGCGCGCTGACGGTCTGCTCGCCCTCGCGGCACAGACGCTCGAAGATCGCCCGGCGGGTCGGGTCCGCGAGGGTTCGAAACAGCATGTCGTGAGCGTCTGGCATTTTACGATCAATAACCCGTTGATTATGTATTTATGCATAACTAGCCGGCTATGGATTAGTCAAGCGACAATTCGGAGTAGGTAAGTTTCGCTAGGTGATGCGTTTATTGGGCGGCTCAGCCCTGCCCAGAACGCCCGCTCTTTTATAACCCGCGGGTTATTAAATAACGTCGATCTGTCCGCTGGCATTGCGATCGGCAGAGCAGCTTGTCCGCCGGAGGCGAAGCGAACAGTCGGCGGCGCAAACGATGGGTACTCCGCAAGCAGAGGGCGAAACGAAGAGCATGGCTCGGACAATTCGTGTCGCGAGAGTGCGAAGCTGTGTCCCCACTCAAGCTGTCGTCGCCCGGCTTGACCGGGCGATCCAGTACGCCGCGGCTTATCGGCTCAAGCACTGCGGCCTCTGGAATACCGGATCACCCGCATGCGCGCGGGTGATGACACCGATGTTGGACCATCACCACCGTCGTCCTGGCGAAAGCCAGGACCCATTACCCCGAAAGCTCATCGCTGCGCGATGCTGGGGCCACGATCCTTCTTGCAATCCGGTGCGGTGGTCGTGGGTCCTGGCTTTCGCCAGGACGACGACGCGTGGACGTGGCGGCCGCGCACGCGAGAACGCACGTCGTTGCGAATAGATTGCGCTTCACCTACAAATATCGCGCGGATGCGGTCCTTGTTCACGGAGAACCTCGATGTGCCAACTCTGCGACGTCGTACCTTCCGGCCAGACCTCCCGACGATCTTTCCTCGCCGCCGCGGCATGCACCGCCGCCGGCCTCGCCTTTGCGCCGCCGATCTCCGCCAAGGAGACAAAGCCGCCGCCGAAGCCGCAGAACGTGCTGGCGCCGGATGCCGCGCTCGACCGGCTGGTGAAGGGCAATCTCCGCTATGTCGAAGGCGTGTCGCGGCGGCATGATTTCAAGCACGAGCGCGAGGCGCTGGCCACCGGACAGAATCCGTTTGCCGGCATCCTGAGTTGCGCGGACTCCCGCATCGCGCCGGAATACGCCTTCGACACCGGTCGCGGCGATCTGTTCGTCTGCCGCGTCGCCGGCAATTTCGCCAGCGACGAGATGATCGCGAGCCTCGAATATGGGTCGTCAGTGCTCGGCGTGCCGCTGTTCATGGTGCTCGGTCACGACAGCTGCGGGGCAGTCGATGCCGCGATCAAGTCGCTCAAGGACAACTCCACCCTGCCCGGCCACCTGCCCTCGCTGGTCAGCGCGATCACGCCGGCGGTGAAGGCGACCGAGGGCAGGCCGGGCGACCGCCTCGCCAACGCGATCAGGCAAAACGTCATCGACAACGTCGCCAAGCTCAAGACGGCGACACCGATCCTGAGCGCCGCGGTCGATCAGGGCAAGCTCAGGATCGTCGGCGCGGTCTACCGGCTGACTGACGGCAAGGTCGAGCTGGTCGCGGACGGCAAGCGGCCAACCACTTGAACCTCGGCGCGGTCTGCGACCACTGAAGCCAAGAACGACGTCGCGTGAGCGACATGGAGCAGGCGGATGTGGCACCGGAGCGAACGGATTGCTGGAGCGCTGCTCCTGCTGGTGGCCTCCCTGCCGGCGCGCGCCGGCGTCGAGCCCTGCAACACCGCGCAGAAGCGGACCGAAATGACCGCGTTGCTCCGCCGCGCCGCGGAGGACCGGCCGGTCAACATCACCTTCGCAACCCGGGCCGACGGCGTGAAGCTGCCCGCCGCCGTGGTCGAGAAATACCCCGAGGAGATCACGATCATCCTGCAACACGAATTCGATCGCCTCGTGGTCAGGGACGACGGCTTCGAGGTCGGCGTCTGGTTCAATCGCAAATATGCCAGGCTGGCCGTGCCGTTCGACGCCGTCAGGAGCCTGTGGGACGGCAAGGCCCTGATGTGTACGAACGATCAAATGTAGGAAACAGTGACCTCAGGTGAACGCCGCTTCTACCTTGCCGAGCCCATCGAGCTCCATCACGACCACATCGCCCGCCTTCAGCCACACCGTCTTGACCAGGCTGCCGGTCATGACGATCTGGCCGGCATGCAGGCCACGGCCCTCGGCGGCGAGATGATTGGCGAGCCAGGCGAGCGCGTTGTGGGGATGGCCGAGCACGTCGGCGCCGGTGCCGCGCCCCTCCTCCTTGCCATTGATCATCGCGCGTCCCACCACCTTGCGCAGATCCGGCACGGTAATGCGCGGCACGGCCTCGCCGAGCACGCAGCCGGCGGCGAAGAAATCGTCGGCGATCAGCGTCGGCGCGCCGAGCGTCTCCCATTTGACATAGCGGTCGTCGACGATCTCAATCGCGGGATGGTAGGCCTCGATCGCTTCCGCGACCCATTCGGCGGTAAAAGGCGCTTCGCTCGCAGCCAGATTGCGCGCCAGCCGCACCGCGATCTCGCATTCGACGCCGACATGGACGAAGTCGGCCGCCGGCAGCCGCACGCCGCTGTCATGCACGACCTTCTCGAACACGCCGCCGCCGCAGGGGTGCGGGATGTTGATGTACTCCTGCATCACGGCGCTGGTGCAGCCGATCTTGTAGCCGACGAGGCTGCCGACCTGCGGCTGCAACAGATCGTGCAGCGCGTACTGCACCTGATAGCCCTCGGCCTCGTCGCGCGGCACGACGTCTTTCGGAAGCGCCTTGAGCGGCGCGCGGCTACGGCGCGCGCTGGCGATCGCCTTTGCGGCCGCGAGGATCCGTTCCATCTGCGCAGCCTCCCAGTTGTCTCGGCGGCGCGGTGGCGCCTCCGTCTGCTCACGGCAATTCAGCACCCGCCGATGCGTCTGGCAAGCGTGCCGGACGGGAGAGGCCGTCAGGTTTTGACCAGGCCGAGCCTGATCAGGCTTTCGGCGGTCGCGACGATCATCTCCGCATTGCCGCGCGGCTTCCAGCCCAGCAGGTTCTGCGCCTTGGCGCTGGTCGAGCGGCGCACCTTGCCGAGCAGCGGCAGCGCGGCGCGCGCCAGCGGATTGCGCCGCGCGGCGAGCCGCATCATCCAGTCCGGCGCCTGGAACCGGGGCACGCGCCGCGCCTTGCTGCCAAGCTTGTTGCGCAGCAGGCGGGCCACCTGCAGCACCGACATGGTTTCGCCGGCGACCGCGAGGAACCGCTCGCCCTTGGCCTTGGGCGACGTCATGGCGCGCAGATGCAGGTCGGCGACATCGCGCACGTCGACGAGCCCGAAATGGATCCGCGGCACCGCCGGCATCGCGCCGTCGAGCAGCGCCTTGATGATGCCGATCGATTCGGAGAAATCGGGACCGAGCGCCGGGCCGAACACGGCGGTGGGATTGACCACGGCAAGCTCGAGGCCATTGCCCTCGCGCGCGACGAAATCCCAGGCGGCGCGCTCGGCCAGCGTCTTGGATTTCGGATAGGCCTGCACGTCGGGGCCATCGAGATTGGACCACACCGTCTCGTCGAACGGCGCCGCCTGCGGCGGATGGCCGTAGCCGATCGCGGCAAACGACGAGGTCACGACGACGCGCTTGACGCCGGCGTCGCGCGCCGCGCGCAGCACCCGCAGCGTGCCTTCCCGCGCCGGCACGATCAGCTCGTTCTCGTCCTCGGGCGCGTGAGCACCGAGCGGCGATGCGACATGCAGCACGTAATCGCAACCTTTGGCGGCCTCGTGCCAGCGGTCATCGCGCAGCAGGTCGGCGGTCGCGAAGCCGACCTGGTCGGCCGTATCAGCGCCGCCCTCGCGCAGCATCGCGATCACGTCTTTGCTGCGATCCGGATTACGCACCGTGGTGCGCACCGCATGCCCGCCGGCCAGCAGCTGCAGGATCGTATGCACGCCGATGAAACCAGATCCGCCCGTGACCAACACCGTGCTCATGTCCTCGCCCTTTCGATGGTTCGGCGGGGTCGAACATCGCGCTGCCCACCCTGCACAGGCCGCATCTGGTCACTATCTCTGTCCTGGCAAGTAGAATGAAAATCGAGACCGGTATGGAAAACAATACCAGTGATGTGTGTGACGGCGGTGACTGCGGCAGCTGCCCCGCCGACCCGACTTTGCTGATCGACTCCAAGCAGGCGATCGGCGCGCTCAGCGGCAAATGGAAGCTCGAGATCCTGTTCACGCTGATGCACGGCGGCGTGCGGTTCGGCGCGCTGCGCCGTGCGCTCGTGCCGATCACCCAGCATATGCTGACCGGCCAACTGCGAGAACTCGAGCGCGATGGCTTGGTGGCGCGCAAGGTGCTGGCCGAGAAGCCGCTACAGGTCGAATACGAGCTGACGGATTCGGCCTGGGGCCTGACGCCGGCTTTCCGCGAACTGCTGGCGTGGTCGAAGACCCACGGCCCGCGCCGCAGTGCGCTGGCAATCGAGACGACAGTCGAAGCCGGACTGGCGTAGATTGTTGTCGATCTATCGCCGCATCGACGTCGATCCTGACAAAGCCCTGTTCGATGAATTGCGCGATTTGTGCGCCGCTCAGCGCACATGCGTCGTCCCGATGAGTCATATTTGTCTCTCAAACTGCCACGGGCCATCGATACTCCGCGGTGCGCGGAATTGGGCTGACCCATTCGGATCACTGGAATCCCACGAGCCCAGGCTCGCGGGGACGATCAGCGTTTCCTGCCGGAAACGGGATCAGCCCAGGAAGAAGACCGATGCGATGTTGAGAGTACGTGTCATCATGGCGGCGCGAACCTACGACCGGTGCGCGCCGGAATCAATCTGTGGTGGCCAGCCGCCACTATTCGTCGCGATAGACCTTCTCGCGCTTCTCGTGGCGTTCCTGCGCCTCCACCGACAGCGTTGCGATCGGGCGGGCTTCGAGCCGCTTCAGCGAGATCGGGTCACCGGTCTCCTCGCAATAGCCGTAGGTGTTGTCTTCGATGCGCTGGAGCGCCGCGTCGATCTTCGAGATCAGCTTGCGCTGACGGTCGCGGGCACGGAGTTCGATCGCGCGGTCGGTTTCCGAGGAAGCTCGGTCCGCGAGGTCGGGGTGATTGACGTTCTCTTCCTGCAACGTCTGCAGCGTGACCTTCGATTCGCGGAGGATCTCATCCTTCCAGGCCAGCAGCTTGGCGCGGAAATAATCGCGCTGCCGCTCATTCATGAAAGGCTCTTTTTCAGTCGGCCGGTAGTTCTTCAGCTTTTCCAAAGGCAGCCATGTCCCTGTGAGGCGGAGGGAACAGGACCCCTCCGCGCGGCGCCTTATATAGCCACGTCATGTGACAGACAATATCTGCCACCGCGAAAGGCGGGCCGCCCCCAAGGCCTTGCACAGGCAAACTTATCCGCCCTGCTTGGGGGCCGCCCCGCCCCCTCAATAGCCGACCGTGAAACGCTGGCGGAGATGGGCCGGACGCTCGATTTCGTCGGCGAGTGCAACTGCGAAATCCTCAAACGAGATCGAGCTTTTGCCGTCGGCGGCGGTCAGAAGCTGGTCGGTCCCGAGCCGGAACTTGCCGGTCCGCTCGCCCGCCACGAACAGCGCCGAGGGCGACAAAAAGGTCCAGTTCAGGTCGCTTTGCTGGCGCAGCAGGTCAAGGAATTCGGCCCCCTTGGAGGCCTCGGCCTTGTACTGGGGCGGGAAGTTCGGCGTCGTCACCAGGCGGACGCCGGGGGCCACTTCGAGGCTGCCGGCGCCGCCGACCACCAGATAGCGGCCGACCCCGGAGGCCTTGGCGGCCCCGATCAGCTTGAGGGGGTCGCTGACCGAGAAATGGACGGAACTGATCGCGGCATCGTGGCCGGCCCACAGCGCGGCGAGGCCCGCCTGGTCGTTCACGTCCCCCTTCCGGGCGGTGACGCCCGGCAGGGTTGCGATCTTCTCCGGGTTGCGGGCGATGGCGGTGACGGCGTGGCCGCGGCGGGCCAGTTCCGCCGTGATGCGCGAGCCGGCCTGGCCGGATGCGCCGGCGATGGCGATCTTCATCTCAAGTCTCCGATTGATGGTTTCCGATGGTGACTAGATAGCGAAATGGATGTAGGTGTGAAGAAGGCACTCTTGTCTCACCTGATTACGCCGGAGTAACCCGATGAAAGCCTCGAGCCTGAAGCCGGACGCCTATGCCGCCAATTGCCCGACGCGCCAGATCCTCGACCGGGTCGGCGACAAATGGGCGGTGCTGATCCTGCTGCTGCTGCGCAGCGAGCCGATGCGCTTCAACCAGCTCCGCCGCGCCATCGAGGGCATTTCGCAGAAGATGCTGTCGCAGGTGCTGAAGAGCCTGGAGCGCGACGGGCTGCTGCGCCGCCGCGCGATCGCGACCGTCCCGGTCACCGTGGAGTATTCGATCACGCCGCTCGGCTCGACACTCGCCCAGGCGGTCGATCCGCTGCGCGACTGGGCCGAGCAGAATCTGAAGGAGGTGCTGGCTGCGCAGCGCCACTACGACGCCCAGCGCAAGGCACTGGCGGCCTGAGACGCGCGTGGCGTGAGACAGGGGGATTGAGGGAAGAGCCTAGTATTGCCCGGCCTTGGCGAGCTCGACTTCGACCCGCAGTTCGATCTCGCCGAGCACGGCGTCGAGGCCGGGATCGCCGGAGGATTCCTTCAAGCTCGCCGCGGCATCACGCAGCCGGTTCACGGTTGAGGAATCGAAATTGCCTGAGAGCAGGCCGAGCTTGAGCGCGTCGAGCACGTCGAGGGCGCCCTTGCCGCGGGCCACCGAGCGCTTGCGGCGTTCGGTCGGGTCCTCGACGCCCTGCAGCGCGAGCAATGCATCGAGGCTGGCGGCGGCCTTTGGTGCTGCGGTGGAGCGGACCTCCTCCTGCGCGCTGGTCGCGTCCGGCAGCGAGAAGCCGCTCGACGAGGTGCGCCGCGTGGCGCTGGTGGACGTGCCAAGCGTGGTGCCGTTCGGTCCGTAGATGCGCATCGCCATGATCCCGCAGGCCTGAATGCCGCAAGCATCGCCGTTTTATGGTTAACGACACGTAAACGACCCGGCAATTTCTGCCGCCACACGGCAGTTTCGCGCTTGCTGGCCAACCCCAACCCAACGCGAGCAAGACAATTTCGATAAATATATCAATACATTGCCCCAACGAAACAAAGTGGCACGCAGCTCGCATGGTTAATGGCGGATCGCCGTCATGGGAGTGTCGCGCGATCCGCCAGTGAGTTCGAGGGGAGCATCAGGATGCCCGGCATCCGCATCGTAAGTCTATTCGGGTTGGCCTGCGCCGCGCTGCTCGCGCTGGCGGCTTCCGCCATGCCCGCGGCCGCGACGTCGCGGATCAAGGATCTCGCCAACATCGAAGGCGTGCGGCAGAACCAGCTGATCGGCTATGGCCTCGTGGTCGGCCTCAACGGCACCGGCGATACGCTCAACAACATCCCCTTCACCAAGCAGTCGCTGCAAGCCATGCTCGAGCGCATGGGCGTCAACATCCGCGGCGCCACCATCCGCACCGGCAACGTCGCCGCGGTGATGGTCACCGGCAACCTGCCGCCGTTCGGCACCCAGGGCACACGCATGGACGTGACCGTCTCCGCGCTCGGCGATGCCAAGGACCTGCGCGGCGGCACCCTGCTCGTCACCCCCCTGCTCGGCGCCGACGGCAATGTCTACGCGGTGGCGCAGGGCACGCTGGCGATCTCCGGCTTCCAGGCCGAGGGCGAGGCCGCCAAGGTCGTGCGCGGCGTGCCGACGGTCGGCCGCATCGCCAACGGCGCCATCATCGAGCGCGAGATCGAGTTCGCGCTCAACCGCCTGCCCAATGTGCGGCTCGCGCTGCGCAATGCCGACTTCACCACCGCCAAGCGGATCGCCGCCGCGGTCAACGACTATCTCGGCGTCAAGACCGCCGAGCCGCTCGATCCCTCCACGGTGCAGCTCTCGATCCCGCCGGAGTTCAAGGGCAACGTCGTCGCCTTCCTGACCGAGATCGAGCAGTTGCAGGTCGATCCCGACCTCGCCGCGCGGATCGTGATCGATGAACGCTCCGGCATCATCGTGATGGGCCGCGACGTCCGCGTCGCAACCGTAGCGGTGGCGCAAGGCAATCTCACCGTCACGATCTCGGAAGCCCCGCAGGTCAGCCAGCCCAATCCGCTGTCGCGCGGCCGCACCGTGGTGACGCCGCGCAGCAATGTGCAGGTCACCGAGGACGGCAAGAAGTTCGCGGTGGTCAAGGACGGCGTCTCGCTGCAGCAACTCGTCGACGGCCTCAACGGCCTCGGCATCGGACCGCGCGACCTCATCAGCATCCTGCAGGCGATCAAGGCCGCCGGCGCGATCGAAGCCGACATCGAGGTGATGTGATGGCAAGCCTGATCAACAGCACCACCGGCAGCATGCCGAACAAGGCGTTGATGCCGATGTTCAAGGGCCGTCCCGATCCGGTGCTGCAGGACGCGATGAAGAAGCTCACGCCGCAGCAGATCACCAAGGCGAAGGCCACCGCGACCGATTTCGAATCGATGTTCCTGAACTCGATGTTCTCGCAGATGACGACCGGCCTGAAGGGTGAAGGTCCCTACGGCGACACGGTCGGTACCGGCCCGTGGCGCTCGATGCTGACCGACGAGTATTCGAAGAATTTCGCCAAGTCCGGCGGCGTCGGCATTTCCAACGACGTGTTCCGCTCGCTGATCCTGCAGCAGGCGAACAAGAGCTAATTCCGCTATCCAAGGAGCAGCGCGATGAACCAGCGTCCACAGCAGCCGCGGCCAGCCTCCGCCCCCGTCGCGCGGGGTGCGACGTCGACGCCTCCCGACGTCGCGCGTCTTGCCAACGAGCTGACCGAGGTGATGGGCGGCTTGCTCGCCGTCATCGAGCGGGAGACCGAGTTCGTCCGCGCCGGCAAGATCCGCGAGGGCATGCGGCTCGAGGCGCAGAAATCGGAGCTGTCTCGGCGCTATATGCTCGCGGTGGAGCATCTGAAATCGATGCAGAAGATGCTGTCGCAGAGCGAGCCCGAACTGCTCGCGACGCTGCGGCGTCATCACGAGACGTTCCGCGCGATGCTGCAGGTCAATCTGACGGTGCTTGCGACCGCGCACGCCGTCTCCGAAGGCATCGTGCGCGGCGTCAATGCCGAGGTGCAGCGCCGCAACATCCCGAACACCTACACCGCGAACGGACAACGCGCCGCGCCAGGTCCGCGCAACATGACTCCGATCGCCGTCAGTCGGACGCTCTGACGCGCACGGCCTACAATTTAGTTCAATTCGACGCGGCCTTGGCAGCACGCCGTTCAGCGTGTTCTCTAACACCCTATTGAGAGGTTCCCCGTAGAGTTGCGGATCGTGAGGGGTTGGGATTTGACTCGAGCAAACTAGTGCCTGTGCACTACGAGGCTGCCATGAGTACAGATTTCAACATCAAGCCGGTGGGGGCACCGGTTGCAGCGCCGATGATCACTCCCGCGAGCGATACGGCGCAGAAGGCGGTGAAGACCGAATTGCCCGCGAGCCAGAGCGTCACCGCTCCGGAGCCGAGCGTGCGCGTCACGATCGACCCCAACGCCGTCAACGCGTCAATTTCAAATCGGGCCCCATCGGTCACCGACCAGGTCATCATCGATCGCGACGCCCGCGCCGTGGTCTATCAGGTGGTCGACAATCGCACCAACCTTGTGGTGAGGCAGTTTCCGGAAGAAGCCGTCTTGCGCCGCCGCGCCTATTTCCACGCGCTCGATCTCAGCAAGGACGCGCCGACCCGGGCACGCGCAACCGACCGCCGCGCGTAACCAGGCGAATGGAGCCTCACTTCTGTGTAGCGTAGGCCTTGTCGAGATAGGTCGATCCGGTGGCCGGATCGGTGACAACATTGGCGATCAATGCCGTCCCCTGCTGCACCAGCGAAAACTTGGTATCGCCGACCCGGAACGCGCCGTCCTTGATCAGGACGTCCTGGTACTTGCTGGTGCCTTCGCTCTGATAGTGAACCTTGGCGCGGAAGCCGTCGACGTTCGACACCGAGATGTTGAACGACTTGTTGTTGGCGTACTTGCCGCTCCAGCTGCCCTCATAGAGCTTCGGATCGACGGCCACATAGGGCGTCTTCGACGGCACCGTGAGGCCGGCGGCCTTGTAGTTGGCGGACAGGATGCTCAACACGTCGGCCATGGCTAGGCCTCCATCGTGAACCGGTCAATCAGCCGCGGCCGGAGAGGCCGGCGGCGATATTGCAGTTGATGTCGATCAGAGACTTCAGCTTCGCCGGATCCGGGTTCATCTGGATGTCGATGGTCTGCTTCATCACGAACACGCTGATGTTTGCGATGTTCTGACGCACCTCGAGCGGCTGCGGATTGTCGTTGCCCTCTGCCGCGCTGAGGAAGATCGACCACAGCCGGCGATTGAACAGCAATGCGTGATCGAGCGCCTTGTCGAGGCCGTTCCAGTTCGCCTGGACTTCCTGCAGCTGCCGCGCGGCCTTCAAGAGCGCCTGCGCTTCGATTTCACGTGGGGACGCCGTCGTCGTTGAGGTACGAGCGTAGGCCTGGGCTGCATTCGACATTAATGACCTCGATGGGATGCGGATTTCTCGAGCCGCGGAGACGCAATTCTAGCGCTCGATATTTATGCATCCGGCGCCTTTAAATATGGTTAGCAGACGTTACGAAATACGCCGTTCTTACGGCATGGACAGATACCGTAATATCCCGGAGATAAACGAGAAACGGCGGGGTTTCCCCCGCCGTTCCTGAAGTGCTTGTCGTCGCGCTTAGCGGAGCAGCTGCAGCACGCTCTGCTGGCTCTGGTTGGCGAGCGCGAGCGCCGAGACCGCGATCGACTGGCGGGTCGACAGCGCCTGGCTGTTGGCCGCTTCCTCGTTGGTGTCGGCCAGCGTCAGGTTGGACGAACCGGTCTGCAGCACGTTGATCAGGTTCTTCGAGAAGTCCTGGCGGATCTGCACGATCGACAGGTTCGAACCGAGGGTCGAAGCCTGGGTGCGCAGCAGGCCGCTCGCGCTGTTCAGCGTCTTCAGCGTGGCGTTGGCCGAAGCGTTGTCGATGAAGTCCGTGCCGGCGGTCAACTTGGTGAGGTTGAGGCCGGAGGCGTTGAAGGTCACGCCCTGGATCTTCAGCGTCGAGGTGCCCGTCTCGTTGAAGGTCAGCTTGAGCTGATCGCCGTTGAGCAGGTTGATGCCGTTGTACGAGGCATCCTGGGCGGTCGTGGTGATCTGGTCCAGGATGTTGTTGTACTGGCTGACCAGGTTGGCGCGGTTCGCCAGCCCGTTCGGATCCTGCACCGGGGCGCTGCCCGTCAGACCGTTGAACAGCTTGCCTGAACCGGCTGCCGTGCCACCGATCGTGCCGATCGTCGACGAAGCAGCATCGTTGGTGGTGCTGATGGTGAGCGCACCGCCCGCGCTGAGCGAGGCCTGCAGGTTATTGGCTGCCAGCGCGGTGTTCAGATCGTTGAGGGACTTCACCTGGCCGGCGCCGCTGCCAAACGTGATGTTGGTGGCGGTGCCGTTGCCGGTCGGGTTGATCGTCAGCGTCAGGCCATCGAGCGGTGACGGCGTTGCCACGGTGCGGGCCTTGGTGGTGGCCGTAAGACCAAAGGCGGCCAGCCCCGAACCGGAGATGTTGAGATCCTGGTTGATGCCAGTGCTGATCTGGAGCGCGCCGGCCGACACGGTGGAGGCGGTGGCCGCGCCCGTGATGCCGTCGATCGCGGTGAGCAGGTCGCCGACCGTCAGGTTGCTGCCGGTGCCGGTGCCGAGGGTCACGTTGCCGGACGCATCGGTCGTCGAGGTGGTCTGCGAGGTCGAGAACGTGATCGACTTGCCATTGACGCTGATCGTTCCGGTCGGGGTCGCCGCCAGCGTATCGGAGTTGGCCGCGCTGACGAGCTTGGTGGCGGCCGTGATCGGCGCCGGCGTCGTGAGGTTATTGTTGACGACCGTGCCGGCGAGAATGGCGTTGCTGTAGGTCGCGGTGCCGCGGATATCGGCGGCGGTGGCACCGGTGATCGTGGCGGTCGTCACCTGCGATTTCTGCGAATAGCCGACGGCAGCCTGCAGGGCCTGGTTGGCGACCGACTTGGCGCTGTCGACGAGCTTCTGCAGCGAGGTGATGCCAGTGTTGGCGGCCTGCAGCACCTGCACGCCGTTGCCGATGCCGTCCAGCAGATTGTTGATGTCGCTGGCGCGGTTGTCGAGCGACTGCGCCGTGAAGAAGTTGGTCGGGTTGTCGAGCGCAGTGTTGACCTTCTTGCCGGTGGACAAGCGGTTCTGCGTGGTGGCGAGCAGATCGGCCGTCGACTGCAGCGAAAGCAGGTTCTGACGGACCGATGACGAAAGGACGATGCCGGACATACTGGTACCCTTCTGGATGAACACGATTGACGCGACGCCGTAAATTTCGCACGGCGACCGGTGCCACACTGGTCCGTCCGCGCTACCCGTTCGTTAAAGGGCTGCTCCGTACAAATACCCAGAACGGCCCTTGCCGGTAATTCTACGGCCGCCGCGCAGACGCGCGGCCCAGCCGACTTTGTCCGTCGTCGGATCGACGACGTGACGGTGAATTTGTCTCCGCATTTGCAGGACTTGCCGCATGCTCACGCTGCCGGCTGGCGGCTTCGAAACCCGGAATTGCAATCGTCGAAGACACGCGCCTGGTCTGCATCAGAGTTAATGGAAATCAATAAATGCGAGACAATGTCGCAACCGTACCGGCCGGATTGCGTGTCGTACGAATCGCTTCGATCGCCGCACGGACCGGCGTGATGCCGACCGTCTGCCCCCTAGAGGGTATAAGGTTCGCACTACAACCCTTGTGCTATTGGACAGGCAAGCTATGGTCGCACTCAACACGCCAAGAGTAGGTGATGCGAGACTGTAGTGCTCCCGCCCTCGGCAGGAGCTCCAATGTCCGCGGTAACGCGCCCGCCCAATCGTCTGTTGCAAGCACTTCCCTCCGCGGAATACGCGCAACTTCATCCTCTTCTGGAAACCGTCGAATTGACCAAGGAGACGGCGCTGGCCGATGCCGGCGCGCCGGTGCAGCGGGTTTATTTTCCGCACGCCGGCGTGGTCTCGATGATGGTCAATCTGTCCGACGGGCAATCGGTTGAGATTGCAACCATCGGTCGTGACGGTATCGTCGGTGCATCCGCCGCCCTGCACGAGCGGCCGCCGCTCGCCGACGCCATTGTCGTCGTGCCGGGCACGGCATCGGTGATGCGGGCGGAGGATTTCCGTGAGGCAGCCAATCGCAGTGCAGAATTCCGCACCCTGGTTGCGCTCTATGAGCAGGCGCTGATGGCGCAGACGCAACAATCCGTCGCCTGCAACGTCTCGCATCCGGTGGAGGCGCGGCTGTCACGCTGGCTGCTGCGCGCACGCGACCTGTGCGGCAGCGAGGCGTTGCCGCTGACCCAGGAGATGCTGGCGCAGATGATCGGCGTCCGGCGCAATGCGGTCTCGATCGTCGCACACGGGTTTCAGCAGGCCGGCATCCTGCGTTACAGCCGCGGCCATATCGAAATCACCGATATCGACGGCCTACGGAAGGCGGCGTGTGAATGCTATGCCACGGTCAAGGCGCACACCACACAGTTGATCGGGCCGGAAGACTGAACGGAACACAAACGCGCGTGTTCTGCGATAGGTGTATCTATTGGAACCAGGACGTGCTTCCATTGGAACCCAGTCACGCCCGAATAAGTTGCATGAACGACAGGCCACAGGCATCGGCCATTGGTGCCCAGAGACAAACTTTGCCGGCAGGCAGGAGGTTGCTTTGGATACGGTTCCGCGATCGCCTAACGGCTTCCTGTCCTCGCTGTCGGCGAGCGACTTTGACCTGATCCGGCCGCATCTGCGGACGGTCGACCTTGCAGCCGATTCGGTCCTGACCGAGACCGACGAGATGCTCACGCGGACTTACATGCCGCACAAGGGCGTGATCTCGCTGGTGGTCAAGCTGGCACGGGGCGAGCGCGTCCAGGTCGCAATGGTCGGCCGCGACAGCATCTTTGGCGCATTTGCTCCGCTCGTCGAGAGCCGTGTCTTGAACAATGCCACGGTGCTGGTGCCCGGCCGCGCCTCAACGGTCGAGCTCGAACCGTTCCGCGCGGCTGCCGGCCAGAGCCCGACGCTTCGTACCATGCTGCTCCGGCACGGGCTCGCCGTCTATGCCCAGATCCAGCAGACGGCGGGCTGCAACGCCGCGCATACCGTGGAGTCGCGGCTGGCGCGATGCCTGCTGCACATGCGCGATCTCTCGGGCAGCAACAAGATCATCCTGACACAGGAGGCGATGGCACAGATGATCGGCGCGCGCCGCAACAGCGTGTCGCTGGTCGCGCATACCTTGCAACAGGCGAGGTTCATTCACTACAGCCGCGGCCACATCGAGATCACCAACCCGGACGGCCTGATCAGGACCGCGTGCGAATGCTACGCCGCGGTCAAGGCACAGTATGCCGGGCTGCTGAGTTGTGTGGAAACCAGCGGCTAGGGTTTCGATTCGAGCGGTCACCGCTTCGCTCGAAAGCGCGCGCTCCGTCGCGCAAGCCGTACTTCTACGGCGTGGGATTTTCACCGTCGGATAACGCTGCTTCCGCAAAGTCGCGTGGACGCACGGGGGAGCCGATGTTCACGTACGAGACGACCGACCGGAAGGAAGCCCGGCGCTTCCGTATGGCCCAGTTCAACGGCCGGCCTGCTACGATCAGGTCCGCCGGTGCGACGGTCACCGGACGGGTGCGCGCGATCGTCGAAAGCAACGCCGGCGCGACGGCAGCATGGGTGGTCACGATCGTTCCGGACGAGCCGAAGACGGCCGCCCGCGCCGCGCGGCGCGCGCCGCGGCTGCGCTTTGCCACGGAAGACGATGTCTGAGAACCGGGTCTCCGCTCAGGCGGAATGCAATAGCGCCTTGCGGACCAGATCTGCGGTGTTGCGCGCACCGAGCTTACGCATGGCCTCGGCACGATGGCTCTCGAACGTGCGCGGGCTGATGTTCATCCGTAGCGCGCCCTGCTTGTTGGAATAGCCGTCGCTGATCAGGCTGAGCACCTCACGCTCGCGCTTGGTCAACGGCTTGCGGCCGGCCTCCGGTGCGAACATGACATCGGGTGATCGGGCAGCTGCCGGCTTGTCATCACCCGGCGATCTAACGTCGCCGGCCGGAACGGCATTCGGATAGAGATCCGAAATCTGCTTCAGCATCGCAGACACCCGCTCGGTCTGCTCGAGCGCGTTCTCGATCACCTGGCGCAGATAGACCCCGTTGCCGGGCGCCTGCGCGAACTGCTGACTGTGCTGTTTGAGCTCGTTCATATAGAGCAGCAGCGCCGTCACCGGGCCATTGAACTGCCGGACGATCGCCGCGCTGGCCTCCCCGGTCGCCTGCGATCGTGGCGGTGCGGCCCCCTGAAGCTCAAGCGGCTGCGTCTCGAGCGTCGCGGTTCCACCCGGCCATGCCGGAAGGCGCGCCTCGGCTCGATTGTCATGTTGCGTCATAAGTATGGTTTACCGAAGGTGAACTTGTGGCCGCGTTAACACGGGACTCCGTAAAACTACGGGTGACGCAACTGTGACCTCGGGCCCCGACCTGCCAAGCAGGCGCAGATTACCGCTGATTTGGCAATGAATGTCGCATATTTGAGTCGAATGACAGTATTCTTACGGGACGGCAGGCCGCCTGTGCCTCCATATCCCTGCTGGTGGGAAGTTAAGGGCTCCGCGGGCGCATCCGCGTCCCGCGTTTCGGGCTGCACGAGCCAGGCTCCGCGCCGTCCCCCGGACGTCAGGAGCGGCGGAGCCGCAGGAATTTCTGCAGGAACCGCCCCGAAATAACGAACCTGAACCACCAATACGCCATTCGCCGGGTCGACATTGATCTCCCCTCCGGGCATCGGGATCGCATCGGCTTACCGCACGCCGGGACGCGTTCGTATGAGGCGGATCACATCGGCCCAAGGGGCGGCGCGTGCGTGGGCGTCGGGTCAGGCGAATGTCAATTTACAGCTCGGTCCGGCGCCGCGATGATCACAGCCTCTCGACCAACAACAAACGGGCGCGACAATGAAGCGAGGGCGGAGCGGGCCGATTGGATCCCGGATGACGATCGCGACGCTGGCCGCGGCGCTGCTGTTCGGCGCCGCTGCACAGGCCCAGACCACGCGGACCGGCGACGCAGCGCCGCCACAAGACAACGCGATCATGGTCAGCATCTTCTTCAAGCATGATCAGTCACGCCCGCTCGCCGAACTCAATGCGCAGCTCGAGCGGCAGGGCTTCTACAAGGCGTTTCCGCCGGAAGGTGTCGAGGTGGTCAGCTGGTACGTGATGATGGGCATCGGCCAGGTCGTGACCCTGCGACTGCCGCCGTCGCGGCTGCGCGAAGTCAACCGCGTGATCGAGAACAGTGCCTGGGGCGCCTATCGCACCGAGTTCTATCCGACCTACGACTACAAGGCGGTCGGGGCCGACAAGCACGATAGGGCAAAGTGATGCGGCATGGGTCCGCAAGAGACTTGCCGCCCCATTGGTATCGCTATTTGCTCGCCGCGTTGATCGCGTGGTGTGTGCTCGCTGGCAGACCAGTGCATGCGACCGACGACGGCGTGAGCGAACGCGCTGCGCTTTACGAGGAATCCAGCACCGATCCAACCGGCCAAAGGCTCGTCGGTTCGGCGGTCTGGCGGGTCGATCCAGCCAAATCAGACACGCAAGCCGGCGACGTCACCGTGCGCGCGATCGCCGAATTTCCCGGCAAATTCCGTTTATGCATCTCGCTCGGTCGCAACTCCGACCCGACCTTGCCGGCGAATTACCTGTTCCGGCTGACTTTTGTCCCCTCGCCCGGCTTCAGTGGGCGCGCAATCATTCACCTCCCGGGCATGCTGATGAAGTCTGGCGAACAGGCGCGCGGCACGCCGCTGCAGGCGCTCGCGGCCAAGGTGGTCGACAACATCTTTCTGGTGGCGCTGTCGAACGTCGATGCCCAGCGTAACGCCAACACGCTGCTGCTGAAGGAGCGATCGTGGTTCGATATCCCGGTGATTTACGCCGACCAGCGACGCGCGATCATCGCCATCGAGAAGGGGATGTCAGGACAAAAGGCGATCGACGCCGCCATCGCGGCTTGGGAGGCATCTCCCGGTGGCCCTGTCGCGCAGCAACCCTCGAGCCACGGGGACGACGAGGCCAGCACATGCGTCGCCCGGGTCGCCATGTCGACGCAGTAGATCGGCGGCAGCGCAATCGCGCCCGACGTCATCGCCCTGCCGGGTGATCGTCAAGCGTGGGCGCGCGTACGCTGGCTCAGCCGTTTCGCCAGGATTTTCAAATCCTGGCTGCGCCCGCTGCACAGCAGACGGGCGAATTCGTCGGGATCGATGGAGGCAGGCGGAAAATCGGCTGAACTGCGTGCGATGCGGCGTAGCCAGGTCAATCGGAAGAGACGCTTGAGCATCTTCATGGTTGTTAGCCCCGATGAGCGTCTGTGTTAAATCGCGGTAACGAAAATTGGTTCCGTCCCTTGTGGTCGCCCGGCGCAAATTTTGGTTCAATGCTTTCAGGCGAGCAGCGCCTTGCGCTGTTGGACGCGCGCTATCGATTGCCGCACCGCGGTCTGATCCAGCGATCCGTCCTGCACTGCACCCGCGACCGCCGCGGCGATGCCCGCCATCGCCTGCTCCTGGTCGAACAAATTGTTGCCGATGCAGATCATGTCCATGCCGGCGGCGATCGCCCGCAGGCTGGCCGCGCTGGTGCCGAGCGCCTTCTGCAGCCCCTGCATCTGCATGTCGTCGGTGATCAACAGCGTCTCGGGCAAGCGGCGGCGAAGCCGGCCGATCCCGGCCGGTGACAATGTCATCGGATGCTGCGCGTCCCATTGGCGCACAATGGCATGGCTGACCAGCACCGAGTCGCCGAAAGTATCCGGGGCCAACGCGTAGAACAGCTCTTCCTGTTCCGGCCGCAGCGCGTCGGAAATGTCCATGAATTCCAGATGCGAATCGACGTGCGCGCCGCCGATCCCCGGATAATGCTTCAGGCAGAGACCCACGCGGGCTTGCCGCGCCGCGGCGTCGACCAGGCGGCCATTGGCCTCGACCTCGCCGAGATCGGACGAATAGGATCGCTTGATCCTGCCGATATTGGGATTGTCGGAATTGTAGTCGACGTCGATGACCGGCGCGAAATTGTAGCGGATGCCGAGCCGGCGCAGCTCGCCATAGCTGGCAGCCAGGATCGCCTGCCTGTCCGCCATCGCAAGCCGATTGAAATCCTTGGCGCTCGGCAGCGGCTGGAAGCCCAGGCTGTCCTTGAGCCGGCGCACCCGCCCACCCTCCTGGTCGATGAAGACCAGCGGCTGCGACGGCAGCGCTGCGATCTCGGCGCAGAGCGACTGCACCTGCTCGGGCGAAGCGATGTTGTTGTCGTATTGGCGGGTCTGGCACGAGTAGTCGAACAGGATCACGCCGCCGAGCCCGAATTGCGCGGCAAAGTCCTTCAGCCAGGCCGGGATGACCCTGCCGTAGAAGCCGAGGATGAAAAGTTCGCCGACGGACATCGCCGCTCGCTCCACCGCATGCGCATGGAATCAGCCCGCGCGCTTGCGGAATAGCACGTTGCAGCAGCGGTATGAATATGACGCAAGCCATGGCGCGACTGCGTTCCCCGTGCTCGCGTCCCTATGTTAAGACACGCCGGCACGCCTCACTCGCGTCTGCCACGACACAAGAAACTTCGGAAACCGCCCATGACCGCACCTTACGTCCCGCAAATGGCCCTTTACCGCGATTGGCTGAAGGAGACCCGCGGCCTTGCGTTTGCGGATTTCGAGGCGATGCGGCGCTGGTCGGTCACCGACATCGACGCGTTCTGGCAGAGCGTCTGGGATTATTTCGACCTGCGCTCGCCGACGCCGCATTCCGCCGTGCTTGCCGACCGCAAGATGCCCGGCGCATTGTGGTTTCCCGGCGCTTCGGTGAATTATGCACGCCAGGTCTTCCGTCATGTCGGGCCGGCGCATGCGGCCGGCCTGCCGGCCCTGATTGCGAGCGGCGAAGACGGCAGGCTTTCGGAGACCAGTTGGCCCGAACTGCAACGCAAATCGGCGGCGCTTGCGCTGCATCTGAAGGCCAGGGGCGTGCGCGCCGGCGATCGGGTCGCGGCGTACTTGCCGAATATCCCCGAGACCATCATCGCGTTTCTTGCGACCGCCAGTATCGGTGCGATCTGGAGCGTCTGCGCCCCCGACATGGCGGCACCAGCGGTGATCGACCGCTTCAAGCAGATCGAGCCGAAAGTGCTGATCGCCTGCGACGCCGTAACCTATGCCGGCCGGCGCCATGACCGGCAAAATGTGATCGAGGATTTGCGACGCGCGTTGCCGACAGTCGAACATGTCATCCTGCACAGCGACGCGGCACCGTCGGAGACACGACTATCCACCATCCTCGCGGGCCAGGGCCCGACGATCGACGCCTTCGAGCCGGAATGGCTGCCGTTCGATCATCCGCTATGGATCGTCTATTCCTCGGGCACGACCGGATTGCCGAAGCCGATCCTGCACAGCCATGGCGGCATCATCGTGGTGGCGCTGCCGCTCTCGACGCTGCACAACGACGTCGGCTGCAGCTATCAGCCGAACTCGTTCGGCGAACGCTTCCACTGGTACTCCTCGACCGGCTGGATCATGTGGAACTGCCAGGCCAACGGCCTGCTCAACGGCACCACCTGCTGCATCTTCGACGGCAGCCCCGGCGGCACCAAGGACAAACCCGACTGGACCACGCTGTGGCGCTTCGTTGCCGATGCCAAGGCAACCTTCTTCGGCGCCGGCGCGGCGTTCTTCGCCAATTGCACCAAGGCCGAGATCGACCTTGCCGCCGTCGGCGACCTCTCCGGCCTGCGCACGCTCGGCTCGACCGGCTCGCCGCTCTCAGCCGACACGCAGGCCTGGTTCAACGAGCGCTTCGCCGCGCTGTCGAAGACGAACGGCAACACAGCGCAAGCCGACATGTGGTGGGCCAATATTTCCGGCGGCACCGATTTCGCCGGCGCGTTCATCGGCGGCAATCGCGAACTGCCGCAGACGCCGGGCATCATGCAATGCCGCCTGCTCGGCTGCGCGGTGGAAGCCTTCGACGAACAAGGCCGCGCCGTGATCGGCGAGGTCGGTGAGCTCGTCTGCACCGAGCCGCTGCCCTCGATGCCGCTGCGTTTCTGGAATGACCCCGGCAATGCGCGCTATCTGTCGAGCTATTTCGAGACCTACCCCGACAATTTCGACGGCTCAGGCCGCGGCCCGGTGTGGCGGCATGGCGACTGGCTCAAGATCGAACCCGACGGCTCCTGCGTGATCTATGGCCGCAGCGACGCCACCATCAACCGCCATGGCCTGCGGATGGGCACCAGCGAACTCTATTCGGCGATCGAGGCGCTGCCCGAGGTGCTGGATTCGATGGTGGTCGACCTCGAATATCTCGGCCGCGACAGCTACATGCCGCTGTTCGTGGTGCTGCGCGAGGGCGTTGTCTTCGATGCCGCGATGAAGGCCAGGATCAACCAGGCAGTCGAAGCCGGATTGTCGCGCCGCTTCCTGCCCAACGACATCTTCGTGGTGGCGGAGATTCCGCGCACGCTGTCCGGCAAGAAGCAGGAGCTTCCGGTCAAGAAGCTGTTGCTCGGCCACCCCGTCGAGAAGGTCATCAACCGCGATGCGATGGCCAATCCTGGATGCCTCGACTGGTATCTCGATTTTGCGAGGAGCTACTTGAGCAAGCAGGCCGGCGCAGCGTGAGCGCAGCTAAAGCGCGATGAGATTGGGCTGAATCGTCATCGCGCTTTGGTTCATTGTTTGAGCATGATCTTTTCGGAAAACCGCTTCGCACTTTTCCGGATCATGCTTTAGCGCGGCCCGCTGCGCCATGGCGGCGGCGCAAGCGCGGCGTGCAGCTGCTCGACGAAAGCCTGCGTGCGTCGGGCGCGGCCGCCGCGCCCGGGATTGAGCAACGCGACGATGTCGGCCGACGGCAGGCGATGGTTCGGCAAGACACGGATCAACCGGCCGGCGGCGAGATCCTCGGCGACATCCCACTCCGACCTCACGATCAGGCCGTGATGCGCCAGCGCCCAAGTCTTCACGACCTCGCCGTCATTGCTCGACAGCATCGGCTCGATCCTGACCACATCAGGCTCCGACGCCGCGCGCTTGCGGGAGAACCGCCACAGCGTCACGTCCTCCTCGTTCTCGCGCAGCGCGATGCACTGATGCGAGCGCAAATCCTGCGGGCGCGCCGGCGTTCCCCGCCGTTTCAGATAAGCCGGTGAAGCACACAGATACCGTTCGTTCGGCGCGAGGCGCAGCAAGCGCAGCGTGGAGTCCTTCAGCGCACCGATGTGGATCATCACATCCCACGCACGCACCGCGGCACGGCCCGGCCGATCGGACAGTTCGAGCTCGACCGACACCTCGGGATGACGTGATCGGAAGGCGGCAACGACCGGGGCGATATGGCGCCGTCCGAAGCCGAGCGGCGCAAGCACCTTCAGATGGCCGGCGATGGTGCCGCGACGCGCCTGCAGTGCTTCGGTCAGCTCCGTCGCGTCGTCAAGCAGCGTGCCGCCGCGCAGCACCAGCAGCTCGCCCTCATCGGTCAGCGTCAGCCGCCGGGCCGAACGGCTGACCAGTTGAACGCCCAAACGCTGTTCGAGGCTCTGTAGCCGCTGCGAGACCGCCGACGGCGTCACGTCGAGCGCTCGCGCCGCGGCCGCGAGCGACCGGGCCGCAGCGATGGCCATGAAGAAGCGGATGTCGTCGGTCGATATCATTAAGTCCAGACTTAATATAACAATGACATTCGGTAAATTGTACTTAGCATTGAAACGGCTAGTCTCGCCGGATGTCATCAGCCCCTGCCTCGAACGCACCGCATCCGCTCGCCGGGATCGACACGCCCTGCCTGGTCCTCGACGAAGACCGGATGCTGCGCAACATCGCCCGCCTGAAGACGCGGCTGGCGCGGCTCGGAGTGCCGCTGCGTCCGCATCTGAAGACCGCGAAATCAATTCCGGCGGCGCGCGCCGTGATGGACGGCCCGGGCGGCCCGGCCGCGGTCTCGACCTTGCAGGAGGCCGAGGCCTTTGCCGCTGATGGCGTCACAGACATCCTCTATGCCGTCGGCATCGCGCCGCAGAAGCTCGATCGCGTCGCCGCGCTGCGGCGGCGGGGCGTGGACCTCTCCGTGGTGCTCGACAGCGTGGAGCAGGCGGCCGCCGTCACCGCGATGGCGCGCATGACGGGCGACCGCATTCCGGCGCTGATCGAGATCGATTGCGACGGCCATCGCGCCGGTCTGGGCACGAACGACCCGCTGCTGGTCGAGATCGGCCGCGCGCTGCATCAGGGCGGCGCTGAGTTGCGCGGCGTCATGGCGCATGCGGGGGAATCCTATTCCTGCCGCAGCGTGGCGGCGCTCGAGCAGGCCGCCGGGCAGGAGCGCGCCGCCGCGGTAGGCTGCGCCGAAGCGTTGCGCGCGGCCGGACTGCCCTGCCCCGTGGTCAGCGTCGGCTCGACGCCGACGGCCCATTTCGCGCGCCGGCTCGAGGGCGTCACCGAGGTGCGCGCCGGCGTGTTCGTGATGTTCGACCTGGTGATGGCCGGGATCGGGGTCTGCGCGGTCGACGACATCGCATTGTCGGTGCTCGCGACGGTGATCGGCCATCGCGCCGACCGCGGCTGGACCTTCGTCGACGCGGGTTGGATGGCGCTGTCGCGCGATCGCGGCACCGCGAAGCAGCCGGTCGACCAGGGCTACGGCATCGTCTGCGACGTCGATGGCCGGCCCTATCCCGACCTCATCGTGACCGAGACCAATCAGGAGCACGGCATCATCGCGCTCCGTCCCGGCAGCACCGCGCCGCAGGTTGCGCTGCCGGTCGGCGCGAAGGTGCGGATCCTGCCCAACCATGCCTGCGCCACCGGAGCCCAGCACGACCGTTATCATGTCGTCGCTGCGGGCGCCGACACCGTCAGGCAATGGGAGCGGTTTCGCGGATGGTAGCAGACGGAGCGCAGCCCATGAAACGAGCCTATGACGCCGTGTTGTTCGACCTCTTGACCGCGCTGCTCGACAGCTGGACGCTTTGGAACAAGGTCGCGGGCTCCGACGAGGCCGGGCTGCGCTGGCGCGCCGAGTATCTCAAGAACACCTATGCCACCGGCCGTTATCGCCCCTATGAGGATCTGGTCGGTGAAGCGGCACACAATGTCGGGCTGCCGTTCGAACGGGCCGAAGAGCTTGGCGCACGCTATGCGGAGCTCGATCCCTGGCCCGAGGCTCGCGATGTCCTGCGAACGCTGCACGAGGCCGGTGTCGCGCTCGGCGTCGTGACCAACTGCTCGGAGCGGCTCGGCCACATCGCCGCCGATCGCCTCGGTATCCCGCTCACGGTGTTCGTGACGGCGGAGCGCGCGGGCTACTACAAGCCGCAGCCGCAACCCTACCAGCTCGCGCTCGACGAATTGCCGGTCCCCGCAAATCGATGCCTGTTCGTCGCGGGATCGGCCTATGATCTGTTCGGAACGGCACGTGTGCACTTGCCGACTTGGTGGCATAATCGAGCCGCAATGAACCTTCCGGAAGGGGCGCCCGCCCCGATCATGGTTCGTGACAACCTTGCGACCCTGCCGGCTTTCGTGCTTGGACGAGACCTGTCCGGCCCGCCCCTTGAGGACTGAATCGAGATGCCTTCACCCAGCTACGTCGACCCGCTGAACGGAAAGCTCTACCCGCTGGATATCCCGCGCTGGTGCTCCGACGAAGGCAAGCCTTTGCTCGTCACACCGCTGCCGGGCATCTCCCGCGACGAGGTCGAGCGCGGGACGCGGTCGCTGTGGCGCTACCGCGCCGCGCTGCCGGTCGAGATCAGGCAACCGATCACGATGGGCGAAGGCTGCACGCCCGCCGTCGAGAAGGCGTGGGGCGATCTGCGGCCGCATTTCAAGCTGGATTGGTTCAATCCGACCGCAAGCTTCAAGGATCGCGGTACCACGGTGATGCTGTCGTTGCTGCGCCAGCTCGGTGTCGATGCGGTGCTTGAAGACAGCTCCGGCAATGGCGGCGCGTCGGTCTCGGCCTATGGCGCGGCCGGCGGCATGCGGGTGAAAATCCTGGCGCCGGCGACGACGTCGCCGATGAAGGTGGCGCAGATGCACGCCTTCGGCGCCGAGGTGCAGCTGGTGGAAGGCCCGCGCGAGGAATCCGAAGCGGAAGCGATCCGGCAGTCGAAGCAGATCTTCTACTCCAGCCACAACTGGCAGCCGTTCTTCCTGCAAGGCACCAAGTCGCTGGCCTATGAGATCTGGGAAGACTTCGGCTTCACCGCGCCCGACAACGTCATCATGCCGGTCGGCGCCGGCAGCAGCCTGCTCGGCTGCTACATCGGCTTCAAGGAACTGCTCGCAGCCGGGCAGATCACGCGATTGCCGCGGCTGTTCGCCGCGCAGCCGCTCAATTGTTCGCCGGTCGATGCGAGCTTTTCCGCCGGCGTCGACACGCCGGTCGATCGCGAAGTCCGCAAGACCATCGCCGAAGGCACCGCGATCAGGCATCCGCTGCGGCTGAAGCAGATGATCGCTGCGCTGAAGGAGAGCGGCGGCGGCACGGTCGCGATCCCCGAAGACGGCATCGTCGCCGCATTGAAGCGACTGGCGTTGACCGGCCTGTTCGTCGAGCCGACCTCGGCCTCGGCGGCCGCCGCGCTCGACGTCCTGAAGGCGCGCGGCGCGATCCGGCCGACGGAACGCACCGTCGTGATCATCAGCGGCACCGGGATCAAGGCCGCAGGACTGATCACGGAGCTGCTCGGCAGCTAAAGTACGATGAGATTGGGTCGAATCGTCATCGCGCTTTAGCTCTTTGTTTGAGCATAATCTTTTCGGAAAACCGCTTCGCACTTTTCCGGATCATGCTCTAGTCAGCCGGCCATCGCTCCCGCGACGGCCGCGCACGCCGGCGAAGCGTGCGCGCGGCCGATATTGTCGAGGAACTGCCGCACGCTTTCCTGCCAGGTAAAGGTCAAAGCGTGGGCGCGGCATTTCTCGCGCGGTACACGCAGCGCGCCGAGTGCCGCTCGGCGCAGGTCATCATCGAGGCACCCGCAGCCTGATTTGCCGATCACGTCGAGCGGCCCCATCACCGGAAACGCGGCGACCGGCACGCCGCAGGCCAGCGCCTCGAGCAGCACCATCCCGAACGTATCGGTCAGGCTTGGAAACACCATGACGTCGGCCGACGCGTAGACATCGGCGAGCGCCCGCCCGGTCCGCGTGCCGAGGAAATGAACCTGCGGAAACCTGGTCTGCAGGCTGCTGCGCAGCGGGCCATCCCCGACCACGACTTTCGAACCCGGCAAATCGAGACCGAGAAAGGCATCGAGGTTCTTCTCGACCGCGACGCGGCCGACATAGAGGAACACCGGCGCCGCGAAGGCAAGCGGCCGCTCGACGCGCGGACAGAACAGCTCGGCGTCGACGCCGCGCGACCATGGCATCAGCTTGCGGAAGCCATGCGCCTTCAGCGCCTGCTCGAGCGACGGCGAGCCGACCATGATGCCGTCGCCGCCATTGTGGAAACGGCGCAGCGCCGCGTAGCTCCACCGCAACGGGACCGGCAGCCGCGCCGCGAGATATTCCGGAAACCGGGTGTGATAGCTGGTCGTGAACGGATAGCCGCGCGTCTGGCAGACGTGCCGGGTGATCCAGCCGATCGGGCCTTCGGTCGCGATATGCACCGAGTCCGGGCGAGCAGCGGCAATCGCACGCTCGATCCGCCCGATCGACGGCAGCGCGAGCCGGATCTCCCGATAGCCGGGCAGCGGCACGGTGCGGAAATCAGCCGGCGTGAGAAAGCTGATATCGGCGCCGAGCGACGGCGCTTCGCTGGCGAGATACTCGAGCGAGCGGACCACACCATTGATCTGCGGACGCCAGGCGTCGGTCGCCACCAGCACGCGCATCACGCGACCGCCTCCACGAGCGGCGCGAGGCCCGCCGCGTTCGACGCCGGCTGCGGATCCGTCCATCGGACGATTTCAAACTGCCCGTCATAGCGCTCGACCACGCCCGTGCAGGACTCCACCCAGTCCCCGGTATTGATGTAGCGCACGCCGAATTCGTCGTGCATCGCCGCGTGGTGGATGTGACCGCAGATCACGCCCTGAACGTTGCGGCGCCTGGCCTCGGAGGACAGCACCTCCTCGAACCGGCCGATGTGGTTGACCGCATTCTTGACCCGCAATTTCGCCCAGGACGAAAACGACCAATAGCCGAACCCGAACTGGCGCCTGATCCGGTTGAGCCAGACATTGGAGGCCAGCGCGGCCCGGTAGCCGACATCGCCGATCAGCGCGAGCCATCGCGCATGCCGCACCACGAGATCGAAATGATCACCGTGAACGACGAGATAGTCGCGGCCGTCGAGGCCACGATGGATCGCGCGTTCGACGACCTCGACGCCGCCGAACGCCGCGCCGGCATAGTCGCGCAGAAATTCGTCGTGATTGCCGGGGATGTAGACCAGGCGTCGGCCCCGTTGCGCGAGCTCGATCAGCTCCCGCACGACGGCATTGTGCGCCGTGGGCCAGTACCAGCTCGACCGCAGGCACCAGCCATCGACGATGTCGCCGACCAGGAACACGGTTTCGGCATCATGGTGCCGAAGAAAGTCGATCAGCCGCTCGGCCTGGCACCCCCTGGTTCCGAGATGGACGTCGGAGATGAACAGGCTTCTGACCTTGACGACATGCCGCGACGAGAGCCGCACTGCGCCGGCACGGTCGCCGTGTCCCCGAAGCCGGACATCTCGATCGGCCTCACTGCCGTCGCGCCGGAATGCCGTCGCCATGGCCTCGGCCAATCCAGCGAGAACCCTGGTGATATCGCGGCTGGCGCATCGCCGGAAGATCGAGCGATGCCAATAGATGCCTGCCGCGAGAACCAGCAGCGCGAACTCGGCCGTGCGATATCGCCCGCCGGACGCTGCGACACCGAACTGATAGCTCGCAGCCAGGACCAGCAGCGCGGCGGCTGCGCTTTCGAGGGTGTGCGAACTCGGCCGCAGGCGGGACAACACGACTCTCATGCACCTTCCTCCATCGGCAAGCGTGAGGGGAGCGCGAGCGGCTCCGCGAAAGGCCGCGGCGCGAGCGAGCGCTTGTAGAAGCGGAATCCAACGAAGAGCGCGACTTCCACGGCGATCAGGACGACCACCACCCAGAATCCGAGGCTGACCGGATCATGGCCGCTGCCGCGCAGCGCATAGCCCAGGCTGAGGAACGGCATGTTCCAGATCACGGTGCCGATCGCGGTCGCCATCACGAAGGCGCGCGGCTCCAGCCGCAGCACGCCGGCGGGCAGCGCCAGATAGATCCGCACCGTGGGCAGGGTCTGGCCGATCAGCGTCACCCAGAAATGATTGCCGCGATAGGCATCGGTGAGCTGCTGGTAGAGCGACGGCCGCAACAGCACGAATTTGCCGAAGCGCGCCACCAGCGCTTCGATGCGCCGCGAGCCGAGCGCGCGCCCAAGGCCGTACCAGCCGATCGCGCCGATGACCGATCCGGCGCTGGTCGCCAGGATGGTCATCGCGAGTGTCGCGCCGTCGGGGATGGTCATTCCGAGCAGCATCAGCAGCACGTAGGACGGCAATAACGGGATGAACTTCTCGGCAACGGCGAGGCAGCCGACGCCGACCAGGCCGAAGTGCAGAAACATCGCGATCGTGCTCGACGTGTCCATGCTGCCTCGTTCAAGCGTGAGGGTGACGGCGGCTGATCCGGTACACGGACGCCGGCGGCAGGTTGCGGAACGTCTGCCCGATGCAGCTCGCCTGCAGATCGAGGCGATCCAGGACCGCGTCCGACACGGGACAACGCAGGCCATAAGTGATCTGGTAGAACGCACCGTCGGCGCGGAGATAGCGGAAGGCGGCATCGAGGATCGTCGTGACCTTCTCCGGCGGCATGATGAGAAGCCCGAGCCCGCTCACGACGGCGCCGACCGGCGCCCCTTCGAACAGCCTCTCCCTCCACAGCCAGGCCGCGTCCATCCAGAGCACCCGGGCGCCCGGGAAGCGCCGCTGCAGCAGCGGGATGAACTCGGAGCCGTACTCCACCAGCGTCAGATCCTGCTGCCTCACGCCGCGCTTCAGCAGCGCGCGGGTGAAGACGCCGGTGCCGGGACCGAGCTCGATCACCGGACCGGCGTCCGCCATGATCTCCTGCACCATGAGGGACGAGATGGCGGGCCCGGACGGCGCCACCGCGGCGACACCGAGCGGATTGCGCACCCAGGCGCGGAAGAACGGCAGGATGTCAGCGGCCGACATGCTGGAGCTCCCGCACGATGGGCGCGTTGCGCATCTCGCGCCGCGGATTCGTTAAAGCCATTTACGTATCTTTCGCATTGCAGGTGCCACCATCGTGTGGAGGAAGCGCCCGCCGGTTGAGCGTCGTGTCGGTCGGTGACGGGACGATTCGACCCGCTCCGATGGAGCCCTCTGTCTCATGCGAAGCTTGCGGCAGCCTGTCGCGAACGGGCGCGCGTGCGAAATTTCGCTCCGCGACGCATTGGCGCGGAGCAAACCGCAAGGTTGCCGCAATGAATCGGACATAAAGCCGGCAGACCAATGACGAACCCGATACAGGGATGAAGGTGACGAATGCGCGTGCTGTTGGTGGAGGACCAGCCGGAAATGGTCGCAGCGCTGCGTGCGGCACTCGCGCGTCACGACATGCTGGTGGATCACGCGCCTGATCTGTCGGAAGCCGAGGCGATCGCCGCCGCAGGAAGCTACGATGCGATCGTGCTCGACCGGCAATTGCCTGACGGCGACGGGCTGTCGCTGATTCCGAAACTGCGCGCCAGCGGCAACACCGTGCCGGTGCTGGTGCTGACCGCCCGCGGCGAGCTCGCGGACCGGGTCACGGGCCTTGACAGCGGCGCGGACGATTATCTCGGCAAACCGTTCGCGTTCGAGGAACTGCTGGCACGGTTGCGCGCGCTGCTGCGCCGGCCCGCCAATGTGCAGCAGCACGCCGCGCGGATCGGCCGCCTGTCGTTCGACTTCACCCATCGCGAGGCCAGTGTCGACGGGTGCCCGCTGGAGATGCCGCGTCGCGAACGGCTGGTGCTCGAGACGCTGCTTCATCGGATGGGGCGCATGGTGCAGCGTTCCGCGCTGATGGAGGCGGTCTACGGCCTCGACGACGACGTGCAGCCCAACGCGCTGGACACGCATGTGTCGCGTTTGCGCCGCCGGCTCACGGAGGCCGACGCCGGCGTCACGATCAACGGGGTTCGTGGCCTCGGCTACGTGCTGCGGGAAACGCCGTGAGCGTGCTGCGACCACGATCCCTGACCTGGCGACTGGTCGGGCGCCTCGCGGGCCTGCAGGCGGTCACGTTGACGCTGCTGATTCTGCTGATCGGAGCCGCCGCGATCGGGTTGCTCCGGGCGGGGCTCTTGATCGGCGAGTACGAAGGCAGCACGCTCGATACGTTGCGGGACGCCGTCACCCGCGATGAAGCGGGCGGATTGGCGCTACGCGCAACGCCGGAGCTCGCCGCTCTGCGCGCGGAGCACGCCGACCTCTGGTTCGTCATCCGCGACGGCGAGGGGCACCAATTGTCCGAAGGCACGGTGCCCGCGGAATTCGCGCCGATCGCATCGAGCCTCGATCATGTGAGCGAGGCGCGGCTCAAATGGAACGCGGCGGAAGTCACGCGCCCGGCGGGTCTCGTCAAATGGGTCGACACCTCGGCGGGACGGATCCAGATCCTGACCGGCACGTACGGCCAGCTCTCGATGTGGCGCGCGCTGGAGAGCACCCCGCTGCTGTTCCTCAACATGATACTGCCGATCATCGTGCTGATGACGCTGGCGACGCTGGTCGCGACCCCGTTCGTGGTGCGCCGGGCCATGACGGGTCTGGCGCAAGTCGCGGCGCAGGCCGAACGCATCGACATCGACCAGCGCGGCGTGCAGCTGCCGCTCGACAAGGTGCCGATCGAGATCACCCCGCTCGTCAAGGCGATCAATGCTGCGCTCGACCGCCTCGACAAGGGTTACGAACGCCACCGCCGCTTCCTCGCCGATGCCGCGCACGAGCTGCGCACACCGATCGCGATTCTTTCGACACGGGTCGCCTCACTCGAACCCGGACCGGAGAAGACCTATCTGCTCGAAGACGCCACCCGGCTCAGCGTCATGGCCGGCCAGCTCCTGGACTTGCAACGGCTGGATCAGCAGGCCGACACGTTCGCCGCCATCGACCTCGTCGCGGTCGCGCGGCAGGTCGTGCTGGATCTCGCACCGCTCGCCTTCGCGGCCGGCTACGAGATGTCGTTCGAGCACGAGGACGAGACCACTGTGATGAACGGCGATCAGACCTCGATCGAGCGTGCGCTCACCAATCTGGTACAGAACGCCATCGACCACGGACGGCGGCGCGGCACGATCCTGGTTCGGGTCACGGCGGCGGGCCTGATCGAGGTCTGCGACGATGGCGACGGCATTCCGCCCGACGAGCGCGAGCAGATCCTGGAGCCGTTCCGCCGGCTGCATCCGGGCGGACGCGGCGCCGGCCTCGGCCTCGACCTGGTGCAGAACATCATGCGCCTGCATGGCGGCCGGATCGAAGTCGATCAGGCGCCGTCCGGCGGCGCCTGCATGCGGATGGTGTTTCCGAAGGTGCAGCCGTCCCGTTGATCGGGCAGAGATGGCTGCGGCAGGCGGCACAAAAGCGCGATGCGATTGGGTTGATCGTCATCGCGCTCTTGCGGATCAGGGCCTAACCCGCCTTGCGCAGCCTGAGGGATTCGTAGAACGCCGTTTCGAAGTTCATGTAGCCGATGAACGACGTCGGATCACCGAAGGGGAGGATCTGCGTCGCCCAGTAGCCGCCGAAACCGTTCTGGCGATCGATCCAGTAGAACAGATTGGCGAGACCGGCCCAGCCGAGCGCGCCGGCGGGGCGGCCGGTCGGCGCCTGCTCGTCATTGATCATGAAGCTCAGCGCCCAGGATTTCGACTGGCCGGGGAAGAATTCGGCGTCGTTGGCGAGCGAGGTGATCACGCCGGTGATCGCAGTGACCTTGTTGTTGCCGAGATGGTTCTTCTCGGCCATCCGCACCGTTTCGGCCTTGAGGACGCGGCCATGCTCGCCGGCGCCGTCATTCAGCCACATCCGGATGAAGCGCATGTAATCGCCGATCGTGCCGTAGAGCCCGTGGCCGCCCATGTGGATTTCCGGATTGGCCGGCAACTCGAAATCCATCGGCGTGAGCGAGCCGTCGGCATTGCGGGCGTGGATGCTGGCAAGCTTGCGGCGCATCGCATCGGTGAGCTCGAACGTGGTATCCCGAATGCCGAGCGGTTCGAAGATCCGCGTCTTGAAGACCTCGCCGAGCCGCCTTCCGGTGATCGCCTCGACGATCTGGCCGCACCAATCCATGTTGGTGCCGTATTCCCAGCGCTCGCCGGGATCGAACAGCAGAGGTGTCATCAGCGAGGCCTTGGACGCCGTGATGACGCTCGGCTGCCCCTTCTCCTGCGCAAGGCGGTTGTAGGTGTGATTGATGAAATCGTAGCTGAGGCCTGCACTATGGACCATCAGCATGCGGGTGGTGATGTCGCGCTTCGGCGCACGGAGGCGTGGCTCGCCCTTGTCGTCAAAGCCCTCGATGACCTGAAGCCTGCCGATGTCGGGTGCGTAGGTCTTGGCCGGCGCGTCGAGATCGAGCTTGCCTTCCTCGACGAGTTGCAGAACGGCGGTGCCCGTGATCGCCTTGGTGGTCGAGAAGATGGCGAACACGCTGTCGGTCGTCATGTCGGCCGGCTGGTCGAGCCGGCGTTTGCCCGCGGCGCCTTCGTAGATGTTGCGATGCCGGTCGGTCACCATCGCAACGACGCCGGGGACGCGTGGATTTGACGTCACGACGCCATCGAGAATTGCATCTGCTGCCGCACTGAAATTCGCGCTCATTGTCTTCCTCCAAATATTCTTGTGATGTTGACTTGCGTAGCCCGGATGGAGCGAAGCGAAATCCGGGGTTGGCAGTCGGTGTCACTGGTCCCGGATTACGCTTCGCTCCATCCGGGCTACCAAATCCGATCGCGATCGGGCCTACTGCATCGCGAAGCCGCGATAGCCGCTCGCGGCGACCTCGTCACATTTCTGGCGGTAGGTGCCGACACCGCCGCAATAGGACAGCACGCGACGCGGCTTGCCCTCGACATTCGAGCCGAGATACCAGGAGTTGGTCTTGGCGATCAGGGTCGCGTTGGCGGTCTCATCGTGATGCGCCACCCACTGATCCTCGATATCCCTGGACGGCTCGATGACGTTCAGGTTGTTGCCGCGCATGTACTTGATGCAATCGTCGATCCACTCGACCTGCTGCTGCAGGCAGGTGGTCATGTTGCAGAGCGCGGCTGAAGGCGCGAGCGGCACCGCCGTCGTGAACAGGTTCGGATAGCCGTGGACCTGCAGCCCCATGGTGGTGCGGATATCGCGGCCCCAATCCTCCTTCAGCGAACGGCCGTCGCGGCCGCGGATGTCGATCCGCGTCAACGCGCCGGTGCCGGCATCGAAACCGGTTGCCAGGATGATGACGTCGAATTCATGCGCCGTGCCATCTGCGGTCTGGATGCCCTCGGGCGTGATGCGGGCAATCGGGTTATCCTTGACGCTGACGATCTCGACATTGGGCCGATGGAAGGCCTCGAGGAAATTGCTTTCCAGCGGCACCCGGTGCGTGCCGAAGCCGTAGTCCGACGGAATCAGCTGCTCGCACAGTTTGGGATCCTTGATCCGCTCCCGCATCTTCGCGCGCACGAATTCGGTGATCTCGGCGTTGACGGATTCGTCGAAGAACAATTCGGCGAAGGACGACACCCACAATTTGAGCGATCCGTCGTTCCAGCAATCCTCGACCACCTGGCGGCGCTGCTGCGGCGTCAGGTCGGCCCAGGCATGCTCGAAGTCGAATTCGAAGCCGGTGAACGTCTTCGGCAGCCGTTCGGTGAGGAACTTGAACTTCGACTTGTAGGCTTCGGCGTCCGCCGCATCCCATTTCGGGTTCTTCATCGGGATGATGTATTGCGGGGTGCGGATGAAAACCTTGAGATGACCGACTTCGCCGGCGATCGACTGGATCACCTGGATCCCGGTCGCGCCGTTGCCGACCACGCCGACGCGCTTGCCGGCGAGTTCGATCGGCCCCTTCGGCCAGCGCGCGGTGTGGAACAGCTTGCCCTTGAACGTCTCCTGTCCCGGGAACGACACGTGCGGGGCCGAGAGCATGCCGCAGCAGGTGACCAGGAACTGGGTGTCGATCACTTCGCCCTTGTCGGTCGTGACCTGCCAGCGCTGCGCCGCCTCGTCGAAATGCGCGCTTTTCACCGTGGTCTCGAACTGGATGTCCTTCTTGAGGTCGAGACGGTCGGCCACATAGTTCAGCCAACGCTCGATCTCGGGCTGTCCCGGAAACCGCTCGCTCCAGCTCCAGCCCTTGTAGAGCTCCTCGGAGAACAGATACTGATAGGTGTGGCCTTCGGAATCGAAGCGCGCGCCGGGATAACGGTTCCAGTACCAGGTGCCGCCGACGCTCGATCCTGCGTCAATAGCCCTGACATTCAGGCCCTGCTCGCGCAGGCGGAACAGTTGATAGAGGCCCGCGACGCCGGCGCCGATCACCACGGCGTCGAGTTTAGATGTCGCGTGCACGCCATTGCTTCCATTGGACCTGGTTGCGGTCGCGGTCATGGTTTCCTCCTGTGTGGTGTCTCGCCCGCTCCTTCCCATCCGCTGCATCGCGGGATGACGGTGCGTTGCGCCAATTTCGTCCTCGGCGGCATCGGTGGGGCTGCCGGAACGCACCGGAGGCTATGGCCCTTGCGGCATGCGGGGCTTGGATGAAACCGACAATCTCTGGAACGCGGCTGCAGGCGGCGCTCGGCCATAGGTCGCCTTGGCAAACCGTGAAAGCCGCCTATCCTGTGCGCAGCCGTCCGGCCAAGAAGAAGCCGTCAATCGCGCCGCGGATTCCAGGGAGGAGGCTCGCGCGATGGGCCAGTTGATCACGGTCGAGGAACTGCCGCGCTACGCTCCCGGCGAGCTGAAGCTGGATAGTACGCCGGTTGGCCGCAACGATTTCCGGCTGCGGATATTCCGCTATGCGCCATCCGACATCTGGGTCCCGCCGTCGGAGAACTACCTCGTCGTGATCTATCGCGACGGCGTCACATCGATGAACCGCCGCGTCACCGGCGCTTGGAAGCAGGATCATGTCGGCCGCGGCGTCACGACGCTCTTGACGCGCGCCGAGCCCTCGAACTGGCGCTGGCAGCACGACATCGAGGTCAGCCATTTCTACATCTCGCCGACGCTGATGACGAAGACCGCCAGCGAAGCGTTCGACCGCGACGCCGAGACGGTCGAGCTCCACGATCTGCTCAAGGTCGAGGATCCGATGCTGACCTGGATCAACGACCAGATGGTCCAGGAAATCGCCGCGGGCGGTCCCGGCGGCCGGCTCTGCTACGACGCCCTGGCGCTGCAGGCCAGCGTGCACATCCTGCGCAAATACGCCGCGATCGAGTTCAAGATGCCCTGCGCGCAGGGGCGCTTTCGCCCAGCGCACGCGCGGCTGATAGAGGACTATGTCGAGCAGAACATCTTCCGGAACATCACGCTGGAGGAGCTCGCGAACATCTGCAATTGCACGCCGGTGCAGTTCGCGCGCAAGTTCCGCGTCCATTACGGCATGCGCCCGCACGCTTATGTGCTGCGGCGCAAGGTCGAGCATGCCTGCCAGCATCTGCGCAGGGACCGCGTGGCGCTGAAGGAGATCGCGCTGCTGGCAGGCTTCGCCGACCAGAGCCACCTCAATCGCGTGTTCCGGCAGCACATGAACGTGACGCCGGCGGAGTACCGCCGGCAGGTCTGCGAGACCAAGCTCGAGGCGTGAGATCGCGACGCTAGCCAGCGATCGGCCTACGCCTACACCGGCGGCGGATTGATCCGGGCAAAGCCCTCCTGGATCCGGTAAGGGTAGTAGGGATAGGCCGGCATCACGGCGCTTGCCTTGTCGAGACGCGCGATCTGGTCCGGCGAGAGCGACCAGCCGACCGCACCGAGATTGTCGCGCAGCTGCGCCTCGTCGCGCGCGCCGATGATCACGGATGACACGCTCGGGCGGGTGAGCAGCCAGGCGATCGCGATCTGGGGCACGGTGCGGCCGGTCTCCGCGGCCACGGCGTCCAGCGCATCGACGATCGCGTAAAGCTTCTCGTCGTCGACCGCCGGCCCGAACTTCGCGGTCTCATGCAGGCGGCTGTTGTTCGGCAGCGGCTGGCCGCGCCTGATCTTGCCGGTGAGGCGGCCCCAGCCGAGCGGGCTCCAGACCAGCGCACCGACGCCCTGATCGAGCGCGAGCGGCATCAGCTCGGATTCATAGTCGCGGCCGACCAGCGAATAGTAGACCTGGTGCGCCACATAGCGCGGCCAGCCGTGCCGCTCTGCGATCCCAAGCGACTTCATCAGATGCCAGCCGGAGAAGTTCGAGGCGCCGACATAGCGCAGCTTGCCGGCCCGCACGAGCGTGTCGAGGGTCGACAGCACTTCATCGATCGGCGTGAAGGCGTCGAAGGCGTGAAGCTGCAACAGGTCGATGTAATCGGTGCCGAGCCGGCGCAACGCGGCGTCGACCGCGGCGACGAGGCGATAACGCGACGTGCCCGCATCGAGCGGGCCGTCGCCCATCGGCAGGCCGGTCTTGGTCGAGATCAGCACCTTGTCGCGGCGGCCCTTGATCGCGGCGCCGAGGATCTCCTCCGATGCGCCGTTCGAATAGACGTCGGCGGTGTCGAACAGATTGACGCCGGCCTCGAGGCAGATGTCGATCAGCCGCCGCGCCTCGCTGGCGTCGCTGCGGCCCCAGGCGGAAAACAACGGTCCCTGGCCGCCGAAGGTGCCGGTGCCGAAGCTGAGCACGGGGACTCTCAAACCCGACGTGCCGAGATTGCGATATTCCATGGTCGTACTCCTTGTGATGCCAATCATTCCGCCGGACACTGCGCGGCCAGCACAGCGGGCCGATCAAGCCGCAGGCTCCACAGCGCGAGCAGCAGCCCGATCGCGGTGATAACGGCCGCAACCAACGGCAGTGCGCCGAGACCAAGACCGCGATCGATGGTGACGCCGCCGGCCCAGGCGCCGAGCGCATTGCCGAGATTGAACGCCGCGATGTTCAGGCTGGACGCCAGCGTCCGGCCCTCGGCGCCCGCGGCTTCGAGCACGCGAAGCTGCAGCGGAGCGACAGTTGCAAACGATGCGATGCCGAGCACGAACAAGAGCGCCACAGCCAAGGCCTTGATCGAGACCACCGCCGCCAGCGCGACGAGGACTGCGGCAAGCCCGCCGAGCGACACCAGCAGTGCACGCGCAAGCCCCTTATCGGCGAGCCGACCGCCCGCGACATTGCCGATCGCAAGGCCGGCGCCGAACACCAGCAGGATCGGCGACACCGCGGCGTCGGAGAATCCGGTGAGCCGCGTCAGGATCGGCTGCACATAGGTGAAGACCGCGAACAGCCCGCCAAAGCCGAACACCGTCATCGCGAGCCCGAGTAGCACCTGCGGGCGGCCGAGCACGGCGAGTTCCTCACGCAGCGGCGCCGGCTTGTCCTTGGCGCCGACATGGCCGGGCACCAGCACCGCGAGCACGATGAAGGCGACCACGCCGATGACAGCCACCGCCCAGAAGGCCGCGCGCCAACCGAGCATCAGGCCGAACCAGGCTCCGAAGGGCACGCCGAGCAGGGTCGCGACCGTGAGGCCGATGAACATCGTGGCGATCGCCGACGCCCTCTTGTCTTCCGGGACCAGGCTGGTCGCGACCACCGAGCCGACGCCGAAGAAGGTGCCGTGCGCCAGCGAGGTCAGGATGCGCGCGGCCATCAGGAGGTCGTAGTTCGGCGCGACCGCGCAAGCCGCGTTGCCGAGCGTGAAGATCGCCATCAGCGCCAGCAGCACAGCCTTGCGCGGCATCTTGCGCGTCGCGAGCGTCAGGATCGGCGCGCCGACGAACACGCCGAGCGCATAGCCGGAGATCAAGAGGCCCGCCGCGGAGACCGACACATGCATGTCGGCGGCGACCTGCAGCAACAGTCCCATGATGAGGAATTCGGTGGTGCCGATGCCAAAGGCACCGGCGGTCAAGGCAAGGACTGCGAGAGGCATGTGTCGCTCCGGAGGGTAAGGATTCCGCAATGCGAGATAGCGGCCCGGGCGAGGAAGGATTAGAATGGCCGAAATCCAATCATTTGTGACGTGAATTCAAGATGGCTCGTACCGACACCAACCGCTCCGGCGAAATGGACGTGTTCGTCCGCGTCGTCGACCTCGGCGGTTTCACCGCCGCCGCGAACAGCCTGCGCCAGACGCCGTCGGGCGTCAGCAAGCTGGTGTCGCGGCTGGAGACGCGGCTCGGCACAAGGCTGGTCAACCGCACCACGCGCAAGCTACAGCTCACCGAGGAAGGCCAGGCGTTCTATCAGCGCGCGCAACGCATCCTCGCCGACATCGACGAGGCCGAGCGCGAGGCCGCCTCCTGCGTGCCGCGCGGCCATCTCACCGTCAACAGCAACATCCCGTTCGGCATGCTGCATGTGATGCCGCTGCTGCCGCGCTTCATGCGCGAGCATCCCGACATCACGCTCGACGTCGTGCTGACCGACACGCTGGTCGATCTGATGCAGGCGCGTGCCGATGTCGCGATCCGCGCCGGCCCGCTCGGCGCCTCGCGGCTGATCGCGCGCAAGCTCGGCACCAGCCGCATGGCGGTGGTTGCCGCGCCGTCCTATCTCGCCCGCCACGGCATCCCGAAGACGCCGGCCGACCTCGCCGCCCACCGCGGCATCGGCTGGACCTTTCCGCGCAGCATCCGCGGCTGGCCGTTCCGCCGGGCTGAAAAGATCGAGGAAGCATTGCCGCCGCCGGTCGCTCGCGCCAGCGACGGCGAGACCGCGCGCCAGCTTACGCTCGGCGGCATCGGCGTCGCGCGGCTGGCACTGTTCCATATCGGCCCCGACATCGAAGCCGGGCGTCTGGTCCCGGTGCTGCAAAACCTCAATCCGGGCGACCGCGAGGACATCCACGCGGTCTATGTCGGCCACGCCGGTCCGCTGCCGGCACGGGTGCGCGCCTTCATCGATTTTCTGGCAAGCAACATCCGGATCGGCGATCCGGCGCTGCGGCGTGGCGCGGACGGGAAATGGAAGATCGTGGGCGACAAGTGAGCATGCGATGACGAACGAAATCCCGGTCTTCCAGTCCGTCACCGAGTCGATCCGCATCGCGGCGCGGCCCAAGCATGTGTGGGACGCGATCCTGGATCCCAAAGCGGGCGAGACGTGGCGCAACGCACATTTCACGACGGACTGGCAGATCGGTGCGCCGATCGAGATCGAGGCGGAGATCGGCGCGAAGCACTATCGCGACAAGGGCCGAGTCATCCGCATCGAGCCGCCAATGCTGCTCGCATACTCCTATTGGTCGCAGGTCTCCGGCCTGCCCGACGTTCCGCAATCCTATGCGACTGTTATGATGACGCTCACGACCGACGGCGGCGAGACGGTGCTGACCGTAACCCAGCAGGTGCCGCCGTCACCGATCCGCCGCAGGAACGGATGGGAAATCGGCTCCGAGTAAGGCGCGAAGCACGTCGCGTTCTATTGGCGCATGACTCTTCCACGCCTGAAGCAGGTCGTCGAGCAAGGACGTGCCGTGCCATAGCGTGACCTAGACCCGTTTCAGCAGAAAGAGCTGCGTGATATAGGGAAACACCACCTCGTCGGCGTCACCGAGACCGGCCTCACGCAGGATGTCATCGGTCTTCTTGCGAAGGGCCGCCTTCTCCGTATCAGGAAGATTGGCGACATAGCTGGTCGATGTGACGCGCTCGAAGACGTCCTGGCGCGCCATCCGGTGCGGATGGTCCTGCACGATTTCCTTCTCGAGCACGAAGCGGGCATCGTTCAGGATCCAGCGCCAGCGTCCCGAGCGTTGCCGGGGCGTGTCGCCGGCGTAGCCTTCAATCATGGCGGACAATGCGTGCACCCATGGCGCACGATCATCCCTGTTGTTCCAGACCAGCGCCAGCGTGCCGCCGGGATGCAGCAGCCGTGCGATCTCGGCGACCGACGCCTCGTTGTCGAACCAGTGGAACGACTGGGCGCAGGTCACGAGATCGACGCTGCCGGTTGCAAGACCGATCGCATCGGCGCGGGTGTTGATGACCTCCACCCTTGCTTCCTGCGCCAGCTTGGCCGACATTTCGGCGACCGGTTCGACCGCAACCAGACGCGTGGTCGCGGGCAGATGCTGCAGCAGCAGGCGGGTGAACTTGCCGGTTCCGGCGCCGAGATCAACGACACAGCGCGCGGCCTGAAGCGGCAGTGCGGCGACGATCTCCGCGGGGTAGCTCGGCCGGCCTGCCTCGTAGGCGGCGACCGCGACGCGATAATTCTTGGCTGTAGGGTTCAGTGTCATTGTGCGTCTCCTGCGAGCCAGCTTTCGGCGATGAAATCTGCCGACGGTATAGAGCAGCGCCTGCGCGGGACCGGAAGGGCGCGTCGATACAAAATTCGCTGAAGCCCCCTCACCTTTGCGTCAGCGCCGGCGGCAGCATCCACGCCGCAGTTCCAGGTTGCAAGTTGCGATTGGCTGAACCACAGTCCTTGCAGGCGGACACGGTCTTTTGCGCTTGCACGACAAGCCCGGTCCCTCTTGCGCACCGGAGTGGCCATGCAGCGATCCAGGGCAGTCCTTATCACAGCCATCGTCTACGCCTTGATCGGCCTGGTCCTCGCGGCGGGCGGAATCTGGCTCGCCGCCCTGGGCGGCTCCATCTTCTACATCGTCCTCGGCGTCGGCGTCCTCGCCACGGCGGCGTTGCTGCTGATGCAGCGGCGCTCCGCGCTATGGCTGTTTGCGATCGTGCTGGTCGGCACGCTGGCGTGGGCTGTGCACGAGGTGCGTCTCGACTGGTGGCCGCTCGCGGCGCGCGGCGACATCATCTTCCCGATGGCACTCTGGCTGCTGACGCCGGTGATCGTTCGCGCCCTGATTCGAGGCGAGCCTATGTCCTACGCGCGCGCGACAGCGCCGCTCTGGATCGGCGTCGTGGCATCAGCTGCCGTCCTCGTGGCCGCGCTGCTTTCGAGCTATCACGACATCAACGGCACGATTGCCGCATCCGGGCCTGCCGTGCCGCAAAGCGAAGCCGACCCGCAGCCGGACGGCGACTGGCGCGCCTATGGCCGCACGCAGTTCGGACAACGCTATTCGCCGCTCAAGCAAATCACACCCGACAATGTTGGCAAGCTCAAGGTCGCCTGGATCTTCCGCACCGGCGACGTGGCGACGCCTGAGGATTCCGGCGAAACCACCTTCGAGGTCACCCCGATCAAGGTGCGCGACACGCTCTATCTCTGCTCGCAGCATCAGGTGCTGTTCGCGCTCGACGCCAGGACCGGCACCGAGCGCTGGCGCTACGACCCCAAGCTCGTGCACAACAAGACGTTCCAGCACATGACTTGCCGCGGCGTCTCCTATCACGAGACCGCGCAGGGTGCCGTCGACTCCGGCGGCAGCCCGGCGCCAGCCGAGTGCCCGCGGCGGATCTTCCTACCGGTCAATGACGGCCGCATGATCGCGCTCGATGCCGACAGCGGCAAGCTGTGCGACGGCTTTGCCGATCACGGCATCCTCGACCTCCAGCAGGGCATGGGGATCAAGACCGCGGGCTTCTTCGAGCCGACGTCACCGCCGGTCGTCAGCGACAGGATCATGGTCGTCGCTGCCGCGGTGATCGACAATTATGCGGTCGAAGTGCCGTCCGGCGTGATCCGCGGCTTCGATGTCTATACCGGCAAACTGGTCTGGGCCTGGGATTCCGGCGCGGCTGACGAGAATGCATTGCCATCCCCGACGCGGCATTACACCAACGGTTCGCCGAACTCCTGGATCACCGCCTCGTTCGATCCGAAACTAAATCTGGTCTACATCCCGACCGGCAACAACGGGCCAGACATTTGGGGCGGCAATCGCGATGCTTTGGTCGAGCGCTATTCGAGCTCGATCGTCGCGCTCGATGTCAATACCGGCAAGCGCGCCTGGTCGTACCAGACCGTGCATCATGACCTCTGGGACATGGATGTTCCCTCACAACCGAGCCTGGTCGACGTCACCACGGCCAAGGGCGTCGTTCCCGCGATCATCCAGCCGACCAAGGTGGGCAATATCTTCGTGCTCGACCGCAGGACCGGCGAATTGATCGTGCCGGCGCCGGAGCGTCCGGTGCCGCAGGGGCCCGCGCCCGGCGACCGCAGCGCGCCGACGCAGCCGTTTTCCGAACTGACGTTCCGGCCGGAGGCGAAGCTGACCGGCGCCGACATGTGGGGCGGCACGATCTTCGATCAGTTGCTGTGCCGGATCATGTTCCACCAGCTTCGTTACGAGGGCACCTTCACACCGCCGTCGTTGCAAGGCACGCTAGTCTTCCCCGGCAATCTCGGCATGTTCGAATGGGGCGGCATCGCGGTTGATCCCGTCAGGCAGATCGCGATCGCCAATCCGATGTCGCTGCCGTTCAGGTCGAGGCTGATCCCGCGCGGCCCGCAGAATCCGCCGGCGCCGACCGCCGAGAAGCCGGTCGGCAGCGAAGTCGGGACGCAGCCGATGTACGGCACCCCGTTCGGGGTGGACATCTCGAGCTTCCTCTCGCCGCTGTCCGTGCCGTGTTACCGGCCGCCATGGGGCTCGATGGCGGCGATCGATCTCCGGACGATGAAGATCGTCTGGCAGCATCCCAACGGCACGATCCGGGACACCACGCCGCTGCCGCTTCCGTTCAAGATGGGCGTTCCGATGCTGGGCGGCCCGATCACGACCGCCGGCGGCGTCGCGTTCTACACCGGGACCTACGAGTACACGATCCGCGCCTACGACGTGCGCGACGGCAAGGTGCTGTGGGAAGACCGCCTGCCCGCCGGCGCGCAATCGACGCCGATGAGCTACGAAGCGGACGGCAAGCAGTACGTCGTCACCGCGGCCGGCGGCCACGGCTCGTTCGGCACCAAACGCGGCGACTACGTCATCGCCTACGCATTGAAGGATTGAACCGGGGAGCGTCGTCATGCGCGCGTCGTCCCGCAGCCGAGCGAGACATCCGACGGCGATCTATCTTTGGCTGGGCATCGCGGCGATGTCGGCCTGTGCAGGCGGCGACGTCGCGCATGCGGCCGATCTGACCACGCCCGGCGCAGCGGCCGCGCCCGCACCTGTTCCCTGGCTGCTCGGCGACTGGAACGGCGCGCGCACCCGCCTGTCGAATGCGGGCATCGACTTCCAGTTCGGCTACACCAGCGAGGTCGCCGGCAACGCAACCGGCGGTCAGCGGCGTGATGCGGCCTACACCGATCAATGGACCTTCGGCACCACGTTTGATCTGGCAAAGCTCGGTGTCGTGCCCGACGGCACGATCCAGGTCACTTGGACCGACCGCAACGGCAGCAATCTGAGCGACGACGCGCGGCTCGGCACGCTACAGCAGGTGCAGGAATTGTTCGGACGCGGCCAGACGCTGCGGCTGACGCAGTTCTGGTACGACCAGAAGTTCATCGGTGACCTCATCGACTGGAAGATTGGACGGATCACCTTCGGCGAGGACTTCGCATCTTTCGCCTGCGATTTCCAGAACCTGACCTTCTGCGGCGCGCAGCCCGGCAACCTGGTCGGCAACTACATCTACAATTGGCCGGTCAGCCAATGGGCAACGCGACTGAAGTTCAACCTACCGGGCTTCGGCTATTTTCAGTTCGGCGTCTATGACGCCAATCCGAATTATCTGAATGTGTCGCAATCGGCGCTTCCGGTGTTCTATTCGGGGTCGACCGGCCTGCTGATCCCGGCCGAGATCGCCTGGCTGCCGAAGTTCGGCAATCTGCCGGGCAGCTACAAATTCGGCGGCTGGTACGACACGTCGACCGCCCCCGATGTGGTCACCGATATCAATGGTAGTCCGGCCATGCTCAGCGGCCAGCCCCTGCTGCAGAGCCGCGGACGCTACGGCGGCTATGTCAGCTTCGTTCAGCAGGTGATCCGCTCGTCGCAGGTCAGTTCCGCGGGTGCGCTGAGCCTGTTCTTCAACGCGACCATGGCCGATCGCCGCACCGCGACCACCGATTATCAGATCGCGGGTGGTCTGACCTACACCGGACCTCTGCAATCCCGCCCCGAGGACGACATCGGATTTGCAGTCGGCACCACCCATGTCAACGGCCGCATCGCTTGGTCGGAGGAACTGCAGAATCTGGCCGGCCTCGGTCCGGTCGCGGTCCAGGGCAATGAATACGTCATGGAACTCTACTACACCTACCGGCCGCTGGCCGGCCTGCAGGTGCGGCCGAACATCCAGTATGTCGTCGATCCCGGCGGCACCAGCAGGAACCCGAACGCGCTGGTGTTCGGTCTGAAGACCGTGGCGAATTTCTGAGGTCGCGCGTGAAGTCATTGTCATTCGCCGGATCGTGAATTTTGCGCGCTCGGCAAGGGTTGGCAAGCCCGGCCAAAGCCGCTAAAGGTCCGCCCCCTTTCACACCAAATCCCGAGCATGACATGTCGAGCGCTCCGCCCGCCGTCTCGATTGGCGTCGATTTCGGCACCAGCAACACCGTGGTCGCGCTGTCCGATGCCGACGGCCGTGTCGAGGCTGTTCGCTTCGAGCATGGCGGCCGCACGCATAGCGTCTATGTCTCCGCGCTGTGCTTCTGGGAGGAACGGCCCGGCGCCGGCCTGCATCCGCGCGCCGAGGGCGGGCCGTGGGCGATCGAGCAATTCCTCGAGGGACGCACGATCCATCGCTTCATCCAGTCGTTCAAGACCTTCGCGGCAAGCTCGGCCTTCAACACCACGCAGATATTCCGGCAGCGCTACAAGTTCGAGGATTTGCTCGCCGCGTTCCTGCGCACGCTGACGCGCCATGCCGGCGAAGGGTTCGATTTGGGCGCCCCGACCATCATGGTCGGCCGCCCGGTGAAATTTGCCGGCGGCAATCCCAATGACGAGCTCGCGATGCAGCGCTACCGGGCCGCGTTCGAGCGGCTCGGCGCCGGCCATGCGCGCTATGTCTACGAGCCGGTCGGCGCGGCGTTCTCCTTCGCGCGCAGCCTCGATCACGATGCGACCGTGCTGGTCGCCGATTTCGGCGGCGGCACCAGCGACTTCTCCGTGATGCGCTTCTCGCGCCAGGGCGGCGTGCTGCGCGCCGAGCCGCTGGGCCATTCCGGCATCGGCATCGCCGGCGACACGTTCGACTACCGCATCGTCGACCACATCGTGTCGCCGCGGCTCGGCAAGGGCACCAACTACCGCTCGTTCGACAAGGTGCTGCCAATCCCCAATCACTATTATTCGAGCCTCGCGCGCTGGCACCAGCTCGCGATGATGCGGGGCAACGGCGATCTGCGCGAATTGCAGCAGCTGGCGCGCACCGCACTCGATCCGGCGCCGCTGCACGATTTCATCACCATCGTCGACCACGATCTCGGCTTCGCGCTGTACCGCGCCGTCTCCGACACCAAGGTCGCGCTGTCGAGCCGCGACCGCGTCGAGTTCCGCTTCGCCCGCGAAGGCATCGATATCGGCGCCACCGTGACGCGCGACGAATTCGAATCCTGGATCGCCGACGACATCGAACGGCTGGGCGCGACGGTGGACGAGGCGCTCGCGAAATCCGGCATCACCGCGCGCGACGTCGAGAAGGTGTTCCTGACCGGCGGCACCTCGTTCGTGCCGGCGGTGCAGCGGCTGTTCGCGGAACGCTTCGGCGAGGCGCGATTGACCTCGGCGGACCAGTTCGAATCGATCGCTTATGGTCTCGCCTTGATCGGCCACACCCCCGATCCCGACCGCTGGACCTTCGCCGAAGCCGCCTGACGTTTTGCTTCACGCCTTGATGCCGGCGCAATACGCGACTAAAGCTGATCAATCATCAACTCGAGAGGATGCCGACGGCCATGGATTTCATCCGGACAGCAACGCCCATCAGCCTTGCCCACCGGGATATCCATCGCCATGCCAGCATCGATCACGCTCTCGAATCTGACCCTGTCCGCGCCTGACGGCCGGGTTCTCCTTTCCAACATCGATCTCAGTTTCGGCCCTGAACGGACCGGCCTTGTCGGCCGCAACGGCATCGGCAAGACAACGCTGCTCGGCCTGATCGCAGGCCGGCAGGCGCCGCAATCCGGTGCCGTCGCGGTTCAGGGACGCGTCGGGATGCTGCATCAGACGGTGCAGGTGAGGCCGGACGAATCCGTCATCGACCTGTTCGGCGCCCGCCGCGCATTGGCAGCGTTACGCCGTGCGGAGCAGGGCCTTGCGAGCGCAGAGGAGCTCGCGGATATCGACTGGACGCTCGACGATCGCATCGCGGCCGCGCTCGCGCGCGTCGGACTGAATGACGTGCTCGACACCCCGCTGGCGATGCTGTCAGGGGGACAGGCCACAAGGGCGCGCCTCGCTGCGTTGACCTTCGCGCAGCCCGATTTCCTGCTGCTCGATGAGCCCACCAACAATCTCGACCGCGCAGGACGCCAGGCGGTGATCGACCTGCTCGTCGGTTGGCGGCAAGGCGCCATCGTCGTCAGCCACGATCGCGAGCTGCTGGGGACCATGGATGCGATCGTCGAACTGACCTCGCTGGAGGCCCCGCGCTATGGCGGCAATTGGAGCCAGTACCGCGCGCGCAAGGCGATCGAGCTGTCGGCGGCACGACACGATCTGGATGATGCCGAAAAACGCGTCGCCGAGATCGACCGCAAGACAAGGGAAGCCACCGAGAGGAAGGCGCGCAAGGACGGCGCCGGCGCGAGGAAGCGGGCCAAGGGCGACCTGCCGCGGATCGCCGCCGGGCTGCGCAAGAACCGCAGCGAGGACAGCGGCGGCGAGACGGCCCGGCTCGCCGAGCGCAGGCGAACACAGGCAAGCGAGCTTGCCGCCGCAGCGCGGCAGCGCATCGAGGTGCTGCAACCGTTCTCGGTGCAGCTGCCGTCGACGCATCTGCCGGCGGGCAGGATAGCGCTGCGCATCGAGGCCGCCGATGCCGGCCACAGCGCGGACGCGCCGATCCTGCGCGGCCTCACCTTCTTCATGTCGGGTCCGGAACGCGTCGCGATCACAGGCCCCAACGGCGCCGGCAAGACAACGCTGCTCAAGCTCGTCAGCGGAGAGCTGACCGCGTTGCGCGGCACCGTCGAGGTGATGACCCGATTTGCGATGTTCGATCAGTCGGTCAGCCTGCTCGATGCCAAGGCCTCGATCCTGGACAACTTCCGCCGCATCAACCCGGATGCCGGCGAGAACGCCTGCCGGGCCGCGCTGGCGCGCTTCATGTTTCGCGCCGACGCGGCCCTGCAGACCGTCGCGGACCTGAGCGGCGGCCAGCTGCTTCGTGCCGGCCTCGCTTGCGTCCTGGGCGGGCCAACGCCGCCACCGCTGCTGATCCTCGACGAGCCGACCAACCATCTCGACGTTGACTCGATGGAAGCGGTCGAGGCCGGGTTGCGCGCCTATGACGGCGCCTTGCTGGTCGTCAGCCACGATGAGGCCTTCCTGGAGGCGATCGGGATCACCCGCAGGTTCGAGATCGGCGGCCGGCTCCCGCCAAAATAACGAAAACAACCCCATGCAAAGCAGCCGGCGGCCACCGCGACCGCCTGAGCGGCGGTCAATTGGCGCAATATCCTCCGGGCAAAAATTCGCAGCGCATGTCACGTTTCGACGCGCTGCCTTGTCTTAGCCTCTGCAATGGCAGCAGCAGAGGACAGCATGCATCCTATCGGAACCGGCGGCGGTCGCACCCTGATCGCGATCATCTATCATAGCGCGTATGGCCACACCCGGCGCCAGGCGGAGGCCGTCTGGTCCGGCGTCGGGGATGTCGATGGCGCGGAGGCCCTGTTGGTGCCTGTGGAGGACGTGGAACAGAATCGGGATTGTTTGCTGGATGCTGAAGCATTTATCTTCGGCACGCCGACCTACATGGGCGCGGCGTCCGCGGCCTTCAAAGCGTTTCAGGAAGCAACCTCGGGTGCGGTGATGTCCAAGGGCTATCGCTGGAAAGACAAGCTCGCGGCCGGCTTCACCAATTCGGGGGCCCACGCCGGCGATAAGCTCTCCACCTTGATCCAGCTTGCCCTGTTCGCCGCCCAGCACGGCATGCATTGGGTCAATCTCGACCTGCCGCCGGGCAACAACTCCGCATCGGGATCAGCGGCCGATCCGAACCGGCTGGGGTTCTGGCTCGGCGCCGGCGCGCAGTCGAACACCGACGAGGGTGCCGACACTGCGCCGCCTGAATCTGATCTCGCGACCGCGCGCCACCTCGGACGGCGCGTGGCGACGACGGCAATTCAGTTCGCGCGTGGCCGTGAGGCGACTGCCGCGGCCATTCGGGCGGCGTCATGAAAGAGGCGGCTGAAACCGCGGCAGCCGAGATGTTCGCCGATCTGCGGCCACGGCTGATCCGGCTGGCCTATCGGATGCTGGGCTCGGTGGCCGACGCGGAGGACGTCGTGCACGATGCCTGGCTGCGTTGGCTCGCCGCCGATCGCGACCGGATGCGCGATCCCAGGGCCCTGCTCTACACCATCGTCACCCGCCTATCCCTGAACGAATTGAAATCCGCGCGGCGCCGGCGCGCTGCCTATGTCGGACCGTGGCTGCCCGAGCCGTTCTTCGATCCCGAGCAGGAGGAGACCGCCGACGATCTGATACTGCCGTTGATGATCGCGCTGGAGCGGCTGTCGCCGTTGGAACGGGCAGCCTTCCTGCTGCATGACGTCTTCGGAATGGAGTTCGACGCCATCTCCGAGACGATCGGACGCGAGGCCGCGACCTGCCGCAAGCTCGCCAGCCGAGCCCGCGCGCATATCCACGATGCCAGGCCGCGATTCGTGGTCGGCGATGAAGAAGGCCTGCGGCTGGCCAATGCCTTCTTCACTGCGACCAGGACCGGCGACCTCGCCGCATTGCGCGCGATGCTCGCCGAAGATGTCGTGGTCTACGCCGACGGCGGTGGCCGGGTCCCGGCACCTGTTCGACCGCTGGTCGGCCTCGAAGCGGCGATGGAGCGGTTCGCGGGGCTCGCTCGCCTGTTCGTTGTGCATCCCTCACGCTTGATCCGCTACGCAACCATCAACGGCTTGCCCGGCTTCATCACCATCGAGGATGGCCTCGTTCAAACGACCGCCCTGCAGATCGAGAACGAACGGGTCGTTGCGATCTTTGTGACTCGCAATCCCGACAAGCTGCACAACATCCCCGATGCGACGGAATTGATCGCACCTCCCGCGCGGCCGCATTGACGCGCAGAGAGCGCAACGGGGCCGCCACCACGACACGCACCGAATGATCTTCCTCGCCGACGCTCTCAGCGTCGAAGCAAGTTGCTCTCACGATCAATGCTTCGAACGGTGAAGGTCGTTTGAATAATGAACAGCCGAGCACGCGTCGCCTTGGGGCAGGTTGTAGGCGCGGTGCTCGGCTGTCAGGCCGCGCGGCGGTGCGGCCATCCCCGCAGGCTTCACTCACCCCCATGAGCGAGGCCGCCGGAGTCAGATCTCGCCGGTTGCTAAATCCGCGCTGTCGAATGGAGTGCGTTTCGCCAAAGGGCAAATGCGACGAAGCCGGCCAGCAGCACAAAGCCGCCACCGGCCGCGATCAATAGATGCGCGAACGTCATTTGGAACATCCCAATTGTGAAGCATCATGCGGCACGCGATGCGCCGCAATCTGGCAATCAAATGCACTTCAGAAATTGATTTGCCCCGCCGGCCGCCGCCGGACAGCCCGAAAGGTGGCTGGCACTGCGCTCTGCCCACCCTTCGATTTCAGAGAGGCCGTCGAGCCACTCGGCTCTCGCCTCTCATTGTGCGGTTCGTCACACCGCTCAACCGTCACGAGGATAATCGATAAAATTTTACTGACAATCGAAAGGAAAAATTAAGGTTAATGACGTGCGGCCGCTCCGATTGGCTCGTTTCGCCGAGAGCCGCTTTTGTCACGATGGAACGCGGCTCCCAGTCGCGCTCGCGAGGCGCTGGCGTGCGGGCCCGTCAGCGAGGTGAAGCCGCTTCAACGGTCTCCTCATCGCGGGATGGCGCAGCTGCCGATGTCATTGCGGGCAAAGCCCTTCATCCCTCGACGACTCGTTCGGTATGCGGTTGTCGCCCGGCTTACGGGAGCGAGTATCAAGATACCAAAAGAGTGCCACCTCGTCGGCCGTGTCCGAACCCAGTTCGCGATAGAGAAATCGATCGTAGCCGCCGAGGACAAAGCCATAGCGCTGGTAGAAGCTGCAAGCTGCGACGTTGTTGGATTGGGTCTCCAACCGGATCGCTCCCAGCCCTTTGTCACGCGCCCAATCGACAATCCGATCCATCAACGCGCTAGCCAATCCTCGTCGGCGAAATGATCGGGCCACTGCGAAATCATCGACCATGGCGCAGCCGTTCCATCCCAGGCTGGCGGTGATGTATCCGGCGAGATTTCCCGCTTCGCTTGCCAGGAACAGCACCTTGTCGGTGCCGTCGCATCGTTCAAACAGCGCATCGTCCAGCCCATAGGCTTTATGCCTTTGCGAGAGCGGCTCGACGCGCAACGGCACCGCATCGAACGGCTCTACGACGATACGATCAATCTCGAAGGAAAAATCGACGTCCTCAGCCGATCTTGGGAGCGCGTCCGCGCGAATGATTTCCATGTCGCTCAGGATATGGGGGTCGCGCAGGAGAAAGCCAGCGGATCACTATTGATGCGGATCGTCGCTGTTCATGTGCCCGGCAATCCCGACAAGCTGCAGAAGGTGCCGCAATGGCAGCAGCAGAGGACACCATACACGACGTCGGAACCGGCGACGGAAACGCCCGGATCCCGATCGTCTATCATGGCGCCTACGCACCCTACTCAGCTCAACAACCTGGTGCCGGCAAGTGCCGGCAGAGGCAGCTGGCAACCGGCTACGCTATTCTCGACATGACGGGTCAAGCCGATCGTCAACTTCGGTCGTCATCACCGAACCGTCCGCCTCGAACAGCCCAACCGCTCCGCACGGCGAAGTCGAAACGTCGAAGTCGAGCGGCCCGCAAGTAATCATGCAATAGTCGTAGGCCGAGCGCTGATCGTTTCCCATCAGAAACTGATAATGGATCTGCATGAAGTTGAAGCGATGACGTTTGAAGCGCATCGGACTGACCATCGAATGTATCTGGACGCGCCGAATCCTCGGGCGGCAACCCGGATGGTCTCGACTGACACGTTTCAGGGTGACGGGGTCGAAGCGATAGAAGCTGATTGCGTCATCTCGTGCCTGGTATTCGACCCAGTCTATCGCTGGCGTTCCGGCCACGAGTTGCGCCGCTTCCCGTATTTGCCCCCCCATCGGATGTAGCGAGAATTTAGGTATAGTGGCGCCGACCGTGAGAATGCATAGCTTGGGTCCGCACGCTTCGAGCGGAGGATCCGATTTCAGCGCGCGCGCGACCGCCGCAATTGTGAGCGCCGCACCAAGGGAATGGCCAATAATCAGAACTTCATCAACTTCTGCGGCCCGAACCGTTCTTGCTATCAGGTCCGCAAAAGCGCCGAGCCGCTTATCAAGTTCGCTCTTCCGCCCGTAAAGAAATTGGTGGGAGAAAATGGCATCATCGAGAATGTGATTTATCCTGCGCCTTGGTCCAATCCAGAGCATCGCGCCGACGAAGATGGCAAGCGACAAAAAAAATCCAACCAGCAATTCTATCCAAAATGTCGCGTGTATGAGCCTGATCAACAGATATGACAGCCCAACGCTGCAAAATGCGATCAGCAGCAAACAGCAATATGGAAACATGAAAAAGAGAGCGTACTTCCAGCTTGCGATCGCGTATCTGAATATCGTTCCCGTTACGATGAAATCGAACAGCGCTTTCAACGATTGAACGAGGCGAGACACGAAGCCGACTTTCGCGTCGCACCGGATGAGATCATCCCAGCGGAGCATTTCGAAGGTGGAGTGAGTTTTCCAGTTCGGCCCCCACGCTTCCAGGCTGCATGAAGCACTAATTGCAGAAGTGCTCGATAATTCCGACAGCCGTGAGGAAGCGCCCCAAATCTTTTGGAAGCTCGAGAGCGACCGCCGCAAGCGTTCGACCTGCTCTTCGGGGGTGATTGGATCGTAACCACCGATATGGAAGACGTGCCGCCGCTGGATCATCTAGGCAACTCGATTTCTGGAAAGAAATTGATCGGCATCTGTTCTGAAAAACGGAATTTTGCGGATGATTAGCGCCTCCTCGTTGCCCGCCGGTCCTTGGTGAACCTGACGTGGATGATGCGGACTTTGACCTGTAAAATTACCACTTCGTCCGCGGGGTGGCACTCGTTGAGTTTGGCCTTGAGCAAAAAAGTGCGGCGTCCTTTGGCGGCATTGACGTGGAGGGCCCTGATGGTCGCGGCACGTCGATCGCTCTTCGTGTGGCAGATACGCGACAGTGAGGCAATTGTGCGCCTCAACGCGCTTTTCAAGCCGTTCATGAATTGCCACGATTCCCGAGTCTGATTTAATGCGACTAGACCTGAGGGTGAGGATTCTGAAGATGGAGAGAGTGCGGCACAGCGCAGCGCTGATTTGCGCCGGCTTGATGATTGTTTTTGCAAGCAGCTTGTTTTTGAACAACGGGGCTCAGGCGAAGCCCGGAACGAGGGTTGCGCTGAGATCGATCAGTTCGCCCGCTCGCATGCCGTCTTCTACGGCGCACGTTTACTTGTTCCGCGGACTACTGAACGTCTTTTCGTTGGGCATGGACAGCCTTGCCGCCCAGCTGCAAGCGGCTGGCGTTGCCGCAGTTGTTGCAAATCATACCCAATGGCGAAGCGTCGCCGACGACATCATCGAGAGATATAGGGCAGGCCAGCGCGGGCCTATCATCCTGGTGGGGCACTCTCTTGGTGCAGATGCCGTGATGTCGATGGCAGAGTACCTTGGTCAAATGGGCGTGCCCGTTGCGCTGGTTGTTCCATTTGACGGAACATCGTCGCATATGGCATCGGCCAATGTCGGGCGCGTTCTGAATCTGTACAAGAGTGAAAGCGTTCGAATCGGTCGCGGACCCGGTTTCCGGGGGGAGCTGACAAATTTTTATGTTCGTGACGTAAACATCACTCACTTTAACATCGATAAGGACCCAGCGTTGCATAACATGGTGCTACGAAAGGTCCGCTCAATCGGATCGGCTGTCGCGCACCCACGAAGAAATCAGGGGCCTTCGAACCTGGTTTCACCTGCAGCCCGGGCTTCGACCACTTCCTAGCATACCACCCGAAAGACCATTTGAAGTTGGTGTTGACGCAAGGTGTGAGGCTTAGATTAGGTCCTTGAAGGAGCCCGGTGTCGGTGTTGTTTTCTTGAGCACTTCAAGCCGGAGAGGGACTCAGTGACGCCATTCAGAAAACTCTCAATCGCGATCGCCCTGTGTTGCGCGGCGACCGTGTGCGCAGCCTTCTCCAAGCCGATTCACATCGTGGCAGTCGGCGCAAGCAACACCCAGGGCTGGTACGTCGGGAAGCAAGGCGCCTACCCGGCCAAGCTGGAGGCCTTGCTGAGAGAAAAGGGCGTCAACGCGACCGTCGCCAATGCCGGAGTGCCCTTTGACACCACCGCCGGGATGCTCAAGCGCATTGACAGCGATGTGCCAAAGGGGACCGACATCGTCATCTTGCAGCCTGGAGGCAACGACAGGCGCTTCCTCGTCACGAAGGAGCAGCGGGCGGCCAACATCGCGGCGATGGAGCGGCGGCTCCGTGATCGCGCCATCAAAGTCATTTTGTATGACGAAGACATTCCTGCGCAGTACTACGCTTTCGACCTCATTCACCTCACGGATGCGGGGCATGCCTTCATAGCGTCGCAGTTGCTCCCGCGCGTGTTGGAGATAGACCGGAGGGCCACCGTGGCTTCGCCGCGCGCGAGATAGAAAAAGCCTTTCCGTGCCGGCGTCGTGCTATCCGGCAACGGTGCAAACCCGGCAACGCATCCGCCCGGGATCCAACCTGTCGGACTGCCAACTAATCGCTGGAAACGACCCGCAAGCGCTGTATGATTGGTTGATGCCGGTCTGTGGACCTGTTTCTGTCAGATCCTGGACGCTCGCCAAGGATGGCACCCTTTCGATGATCGGCGAAGATGCGGCGCCAGCGACACAAGCGCGTGGTCCACGATGACGCCCGATATTGCCAAGTTCGTGTTCGTGATGATGGCGGTCGGTTGGTATCTCATCCGCTACAGACACGCGCGTCGAGCTCGCCGTGAAAAGGTCACGAGGAGCGCCCGAGGCTGGCGCGAAAACACCCTGCTGCTGATATCGCTCACGGGTCTTGGCATTGTGCCACTCATCTACACCGCGACGGCCATGCCTCATTTCGCATCATACGCCTTCCGGCCGGCTCAAGCCTGGCTGGGTGTTTTGGTCGCGGTTGCGGCGCTGGTCATGTTCCGGCTGACTCACCGAGCCCTTGGTCGGAATTGGTCCGTAAGCCTCGACGTGCGGGAGAATCATCGCCTGATCACAGACGGTATTTATCGGAGAATTCGCCATCCGATGTATACCGCGTTCTGGCTCTGGGCTGTTGCTCAGGCATTGCTGCTCCCCAACTGGGTGGCTGGTTTCGCTGGCCTGATCGGATTTGGAACCTTGTTTTTCGGGCGGATTGCCAAAGAAGAGCAGATGATGGTGGACACCTTCGGCGACGAGTATCGCCAGTATATGGCCCGGACCGGACGCCTTTTGCCGCGGCTTTTCTGAACCGGCTTGCAGGCTGCTCTCGCCGAACTCACGTCCGGATACACACGCAAAGCGACAGCCCCGTGCCGTTTTTGCCACACTCGGCAAGGAAACGACCGCGCGAGCACCAGCTTTGCGAGAGCGTTAATTACGCCATCGCCGTTAGAGGGTAATCTGTTCATATTGACGCTACCCATCTTGGAGATCACGATGCTGAAGTTCCTGGTTGCTGGAGTTGCGACATTCGGTTTCATGGCTGCTGTCAGCGCGGCAGACCTCCCCCACCCGCAGCCGGTTGCGGAAACGGCTCCGATTGGCAAGGCACCGATCGGCAAGTATCCGGTTGGCAAGTCCCCCGTCGGCAAGTACCCGGTCGGAAAAGCTCCTGCTCCGATCGTGACGAAGGGATAGCTCGGGCAGCAAGGCGCTGCTTGGGATTGACTACCCTTGTGAGGGCTTGAACGTGCCAGAATCCAACCGGAAACGGAACGGCTTGCGGTTGCTTGCCGGAATTGGTGTCATTGTGGCTTCCATGACTTTGGAAGCCGGCATCGGTCATGCGCAGCAATTGGCGGCGCAATCGGATCAAGCGCCGCTGCCGCAGGACAAGCCGCGCAAGCCGTCGACGAGAGCGGTTGTGGCAGCGGCCGTCGCTGGTCCGAACGGTCCCGCCTCCGAAGCAGCCGCGAAGCCGGCTCGAAGGGCTTCAGTCAAAGGGCCATACTACGTCGACTTTCGTGCCCGCACGGCGGCTTCCTATGGGCATGCGTTTGTCTGGTACGGCAAGACAAGCGAAAAGCAGGTCGAGGTCGCGGGGCTGCATCCGGCAGGCGATGTCCTGCCTTATGTGCTGGGACATCTGACTTGGGTGCCCTCCGAAACCGGAGCAAGTTACGGTGACCTCGACGAGCAGTATTTGACGGCCAGCTATCGCGTTTACCTGAGTGAGGCCGACGCGAAGAAGGTTTTTGCGTATATCAAGCACCTCCAGGCGACCTCGCCTGTTTGGAATGCGGAGACGACCAATTGCACGGCCTTTATTGGTCGCATCGCCAACTTCATGGGTCTGAAAGCTCCATTCCATTTGTTGAAGCCTGAGGAATACGTGAACCAGTTGAGAGAGTTGAACGGCGGACGCCAAACGGCGCAGTTGGCTGCTTCGGATCAATAGATTTCTCGCCCGGCTTCATCACCATCGAGGACGACCTTGTCCAAGCGACCGCCTTGCAGGTCGAAGGCGAGTGGATCGTTGCTGTTGTGCGACCCACAATCCCGACAAGTTGCAGAACGTGCCTGAAGTGACGGGATGGCGAACTGACCGTTCAGCGCACCCGATAGCGATAGACGAGATCGTCGGGGTCTTCGCGCGGCGCCGACGGATCGAGCACACCGCCCAACCGCTTCGCCACCGCAGCCGACATCGCATTGTCCGGCGCCATGTAGCTGACGAGCGTCGAAAGCTTCAGCGTCGCAAACGCCCAGTCGCGCAATGCACGCGCCGCTTCGGTGGCGTAGCCATGCCCCTCATGCCCGTCATAGAGCAGCCAGCCGAGCTCCTGCTCCGGAAACAGCGGCCCGTGGTTGATGCCGACCTGGCCGATGCACTGCTTCGACGCGGTGAGTTCGATCATCAGCGCGCCATGCCCGAACAGGCGCCAGCACGCCAGATCGTGACAAAACATCCCCCACGCCGCGCGGACATCGAACGGCCCGCCCATGCCGGCGGAGCGCGGCGAGGCCAGGAACGCGAGGTAAGCGGGGAAGTCATCGATCGCCTGCGGACGAAGCGTCAAACGAGCGGTGCTGATGGTTGGAATGTCAGTGGTCATCGGCTTGTCGTCACGCGCCGCGGACCGGGTCACGGCCAGCCGCGGTCTCCTGCTCCGGCACAGCCGGATAGCTCTGGCGGGTTCGGATCGGGCGAAGGGTGGCGGAGAGGGAGGGATTCGAACCCCCGATAGGCTTGCACCTATGCCGCATTTCGAGTGCGGTGCATTCAACCACTCTGCCACCTCTCCGATGGCCCGGGTGATTTGCGCCACCCGCGGTCGGGGCGTGTTCTAGGCGAGGATGACGGGACAGACAAGGCGCTGCAATAATATTTCCGTCACCGGCGCATGGCGCGGCCGAAGCAGCGCCATGACGGGAGAAAGTGCGCGGAAACAACGCGCTAGCGGGACACCTCGCGCGCGGTCAGCGCACGGGCGAGCCGGAAGCAGCAGGAGCGGACCATGGATCATGCAACGATTCGAGCCAACGGCGCGGCGTTCCACGTCGTGCGGACCGGCCGCGGCAAGCCGCTGCTGCTGCTGCACGGCTGGCCGGAATTCTGGCTGACCTGGAAGCCGGTCATGGCGCGGCTCGCCGACCGCTACACCCTGATCGCGCCCGACCTGCGCGGCTTCGGCGACAGCGACAAGCCGACGGGCCCTTACGGCCCCGATCAGCATACCGACGACATGCTGGCGCTGCTGGACGCCCTCGGCATCGACAGGGCCGGTGTGGTCGGCCACGACGTCGGCGGCGCGGTGATGCAGCCGCTCGCCCGCAAGGCGCCGGACCGCATCGCCGGGCTGTTGTTGTTCGATTTCGTCTATCCCGGCATCGGGCCACGGATGGCCGCGCCGGACCGGCTGAATCACATCTGGTACCAGTCGTTCCACCAGATGGAGATGGCGCCCGCGCTGGTCGGCGCCAGCCGTGAAAACTGCCGCACCTACATCGGCCATTTCCTGCGCAACTGGACGCATCGCAAGGCCGCGTTCGACGACGTGATCGAGGACTTTGCCGACAATTTCTTCAAGCCGGGCAACCTCGCCGGCGGCTTCGCGCATTATCGCGCGTCGCATGCGGGGCGCGTCAAGATGATGCAGGGCGAGGCGCCCGCGCTGCCCCCGATCACGGTGCCGACCTGCATCCGCTGGGCCGAGCACGACCCGCTGTTTCCTTACTCATGGACCGACCGGCTGGGCGAGACCTTCTCCAACCTCGATCTCGCGATGTTTCCCGATGTCGGGCATTTCCCGCATCGCGAGGACCCCGATCGCGCAGCCGCCGAGATCGCAGGGTTCTTCGAGCGGATCAATTGGAGGTGAGAGAATGGTGGGACCGCCAGGACGCGACAAAAACTGGCGGTCCCGTGCCGCTTCTTAATATTGCAGGCCGGGAAGTGCGGCTTCGCCGGTCGGCGGGAGCGACACGGTCCACGGTAGCGGCGCCCGCTGGATCGGCAACGCGAAGCCGATCTTAACCTAACCGGTCAACCTTACCGCGCGATCCCGGGCCGTATGACCACGGATGAAATCTTCAGGCGTCGGCCTTCTTGGCTTTTTTGGTCTTCTTCTCGCCATTGTCGCCATCGTCGTTCTTGGCCTTGTCGGCCTTCTTGTCGTCCTTGCCGTTGTCTTTCCTGCGATTGGTGTAGCGGGCATTGCCGAGTCCGGTTCCGATCGTCAGCACGCCCCAGCGCGTGACATCCTGCATGAAAGGGACCTCGGCCAGCCCCTGCGCCACGCCGTCATTGTGCATCACGATCGCGGTATCATGATCGCCGATCTGCGGAATCGCCTCGACCAGGCTCGCCGGCAGGTTGAACTTGCTGCTCTCCCAATTGCCCGGCAGGTTCTGCGCGCCCTTCTCGATTCCGCCGTCCTCCTTGATGACGCCGGGACAGGCGATGCCGATGAACGGCGCGAGCCTGAGATTCTCCTTCTCGGCGGCGGCAATCAGATCCTTCAGCATCTTCACCAGCCGCTTCACCGCGCCTTCGCGCGTCGGCTCGTCATCGGCATGGCGCCACAGCTCCGACTTCCAGACCGTCGCCTTGGAGAGATCGGGCGCCTTCTTCCAGCGCGTCTCGACGACACCGCAGCGGATATTGGTGCCGCCGATATCGACCGCGAGCACACCGTCATGGGCCTCGAAGATCCACGACGGCGCCAGATGCAGCGTGCCGATCAGCCCGGCATCATCGGGATGGAAGCGGATCGGCACCAAATCGACCTTGAAGTCCTCCGACTTCAGGATGATGTCGGTGCGCGCGATCGCGAGTTCGCCGAGCCTGGAGTCGCGGAAGCCGCCGCCGACCACGATGCGCTCGGTCTTGGCCCAGGCCTTGGTGTTGAGGAAGCGCCGCGTCACGTAGGCGAGCTCCTGGGCGAACTCCTCGATCGCGCTGTGCACGACCGCGGAGGCTTCGGTGTCGTCGCCGACCAGCATCTCGTCGAGCTTCTTCTTGCTGATCTTGTCGGACGGCTCGTCGCCGAACGGATCCTCGCCGGATTTGCGCAGCGGCTTGCGCCAGCGATCGAAGATCTTGCGGAACGCGCCCTTGGAGGCGCGATCGCCGAGAAAGCCCTCGTCGTCCTTCAGCTCGATGTTGAAGCTGTCGATATCGACGGAGGGCAGCCGCGCGGCACCGTGGTGCGCGATGCCCGTGGTCAGTCCGGTGTCGTCAGCCATTCGCCTGCCCGCTTGAGGTTCCGTCAGACAACTGCGGGGAACCCAAATGGTTGCGTCCCGCGCGGCGGCGTTCGGCCGGGCGCGGGACGCAATCTCGCAAAGACCGCAGAATAGTCTCAGGCGGCCGTTACCCCGTAGCGCGCTGCGGGGACGCTGCGCGACAGGTTCGGCATCAGCTTCTGGCGGGCAGCCTCATAGGCCTGCCAATCGGCGGCCTCCGGCAGCGACGGCACGGTGAAGACCTCGCCCTGGTCGAGGCCGGCGAGCGCGGCATCGACCATGTCCTCGGCCTTCATCACGATCTCGCCGGGCAGATGAGCGATCGGCGTGCCGGCGATGTCCCAGAACTCGGTGGCCGTGGCGCCCGGCAGCACCGCCTGGACCCGGACGTTCTTGTCCTTCAGCTCGTGCTGCAACGAGTGCGTCAGCGCCAGCACGAAGGCCTTGCTGCCGCCGTAGACGCCGTTGAGCAGCTCCGGCTGCACGCCGACCACCGAGGCGATGTTGACGATGGTGCCGCCGCCGCGCGCGACGAATCCCGGCACCGCGGCATAGGTCAGGCGCATCAGCGCATCGACATTGAGCGCGATCATGTCGCTCATCTTGTCGACGTCGGATGCGAGCAGCGGCGCGGTGGCGCCGACGCCGGCATTGTTCACCAGCACGCTGATGCCGGCATTGTCGCGCAGAATGGCTTCGATCCGCGACACGTCACCGCGCTTGCTGAGGTCGGCGGCAACGATCTCGATCGATCGGCCTGTCTCCGCCGCGAGACGCTTGGCGAGCCCGTCGAGGCGCTCGCGGTTACGTGCGACGAGGATCAGATCGTAGCCACGCCGTGCGAGCCGGTCCGCATAGATGGCACCGATTCCGGACGACGCACCGGTCACGAGCGCCGTTCCTTTGGCTGACTTGGTCATGTTGGTCTCCTGTTTGACCCTGGGCGGCCGGTTTTGGCCGCTGATCAGGTTCTACAGGTCCCCTTGCATGTCTCAAATGTCATATATACACCTTTTTAGGACATCGATTTCACGTCGGAGGGTTCCATGCAGGAGATCGGCTTCGTCGTTTTTCCGGAATTCCAGGTGATGGGCTTCACCGCCATCACTGCGTTCGAGGTCGCCAATCTGATCGCAGGCGACCCCTTCTATGAGGTCACGCTGCTGTCGGAGCATGGCGGCCCGGTGCGGTCATCCGCCGGTTTCAATGTCGAGACCGAAGCTTTCGGCGCGCGCAGCTTCGACACGCTGTTCATCGGCGCCGGCCACGAGCTGCATCCGGCGTCGCCGAAGCTGACCGGCTTCATTCGCCGCGCCATGACGGAGTCGCAGCGGATTGCCGCGCCCTGCATCGGCGCCTTCTCGCTGGCTGAAGCAGGCCTGCTCGATGGCCGGCGCGTCTCGACGCATTGGCAATTCGCCGCGGAATTGCAGGCAAGATTTCCGAAGCTGAAGGTCGATCAGGACCGCATCTACATCGTTGACGGGCCGATCTGGACCTCCGCCGGCATGACCGCGACGATCGACCTGGCGCTGGCGATGATCGAGCATGATCTCGGCGTCGAGGTCGCGCGCTCGGTGGCCCGCAAGCTCGTGGTCTATCACCGCCGCACCGGCGGCCAGTCGCAGTTTTCCGCGCTGCTCGAGCTCGACCCGAAATCCGACCGCATCCAGAACGCGCTGCACTACGCCAAGACGCATCTGCGCAACGAGCTGTCGGTGGAGGAATTGGCCGAGGTGGCGCGGCTTAGCCCGCGCCAGTTCAGCCGCGCTTTCCGCGCCGAGACCGGCCAGTCGCCGGCCAAGGCGATCGAGCAGCTGCGGGTCGAGGCCGCCCGCGAATTGATCGGCGACGGCCGCCATTCGATGGACGAAATTGCCATAGAGACCGGCTTTGCCGACCGCGAACGGATGCGGCGGGCGTTCCTGCGGGTGCTGGGCCAGCCGCCGCAGGCGATCCGCCGCCACGCGCGGGTCGCGGCACAGACCGCGGCCTGAGCCGCCAATCCGGGCCGAAATCGCGCCAAACCCTTCATCTTTGGCCGGTTTTTGCCCGGCTTTACCTTGACTCTGCGTCGTTTGCGGCTATAAGTCCGCCCATCCGGCGCGGGGATTTCTCGCGCCGATTGTTTTTGTGCGAACCATTTGGGAATTCATTCCCTTCGCGCAGAACACATAACCCATAGCGACTGAACAAAAAGCCGACCCGGGCGATCTGTCCGAGGCCGGAACCGAACACGAAGGAATCAAACGATGTTCGCAGTCATCAAAACCGGCGGCCGGCAGTACCGTGTCGTTCCGAATGATGTACTCGAGATTGGCAAGATCGCCGGCGATGTCGGCACGATCGTGCAGCTAGGCGAAGTTCTGGTGCTCGGCGGTGACACGCCGGTGCTGGGAACGCCCACCGTCGCGGGCGCGACCGTTGCAGCCGAAGTGCTGCAGCACAAGCGCGGCGCCAAGGTGATCGCGTTCAAGAAGCGTCGCCGCAAGAATTCACGCCGCAAGCGCGGCTATCGCGACGAGCTCACGGTGCTTCGCATCACCGAGATCCTCGCCGATAACGCCAAGCCGACCATCGGCCCGCGGCCGAAGAAGGCAAAGGTCGAAGCGCCCGCCGAGGCAGCCGAATAGGCCGTTCGCGGGCACGCGCAAAAAGGTGATCGTCGCGTCTTCAGATGTGAAGCGTGACAAAACGTGAAATGATTCCGTCAAGGAATTGATCTAGAGATCAAAGCGAAGTCGGAGACGAGCTATGGCTCATAAAAAAGCAGGCGGTTCATCGCGCAACGGACGTGATTCCAAGGGCAAGCGCCTTGGCATCAAGGCGTTCGGCGGCGAGCGCGTGATCCCCGGAAACATCATCGCGCGTCAGCGCGGCACCACCTGGCACCCCGGCCTTAATGTCGGCATGGGCACCGATCATACTCTCTTCGCCAAGGTCGAGGGTCATGTCGAGTTCCGTGCCAAAGCCAATGGCCGCACATTCGTATCGGTTATCCCGATGGCGCAGGCGGCCGAGTAGACGGTGGACACACATGAGTCCGCCGGGTCCTGTTGAACCGGCGGAGCAGCAAAGAGCTCCAAGGGGAGGCGGGATGACCGGCCTCCCCTTTTTGTTGCGCGCGATCCGGTTCGACCGCGCGTGACGTTCCAAGCGTTGCGTACCAATTGTCGCATCACAGGAGCTCGACATGTTGCAGGACATCCCGACGCCGACCTTGCGCGAGGCAAGAGCTTGCGTCCTCGAGACCGAACGGCTGACATTGCGCAAGCCGACGCTCGCGGACGTAAAAGCAATCGCACGCCTCGCCAATGATCGCCGCATCGCGGAGAACACCCGCCGCCTGCCGCATCCCTATACCCAGGACGACGCCATCGAATTCGTGCGCGCGCTCGGCGCCGGCGGCCGCGAGACCGTTTTCCTGATCGAGAACAATCACACGCCGGTCGGCATGGTCGGCATCGACTGGCGCGAGGAGACATCGGCCGAGCTCGGCTACTGGCTCGGCGTCGATTATTGGGGCCAAGGCTTCGGCACCGAGGCCGCGCGCGCCGTGATCGATTACTACTTCGAGGAATTCGATCTCGACCAGCTGATCGCGGGCGCCCGCGTCGTCAACCCGTCGTCGCGCAACATCCTCGAGAAGTGCGGCTTCCAGTGGAGCGGCGTCGAGCTGCACCGCTTCGAGGCGCTGGGCTCGTCGAGCCCGGTCGATGCCTTCCGCCTGTCGCGCGGCGTCTGGACCTCGCTGAAGCGCTGGAACAGCTCGAAGCGGCGGGAGAGCTGAAGGCTCGATCCACAACAACGTCGTCGTCCCCGCGAAGGCGCTAGGGCATGCACAGATCTCTGAGGGACCATCCAGCGGCTGCGGCGTGGAAGTAT